>R21__coassemble_55_pt1 | contig 98770 bp, 93 predicted proteins | sample R21__metabat2_high_PE_008 | metagenome-assembled genome bin R21
GATTACTGCCCCCCTTCTCCGCCAAAAAATCAGCGATCGGAAGAATCCGGTCGCGGTTTTTTATTTAAAAATTTTTAAAATACTAAAGGTAAACAACCGAGATCACTCTCGGGCTTGGTACCGTGATCAGGATCTCACCTGTTTTTCATGCACTCATTTACCCACTTTATATAGTTTTCGGTCGAGTTGCCTGTCCGTTCAGCCATCGTATGGCCGGCTCCCCAGACAGTCTCAAAGTCTACTGACTTTACAGCACTGTAGTTCTCAAGAGCAAGCGCCAGATTCATTTCAGTCGACAGTGCGCAATCCCCTTGAGCTATGCCAGTACGTATTCTCCAGTATTGGGCTACTTTGCTGGTGTTATATCCTTCAGATGATTCAAGAAGATAATATAGCGGAGTATACATCTTCAATCTGACGTCAACTGTATTTCCGGCAGAATCCGTTTTTGCCAGATCCGTTTGGTAGTTGGATGCATATTCGCTTCCTATCTCCTTCAGGATTGAAGACAGATACGAATCGAAATGAGCACCGTTTCCGTCACCATATCCAAAAAGTGTATTTTCGCCCTGGCCTGCATCAAGCTGATCAAAAGCACCCAGATTCTTTGATGCGCTCTTAAAGGATTTTACAAAATCCTTAATACTTGTTATGGAAGCCTTGTTTGTGGAAGCATCATATGTGACCCACTGTCCGTTTGCGTTAAGAGCATCTATATATTCCTGTGCGGTATTATACGTTCCGGAGATGGTTATTCCATTCGAAGAACCGTTACGGGTAATATTATCCTTATCTTCGAAAGATTGTCCTTCACGGTTTCCACCTTCAGGCCTCTGTTCACCATCAGGTCTTTGTCCGCCTTTGCCGCCGCCCGGCATACCACCGGGACCTCTCATGCCTCCTTGCGAGGAGGTCGATGCATCATACGGGAATGCAGTATCAGAAAGAAAATTATTTAATGAAGTCTCAATGACCTTTTTCATATAATCATAGTACGAACCCGCCTGATATATGCCTTCGGAAGAACTGTTCAAAGTCAGCACATTCCCTGAAGGATCCTTGATCCCGGCGGAATTTATATATGAAGCGTAAGCTTCAGCAAGTTTATCGGAGATCTTCTGTTGTTCTTCGGACAATCCGCTCCTGGTAGTTCCCATCATCCACTCATAAGCTTCATCAGCAGTATCAAGATTTGTGATAGGACACCAGCACATAGAGCCGAGAACAGCGTCGCTGTAACCGGATAAAGCCCCTATCTGCTCAAGATAAGGAGTATAAAGTTCACTGTCTCCCGTAGTTCCAACAACAGCCGACTGCGCTCCGCCACCGCTCATGCCAAAAGTAAAGATGCTCTCGGCATCACCCGGAACTGAACTGTCTGAATATCTGATATACCGGATAGCTGCCTTGAGATCCGTTACTCCGGCCGGGGCTCCTGAATCTCTTCCGCGGCATCCTGCATGCACATAAACGAATCCTGCATCTGTATAATCCGAGACATCAGTATAGTCTGTCAAAGCAGCCTGTGCCGAATACCCCGGTGTGTTTATAGGCATAACTATGGGAGCTGTTAATGCTGTGTATCCGTTTATAGCCGCGTTTTCGTTTATCGTGCAGGTATACGTCCCGTCATTATTAGAAGATGAATTCATATAATTTCCGGGAACGAATACGGCTAAGTTCTCATAATTGCTGTCTGCAGGATTGGAACAATATGATATTCCTGTCTGATAATACACGTTATCATCAGAATTGTATTTCCATTTAGTGTTATCTATTGTTTCAAGACCTGCAGACTTGTTGCTGACAGTATCAGCTGTGTCCTTAACCGATGTACTGCCTGAATCTCCGTTGGTACTGCTGTTTGCCGCTGAATTATTACATCCGGTAATCATTGTTCCGGCTAGAGACAAGGCTAAAATAATCGAAAGTATTTTTTTCATACTGCACCTCACATATCACACGATAACGAGCTTTCTTGTACTCACTCCTGTTTCTTATCCGATAGAACTAAAGCTGTTTTACAAGGTTATCCGTCGTTTCTTCCTTTGGAGTTAAAGACATTATCACGGGTCAACCTGAATTGAGCCTAAAAATATGCGGCAAGAGTTATGTTTTGATAAAAAACTTCAGCGCAGGCGCTTTTCTTCGGTCTTACTGCTCATCAGCTCAGCTGCGCCTTAAAAAGCAACACTTCCGTTAAAGATTGTTTTTCAAATCTCATTCATGTGGATCTGAATCTCATAGATCTTTGCCGTTTGGGCATACTTATACGCATCTGAATTGCGTATGTATTCGAAGAAATCGCCGTCCACTTCATTATTAGTCAATTGGGTTTTCTTAAAACTCCTGCTCTTGACTGTAAGCCCATACAAGACATCCACATGAATCTGATAAGTCTTGCCGTCTTCAGCCTTATACTCTCTTGTAAGGCAAAAACCGAAGTACTCGTCCATTCTTCCATTAAAACGATCGACCCCGTATTTAAAAATGATCTTGTCTTTACCGGCGGACTGTTTGCACGTTTTCTCGAAAACATCAACAATGTCATGTAAAGACATATCGCTGTTGATATTATCCTTCAAGAATTCTAATTGCTCATATTTCCGCCGGGCTTCGGGATCTGCGGTTTCTTTAGGCTCCTCAGATTCTTCAGGTTTTTCAGTTGGCACGGCTGCACCAATACCTTCGAAAAACTCAGCAATGATCTTGTGATCGCCGCAGTTAGTGATTATTATGAATTTGTCAGACGGATCCTTGTATACGTCAAGTGTATAGGTTCCGGTAGCTGCAAATTCCCATGTGTAATCATAACTGAGAACGGCATAACCGTTACGATACCCGAAGTTGTTCAGATTGTTGTCACTTAACCATTCAACTAAACGGTCACTTCTGACAATAATGAAATCTGATTTCTGAAACTTGCCCCTTACACTCTTATCACTTGACGAGTCTATTGTCTGCAGTTTGCTTTCGGAATATTCCTTAAGCTCTGCTTCACTGACGGAAATGTTCAAAGACTTAATATCATACCCTTCAGGGATCCTATACTGACTTACGTCATAATCAGTATTTTCTTGTTTTCCAACATTTCCCATAGTAAATACTTCACGTTTTTCCTGAATGCGGACAGTCTTACTATTGTTCGCTATGAGAATAACAATATTGCCTATGATCATTAAGACGATTATGGCTACATAAGCATTCGGAAGAACAATACCTGCTACACCGAACTTTTTGCCCGCTTTGCCCTTTCTGCCTGCAGTGATCACTCCCGCTATCGAAAGGATCACCGCGATGAACGGCACAAAAAACTCTGCTCGGTCCAACCACGTCCTGTCGAAATTCAACCTTATGCCGAATTTAAATGCCAGCAGCATGAGGCCAAAATAGTCAAAGGCCAGCAAAAGCGGATACAGAGCAGCAATTATAAATCCAGCCAAACAAAGCTTACTCAGTTTTTTCTTCTGTTCAGGTATTTCTCCTGCGCGTTTATTTTTTGCTTTTCTCCTGGCAGACGGCACAAACAAAATGAGTCCGGTTACAAGCAGCAGCACACCTGTTAAAACAAAGAAGACCACTACAAAATGAAAATCAAGATCGGACACAGCTGCACCTCCGTATATAGCTAATGCCTTCACTTGGATTATATCAAAATTTCATCTGCATCTTATCGATGTTTCAGACAGGGTTTTACACAAATCCGTTTTTATGCATTATTATATTCACACCATATAAAGAAACATCACGGGACAGTTAACCACGCAGTTATTCATGTTTTATGAAGATGTATTCCGCGCCGCTTGAGGGCATTACAACTTACATATTCCGTAATGCATATAACGAGATATACGGCCACATAGACAAGTTCTTTGCGCCGTTTATTTCGCCGGCTGAAAACAACCCGATACCGCTGGCTCGTGATAAAAAAGATATTGCTCCGGAAAACAATATTGGAATAAACCTTGTTCCTCAGATACTGACGTGCAGATCAGGCTGTTTCATCGAAGCTGCAAAAGAGCTTCATAAGATGGGATACAAGGAGATAAACCTGAATCTGGGCTGTCCTTCCGGAACCGTCTGCGCCAAAGGCTCGGGCGCCGGCTTCCTGCAAGACACATCCGGGCTTGAACGCTTCCTTGATGACATCTATTCTTTTTCAGAATCCGAAGACATAAAGATATCGGTAAAGACAAGGATCGGTTACAGCGATCCGGACGAGTTCCATGCTCTTATGGATATATTCAATTCTTTCCCCGTCAGCGAGCTGATCGTTCATCCGAGAATACGGTCTGACTTTTATAAGGGAGAGACCCGCAAGGAATACTTCGCATATGCTTTGGAGCACTCGAGATGTCCGCTGGTCTATAACGGCAACATTTTTACTGATAAGGACTGCGATGAATTATCAGATTCATTCGGCTCCGGTCTTGATGCGGTAATGCTTGGCAGAGGTTTATTATCAGATCCTTCTCTGACAGAAAAACTTAAAGGTCTTGCAGCAGAAACAGATTTCGTCAAATTCAAGAAACTGCATGATACCGTTTATCACGAGTATCAGAAGATCCTCTCCCCTGATATCAACATCTTATACAAGATGAAAGAACTCTGGTCTTATTGGCAGATCTTATTTGACGGCAGAGAACGTGATATAAAGAAACTGCTGAAAGCCAAGAAATGCACGGAGTATGATGACTGCGTAAACCGCATTCTCGCAACCTGATCAGACTGCTGATTTGATAGAGACTCTTTCTTTTCGTTCAGTTCCTGTCCTGATCGTAATCCCAGATAAGTTCTTCAAGGGTCTGATACAGCCTGTCAGGTTCGACAGGCTTGGAAAGATGTGCATTCATTCCGACCTGCAGCGATCTCTGGACGTCTTCGTCAAATGCGTTTGCAGTCATCGCAATGATCGGAACAGCCTTTGCATCCTTTCTGTCTAATGCACGTATCGCTTCCGTCGCAGCAAGTCCGTCCATCTCCGGCATACGCACATCCATAAGGATCGCATCGTAGTAACCAACTTCACTCTTTTCGAACATTTCAAGAGCGATCCTGCCGTTCTCCGCATGATCGATCTCAGCTCCGCGGACCATTATGATCTGTTCCGTAATCTCAGCGTTGATCTCAACATCTTCCGCCATCAATATGCGTCTGCCCTTCAGATCGGCATGGCTCTTTTCTTTATACAAACTCATGCAGTTCTTACGTGCAATACGCTCAAACTCATCGATAACATTTGATGCAAAAAGAGGCTTTGCAAGGAAACCGTCGACACCTGCATGCAGCGCCTCATCCATGATCTCATCCCAGTTAAAAGACGTAAGTATTATGACCGTTGTCTCTTTGTCATAGCGCTGACGGATCTGTTTAGCCACATCTATTCCGTCCATTTCCGGCATCTTCCAGTCAAGAAGAACAAGGTTATAAGGCTCGTGTTTAGCGTGGCGTAACTCAAGCATGCTGAGGGCATCTTTTCCGCTGAAACAAGTATCAGCCTTTATTCCGGCCTCATCCAAAACGATACGTGCGTGCTCGGCTGCGACCTCTTCGTCATCGACCACGAGGATCTGCATATCCTTCGGATTAACATAATTCGTTGCAGAGTACTGATGCTCACAATTGTTAAGCGTAACTACAACAGTAAACTCCGTTCCGACTCCTTTTTCGGACTCGACAGAAATAGTTCCGTTCATCAGTTCAACAATGTTCTTCGTGATCGCAAGACCGAGGCCTGTGCTGCCATACTTGTTGTTGCGGCTGCTGTCTTCCTGTTCAAAGGCATCAAAGATCTTCGGGATGAAATCCTTTTCCATTCCGATGCCTGTATCCTTTATCGTCATTTTTATCGTCGAATGATCTTCAAACAGCGCAGTGCGTTCAACAGTAAACAGGATGTCTCCCGGGGCATCGGTAAACTTGATGGCATTGGAAAGAATGTTAATGATAACCTGCTTCAGTTTCATGTCATCGCCGATGTAGTAGTCGCTTACGCCGCCTGTAACACGGCATTCATAATGAAGACCCTTCTCGTTACACTGCAGCATTACCATGTTATTGATCTGCTCAAGCATGTTGCTGAAAGAGAACTCTTCTTTGCGGATGATAAGCCTGCCCGATTCGATGCGGCTCATGTCGAGAATATCATTGATGAGTCCGAGCAGATGTCTTGCGCTTCCTCCGATCTTTTCGAGATATTCTTTGGTATCTTCCGACAGTGTTTCATCACGCATCGCAAGGCTGTTAAGCCCGATGATCGCATTCATAGGAGTGCGTATCTCATGGCTCATGCTGGAGAGGAATGCAGTCTTCGCCCTGTTGGCCTGTTCTGCAGCTTCCAGTGCTTCTGCGAGCGCCCGGTTCCTGTTCATCGTTTCACGCATTTCCTCGTCGATGACTGTAAGTCCCAGACCGACCGTATGAACGATGTGATCGTCACGGTCCTCGGGATGGCGCTCACCTGCCATGCGGATCATCTCGTAGTATTCTTTTCCGTCTCTCTTCGCAAGATAACGGTAGACGATTATAAGATTCTCTGCTAATGCTTTTCGAATGTTTTCGGGCTCTATGAACTTGAGAAAGTCCGCGCGGTAGCTTTCGGTTACGGAGTTTTCCGCATAACGCGAAAAGTACTCGCTGTATTTAAAAGGTTCGCCCTCTGAAGGCAGGCCGACATCTGTCGGATCCGCTCTGTAGCAGACCGCTTCGTCTTTATCCAGATCGATGTGATAAACGCATCTGTAATCCGATGCGAGAGCAGTGATCATCTTATCCTGCTGTTCCCTGTGGTTATACTGTTCCACAAGCTCCCTGTTCGCCTTTTCAAGTTCCAGTCGAGCGCTCTCTTTTGTCAAGATCTCACGCTTGGAACGCTTCATGTCGCGCACGAGCAAAGCTATGACGGCAGCGGCAACGATCAGTATCAGCGTTCCGAAAAACGCCATGTTGTCGCGGAGCATGTCCAGGAACGAATACGAATAAAGCTGATCGGTATATCTGAATGCAAGGTTCTGCGGATACTCCGCTCCGAGCAGACTGACGCCGCGGTTCAAAAGTCTTAACAGTCCGGCGTCTCCGTTCTGCACACCAAAGCACCGGCCATCTTCATATGACGTCTGAAGCATTGTCAGTTTCTTATAGCGGCTGTTCTTCAGGATATCATTTGCCCGCAGACCGTTCATTGTGGTGCATTTGGCTTCACCGCTGTTTACCGCAATAAGGCATGCATCGGTCGACGGGTAGAAAGTGATCTTCGCATCAGGATAGTTCTTCATGATGAAGTAATACTGCATGCGGTTGTTTTCATTGACGGCGAAATGTTTCGTCGTGTCATCCGTATATTCACCGGAATAAACGATTTCCGTCGATGCTGAAATAACCGCAGTCGACTGGAAGATTCCGTTTTCCTCAGAATAATAGAGGCCGCCGCCAACCGGGAAAGCAGTGTCGATGCTGCCTTTTTCGAGATCATCGATCATGTCATCATAACTGTCATATCCGGTATAAGAGACCTCGATATTCTTTAAGCTGAGGACTTCAAGCATCTTTGGAACAAGATCTTTAACAAGTCCCGTTACCGCACCGGACTTATCAGTATCACTGTAAGGAAGATAGTTCTTAAGATAACCCACTCTGAGCTTATTATGTTGTGAAAGCCACTTCTTCTCCGCATCCGAAAATGCACGGCTCGAAATGCTTACAGGATAGAATTTGTTCCTTAGCGAGTTGATGTAGTTAGGTTCGTTGACCGCGATCTCAGACTGTGCAGTATTGAGTTCAGCCATAAGATCCGGCCTTGTTCTGCTCACGCACAGATAGTATTCGGATGTTCCGAAAGGACAGAGAGGCTCTGCATGTTCTCTTCCGTGCGCGCCGTCTCCCTCTGCTGCAAGGATGTCGATCTCATGTTTGTCGAATGCTGCGAAAAGCGGTTCGTAATCACGGAATTTTACGACATCGGCCTTGATGGAATGTTCATTTAAAAACTTCTCCAGAACCTGCACCATTGCACTGTCCAAAACACCGATCTTCCTGCCGTTGAGCGTGGAAAGATCAAGCGTAATGCCGCTGTCGGAATCATGTTTCACAAGACTGTACGTCTCGTTGCCCATCGCGGCATCAGGATAACCTATGAGATCTTTTCTGTCCTCGCGGAATGCCAGTCCGGCGAGAAAATCGATCTTGCCGTCCAGGAGCATCTGGTAAAGATCGCCGAATTCCCCGTAAACATATTCGTAGTTCCATCCGGTATATTCAGAGAGCTTCTGATAGTATTCATAGGCATACCCGGTCTTGACAGAACCTTCCTGCGCACCCTCCTGGAAAACCTCATTCTCGTAATAGCCGACGCGCACCTTGTCGCGTGCTGCTTCGGCAGCAGTTACGTTAAACGGGAATACCGCCACAAGGATCAGTGCAGCACAAAGGATTACAGAGAAAGATCCAAATCTCTTTTGGAGCTGTCTTATCATGCCAGCAACCCGATGAGTTCATCTCTTTTTTCAGAGATCTGCTTGAGGTACGGAGTATAGTCAATGTCTTTTCTTTCGCGAAGCAGTTCCGTCATCTCGGCTGCCGGCTTATAAACAGGTGTGAGCGCAAGATTTCCGAGAACGCCCTTTAGTGAATGTACAGCTTCAAAAGCCGCATCCAGATCCTTCGCCAGGACTGCATCTTCCAGGAGTTTGAAATTCTTATCCTCAACAACTTTACCGATCAGTTTGAAATAAAAGCCTTCATTGCCCATGCAGCGGGTCAGGCCGTCATCAGTGTCAGCGCCAAACTGTTTAAGAGCATCTATGGTAAGCATAGATCATTCTCCCTTCTTTTCTAAAAGAAACTTCTCGAATTCTCCTGCCGGTACAGGCTTTGAAAAATAGTATCCTTGGATTATCGTGCATCCGAGTTTCTTGAGAGCCAGATACTGCTCTTCAGTCTCAACGCCTTCAGCGATTACCGGAACCCCGAGATAATCCGCGATATCGATGACGATGCTGATCATGCGAGTATCGTTATGTCTGTCAAAAGCACTTCTGATAAACATCATATCGAGTTTCAGCGCATCGACCGGAAGCTCCGAGATCATGTTGAGCGAAGAGTATCCTGAACCGAAGTCATCCATTTCGATGAAGAAGCCGTGTTCTCTCAAAGCCTTAACTCTTTCCACGATCTGGTCGGAATCACTTACATAAGCGGATTCCGTGATCTCAAGGTACATGTCTTTTGTGGTGATCCCGTTATCACCGGTGATCTTTTCCATAGTATCGATAAGACCGGGATCATACATCTCTGCACGTGAAAGGTTTACCGAAACGGGAACTGATATTCCGAGTCTTTTCTTCCAGTCGGAAATGGTCTCGGCAGATCTTCTCCAAACGAACTCGTCGAGCTGCGCGATCAGTCCGTCTTCCTCAAACAAAGGAATGAACTTGCCGGGAGATATCATGCCGAGTGTCGGATGCGACCATCTGACCAGTGCTTCCGCACTGGATAACACAGGCTTGTCTCCGCGGATATCATACTTCGGCTGGAAATATATCTGGAACTGCTTTTCCGCAAGCGCTTTCGGAAACTCTTCGACTAACTGCTCCGCATAAAGTTCTGCATCGATAAGAGCTTCATCGAATTTGCTGATGAAAACGGAATAGTTATTTCTTATCTTGTCTGCAGCGATCTTGGCACGGTCAAACCTTGAGTGGATATCCAGTTTCTTGTCGCAGAACGAATAAACGCCCAGGCGTACTTTAACTGCAGTTTCAAGTTCTTCAATAACTGCAGACACCCGCTCAACAATACCGGAATAGTTTTCCTGATGAGGACAGTAAACAAGGAAAGTATCTGCAGCTTTCCTGCAGACAAAACTTCCCGTATCAGGGAAAGCTTTCTCCAGCCTGTGCGCTATGCATTTAAGGATCTCATCGCCTTTTGCGATGCCGAAACGTTCATTGAGAACGTGGAAATGATTTATGTCAAAACAAAGGGCATCCATCTCAGCTAGCGGATAAAACTTATCGTACTGGTTTCCGTAACGGTAGAAATATTCAACGGTTAACAGACCCGTGAGTTCATCTCTTTCAGTGGAGCTGATGATCTGACGGTCCTCGGCAAGCTCTATGGAACGTGATACGCGTGCCTTAATGACATCATGCTGCGGATAAGGCTTCGGGATGAAATCAAACGCACCTTTCTTAAGGCTATCGACTTCGGAATCCTGATCGGATGTGAGAACGATCACCGGGATGCCTTTGAGTTCAGGATCTTCATTAAGACGCACAAGGAGTTCAAGTCCGGAAAGTTTGGGCATCATGAAATCCAGTAGTATAAGCGATAAAGTATTGCGGTTCTGCTTTATCATCTCATAGGCCATCTCGCCGTCTTCGGCCTTCAGTACGTCGTATTCGTCATTGAGGACGTTCTCAAGTATCTCGCGGTTAATAAACTCATCGTCAGCTACCAGGAGTTGTCTTTTTCCGTTTTCAAAAACATCCGTGTAACTAGCCATCTATTGCCTCCTTTTTCAGTACCCTGAAAAGAACCTCAGGCTGATATGGATCATATAAGATTTATGCATCACCATTATTTTAAAATTATATCATAGATTTTTAACAGGCGGTTTCCCCGTTCCTCCGCACATTAAAAATGACCGGAAGGAGGCCGGTCATTTTTAGGGAAAACACACACTATATATAAGGTAGGAATTTTGTTCCTTTTTTCTTTGGTTGATGGCTTCATTATGGGCTGAAACACCCGGCCGGACAATCACTAATAGAGGCCCTTTCTGATGTTTAAACTACATATCCGAACGCTTATGTTGCCAAATCTGAAAAAAGTTCCTGTCCCGGTTATTCCTTCACCCTTTTATAGAAACTGACATGCTGATCGAGTTCCTTGAAACCGTTCTTGATATAGAACCTGTATGAAGGCTTGTCGCTGTCAGTCTGAAGGAATATACCGCAAAGTCCCCTCGATCTGATCTCGTTTTCGATAAGACCCATGAACGCGGTTCCTGTTCCCCTGCCCTGAAGCTCTGGTGCAACGCACAGTTCTTCAATATTGTAATTGGTGCCCTCCCACCAGTGCCTGATCATGCCGAGCGACATGGCAGCAAGCTTTCCGTCGATCAGGAGACCGAAATTCAGAGCGTTGTATCCGCTTGAGATCTCCCTGACATACTCAGCAAGCTGCACCGGGTCGCTCCAGTCGTCATTCCAGGGTTCTCCCGCAAAAGAAACCTTATAAAGCTGCGCCATCTCATCGAAACGGCTTTCATCAAGAACAATAAACTCTTCCATACATATAACCTTTTATTGAATTTTAAGAATTCTTTAATTAGTATAAATAAAAACTTACGGATGGGATACTTTAAATAATGAACAAGAAAACCGCTCAAAGCCCTAAGACCAAGTATCTGCTTGCAGGCGTAACCGCAGCTGCTTTGGTGCTTCTCCTGTTTATTCTTTTCGCATACTGCGACTTCGCGCACAAACTTGAGCTCTTAAGTTATACGAAAGTTTCTTCTTATGAAGAACTTCAGGCGATGTCTTCAAAACCCGACGGAAAGTATTACCTTGCCTGCGACATAGACATGTCAGGCAAGGACTGGACACCGTTTACCTTCACAGGGAGTTTCGACGGAAACAGTCACGAGATTAAGAACCTGCGCCTTGATAAGCCCGGTGCTGCGATAAGGGACACTTACGACGGCAACATGAAATCCTACCCCACGACACTCGTCGGAATGTTCGACGTCATCGAGGGCGCTACGATAAAGAACCTTACACTGACTTCCGTATATGCGGACATCACTTCCGATAAGCCTTGCTTTGTAGGAACGCTGGCGGGCTACACTGGTGATTCAAAGATCGTAAACTGCAGTGTAAAAGGTGCTGTGTATCTCAGAGCACATGACAGGATGTTCGGCGTAGGCGGAGTCGCAGGTTACGGATTCGGAAGATTTGAAAACGTACAGGCTGAAGTAACGCTCGTCTGCATCGATACCGACCGCAGCACGAAAGACGAACAGTTCATGGGCGGCCTCGTCGGTGCAGGCTATCCCGATTTCATCAATTGCTCCGTGGATATCGACGGATACGGATCTGAGCACGGCTATGCCCACAACGGCGGCATGACCGGTCTTTACATGTTCTATCCTAAGGACACCGTACACGAAGGGATCATGAAGGGAAACCGCATATACGGCAAGATTACTTTCTTTGAAGAGAACGATGACCGTCGTGCTTACTGCAAAGCCATGATCGGCGAGACACTCAGCGAGACCAAGGTCTTCGAGGACAACGGAGCCGTTTTCAGAAGTGTCGAAGTCTATAACTACGATGCCGATCTTCTGCCAGAAGAACGCTCCAAAACATTTGATCTCGATGTTTCCGAAAAGGGACACTATGAACTTAAGACTGCCTACAAGAACGACGGCGCTGATGCCACATACGGTCTGTTCATAAACGACCGTTTCTATAAGAAAGTCAATTTCCCAAAGGGCTCCGGCACTGTCAGCGAGCAGGTCTTCCTAGATGAAGGAAAAGCCTCCGTTAAATTCAAGTTCCTCCCAGGAGACGGCAATATCGAGATCTCCGATGCTTCCATTTCAAAGTCAGGCAGATCGGTCAGCCTGATCATCGCGCCGCATCAGGACGATGAGATCCTGGCATTCGCGGGAACGATCCAAAAGGCCATCGAAGAAGGCAATATCGTTAAGGTCCTCTTCCTGACCAACGGCGATTACTATGGAACAAAATACGCTTCCGTAAGGATCGCGGAGAGCATTGCGGCACTTGAGGTCCTCGGAGTAAACAAGTCAGACGTCACCGTTTTGGGATACGGAGACCTGACTCTGGAAGCTCTCCTTTCTGCGGAAAATCCCGAGAAGGTCTTCGGAGCAAGCAGCGGTGAGAGTTCCACTTACGGAGTTTCCCCTCTGAACGTATTTGACTATCACATGATGAATACGGGAGAGCCTGCAAGCTATAGCAGAGCCAATCTCATAGATGATTTCAGGAACTACCTTCTTGCCTGCCGTCCTGACCGCATCTACACAACGTCAGAATACGAGTGGCACACCGATCACAAGTTTGCATTCATCCTGACAAGAGATACACTGAAGAAACTGTCAGGAGAAACAGGCTATCATCCTGTCCTCTGCGAGTCGGTTATCCACGGTGAGGAAACGACATGGCCTGACCGTCTGAAATATGATTCATCCAACAAACCCGTCATCACTAAATTCACGAATCCGTACCCTACGATGAAGACTGATCTTGACTGGAGCAAAGTTAAGAAGATAACTCTCACAGATGCTGAGCTGCAGAAAAAGACGGATGCCATCGGAAAGTTCGTCTCACAGAACGAGCCCACTGAAGACACTCCCGGAACAAAGGAGTATAACTACTCGTTCTGCAAGAAGGATGAATTCTACTGGGAGATCAATTACTGATTTTTTTCTTCCAGTTTTCGAAAAAGGTAATTCCCGCAAGCAAGACAATACCGGCTGACATCATTATGATGCCGGCCGTTTTATTCGGCACGTGATAAGTCATTTCGATAACGTTCTTTCCGTCTTCAAGCGGGATGGTCATGAGTGCATCACCCGTAAGATCAGGAGTAACCTCCCTGCCGTTCCTCGTTACGGTCCATCCCTTGTGATAAGGAACGGATGTGAACAGACTTGTTCCGGAAAAACCGCTGTCCACTTCGAAAACGCAGTGTCCGTCTCTTATGTCAATGCGTGACGCGGCATTGTTCTTCATTGTTGAAACAGCATCATTCAGAGCATCAAGGTCAAGCTGATAGATCTGCGCATCGGCAACCTTTCCATCCGCCGTGTAGAAATCGAGTTTCAATTCGGCTCTGCCGTCAACGGTCTTTACGCGGATGAGCTTCGGGGACATTTCCTCACCGTAAGGAACGTACCTTTCACCGTTCATATAAAGCGTTGCACCGGTCTCGCCTTCCAGCACGAAATTGGCGTAGAGCACGGCGTTTTCTTTGTCAACGGTTATCTTATATGTGACTGCTTTTCCGTCTGCTGTTGTTTCGACTTTTCCGGCGGGAATGAAGATGTCTTCATCGACTCCTGACAGATGACGGTACAGATCATTAAGATAGAGAGCGTAGTTATTTGCTCTGCTCTCATAGCTGCCTGTGCCGCCCGTTACAAATGCCGCAGGTACGGCATAAGGATTTTCATACAGTGTCTTGAAACCGGAGACGCCGCCTTTCTTTGTAAGACCTTTGCTGTTCTCATCACCCTCAGGAAGCAGCACGTACTTTACAGAAAGAAGACTGTCCAAAGCAAGATTCTCGGTCATGGTGACCGGGATAGTGTCGTAGTATTGCGGGTACCCTGCACGGTCCAGAAAATAGACTTCGTTCTCGTCAGGAGCGGAAACGAAAGCGGTTACGGAATTGAATCCGTATGCCATCGGTTCGCTGTATGAAGCAGAGAGTTTATTGTAAAGGCTGTGGTATGAAGTCTGTACGACACGGTAAAATGACGGGTCGTCTATCTGTTTGAGAAGCTCTATCTCATTGGCGTTGTAACTGCTGATATCAGGACCGTCTGTAGTTGCATAAGTCTTTCCCAGGACCATCTGGTTAAGCAGCAGCTCAAGCACGATAACGCCGGACAGCAGCACAGCTGAGACATTGAATAACTGACTTTTTGCGCGCTTCAATCCCAAAGAAAGACAGAAGAAGACAGATACGGTCACCGGGAATATCATCTTGGCTGCAAGAGGAACAAGCTTCGGATCATCGGGAGTCATTAAGAGCGAAGACATGTTGGACGTAAAGACCGATTCAACAACGCCTGTCTTCTGCGGGTCTGAAAGAAGCAGTGCGATAACGCAGTATACCGCTGCGGCTGCCGGAGGAATGAATATCTTAAGTCTTGACGTGTCTGATTCAAGATAAAAGACCGATGCCAGGTAAACGAGCGCGAAGATCCCTACGTAAGCGTAGCGGTACCAGAATCCTTCAACATTACGGAGCATTGAAAACAGAGCGACCAGAGGCTGCCAGTAAAACGACATGACCACCAGCACCAGGAGCAATCCGTAAACGAGCTTATCTTTCAGCTTTATCGAAGAGAAGAACAAGAGCACGATCCCGATGAAGACAAAACTTCCTGCAAACAGGTTTACGCTGCCTTTGACTGAAGCAAAACCGAAAACATAATTGCTTAAGACGCCCGGGACGAAACCTATCATCGAAAAATCCAGAAGCATTCCGATCCCCGAACTCCCGTATGTCCTTCCCGAAAGAAGCGTAAGCGTCGGCAGGAGAATGACCGCCGAGATCATCAGAGAGGAAACGGACGCGATGCAGAATCTCAAAAAAGAGCCGGAAAACTTCTTTATTCCCTGAGCAATACGAAGCGATTCAAAAAGGAACCAGATCCCTCCGAACATCAGGTTGATGATCCCCGTATACCAGTTAAAGCACAAAGACAGCGCAGTGCTTACGATGAACAGCGTGCTCTTCTTTTCGGATACGAGCTTTTCGACACCCGCGAGAATCAGGGGGAGCATATAGACTCCGTCGATCCACATCATGTTTGAACTCTGAGAGATCATATACTGGCCGAGAGCATATGACGAGGAAAGGATCACTGCAGCAGCGAGCTTTATTTGTGTACCCGGCTTAAATCTCCTGTAAAGATAAAAGCATGCAAATGCTGATGCAAAAGATGCCTTCAGCAGGTAGAGAACATTGATGAAAAGCGGCACCTGTGTCTTATCGAAAAAGACCAGGAGGATATTGAAAGGTGACGACAGATAGTATGAGAAGACAGCGTAATTGCTTCCGCCCAGATATTTTGTGAAGGTATAGTCGATCGATGACTTTCCTGAAAGAACATCCTTGAACCAGCAGTAAAGGTCAACCATCTGCTGCTGGCCGTCCTTATATAACAGTGCTTCCCTGCCGAAAGGGATGATCCCCAGAACAGCAAATGCGAGCAGGATGATCAGGGCCGTCAGGAACCATGAACAGATGCACGCAGTCAACGGCTCTTTTTTAAGTGCCGTTTTTTCCTTCAAGGGTATATTCGTTTTGGTATCTGTCTGAATATCTGTCAAATGAATTCTCCTTATCCCGCGATTATACCCTATCAGTGCTTATTTATTTATCCATGTTTGCGATGATATGCATAAGGATATGGAAAACTCTGCGGAAGCCTCCCGAATAATCCGCTTTGTCGAGCGCATTGGTTATCAGCATCGGGTTATCGGTTCCTATGACATCAACGCCGCAGCTGACAAGATACTGTACTGTATCATCAAGGTCTACGGTCCAGCAAAAGACCTTCTTACCCTGGGCATGAAGTCTTCTTACCAGTTCCGGTGTGACATTGGTCTCTTCTATCGTGATGTTGTCGGTATAATAAATATCCTCTACATTTCCGATAGCAATAAACATGCAGTATCCCTTTGTGATCCCGGGGTCTAATTCATAGATTCGTCTCAGTCTTGATGCATCCTGCGCGATTATCATGACGTTATCGTGCATTTCAGTCTCATTTATGACCTTAAGGACATTCTCTTCAAAACCGACATCATCCTTGTGTCCTTTAAGCTCAACCTGGACATTCATGTGGTTTAACTTTGCAAGTCTTAAAGCTTCCCTAAGTGTAGTCATCTTGACGTGATCGTAATCACCGGGCATCCACTCACCAAGTTCATGGCTTACGAGTTCTTCATAAGTGTTGTCATGAATTGCCAGATTCACTCCGGCTGTTCTCTTGATGGAAGAATCGTGGTTGCAGACTATAACTCCGTCTGATGTCTGATGGACATCAAGCTCGATCCATTTCAGATTCTCACTTGCAGCCATTTCGAAAGCCGGAAGCGTGTTTTCCGGAGCGTTGACGTTATCTCCGCGGTGAGCGCAGACCAGAGGCTTGCTGCATTTTTCAGCCAGGAACGAATATCTGTTGGCTACAAACACCGTAACTCCGATAAGCAGGACGATCGGGACAGCGAAAAATGCGATCGATATCTTCTTGGGATACTTCTTTGCCTTGAACATATCGCGTGAAATGCTCGTAAGTTCCCCCTTGTCTTCGATATAACGAAAAAACAGGACTGTCAGCGCGGCGTTGTTTACTGCAGGCGAAATGAAGCTCTTGAGGATCTGTCTCAAAACATAAGTATATGTTCCGACATCCTCAGACTTGGCAACGATATTGCCCCTGTTGCGCTGAAGGAAAGAGATGAACTCTTTTGCGTTGACTACTATAATCGACGACAATGAATTGATCAGGAAATTAAGTATTATCGTCAGCAGGATCAGTGTGATCAGGACTTCGAAAAAATTACCGGTAACCAGTTTTCTCGACTTTGTGCAGCTCTTAACGAAAGAATTCTCCTGCATGACAAAACTGTTGATGGAAAAGATATATACCGTCAGGAATATGATAAGCGCAAGGTAGATCACATTGTAGAGTACAAAAAGAGACTGCGTATAATCAATGGTCTGATTTACAAATCCCGGCAATATCAGCTTTACGGTCGAGCCCGAGAGCGGCATTACCTTCGTAAGCGGGAACAGTATCATTATGAATATGATAATGAACCAGTTCTGCGGATGTACCGCTTTGCGGCAGGCACGGAGTCCGGCCATGAACATGCTCGAAAGGTTGGTCTCCCTTCCTATCTGAGCCATGGAGAATGCGTGAAGAAGCCCTGCGATCTCAAACAAAGAGAAAAGTGTTACCACAATGGCAAACACTAATGCCATTACGATCGAGAGCGGGTTCAGGAAGACCTCTCTCATATTGACCGGAGCGATAAAAGTCTGGCCTGAAACGTTCATCATCGCATTCAGGAGAAGATTCTTCAGCGTGTTTGAGATAACTGCAGTTACTACCGTGCAGAACAGGATGAAGAGCATGACCTCTTTGAAGTTCTGCCTGAAAAGGATAAGTACGTTCTTTATGAAGTACAGAAAATTCTTATAAAATCCCGAGCCTTTGGTCTTGATAACGCCAATTGCACTTTTATCGACCATTTTCATCTGATTCACTTCCCAACCTTATATATGAATACTTCTGAAATCTCTTTATCATAACCGTCGTAGAATCCCTGGGGCATTCCGAGAACGATCCTGGCTCCCCTGTTATAGAGGAGAAGCAGATTACCGTTTTTCCGGTCGAATGAAAGACCCTCTATCTCTCCCTGCAGCTTTACGTCATCGAAAGTCCTTTCGAGCGTAACGATGCAGTTTGTACTGCCTTCTTTGACAGTTGTCCTGTAGAGGTGATCCGGTTCATTGTCATCCGCGGTACCGTCATCAGCGGTGATGTAGATACTGCCGTTATAGTATGCTATTCCCTGTATCCACTGGGGCGGCATCTGCATGTGGACCTTTCCGAGATACTTGCCTGTAGTCAGATCGTACTTATAAAGATATCTGCCGCTCTCTTCGCCTACCCATGAACACATCCATACTATCTTGTGATCAGGATCGATGGCGATGCCTGAACATTCAAGCTGTCCGCTCGATTCTTCAAAAGGGAACGTCCTCTTAAGTTTCAGGGTGTCGGCATCGTAGACCGCGATCTGGATGTTCGTTCCGACTCCGTCCATGAAATACTCGGCGCCGATGTAAAGTTCGTTATTATATGCATCGATGTCGCCGATGTGATTTACCTTGATCTCATAACCTTCAAAAGGATTCTCATTAACGGTTATCAGGTTCCAGTCCTTATCGTATTTTGCAAGAGTTGCGGAACCGCTGACCCAGTAGCAGTCATCCCCGGCGCAAACGCCCTGTCTTCCCTTTACTTCAACGGTATCCTTGAGCGTATATGTGTTTGCCGGCATCATTATCGCAGTGTCATGCTCGGGACGTTTGTCGCGGCTGATACTCTTGGTACAGCCGGCAGCACTCAAAACAAAGCAGCAGCTCAGGAGAGCTGCGCTGATGATCTTCGTAGTTTTAGCGGTTCTTGGCGTACTTACGTTGCTACGACCTGAGACATCGAAGTGAAACATATTACCAACCCCTCTTCATCTTTCCTGATGACTTTTGCATATATGCACTCTTCATCTTTACGAAGCATGATATTCTGCTTTTCCTCAAGTGAGGTTTCAGAAATGAATCTCGCGAACTTCCGGTCTTCAGAATATCTTACTATCTTTCCAGAATAAGATGTCACTCCCACTTTCTTGGCTTCGAGGACATAGTACTGATACTCAATGTCCACAGTCTGTTCGCGCCACTTGATGCTGCTTAAAGCGGAAGCGTTGGTCTCAAGATCACCCACGCCTTTGATCTCATAATATTTCAGTTCCTCAGGAGAACCCTTTGGCAGGAAGCACCCTTCGGAAACAATGGAAAGCTCTTCGTTTATCAGTTTTGCGGTGTTCTCCGTGATGAAGATCTGGCCTCCGATAGTAAGGCTTTCAAGGCGGCCTGTTATATTAACGGCTGAACCCATGCAGCCGTACTTCATTGCTTTCTCAGAACCGATATTTCCGACAACGACCACACCGGTATTGATCCCGATGCCCATTTCGAGCACGGGGAAACCGTTCTGGACATTCCATTCATTTACTTCCGCCATCGCATTCTGCATCTCAACAGCGCATTTAACGGCCATGGCAGGATGATCGGGAAGGTCTTTCGGTGCGCCGAAGATAATGAATATGCCGTCACCTAAAAACTCGATGATCGAACCACCGTACTTCTGTACGACCGAAGACATCGCCTCGAAATAATGGTTGATGACGGTAATGAGCTGTTCAGCAGTCAGCTGTGCGCTGAGCGCGGTAAAGCCGCGCAGGTCGCTCATGATAACGGTAACTTCCTTGTTCTTGCCGCCGCTCTTCTGGCCCTCTTCAGTCGTAAGAACAAAATCAGCAATATCCTGCGATGTATACCTTACAAGCGCGGAGTTGACCTTGATGAGCTGCGTAAGATCCGTGATAACGATAAGGTATGCTGTCTCTTCACCTTTGTAGCATGTCATTCTTACGTGAAGATTCTTGACCTCGCCCTCATTGTTCCAATAGTCGGCGAGCGCTTCATGGGTTGCGACTTTATTTGTTACCGCATCGATAAAAAGCTGTATGAGATCATCATTGCCTTCAATGAACGGAACAGCTTTCCAGATCTTCATGCCACTGTCCGCAGGGATTCCGAAAAGTCTCTCTGCGGCAGGGTTTGCGTACTGAAGATCACCGGAGGCAGATACTATACAGACCGCATCTTCGGTATTCTGGAAAAAATATTGTACCTGTTCAGGCTTTATCATTTCTCGGAATTCTCGTAGATTTCCTTACAAGCATTGAAATAGTCGTATGTGAGGCTTCTCAAGCGGTATGAAAGGTGCTTGAGGATCATGTCGACCTTAGCAGGGCATGTCTTGAAGAGATCAGCGAGGTCTTCGGGCTTGATGATCTCAACATATGTCTCATCGGATTCGGATACTGCTGTAGCGCTGCGTGCATCCTCGGAGATCATTCCCATCTCGCCGAAGCATGCAACAGGATAGAGCTCTGTGAGCTTGATCTCGCCGTACTGACCGTAGTTGTTGTAGATGGCAACGATACCGCCGTGAACGATGTACATGCACTTGCCGACTTCGCCCTGCTTGAAGATGATCGTTCCCTTCTTATAGGACTCGACATTGTTGCCGTCCTTATCCTGCTTCGCAACTGTCTCAGCTGCTTCGCGGAGAGCCTCAGCGCTCGGCTTCTCGATCCTTGCATTCTTTGTGTATGTGAAGATGGACTGTCTGACCATCTGCTTGAAGAAACCGTCGTACTTCTTGCTGGAACCTGCGCTGCGGAGATCCGTAAGCATCTTCTTTGCTTCATCATAATCCGCTGTCATTTCCTTAAGTCTCTTGCCGAGCTGGTTCATGATAAGGATGATCTTCTCCGGATTGTCCTTGAAGTACTCGTTAAGAGCCTCAGCCTCGATTTCCTGAACCTTTACATCGCCTTCAGCAACAACTGAAGTGCTGCGGGGATATGTCTCGATGATAGCCATCTCGCCGAAATACTGTCCGGCCTCGAGGATCCTGATCTGGACCTGGTCATCCTCACCGTAATTCTTGTAAACTGCGACATTACCCTCCAAAAGATAGAAGAAAGTATTACCTGTTTCTCCCTCTTTGATGATGATATCACCACTGCTAAACGTCTTTTCGATCGTGCTCATGTTATGACCCCTTTCTGTCTTTTGGATGTAAATAAATGCCTCAAACCAGCTTTACATTTATATAAAAGAATTTTATTTTCATTCACTCTTTTTGTCAATATTTCAGGCTTTAAAAGCATAGCAATTTAAGCCTTTTTCAGCTGTTTTCGCGCATCATTTACAAACTTTTTTCAAATGATTGGTTTGTTAAATGCTTCGATCATCCGAACATGAAGAGGATCGCGTAGTAACAGAGCTCCAAAAAGACTTTAATGCCCTTCCCTCTTTTAGATTCCTTTTTCATTTTCCTTTGTCTCCGCTTGTTTGATTAACGACATCATTATCAGCAGTTTAAAGGTCCGGGACAATCATTAATGAAAGGTCTGTCTGATGCTTAAGCGACACTATTGTACCTGAGTGTCGAATAGCAGATAAAAACACTGAACACGGCATTTTGTCATGTTATAATACAAGACATCAAACACAGGGAGATCCATCAATATGAATCTGATTAAGACCCGCAATGGTTCAGAACTTACCATTTCCTTGGACGGAAGGCTCGATACCACGACCGCGCCTGAATTGGATCAGGTGCTGAAAGAATCTCTTGATGAGATAACATCCCTCATATTTGATCTGGAAAAACTCGTCTATATCTCATCTGCGGGATTGCGGTCACTCCTTGTATCTCAGAAGACAATGAACAAGAAAGGAAGCATGAAGATCCGCAATGCAAATCCTTCCATCATGGAAGTGTTTACCGTAACCGGATTCTCCGACATTCTTACGATCGAATAATACCACGAAGTACAAATTTTCCTTTCAGTGGAGGCAGCATATGGCCAAATCGCAGTTAATGGAATACGTCTTAAATGACATCGAGAAGCAAAAAGGTGTCTCCATCCCTGTACATGCAAGTCTGTTTGAAAGGCTCCTGGTATCAAAGGCTCCCTGCAAGAGTATCCATCCGAATCCCGATGATGAGTTCTCGATGGAAAAGGTCGGACCCAGTTACAAGATCATCAGTGAATATGAGACCAAATTCCGCGATGCGATGCGTTTGGACAGACCTCCCATAGACGATCCTCTGATGGTCGAGAAACTGCGTCCGCACGGCTACATGCTGCTTAACGGACATCACAGATGGGCAGCCGCAATGCGCTGCAACATAAAGAAAGTCCCGATAAAGATCATCAACTGCGCAACCGAATCGGACATCAAGACCATCCTTGAAAAGTCCCAGCATGACAAGCGCGCAACCATCGATCTTGATGAAGTCATATTCAGATCACCTGATTATCCGCATCTCGAGAAAAAGGCTTTCACATTCCCTTTCAGCGTCCGCTTCAAAAAGAGGATAAGACTCGGGATCCCTGCGCTTCTCTACAGTCTTTCAAAGCAGGGATATGACATCTGGGTCTATGCCCGTGATTTCTATTCGATCGATGATATCCAGAAGTTCTTCAAAGCATATGCAGCCCACGTCGACGGCATACTGACAGGTGTTGACAAGCATACCCAGAACAAATCCGAGAGGGCTGCACGTGTCAGAGAACTCATTAACAACAAGTACGATACGACTCTTCATATAGACAATAACGCCATAGTAGAGACGCACGGAAAAACGGGTGATTTCCAGGAATATGAGATCAATGTGCCCGAAGAAGACTGGGCAAAGAAAGCAATAGCGATCATAGAGGAGATCGAAAAGCGTGCAGGAAGCAAATAACCCTGAAAAGATGAGGATCTCATTCGACCTTGATGAGGTTCTTTTCGTAAATCCGAAGACTCATAAGACTGAGCCTGAGCTCCCCATCCCATTTAAGGCATTCTATAAGGAACGGCTCAGGGCCGGCGCTCCCGAGCTTATAAACACTCTGCAGCGAATGGGTTTTGAAGTTTGGGTCTATACTTCTTCTTTCCGTTCCATTAATTATATCCAGGGACTCTTCAAGCATTACGGCGTAAAGTTTGACGGTATAGTCAACGCAGAAAGACATCTTAGGGAAGTCCAGAAGAACAGGACACAGATACTTCCACAGAAAGTCCCTAACAAATACAGGATATCCCTGCATATAGATGACGAAGCAGTAATCTGCTCTTACGGCCGTGAATACGGTTTTGACGCATACCAGCTCGATGCGGAAGACGACCAGTGGAAAGAAAAGGTCATCGCCAAAGCTGAAGAAGTTAAGAGAAAGTGGGATAAGAAGAAAAACCTTCCCCACGGCTGATATTTCCATTTTTACTTTGTTTCATCTTTAATTGTGCGACACACTGTAAGATCAGTGTCGCTTAAACAACGGAAGATGACGTTATTACTGATTGTTTCGCCTCCCGGAGCCCCTGATAATCAGGCTACAAACCAAAACAAAACACGTAACCAATCAACCAGGAGGACAATAATATGAAACCTGAAATTACTAAGAACCTAACCACGAAGATCGCAGCGATCGGTCTTATTGGCGCAATGGCAAATATGGGACTCGTCGCATGCAGCAGAACACCCGGCAGCAGCAATGCCGAAACAGAATCACAGATCAACATCGTAGATATTTCCAATGATGAGATCGATAATGCGGCAATAGCAGGCGGCTGGAATATACCGGATGACCAGGCAATAAACGCATCACGTAAAGCAATCTTTGACAAGGCAATGGAAAAGCTGATCGGTGTCAATTACGTACCTGTAGCATATCTCGCTTCCCAGGTCGTATCCGGAACAAACCACTGCTTCCTCGCAAAGGCAACAGTAGTACGTCCCGGAGCAACTCCCCGCTATGTTATCGTATACGTCTATGAGAATCTCAGCAAGGAATGCAAGATCCTGAACATCGAGGATATTGCGATACCCGGCGCACGCAGCGGCAAGGCTCCTCTCGGCGGATTTACATACGCAGAGGTTCCGGCCATAACCCCTGACATCGCAGCTGTCATGGACAAAGCTTCCGAAAGCAAGCTCGGCGCAACTTATGAGCCTGTTGCAAACATCGGTTCACAGGTCATCAACGGAACCAACCACGTTATCCTTTGCAAAGTTACTCCCGTAGCTCCCGGTGCAGAAAGCAAGTTCGCCATGGTCCAGGTAGCAGAGACCGTCGACGGCAAGTGCACCATAACTGAAGTAACTGATCTCGCAATCTCAGTAACCTGATCAGCATCGTCACAGATCAAGACTCTATTCAAAAGAAAGACCCGGGCATCAAAAGCCCGGGCTTTTTGAAGTTCTTTTTACATTACCTTCTCGACGCTTGTATCAAGCTCGGAGAGTACATTTACGATAAAATCTTTCGGCTGGTCAGCACCCTGATCGATCCACCTGGAAAGAACGGCGATGCAGCCCTGTGAACGGTAGCTTGTCTGATAAGAGAGTTTTATGTCCTTGATGTCGGCGCCCTTCTTCTCTGATTCGATCTTCTGGAGAAGTCCTTCGAGGAGCTTTTCGAATCTTGCGCGGAGCTGGCCCGGAGCCTTGGAGCTGAATACCATCTTAAAGACGTTCCTGTTCTTATCGACATAACCTACAAGGCTGTCAAAGAACTCCTTACTCCTCAGATCCTGCATGTTAAGGACCAGCATGCCCCATTCGATCAGGATATCCTGCTCAAGTTTGTCGTAGAGATCATAGACATCAAGGAAATGCTTGTAAAAAGTGGTCCTGTTGATGTCAGACATGTCTGAGATCTCCTGGACTGTCACCTTATGAAGTTCCTTCTGTGTAAGAAGCTCCATGATCGAGTTGTAGATGACTTTCCTGGTCTTAAGTGTTCTTCTGTCGGTTTTCTTCTCTTCCATTCGAAGCATGCCTCCTTTAATTAGCGGTATCCAGTCGCTGCCGCTCAACGAGCTTGGCGAAAAATCCGTCTTTTTCAATTAGTTCATCATATGTACCGTCTTCAATAATATGACCTTCATCGATTACCAGGATGCGGTCGCAGTGTCTGATCGTCGAAAGCCTGTGAGCGATAACGATCCTGGTGCATCCCATTGCATCCAAAGCTTCAGAAACCTGCTTCTGCGTCTTGTTGTCGAGAGCGCTGGTAGCTTCGTCAAACATAAGCAGCTTAGGCTTCGGCGCTATGGCCCGGGCGATCATGAGGCGCTGGCGCTGTCCGCCGGAGATACCTCCCTGCCCTTCTCCTATTATAGTATTCATTCCCATCGGCATCGACCTGATATCTTCGGCAATTCCCGCTTTTTCTGCAGCTTCCCATGCCGCCGCCAGATCGAGCTGCGGTGCCGTGATGACTATATTGGAATAAATGTCACCCTGGAAAAGGCCCGCATCCTGCATTACGGTTCCTATCTTCTTTCTGAGCGAAGGAAGATCGAGCGTATTGATATCCTTTCCGTCGAAACGGACAGAACCCTTCTCGGGTTTCTCAAATCCCAGCAGGATCCTCATAAGCGTCGACTTTCCGCATCCGGTCTTTCCGACGATCGCGACATACTCACCCGGCTTAACCTTCAAAGACAGATCATCGATAACGAGGGGAAGACCCTCCGCATAACGGAAAGAGATGTGATCCAGTTCAACTGCACCTGATAAAGAAGTCACGATCTCTTTGTTGTCGGATGTCTCAGGTTCCGCATTAAGCAAAGGCTCTGCGATCTCAAGAATGGGCTTTATCCTTGCCGCCGAAAGCGCCACTCCGGAAAGCATCATAAACGCGCCGGAAAGCATTCCGTAAGCCGCCGTGAAGGCAAAATACGAAGACTGCCCGATGCCGCTCACGACCGCAAGATAGTAAAGGATTATGTTTGATGCCAGCGTAATGCCCAGATTGATCACGGAATTGAGCTTGATAAAGAGCGGCGGATTGTAACTGAGCTCCGCACCCACTGAATAAAGATCGAGCCACTTGGCAAAGATACGTTTTTCCGCACCCGCCAGCTTGATCTTCTGGACTCCGGTGATCATTGCATATGACATGCCGGATTCCTTTGCTTCCTGTTCCATCATCTTCTTGTTTATCTTCACCTGGACAATCGTGGAGACGGTCGAGAAGACAACTGTTGCAACTATGATCAGGATCGAAGGGACCACGAGCACGGGAGTATAACTGAATATCTGCGTTATGTATACCAGCGACGTGACCGATGTAAGGCATGAACTCATGACTATGCCGACAAGTATCGTGCAAAGCTGATTTACGGACTGTGACCTGCTGCTTAATTCACCGGCGCTGTATTTGCGGAAGAAGTGTGCGGGAAGCGACATGAGGCGCATCATCATCGAAGCCTGTACCCCGAGTGATGTCTTGATGCTGAACCTTCCAGTTATGAACCCGTCCACACTTTCCAGGAGCTGCTTCGAAAAAGTGACGCATAAGATGCAGATAGCTATTCCGATAAGCGCGTCTGCCCTGCTGCTCCTCAATACCGGTCCGGTAAGCGTTGCGGTAAGACGGGGCAAAAGAAGTCCTACAAGCGAGACCGCCGAAGCAGCTGCGATGACCATAATGACATCACTTAAAGAAACGCACCTCCTGATGTACAAAAGTAAATCCGCGATCGTGAGCTTCTTCTGCGGAAGCGGTCTGTAGAAACATATTGCATCGCTGTCGATAAGTCCTTCAGTCTTTCGGCTAAGTTTAACGGTCTTCCCCGTTTTGGGATCCTTGAAGCTGTATCCTGACACCATTCCCGGGAGAATAGGTACCGGGGTTCCGTCTTCCTTCATGAATCCGAGGACAGGGCCGTACGCATCTTTGTACCAGCCCGGAGTAAGTCTGATGTTTCGCCTCATGATGCCGTGAGGTCTGAGGCAGAAATCAAGCTGCTCGTCCGCATTCTTGAGAGAGTCCGGCACATCGGAAGTCTTATAGTGATAGTACTTGAGGATCGTATCGATCGCATTCTTTGTGATGATACGCTCGTCGCTTATCTTTTCGGCGTTCCTGGTGCCCATGATGACACCGGCGACCTTCAGAAAGGAATCATCCAAAAGCTGCTGATCGGCTTCACGCCTTGACTTGATCTGATTATCAAACCAGCCCATGGTAATCCTCCTTCCCTACTCATTCGCAACAAGGTCAGCGTAAACGCCGTCCCTGCTCATAAGTTCTTCATGCGTTCCGCGCTCAACGACTTTGCCCTTGTCGAGAACGATGATCTCATCGCAGTCCCTTATCGTCGAAAGTCGGTGAGCTATGACGACACATGTAATGCCTCTGTCCCTGATGGAATTCACGACATCATATTCAGTACGCGCATCAAGTGCGCTCGTTGCCTCATCGAGAATGATGATCGAAGGATCCTGTGCGAGAACACGGGCGATCTCCATACGCTGTCTCTGACCGCCGGAAAGATCTTTTCCGCCGCTGGTCAGTTTGTACTGATAGCCGCCCTCTTTTCTCATTATGTCGTCATGTATCTGTGCATCCCTCGCTGCCAGGATCATTTCAAAATCCTGAATCGTGTTATCCCACATCTTTATGTTATTTGCGATGGTATCTTCGAATATGATTATGTCCTGATCGACAACTGCGACAGATCCCGTAAGGACTTCCCTTGCATATGCCCAGCGCGGCTTCCCGTCAAAGAGGATCTCTCCGCTCCACGGCTGGTAAAGGCCCGAGATAAGCTTGGAAATCGTTGACTTTCCGCAGCCTGAAGGACCGACCAGAGCGATCCTTTCCCCGGGTTTCATCTTAAGCGAGAAGTTTTCGATCAGGGGCGCTTCAAGTCTTGAATAACCGAAGGTAACGTCCCTGAGCTCAATGCTGCCTCCGAGTTTCCTTAATACGCCCTCATCACCCTCAGGTTCGTATGAAACATTTTCATCATCAGGATATTCCATGACATCCTCGATACGCTCCATCTGCGTGCGCATCTCCTGAATTGTCTGTCCCGCGGAGACCAGCATCATGGCAGGAGACATGAACGATGTCAGGAATCCCTGGAACATCATTACCGCACCGAGAGAGAACTTTCCGTCCATCGTAAGCCATACGCCTAAGATGAGTACCGCATAGTTCGCGACGGTGCTGAAGAATGTGGGGATCACGCCGAGGAACTGATCGACTTTGGCACTCTTGACCTGCTGCGAATTGACAGAAGCCTGATGGCCTGCCCACTTCTGGAAGAATCCGTTTTCCGCTCCGCTAGCCTTGATCGTCTCGATCATCTCAATGCCTGTTACCGTCGTAGAGGCAAGCTTGCCCGCATCACGCATCTGGACACGGGTAACGTTAAGTCTTTTTTCGGAGATGATCCTGGACATAAAGGCGTTGATGATCAACGCGAAAAGTCCGATAAGCATGAGCAGCGGACTCTGTTTTATCATCAGTATGAGATAGAAGACCATCATCAGCGTATTGAGAACGAGCGGTGCAAATGTATTGACCAGGACACCCGCTATCGAAGCGTTCATTTCAGATCTGTTCTGGATGTCGCCGGCCAGCCTCTGCGAAAAGAATTCCATTGGGAGACGGAGGACTTTCCACATGTATGAGGTGTTGCCGATGACCGCCATCTTGCCGTTTATCTTAAGAGAATAGACGGTCTGCGCCCATGCGATTATCAGTTCGATCGCTGCCAGGAAGACCATGACACCTATAAACGGATAAAGCCAGTCGGGATTGATCTTCGTCAGGAGACGGTCCATGAAGATCCTTGACGTAACTGAATTTGCGATACCGAAAAGATAAGATATCACCGTGGTGAGCATTACGAATACAACCGCGGCGCCTGTTCCGACAAGACGCTTTTTCGCAAAGTCGACAGTTGACCTTCTCTTTCCGCCGGGCTCAAAAGACTCCGACGGTGTGGGGATCAGGACGACTCCGGTAAATGACCTGTCAAACTCTTCCCATGTGATCTTGACCGTTCCGCGGGCGGGGTCATTGATATAAACATTCTTCCCCCTAAAACCATTGAGAACGACAAAGTGATTCATATTCCAATGGATGATGCAGGGGAACTGCCCGCTCTCCCTGAGCTTCTCAGGGCCCATGGAATAGGCCTTCATATCAAAGCCGTAGTGCTGCGCGGCTATATAGATGTTTTTTGCTTTGGAACCGTCTCTTGAAACTCCGCAGTCTACGCGGACCTGCTCTAAAGGCACCCACTTCCCGTAATATGCCATTACCATGGCAAGCGAAGCTGCACCGCACTCGAGTGCTTCGAGCTGCATGACTACCGGTACTTTGGCAACTCCTTTGGTAAGTGTCGGCTTGATCTTTCTATTACCTGCCGACATCAGTATCTCCCGCTTTTAAGAGGAAATCTATGGCGTGCGTCTGTTCTGTTACGACAATGCCCTCATAACTTCCGTCAGGAAGATTGACTTCTGCAAGTCCGACCGATCTGCCGTATTCATCCGTGCGTACGGAAGCAATATTCACGCTCTCGGTAGATACCCTGAGGTTCATGCCTTGCGAAATGTCAGCATTATCCTTGGTAACCACAACGGCGGTATGTCCGGATACAACGACCGTTGCCTTGGAAGTGGTCTCAAGGGTACCTGCACATGACCAGGCAAAAATGCCGCCCAAAAGAACAATGACGGCAGCTAAAACGATCCATATTCCCGGATTCGTTACCTTGAGATAGTCGGTAAGATCCTCCGGAGAAGAGATACGGTCCATCGTTTCTTTTCTGAATAAAGACTGTTCCCCGGATGACATATTACTCAAGCCTCACGAACAAAGTGCTCTTCAGTTCTTAAACGATATTCAGAATGGAATCAAATCCTGTCAGGCTGAAGACGTCCATAACGACTTCGTTTGGATTAATGACCTTCATCTCGCCCTGATTCTGCATGATCTTAACGAAACCCATGAGAACGCGCAGACCGGCACTCGAAATGTACTCAAGATCCTTGAGATCTACAACGAGTTCCTTGATCCCGGAAAGCTGAGGCTCAACCTTGCTCTCAAATTCAGGTGCTGTAAGTGTATCAAGACGTCCGCTGACTTCTACAGTAAGCTTCTCATTATCTTTATTGATGATCGCTTCCATAAATATTTCTCCTGTTTAATAGATTGCTTACATTATACTAAACTATCAAGTTCTTTTGTTTAAAAAGAGTAAATTGCTTGTTAACTCATTTCCATAACGGGGGAAAAGCATTTTCCGTCTGCTATACTTACAGAAAACGAGACATGTGAGGTGTAATATGAGAATCGAATATCATAATAACCCTGCCATGGATCCTTCTGGATTTGTCCTTTTGTCTGATCTCGTCCCGGGAATAATCCAGGAGATCCGCTATTTTTCGACATACAACTTCATCGGCGACCGCATTGACGGATACGAGGAGCCCTGCGCAATCCTTTCCATGGAAGCCGCCAGAGCCGTAAAAGCAGTATATAACGAACTTTTCGTGCAGGGATACAGATTAAAGGTCTTCGATGCATACAGACCGGCATGTGCCGTCAAACATTTTGTCCTCTGGGGCATTGAAGATCAGGATATCAGGATGAAGCAGTATTTTTATCCCGATCTTGAGAAAAACGAGCTCTTCGCCAAAGGATACATAGCAAAACTGTCTTCCCACAGCAGAGGCAGCACCATTGACCTGACACTGTTTGACATGAAGACAGGCAAAGAGGTCGACATGGGCAGTCCGTTCGATCTTTTCGACGAAAAATCGCATCCGGATCATAAAGGCATTACCGAAGAACAGTACGAGAACAGGATGACGCTTCAGAACGCCATGATAAGGAACGGTTTTAATCCCATCGATTGTGAATGGTGGCACTTCACGCTCAAGGATGAACCTTATCCTGATACGTATTTTGAGTTCCCCGTATCGTCACAGTATCTCAAAAGATAAGAACACTTAATCTGACGGCAGTTCTGCACCTGCCTCTGTTATTTGGAAACTTTTGGAATTAGAATCAGGTGAAGTTGGAAATGGTTTCTTTTTTAACAGCTCTGGCCGTACTGGTAATTGGCTACTGCACCTACGGATACATTACCGAAAAGGTCTTTGGCCCTGATGACAGAAAGACTCCCGCAGTCGAAATCAACGACGGTGTTGACTACGTTCCGATCAAGACGTGGAAAGCCCTTCTGATCCAGCTTTTGAACATTGCCGGCACCGGTCCCATCTTCGGTGCTCTTATGGGTGCGTGCTTCGGCCCCATTGTCTTCCTTTGGATAGTTTTCGGTTCCATCCTTGGCGGCGCAGTTCACGATTATATGTGCGGCATGATATCCGAGAGGAACAAAGGCGCATCGATAGCTGAACTTTCAGGCATCTATCTTGGCAAACCCGCGCTGTACATAATGCGTATCTTTTCGATACTGCTGCTCCTGCTGACAGGCACCGTATTCGTCACAAGTCCTGCCGCTCTCATAACAAGACTTACGCCGAAATTCCTTGGCAACACTTTCTGGATCGTAGTGATCCTGATCTATTATGTCATGGCAACTCTCCTGCCCATCGACAGGGTTATCGGCAAACTCTATCCGGTATTCGGAGTTATACTCATAGTAATGGCAGTATCGATCGCAGGCGGAATAATCTTCCTGCCTCAGTACAACATTCCGGAAATAACGCTTTCAAACCTTCACCCTGATAATCTTCCCGTCTGGCCCTTCATGTTCGTAACCGTCGCATGCGGTGCGATCTCAGGCTTTCACGCGACGCAGTCACCTATGATGGCGAAGTGCATCATGAGCGAAAAGAAAGGCCGTCTTGTCTTCTACGGAGCAATGATCATCGAGTCGGTCATAGCACTTATCTGGGCAGCCGCAGGCGTTGCATTCTACGGCGGAACAAAGATGCTCCAGGACGCGATCACGGAACTCGGACAGTCCGGAACCGTATATCAGATAAGCATAAACACACTGGGAAGCACCGGCGGTCTACTGGCTATAATCGGCGTTGTGGTCTGTCCCATCACATCAGGTGATACCGCCTTCAGGAGTGCAAGGCTGATACTTGCCGAATGGACAGGACTGGATCAGAAAAAGATCAGATCCAGACTTGTCATTACCATTCCTCTGCTCGCTGTCAGTGCAGTCCTCACTCAGCTGGATTTCAACGTTCTCTGGCGCTATTTCTCGTGGAGCAACCAGACGCTCGCGATGATCGCTCTCTGGGTCTCGACATCTTATCTGATCAAGACCCACAGGAACAGATTCACATCGCTTCTCACCGCATTCCCCGCATCTTTCATGACGGCCGTATCGGTCACATACATACTCATCGCACAGGAAGGATTCAAGCTGTCACCAAAATACGGTTACCCCGCCGGGATAACCGCAGCTGCAATGCTGTTCCTGATCTATATCGTGGTTCTTGCAAGATACAGAAGAGCAGACCGCAAAGGTCAGTCTTCAGGCGACCAGCTGGGCTGAACATCTTCTATATCCAGCTTTCCGGAAACCTTTACGACAACCTGGTACTTGTCTTCATAAACTATCTCGCCGGGAGTATTGGTGTAAACAAGATAATACGGATGATGGTACTTTTCGAGAAGCCAGAGTGCCGGACGAATCATCTTCATCATTTCCTCGGTGTTTTCGGTCTTGAAAAAACACACGACCAGTTCTCTGTTCTTACACTGGGGAGGCCACGGAAGGTTTTCCGCGAACCATGAATCTATCTCCTTGAAAAGACCGACGTCTTCTTCATCCATAATGTCGTTTTGAATAAGCTGCCAGCACATGCTGAATATGCCTTTGGCATACATTGTGTTAGCGGCAAGCTCCTGCCCCTGGATGCGCACGTATTTGTAATTGAGTTTCATAAGAACCTCCTTACAGCATCGATCCGTCTGTCGCTTCGCTGATCATCTTTTATAAGAAAATGATAGCACAGCAGCCCTGCGGCAAGGGTAAACAAAATATTGCGAAAGCCCGAATAAATAATGTTCCTTACTCATTTTTTAAATAAATTTTACCGATTTGATATCACCTTGCACTCATATGAGGTTATAATTCTTATATTGTAATATGCAGAGGTATGTATGTCGGTAGGTAAGAAACACAGTCAGTTGAGCACGATACTGGGATCTCTTTTCTTTGTCATGGTCATCGTGCTCGGCATTTTCTTATTCGATGTTGTCCGTTCCCAGAATATCCTGCCGCTGATGAGCTTAGTCAATATAACGGCTGATATCTTCAGCATGGCGCTGGGTTATGTGCTGTTTCTCGTCAGCACGATCGACAGCTCAAGGAACCGCAAGAATCTGACAGTCTACCTTCTCCTTCTGATAGCCTGCTTCAACTCGTCATTTTTGGACGAGATCTGCTGGCTCGTTGACGGCAATCCGTCACTGGCATATGTCAATGCCATCGCCAACACTTTCTATTACATGGCTGCACCTGTAATGACATTCCTGTTCTGGCGGTATGTAATATCTTACCTCGATCTTAAGCAGCGCGAGATAAGGATAGTCAATGTTTTTATGGCATTAGGCCTTCTCGGCGCGATCATATTAAGGATCGTTAATCTCGGATTCGGCTTCTATTTTTATGTTTCAGCAGATGGTCAGTACCACCGCGGACCTCTGTACCTTCTCTCTGATCTTTATGCTTATTCAGGCATGATCCTGACTCTCTTCCTTGTCTTCCTGGCCAGAAAGAGATTTAAGACATACCAGATCGTGATCCTGTATCTTTATGCCTTCTTCCCTCTTGCCGCAGGCATCCTGGCGATCTTCACTTTCGGCCTGTCAATATCCTCACCGGTCATCATGCTCGTACTGCTCCTCATGTATTGCGTACTTAACGTTATCCAAAGCAGGGAACGTTCGATCTCGGATAACGAGCTTCACATGGCCACAACGATCCAGATAGGCATGCTTCCTCACATTTTCCCTCCGTTCCCCGACAGGCAGGAATTCGATCTTCACGCATCAATGAATCCTGCAAAAGAAGTCGGCGGCGACTTCTACGATTTCTATATGCCGGATGACAATCACCTCGTAATAACGATAGCTGACGTTTCAGGCAAGGGGATCCCCGCAGCGCTGATGATGATGGTCACCAAGACCCTTATCAAGAACAGAGGACTTACCGATTTCAGGGACTGTGCAAAGATCCTCGCTTCCGTCAATGACCAGTTCTGCGAGAACAACGAACTCGATATGTTCGTTACCGTATATATAGGTGTACTGACGCTTTCAACGGGCGAATACAGGTACGCCAATGCCGGACACGAATATCCTGCAATAAGCAGAAGCGGCAACAGGTTTGAACTCGTCAAAGAGCACCACTCCCCTCCGCTCGGGTGCATGGAGGGTATCACTTACGAAGAACATAAGACAATACTGTCTCCCGGTGATATCATATATCTGTACACAGACGGAGTTACTGAAGCTAACGACAACAAACATGAACTATTCGGTGAGTAGCGTATGATAAGCGCGTTAAACCTCCCGTTTAACGGAGACGTGACACTGCTCAACAAAAATGTAAGCGACAGCATCCTACGGTTTTCGGGAGGCGCGGAGCAGTTCGATGACATTACGATGCTCAGTTTGAAGTATAATGGATCTAATAACTCCGGAAAGGCAGGCGTTGAAGTGAAAGAGCTTAGAGTAAAAGCAGAAGTTTCCGAACTCGATAAAGTCTTATCTTTTACGGATACGATTCTTGAATCCATGGGCTGCAGCATGAAAGCCCAGATGCAGATCGATGTCGCAGTCGAAGAGATCTTCGTAAACATCGCTCACTATGCATATCCTTCCGGTGACGGTGAAGCGGTGATCCGTATCGGAGCTGATGAAGCCAACCGTGCCGTCAGCATCACTTTCATCGATCAGGGAATCCCTTATGACCCGCTCAAGAACGAGGACCCCGACATCACTCTTTCAGCAGAAGAAAGGCCTATCGGAGGACTCGGCATCTTCATGGTAAAGAAGAGCATGGACGATGTCTCATATGAATACAAAGACAACCGGAATCAGCTGACCATCAAAAAAGGTTTTTGATCAAGTAATTAATTAAGGAAAACATATCAGGAGGATCAACTATGTTGAACATCACCAAGAACGTAAACGGCAGTGACCTCAAGGTCATTCTCGAAGGCAGGCTCGATACCTCAACGGCTCCCCAGCTCGAAGCTGAGCTCAACCATGCTCTCAGCGGAGTTACAGCATTGAAATTCGACCTTGCCAAGCTTGACTATATCTCAAGTGCCGGATTAAGAGTTCTTCTTTCTTCCCAGAAGACAATGAACAAGCAGGGAACAATGGTTATCTCCGGCGTTTCTGCTGAAGTCAAGGAGATCTTCGACGTTACCGGATTCTCCGATATCCTTACCATTCAGTGATCCTTAATCCGGATCCGGTGCGAACTCCATTACGCCGTCGTCGCCAAATCCGTCATCATCAGATTCTCCTGAATCCGTAATGACAGTCCTGACAGCATCGAGCACCGTATTGTATCCGGCAAGGAACGCCTCATGGTTCGACAGCATATAATCAAGATCATTTTCCTTGGCTGCCGTTTCCAGTTTTTGAGCAAGTTTACAGGGCACATCTGCACCAATGGTCGCAGATGTGCTCTTTATTGAATGAATGATTATCTCATAGTTCTTGAGATCCCCCGGCTTCAATGGATTGGGCCAGTTCAGCCTTCTTCTCATCTGAACTGTTAACATACTCTGTCAGTATCAATGCCGCTCTTTTCGAGAGATTCGACCGGTGAATCTTCAGCGGGGAATTCAGATAAACGCACATTAACACTTCTCAGGAGTTCCCTTCGGGTATTATGATCCCGCCGAAGTACTCGGGCTTTCCTTCGGAATCGACAAGCACGAATCCTCTGGTCGTAAGGAGCACATACGTGCCGTCAGCTTTCTTTGCACGGTACCAGATCTGCTGTACATCATCGTTATTACACAGGACAGCATCAACAGCATTCCTGTATGTTTCAACATCATCGGGATGAACATAGTTCTGCCATATGCTGTCCGCATGGTACATGTATTCAGAGTCGAGATTGAAATCGTTGACAAGCGCCAGCGACCATCTGGAGAAATCATATCTCATGTCATTCAGATAGACATACCCGCCGTTGCTCATCGTGCACATTGCTCCGAAGAATGCATCAAGAAGCCTCTTGCGCTCATCAGGAATGGCTTTTTTTATCTTGTCCATCTTCCTGAAGTCTTCCATGAGTTTCATTGACTTCAGTTTGTTCTTGTTCTTATACATCTTCTGGTCGGCACGTTTGAATACAGCATCAAAACCTGAATCCTTTTCGGGATGATATACAGCCATACCGCAGGCGACCACCGGGCCCGAACGAGCGATCCTGTTCGCTTCCGATTTCTCCCTGAACTGTTTGAGAAGCTTTTCGCGGTTCTTAAAATCATTTCCGGTAAGGATCACGACAAACTCATCTCCGCCGATCCTGTAAACAGGGCTGTTCTTAAATGTCTCGCTGATCATGCGGCTGGCGCTCTGAAGCGCTTCATCACCGTAGCTGTGGCCTCTCGTATCATTCATGAGCTTGAGGTCATTCATGTCGCACATTACTATTCCGAAAGATACGATCTCCCTTTTTGTCCTGATCGAATCTTCGACATATTCTGAATACTCACTGAAAGCGTGTTTGTTCCTGATCCCCGTCAGAACGTCCATCCTCGCAAGGAGTTCTGCTGAAGCCAGATTCTTTCGCTGTTCTTCAGCTGCTCTGTATTCTGACTCGACATTCTTGAAACAGAAGACGATGTGCTTTTTATCTTCTGAGAGTAATCCGACATTACGTATATGAATGATCCCGCCGTTGATCACCAGTCTGTAGATCGAGACTTTCGAATCATGGCCGGCAAGATATTTGATCATGTTTTCTTTGTTGAGAAACTCCAGCGCAGCATCAAGATCTTCGGGATGGACGCTTTTACGGGCGATCTTCGCTGCCGCTTTGAAAAAGTCTTTTCCTCTTGAAGGCAGACCCGCTTCCTTGAGTTCATCAACGGCAACTACTTCATTGAAACTGCCCGACTCAATATCAACATAATACAGGCCGTCAAAATGAGTCGCCAAAGTCAAAGCGATCTGCTTATATGCGTCCTGATTCTTGCTCATTTTTCAGATCTCCATCCGACAGATTTGCGAACACCCAAGATAGAATTATATCAGGTTTGTTCTTACTTCGCTTTAAGTTTGGACGCGGTGTTTATGATGACCACGCATCCGGGTTTGACCCGTTTCATTACTTTGAGCATATAACTCTTCGGGATCGATACGCATCCCGATGTGTATTTCGTGTTTCCGGTACAGTGCAGAAAGATCGCAGAGCCTTTACCGAGTTTGCACTCCTTATTAAAGCTTATGTTAAGGCAGTACTGATAAGGCTTTGTAAAATCGATAAGATGCTCGCTCTTTTTAGTATCAAGTTTCGGATAGTTCTTGATGCTGACCATCTTGTTGTACTGCATTCCCTTGCGCTGGTCGCCTGACCAGTACAGGTCCTTAGTGACTTTTGTGTACGGGATCGCGCATCCCGGATCTTTTGCTATACCGAAAGCCTTATTGAATGTATAAACGCCGATCGGTGTCTTCTTACAGCCTTCTTTCCTTTCCTTGTCGGCAACCATTCCGTACTTTCCGACAAGACCTTTCACCGAAAAGATCTGTATCCAGTTGCCGTTCTTGTCGCGCTCGTGCATCGATACTTTTGCAGTACTCTTGCTCATGCCGTCAGCAGCGACGATAACAAGCTGCGTATTCTTTTTGTTCTTTGCCTGCGAAAGATCTCTAACCCACTTAGGTGAAAGATCCTTAGGCTTGGCTGTCGGCTTCGGCGTCGCCTTCTTTGTGGTTGCTTCAGCCGTTGTTTCGCCGGCTTCACTCGTTTCAGTTTCCGTCTCTGTTTCCGTCTCAGTTTCAGGTACGGTTTCTGTTTCCGTTTCCGCCTCTGTGGTTGTTTCCGGAGTTTCAGAAATGCTTGCAGATGTTTCGGTGATCATTGAAGTTTCCCTGTTTGCCGCGCTGCATGAAGCCATGCCAAAGAGCACACAAATAGCAGCCGTTAAGGCGAATGTTTTAAGTGTGATCGGTCTCATGGCCGTTGTCCTCTCTTTCCTTATCGAGCCGCCCTGTAAAGGACGGCTCTTCAGGAACTAATATTATCAAGGCATAAATGACGGTGCAATAAAGATATGTAAGGAATCAGGTGTAAACGCCGCAAAGAATAATGTGAATGCTGTTTTGACCGTCTGTTTCATAAAAATGCCGCCTCCTGCTTTATATACAGAAGGCGGCATAAAAAGCTGAATATAAGATACCGGATCAGGTTCCGTGATATGTCTCAGTGATCTCCTTGCACGCATTGACGAAATCAATGTTGAGTTTTCTTAAGCGGTAAGACATGTGACGGAGAATGAGCTCGATCTTGTCAGGGCATGTCTTGATGAGTTTCTGAAGATCTTCAGGGCTGATCGTCTCAACTGTTGCTGAACCGGATTCAACGATGGCCGTAGCTGCTCTGGGCTGCTCGGAAATGATACCCATCTCACCGAAGAATGAAACTGCTTCATAATCCTTGATCTTGGCTTCTTCCTTGGTGCGGTAATCGCTTACAAGGCTGACATTGCCGTTGTGGAGGATGTACATGCAGTTCTCGATCTTACCTTCCTTGAAGATAAACGTACCCCTGCTGTAATTCTTGATATCACCGGTATTGTCATCCTTGAGCTTGTCGAACTCGGCACGGAGGGCTTTTCCGTCCGGTTCATTAAGCTTATTCTTGTTGACCTGGTAAGTATCGATATGCTTCTTGATCTTTGAAAACAGCGACTTCTTCTTTGTCTCATCAGAATCCTTAAGCTGCTTGAGCAGGACCTGTGATTCAGCATAGTCGGCAGCCATCGTCTGGATCCTGTTGCCGAGGTGCTTCATGAGCTCGATTATCTGATCGGGATTCTCCTTGAAGTACTTTGTCATCTCATTTTCGGGGATCTCAACAACTGTGACTGATGTCTCTGCAACAATGGTAGCGCTTCTCGGGGATTCCTCGAGAATGGCCATTTCGCCAAAGAACTCACCTGCATTGAGGAAACCAAGTCTGAACGGGTTCTTCTTTGCGTAATCCGCATAAACACCGGCCTTACCTTCCAGGAGCTTGAAGAAACTCTTGCCGACGTCTCCCTCTTTCATGATTATTTCGCCTTTTCTGAATGACTTCTCAACCGAACCCATAGCTTGCTCCTCCTGTTTAAATGTTAAACACGAATGTTAAAAAAATAATAGCATATTAAGAGGTCAGGGTGCTATATCTTTATGCATTTACATCATTGCGGCCGTCATCCTTTTCAAAGCAAATTATGAAAAAATCTAACGCGGATACACAAACGATACATTAGTAATCTAATATGATCTTGTTCCGGGAGTAAACACATTTTGCTCTGTCAGAAATAATGTGATAAATTATTTTTTATAATTACTATGGTAATCATTTATCAGGGGTGAGGAAATGAAAAACAAACTGAGAAAGATCAACAAAGGGATAGTCCTTTTGCTGATACTGGCGGTGACCGTATTTGTCATCTGTTTCGTCGATACGGCCAAATATGCCGCGCGCAAGGACCAGGCAATGCAAAAAGCCGGAGCGTTCATTACGGATCTGGCAGACCTTTATGTTTGGCCAAAGGACATGCCTGATATCGATGCGGCAGAATTTGAAAAGAATGCCGAAAAATACAGAACTTTTTTCGATGCCGGTTATTCTTCCGTCAAGCCGCATGTTTATGACAGCAAGACTATCAAACAGGAATTGACGGAATGCGCCATGAGTTCCGTCAGAAGTTTTCTTCTGAACGATGTAAGACCTAAACAGGTTACATTTACTCCACAGTTCAATAAGCAGATATTTAACAAGCAAACGGCGGAGGTTCGGGGCACTGTCACATCCAAAACGATCGACAGGAGCGGCAAGACCTACAGCAGATCCAGCGAATTCACGCTCCACATGGAGTTTGTTAATGATGAATGGGTCGTCGTCGGATTCTATCTTAACTCCGATATGTTCTAAGGGGGATCTGTATGGCTGAAGAAAGACATTTGGCATTAAGCATAAAGAACATCACCAAGATCTACGGCAAAAAGAAAGCTGCAGACCATGTTTCATTCGACATACACGAAGGTGAGATATTCGGTTTCCTGGGTCCCAACGGAGCGGGCAAGACAACCGTCATAAAGAGCATCCTGGGTTTCATCTTCCCTGACGAGGGAGAGGTATCCATCAACGGTTACGATACTAAGAAGGATTACGAAAAAGCGATGGCATCCGTCGGAGGAATAGTCGAAAATCCTGAGATGTACGTGAATCTTTCCGCGCGCAAGAACATCGAGATGTATGCAAGGATCCACGGAAACATTCCGAAGGAACGCATCGATGAAGTGATCAATGAGGTAGGTCTTTCCGGCAGATCAAAAGATCCCATCAGGAAGTATTCACTCGGCATGAAGCAACGTATCGGCCTTGCCCAGGCAATGGTACATAAACCGAAGCTCCTCATCCTCGACGAGCCGACGAACGGACTCGATCCGACAGGTATCCACCAGCTGCGTGATGTCCTTAAGAAATATGCGCATGAACAAAAAGGCGCAGTCATGGTATCAAGCCACATCCTTTCCGAGATGCAGCTTCTCTGCGACCGCGTCGGCATCATCAACAACGGCAAACTCATCAGTGTATGCACCATGGAAGAACTCGAGAAGATGAACTCTTCTTCAAGATATTCCATCAAGGTTTCAGATGCCGGGAAGGCTGAAGAACTACTTAAAGGCAACGAAAAGGTATCCGATATCGAAGTTCAGGACAACACCATAAAAGCCGGTATCGAAGAGGAAGACATCGCATCAGTCGTAAGGCTTCTCGTCACCGGCGGTGTTGACATCAGTGAAGTCAGGAAAAACGAATCGTCTCTGGAAGAAGTCTTCCTGCAGGTAACGGGAGGAGGGATCGACATTGAGTAAGATAAGAGCACTTTATACAAATGAGATGATAAAGATCTCACGGCGTCCGTCGGTGATCATTGTTGCGGCAGTAGTTTTCCTAATTGCACTGGGATTCCCTTTTGCGTTAAAGATAATCTACAATGATGAAGCCTTCATTACCACAGAAGAAGATTTCCGCAGCCGCTGCGAACAAAGCCTGAACGAGGCCAAGACCGAACTGAACAGTTCCGGAATGACCACTAAGACCCAGACGGTAACGATAGAAGTTGACGGAGCCGAAAAGTCTTTCCCGATGACACTTTATACAGGAAACGAGGTCGCAAACAGTTTATCCCGCAAGATCGTTTATGAGGATATGCTGAAGGACTTCGATTTCAACAAGTATCCGGTAAGTTTTAACTGGCTTACATTAAGCGCATTACAGTCTTACCGTGATTCGGTCCAGGGTATGATCAGTCTTGACATGACTGATTTCGAGGAAAGGGATGCCGAATGGCTGAAAGAATACGATAAGCTCACCGCCGAGCGTGCCTTATTCCGCAAAGCCTTGATTGATCACGATTATGAATCTTACTGCAAGGGACTTGAACTGCTTAACAACAACCCGGAATACGTCCGTATGATAAGGGATCTCGCGGCTTCTGACCCGAAAGGCGAACTGGGCTACAGCGAAGCCTCTTACCTTTTGGAGTATCTCACCAAAAAAACAGAAAAGCAAAAGCGCCTCGATGCCGGGCTCGAAGACACTTATGAACTGCCACGCATCCTTACTGAAGAACGCAGGGAGATCCTTCAGAACGGCATTAAGATCTTAGACTATAAATTTGAGAACCGTAATCTGTATAACGAAAAGAGCATGATCGCGCTGATGACAAGTTACTACACGAGTTCAGTAGTCAGATACGGCCTTATCGTGCTTCTTGTACTGATCGCCGGCAGCAGCGTCTCACAGGAACTGGCTACCGGCTCCATCAAATCACTTATAATCGCGCCCGTAAAGCGATGGAAGATCTTTACTGCGAAGCTCCTGTCGATAATAACATGGATGCTCGCATCATCCGTTGTCCTTTCATTACTGGGGATCCTGGGAACGGGACTGGCATTCGGGTTTAATAACCTTCCGCCATATCTTTATGTTTCCGGCGGCAGCGTTAAAGAGATGTCTTTCCCGGTTGTCATGGTACTCGCAGATCTGGTACAGAACATACCGACATTCTTCTATGCTTTCATCGGCTTCATGATCTCCTGCTTCACCAAGAACACCGGAGTGTCTGTCGGTGTTTCCATCGGAATGCTCTTATTCCACAACGTACCGGAGATACTTCATGGATCTGATATGCCTCAGAGATTCCTGGACTTTACTCCCCTGGCGAACATGAACCTCGTAAGCAAATTGTTCCCTTATATCGATCTGATGGTCGCGACCGAGGAAATGGATTTTAGTCTGTTTACGGCAAACAACTTCAATAATCCTCTCTGGTCAATGGTGCTTTATGTCATCGTGCTGACGGGAACTGTGCTCCTGATCGCATATGATGAATTCACAAAGAAGGATATCGCATAACCTTACTTATGCATGTAGATCGTATATTCAAAGGGATTCTCTACAAGGGTGTAATTTTCACTTATAAATTCATCCCATTCCTTTGAATGATTACAGTGATCTTTAAAGTCCTGCAGTTTGCCGGTCACGTCCTCAAACATAATGAGTTTGGGCTCAGTCCGGGTAACATCATCATAGCTCTTTGTTGCAAACCTTATTTTTGCATCATCGCTGAATCTGCCGTTAGCATAATACAGGTAATTGGAGGCGGCCATTCTCTTTGCACCGTAATAAGACGTTACAGCGCTGCCGTCTCCTATTACCTCGATCAGATCGGTTTCATCCGTATTGTCTTCAATAAATTTAGCTACAGATCTTGCATACGACATGTAATCCGGATTCTTCGAACCGATATAATACTTGATCATACTGAACAGACCCGATGCACTTATTAAAACCACAAGGATCCAAGCCGCAGCAGCTTTAAAATCGTCTGTACGGAATTTTTCAGAACACTTTTCATCGATCAGTTCAAACAGCATTTTTGTAAGTGCCACCAAGGGGATAATAAGCACCGGAATAAAAGAAATAAAATAATGACGGTGAGCTGCTCCCGATAATCCGTTTACAAACAAAGTCGCTATCATTCCGAATACAGATATCCAGCAAAGCTGGTCAAACGCAGTCTTGCTTTTTTCCTTATATGCTATGGCCTTCAGCAGGAACAGGAATAAAAACAAGAGCATGACATACAAATATCCGCTTCCGGCCATTTCCTGGGCCATAAGATTTACGGCATTCAATCTGTTCATAAACGTCATGTCCGCAAATGAACCGAGCGTCTGCAGATATGCTGATTCTATACATGCCTTTAGTGCTCCTGTCGATACAAGAAAGACCACAAAAGGGATCAGGAAGATTACAAATCCGGTAAGAGCAAAAACGAATACCGTACCTATGTCTTTATACTTTTTGTTCTTTATAAGGATGATTATTACCCCAAGAACTGCACATCCGAGGAAGGCCAGTATGTTCATCCTGAGCAGAAAAACCGCTGATATGCAGGCACCGACGATCACCATTTCGATCTTCTTGAGCTTGAAACCGTTTACCAGATATTTGGAAATCAGATAAAAGGCCAGTATCGTAAACGGTAATGCAAATTCTTCTGAAAAGCCGCCGCCTTCAAGCAGCTTGGTAAACGGCATTACGCATGCTATCGCACATACTGTGGATGCTTCTTTGGTCAGGAACAGATTGGCAGTCTTGTAAAGAAGCAGTATCGTGCTCAAAAGCGTAATGAACTCAATAATGCATACACCGTATCTGTAATCGATCAGTATGCCCAATGCATAGATGAGATAAAGCAACGGGCCCTTATTATCCCAAGCCTCCAGATACATAACTTTTCCCTGCGTAACCGCATATCCGATATACGCAAAGAGTCCGGCGTCATGGCCAAAATCATCTGATAAGAAAAAGAAGTTCGTTGATGCCCAAAACAGCATTGCAAAAAAGGTCATTGCCACGTATAGAACGAAAGCACTTGTTTTTAAGTTCTTTCTGAGATCCGCATTAGAAATTATACCTTTTGTCATATCCTTCGCCTCCAAAAAACTGCCCTGCTGTTGTTCGAGACTTATCAGACATTAAGCAAGAACAGCACCCTACCCCTTAGTATATAAGTATAATACATATTTATCGTTAAAGACTATTCTGTTTCCATGTCTTAAAACAGCCTCTCTTACACCATTAAAGAACGGTTCCCTGCTCTCTTCCTTTATGGCGATATGCGTTGAATGCGTTCCCAGATACTCGTTATGCTCGTCAGCGGTATATTCCCTTCGGCCGGACCATGACTTCTTTTCGATGAATGTCAGTCCATAGCTTTCACCGTTCATGTAATCGAAATGCTGATCGTACGGCTGGTCGGTAACGAAATGCCTGTCATAGACCTCCTGGATCTCGTCGTAGAGCTTCGGATCCTCTGATTGGTATTCGGATACCATCAAGCACATTGCAAGGCATCCTCCGTCCTTTAGGAGGTCAAATACGCGGCTGTATGCAACATCTTCTTTTATCCACTGGATGGTAGCGGCGGAATAGATCAGATCGAACTTCTTTCCGCCGAAATCGTATGTCTCAAAGTCGGCATTCACGATGTGGAAATTCGGGTAAGACGAATACTTTTCGCGCATCTTGTCCGCTAAATGTGACCCGAGCTCGATTGCAAGATAATCGGCTCCGCTCTTGATCGCGAAGTCAGATGCCTGGCCGGTTCCCGGTCCTATCTCAAGGCAGCTCTTTCCGGGACCTAAGCCCGTGGTCTTGATAATGTAGTCAAAAAGCTGCGGATCGTATCTGACTCTCCATCTGTCGAACTTTTCGGGTATCGAGTCAAATACCAGTCTCTTATCCTTTTCCATATTCCACCCTTATTTTACGTTCTCATAATAGAACTCACGGTGCTCGTTATACATATCGATATAGTGAAGGATCTTGTTTTCTTCATCCATCGACTCGAAATAACACCAGTCCCTGATATTATAACGGTCATCCTTTGCTGGAAGCTTCCACGAAGTGTGGTTTGCCCAATACTGCGGAATCAGAGCACCCGTAAGATCTCCGACCGGGCAGTTGTCTTTTTCTCTTTCGTTATCGCTCATCATGAAGTAATCAAGATAAATGCCTTCGCGGTCTCCTTTAAGAGCCCAGGTACTATCGATGTGATATCCCTGACCGTTAATAACCGCATAAGTCCACGCGTGGCAGTTCTTGTCAAAGCATCCTATGCTGAACGCATCAACGCCCGATTGAAGGAGCAGATAAGCATAAAGGCCGGCAAAGTTCTCACAGACGCCCTTTTTGTTCATAAAAGACAGATACACATATCCGTCTTTTGCTTCTTCCTCGGTCATCTCACCGTAAATGTAATTGTTTGCGACATAAAGATAAAGTTTTAGAGCTTTCTCATACTCGGTATCATCAAACTCGATGTTACTGTTGAGTATGTCTTCGATCATCTTCTCGAAATCAGCCTGTCTTTTAATATACTCATCGGCAGGCATATTGTAGTGTATCTTGCCGGTGCCGTTTTCAAATGCGGGAGAACCGTCATCACTCTTGCCTTCTATCTTCGTGCCTGCGGGCGGAATGAGGCAGCAGAGCACGGTAATGTCCGTACACCATTTGTATGCCTCCTCGCTGGCACATTTAAATGATGTCTCGCCTTTTCTTATGGCATCGGAAAGATTATACAGAGCATCCCAGTTTTCCTGAGGGATCCTCTCGGAAAGTTTCTTTGAATACGGATGAGGGTTATATTCGAGCTTCTGCTTAACAGTCGTCTGAACAGCAGTCTCAGACGTTACAGTTGTTGCGTTTGTTGCAGCCTGTGTCTCTTTGCTGACGCTGCATCCCGTCAACAGGAATGCGCATGTCAGGATCATGCATATGATCTTTTTATTACTCATAAAAAAGCCTCCCACCGCGCGAATTATAGCAGAAGGAGGCCGTGTTTCTAACAGTTAATTTGGCAAAAGTCAGGTTTTTCCCTTATCTCTTCATAGCCTGAAGCTTTTCGTTCATCTTCTTTGCTTCTTTCCTGTAGAAAACCATGAAGCAGAACCAGATGATAAATGCCACAAGAAGCTGGATCGCTGCGATCAGGATTCCCTGCAGCAGTGTTTGAGATCCTCCTATCCACCCGACGTAATATGCAACGACCGTGTAGATGATGCAGCCTGTTCCCATGTGTATGACCACCCTTATGGGCATTGGAATGCTTTCTTTGTTGTAAACGACCGTCGGTACGCCAAAACCCAGTCCGACGATCATGCTTCCAAGCACCATCTTCGTAAAGCTGTAGTTTTCAAGGCTGAACTTTCCGCCGTTGCCGACATCAAAGACAATGCCGATGATACAGAATATTGCCAGTGCCATTCCGATGCTGATCACTATGCTTCTGAACAGTTCTTTTACTGTCTCTTTCATCTTTATATCCTCCCTATAATCCGAGGTAACGTTTAAAATCAGGCAGATATTTTCTCGATACGTAGTCTTTGTTTCCGTTCTTTAATTTCAATAACATCGTGCCGCTGAAGCCCGGTTCTATGCTGTCTACATAAGACAGATTGATAAGCGTCGTTTTAGATATCTGCATGAACTTTTTGCCAAGGATTTCCGCAAGTTCATATAGTCTTTTCCGTGAACGGTACTTCTGCTTATCACCGTAGATAACCGTATCTCCGCTTTCGATCCTGACCATGAAGATCTCATCAGGCTTAAGAACGACTATCTCTTCTTCATTCTGCAGAGCGGTTACAGGCGTATCGTTATTGCTGAAAATGTCTATTATGCGTGTTATCTCATCAGTTACCTTGTCGGTATGGATAACTGCATAAGGTTCCTTATATTCAGCCGAAAGATCAATGCTTACTTTCACTTTAGAATGCCTCCGATAAATAACTGCACCTGTTATGTTACATCATGACTCTCCTTAAAAGTAAAAAACTTATAGAGCTCGTAAACGGTCATGAAAAGCGATGCCATAAAGAACCACACAAAGAAAATGCGGAATGCAACGGCAATGAAGATAACGTATCCTATCGTTGCAAATGAAGTTACGGCAGCCGTCAGGTTCCACCATTTGCTCTTTAAGAACTTTGAGATCATTTGTCTCACCTCCTTCGTGGCCCCATCGTAGCAAAATGGTCACGCCCCGTGTCATAAAACGGGGTAAGTGGCGAAAATTCAAAGGTGAAATGCAATCAGAGATATTCCCGTTCTTCGTGGCAGGCCAGACGGTCACCCTCGTATCTGAACTTCATCGTAAAGAAACGGCGCGGCTTGCGGTAAAAAAGATAGTCGAACATGATCTTGTCACCTTCCCAGACAGGAAGATCCTTTATCTTGTCCAATCCGACCCAGGCAAGTTCGCCCTCGTCGCATGCCTTTAACGGAACCTCAAATCTCTCAGGAACGCTTGCCGTGAATACATGCATATATTCACTTTCATATTCAGAAGAAAGGAACGTCACAAGGCCCCTGTACTCAAGATCAGTCATATCCTCACGTACAATACCGCTCTCTTCTTTGAGCTCTCTTAAGGCGCATTCCTCCGGTGTCTCGTCTGTCTCGAAATGGCCGCCGATACCAAGCCATTTGTCCAGGTTCATATCGCCCTTTCTGGTCTTGCGGATAAAGAGACATTTATCCCCTTTGGTAATGTATATGAGTGTTGTCAGATTGGATAGACGCATATCCGACGCCGGAAGAAAGACCGATCAGGCAGTCGCTTCCGCGTTCTCACTGTCTGATCGAAGCTCGCCGTTGGCAAGCGCGATACGGTAGTTTACGCGGTAGATTATGTAAGAAGAAACGTCGACCTTAAAGGTCTCGCAGAGGGCACACCACTTGTCTGCCAAAGTAACGAGAACACTCTCGCGGTACTTCGGAGGCATGAATGTCAGCGGGAACATATGCTTGCTGATAATGTCCTTCTCGATCTCGTTAAGACCGAAATCCCTGTCGGCATTCATGCAGGCAGTCCTGGGATGAGTAAAACCATGGATATTGTGTCCGGGAACCGTCTTATCGTGCCAGTCATAAAGGAAATAATCGTGAAGCAGTGCAGCTCTTACGAGGCTGTCTTTATCGAACTTGAGATTGAATCGCTTCTCAAGATACTGGGCCATGAGAAGTGAGAATTTGGCAACGGAAACGCAGTGCTCAAACACGGTCGTCTTGCCATGCTGAGTAAAGTTCTTCATCTGATGAGCTTTGGGATCTAAAAGAATATCATGGCCACGGGTAAACAACTCCTTGGCCAGCTTATATTCGGTAATCTCTTTAGGTATAGAACTCAACTGCTTGCTTCTGCCCTTTCTGATATCAAGGCCATTATAACGCGAAAAGATTTCATTTGCACCACTAATTTGTATAAAACACGCAACAGTTTAAAGCATTGAGTGTGCACGTTGTCTTGCGTCAATTACAGCTGGTATTTCTTTCTGATCCTTAAGTCCCACCAGATCTTCCAGGTGTCGGTAAACATCTTCCAGACATCCTTGAACTTGATCCTTCCGAAGGATTCTCCCCTTGTGAAATTAAGCTCGACCGGCATTTCAAGGAGCTTGGCGCCGCACTTGTTGGCGAGAGCCAGGAGCTCGATGTCAAACGCAAATCCGTCGACTTTTCGAAGCGGGGCAAGCTTCCTTATCAGATCTCCCCTGTAGAGTTTGATGCCCGTCTGGGTATCATGGCACTTAAGTCCGAAAAGAACTTTCAACATGATGTAATAGCAAAGTGAAAAGACTTTTCTTGCAAACGGATAATCGAGTTTGGAATCCTTATGCATCTTCGAGCCGATAACAATATCCGATCCGGTATCGTTCATCGCCTTTACGTATCCGGCAAACATATCAGGATTAAGATCCAGGTCTGCATCCAGGAAGCCTACGATGTCGCCGCGGCTGTTCTTGATGCCCCATGTAACAGCACCGCCCTTGCCGCGGTTGACTTCATAGCCGCAGTCCCTGATATGCGGGTTTTCCGAAGCAGCGCGAGCCACTTCCGCACCGGTGTTATCCTTACTGCCGTCATTGACGGCAACGATCTCATAATCAGATGTGATCTTTGAGACCGACTTATCGATGATTGTCAGGTTGTCATAGATATGCTCGCCTTCGTTATAGGCAGGTACTACGATACTTAACATTGATACCTCTTATGCTGAAATCAGAAACGGCCGCCGCCGCCACCGGAGAATCCGCCGCCGCCTCCGCCTCCGCCGCCGGAGAAACCGCCTCCGCCTCCACCGGACGAAGATGATTCCACTCTTACGGTCGTCTTTCTTAAGAATATGTCTTCACCCTGAACGGCCGTTGGAGTACTGATCCTGTACTGTGATGCAGCCGGAACGGGATCGAGTCTCCTCGATGGAGTTGAAAAGTACGTAACGATCAGGGCAAGTAAAACCGGAATGATCAGCGTGAAGAAAACGATCGCTCCGTAACCCTTGTAGCTGTAACCGTGGAGACTTTGAAGGACGTTAGTCAAAGCCTCTGCGTATTCTCCTCTGCCGAGGAGCTCTTTGTTCCTATAGAAAAGATTCGAACACTCATTGTCACTGACAGCAAAATGAGCAGTACCGTAAGTGTAGAGCCAGAAGAACCGCTGTCCGTCCTTATCGATCGTAAGATCTACCAGGATGCAGATGCCGGAGTTGTTCTGAAGAGGAACCGTATTTACGTTCCTCATGTAGTAATCACCCGCGTACTTTGCGCAGTCTGAATCGGAATTGGTATATCCGTCGCCCTTATTGCGCGTCGTTACCAAAACGACATTTATATCCTTTGCTCTGGAAAGATCTGCAGCAAGATCCCGGAGGGCATCTTCTTCCTCCTGCGAGAATATCTCCGCAAAGTCATCCACTCTGACTTTCTTTGCGGGAGAAAGGTTCATGAAGATGTAGAAGAATACGGATACGATGACAATTCCGAGCAATCCTATTCCGACACCTATGGAAGCGCCGCTGAGCTCACTCCAGATCGATATTTTCTGTACGTTATCTTTTTTTGCGCTCATCCCCAGATCCCCCTCATGAAAATGCCAAGGATCAGCCTGGCAATGACAGCTGCGACCGCAAGGGCAATGAAGAAGAATCCCGTCTTCTTAACTGTGCTGACAGGGACCTTGCCGGCAACCTCGCCAGTCTGACCGTTCATCGCAAAGTAGTACATCTTGTTGTGGTACTTATATGCCATGAACCAAACGGGAAGCAAAGCGTAATTGGCTGCCATCGACGTGATCGTGCTGCCGTTCCTCTTGATCCTGTGATGATCGTATTTCTTGCCTATTGACGTATTTATAACTTCATCCATTCCGGAAATGCCGCGGTTGGTGGCACGTATGGCAAGAGCCTGCGCATCCTGATCGTACCTGTCGGCGTAAAAACCGGGAATGTAGTTGTAATCGTAGGGTATCAGTTTTTCGAAATTAAACGGTTCGATGGCTTCCATGAGCTTGTCATCGATCCTCGTCTCTCCGTCGAGAGGAATGTTCTTCCATTCGACATCACCCTGTCTTGTGACCTTATAGTATTTTGTGGTGCGGTATTCACCGGAATACGAGATGTCTTCGGCAGAAGCCTCAACATCGATATGAGCCTTGATGTTGAAAAGCCAGAACGGTACATAAAGACCCGTAAGCTTGGTTATGTTCTTCTTGGAAACAAATCCGAACGGTGTCCATCTTCCGCCGCCGGCCCACTTCATGAAAGCCTGTTCTGCCTTTTGACGTGACACTTTGAACGGGATCATGTACTGCGGTTTGAATTCATTTGTGAGTCTCTGTCCCACGAGCGCAGGTGATCCGCAGAACGCGCAGAATGTTGCTGAAGTGTTCCTGTCAGTAACCACTCTTGCACCGCACGAATTGCATATGAACTCGATCTGTTCACCCTGCTGGGGTGCCTGAGCAGTTCCTCCCTGTCCGGAAGGACCGATGGCCTCTGATACTTCCGTGGTAACTTCCGGCTGCGGCTGTGCCGCCGAAGCAGCGGGCTGTGAAACAGGCTGTGCCTGTGCCGCTGTCTCTTTCGCCTTATATTCTTCCGCCGTGAGTTCGCTGACCTCATCCTGGAAAAGAGAAGGATCAAAAGAAGCTCCGCAGAAATCGCATCCGAGTTTCTGTGATTCCGGATCAAACTTCAGATTACTTCCGCAATTCGGACATTTGATCGTGTCTGCCATATATCTATCCCCTTATCAAGCAGTGCTCTTATTTTCTGAGTTCCGAATCAGCCATGAGCACTGCCCTTGCCAGCTGATCCGCACATGATGTGTCCTTGAAGCCGCAGGTATTGCCCGAAAGCTTTCCTGCTATCTCTGCTGCGGTCATTCCTTCGCAGAGCTTGCTGACAGCCTTGAGATTACCGTTGCATCCTCCGTCAAAACGGATATTGGTAATATGAGATGTATCATCGATGTCAAATTCAAGATTGAAGGGGCATACCCCGACAGGTCTGTATTTGTAATGCATAGTAACCTCCGTGAATCAAGATACCATAAAACAGGCGTTTTTACTATTCCGTAAGGGCTTTCAGCGTGATGCGGTAGCCTCTTTCCTCGTACTCATAATGCTCTTCCCTGTAGTTGACTCCGTGCCTCTCATCGATAAGCCAGACGAGGTGTTCTGCAAAGAACGGGTTCTTTACGAGGACCGGACCTATAAGACTTATGCCGTACAGATTGTCCTTCCTCACGCCGTCCTTGGCAAACGGAACCTGTCCGATGGTCTTTTCGACTTTGAACATATATCCGTCAAAGTCTTCTATTACGTCGCACTTGTTGATGAAACCTATAAACTGCTGACCAAAGCCTTCTGCTGACTCGACCGAATCGCCCGTAAATCTCTGCTTGATCTCTTCCCTGACGTTAAAATCGAAAAGTCCGAGACCTTCTGTCTTTTCGCCATCGAGAGATGTTATGGACTTTCCGAGCATCCCCCATGCATTTCCTGTGAAAAGAACGGGCGTTCCTTCAGCTACAGCCTTCTTAAAGCCGTCTTCAAATTTCTTAAGGTGCTTTACTGCCGCGAAACGTCTGGATTCGGTTCCCGAACCGCAGTAAATGAGATCAACGCCGTCAAAATCAATATCGTCATCAGTAACCGTTTTTCTGATTACTTCAACCTCAAAGCCCTGATCCTTCAGGCGCTTCTCCATGATCCTCACGTTGCCGTTGTCACCGTAGAGGTTCATGAAATCGTAGTACAGATAGAGGATCGATACCTTCATGAGAGCTCCTTCCTTTTAACGAGTGACAGGATCTTCTCTTTATCAGAGAAGCATGTGATCACGTAGAGATAATCAGTCAGATTTCCTGCAAAGAGGGATGCCTCCATTACAGTCTCGAAGATCTCAGTTTTCTCCTTCGGGATCCCCGCTGCCTCAAAACGGACGGCGAGGTCATTGCAGTATTTGCCCGCAAGTATTATCTTTCCGACATTGTCGCGGCCCAGTTTCTCAAAATCGATGTCCCAGAGCCACGAAGAATCCGAAGTGAAATACTTGCGGCTAATGGCATCAACAATGAACATTACATTGACCTTTCTCGGGTCCTTTACGACGACATCGATGGAACGGTCGTAGGAGATCGAGTTCTCGTGTTTTGAGAGAAGGAGCCTTCCTTCGCACTTGTTAAGAGTAAAATCGACGATGCGTCCCGACTTCAGGATATAGCCTCCGAGGGCTTCTGCGGCTTTTTCTTTTGATATGCCCGCAAGGTCAGCGGCGGCAAAAGCCGCAAGAGTGTTGTAGCAGTGATAGATACCGTTGAACGTAAGCGGGATCTTATATTCATTGTTGATCGTGATACTTCCGTTTTCGAGATCGATGCCCGTAAGCGACCAGCGCGTGTCAGGCCTTGCAAAACCGCATGAGGTGCAGCGGTATTTGCCGATGTGATTGTAATGGTAGTACTCATATTCCATCGGCTTCTTACAGATGGGGCAGTACTTGCCGTCATCGTAGATGCTGTCGTTCACTCCGGTATCGCAGTCAAGATGATCTGCCCCGAAATAAAGAGTGCCTCCCCTTCCTGCTCCGAACTTTGAAACGAGCGGATCGTCGGCATTGAGAACGAGAGTCATATCATCGTGAAGTCCGCGGCTGATAATGTCGTAGATCCACTCAGGATGGCCGTTTCTGGTCATCTGGTCGCGGTACAGATTGGTGATTATCAGATATCTCGGATGGAAGAACCTGAATGTCCTTCTCATGTATCTTTCGTCGGATTCGAGAAGAACGGCATCGCTCCTGATCCTTCCGCCCAGAGTCGCGTCATTTAAAAGGAAAGTCGTAACACCCTCAGTCTGGTTGGAGCCCTCTTTGTTGTAGGCAACCTTCAAGCCGCCTTCGCGGAGGACATGCGCGATCATCTCGACTGTGGATGTCTTTCCGTTGGAACCCGTTACGGCAATTACCGTATCAGGATATTTAAGGTGTGACAGGATATCCGGGAAGAGCTTAAGCGCTATCTTTCCGGGCATGCTCGAGCCACGTCCCATAAGGCCCGCCAGGAACCTTAATATCTTGCAGATCAGTATTGTAAAAAAAATCCGTACCTTCATAGCGCCCACGATTATACACCAAAGATATATGGCTGTGCTCGTGCATATTATATAAATAATAAATATAGAGGAAAAGGACCGGCCTTATTCTTCCCTGAACGTAATGCTGGACGGTATCTGCGGGTTCTTATATTCACCGCGCGTCAGGTCAGTCATCATTTTTGTCTTCCAGACCGCTTTTCCTTCCATATTGTCCAGGAAATAGAACATCATTCCGAAAGATGATGGATCATAGCGTGAAATGTCCAGATCCTTTATGTAGAAATATGGCACCTTGCTGCCGTCTCTGTAGGTCATGTACTTGCCGCAGGAAAGCGTCCTTCGTGCGATTTTCTTTGGGTTATTCTTGTCCCAGATGAACATATAGACATGAAGTTCCCTGCCAGCAAGGACCTCCGGTGTGACCGGAGTTATCCAGAGATCCATGGTCTTTTTTTCGCTGTCGTATCTGATCCCCGTGGCCACCGTATCACCGTTTATCTCGCGCAGGCCGCCGTCATGAGAAAGTTCAAATGACGCCCTGTCGATAACCTTACCCGTCCGCTCATCGAAGACCACGAAATTGTAGCCCGCGGAATCCAAGGCGTATTCCCTGCTGTCTATTACGACAGAAGCAATGCTGTCGGAAGATGCGATCTCAAACTCTTTGCTTTCATCAAGCCTGCCCTTAAGGATTGTCATCCCGCTGCCTGTTTTGACTTCCCTGATACCGCTCCCCTTAACTGCGCAGAACGAATCAGCGCCTGCTCCGGGAAGGCTCTGATCAAGTCCGATCAAGCTGAATGACTCCCTTATCTTTTGCGACAGACCTTTATATGCCTTGCCTTTAACCGCTGCCAGAATGCTGACATCATCCAGCTTTGAAACCGCATCCAGATAAGAAGGTATGTCTTCGTATCTTAAGCACGACTTGGAATCGGTGTTTTCAAAGAAAACGTGTTCTTCGCCTTTCAAATCCGTCGCAGTGAGCTTCAAAACTGCAGAGAAACAATCTCTGAACGATAACCCTGCATCAAAGACCCCCTTCCAGTTCTTCTCGGTATCGCCTTCAAAATCACAGGTTCCGAGACTTTTTCCAGAGACATCAAAAAGTTCTCCTCTGACTTTATCGATCTCAATGCCGCCGCGGTCGATGCCCCAGAAATTGACCTCTAATCTGCCGGCCTCATTGAATTTACAGGACATTTCAAGATAACCAAGATTCTCCAGGATCGACTTGTACAGCGGATCGAATTTGGTTATCTCATTGAAAAACCTGCTGTCTTTCGTAAGTTCTTCTTCCAGGGCCTCACGGCCGAAACGCTCGTAAAGAGTCGGACTGTCGGAGAAAAGATTTGTTCCCAGTCCCAAACGGTTGCCGTTTATTGTTGCTCCCATTGCCGCAAGAGTCGTCGGGAACAGATCGAATGTCGTATATTCCCTATGTCTGTCATTCACGGGCTTGACCGCCGGATTGATTATGTTCGTATAGGTCCTTCTCTCGTAAGATGGATCGACATTGTTGCAGTAATCGGCATCCATCGTTATGTGATCGCCCGAGAGTATTATCGTTGTGTCATCGTAGAAATCCTGCTGCTTGAGCCACGTGACGAATTCACTTACCTGCTTTGACGAGCATGCGATTACATTTGAATACTGCGTGTCATATTCTTTCCCGCAGAGTTCGCAGACATATCCGTCCTCGAAATGCGTATCAGCGGTAAGTATCGTCAGTGCAAAAGGCTTGTCTGAGGAGGCCATGTCCCTGACTTTTGTTATCGCGAACTCGAAAAGCCTTTTGTCCTCAAATCCCCACCAGACTTTGTATCCTTTGGGGATCAATCCGTTCGAAGCGGCAAAGTCATAATCGAGGAAGTCATCACAGCCATGTGATCTCAGATAAACCTCCCTGCTTCCGAACGCTACAGGAGAACCGCACATGAAAGCCTGATTGTAGCCTTCGTCCTTCAATATATCCCCCAAGGACCTGATGCCCGGATAGAAAGTATCCGCATACGTAGTCGCGGCATTCGTCTTTCCGCCCGCGATGGGGATGCCTGCTGTCTGCGCGACAATGCCGCCCATCGTGTAGGTTGCACCGGAGATCACGTGTCCGCCGTTAAGTTTCTCCCTGTTTCCTTCGAAGCATTCACCTTCTTCGAGCGCAAGTCTGCGGAGTTCGGGAATGACTTCCCTGTCGAAATCACCGCCGTGCGCCTTGTCCGAGAATGTAATCTCCATCGACTCAAGATAGATGTAGATGAGATTGCGTTTATTCCCGGTGAACTTAACGTTGTCCCTGCTCGGGGCAACATAGTAGTTGTCGGCAAAATCTGACGTGCTGTTCTGTGACTCTATATATTTCAATATCCCGTATCTCTTATCAGCTCTGAAAAGCTGGACGCATGATGCAGCTGCCGCCGCGGTTAACAGGACAACAGCAATTATCCTGCGGACATTTTCCCTGCCTTTTTTACGGAGGATCACAGAAACGGCAGCATAAAGAACTGCCGTCAGAACCGTCGGGACAGCAACCTTGAGTACAAAAGCAGAGATAACGTTTCCGGCCGTTCCTTCAAGTGGCGAACCGAGATAAAATACGATCTCATCGAACGTGATATCATGCCAGTAGCCTAAAGTCCAAGTAACAAGCGAAGCGATAAAGAACAGCAGCATGAATGCCACTGTTCCGATCACGATCACTGTTTTGGATGTGCCTGTTTTCCTGTCCTTCATTGGTCTCTTAGGAACCTCTAAGATCAAGCTTCATAAACACGTCAGCCATATTGTTGTCATTATACCTTTCAGTGTCCTTGAAGCCGAACTGCTCATAAAGTCTGCGCGCACTCTCATACTGCTTCATCGAGTCCAGAACGATGCTCTTGTACCCGAGAGTTCTTGCCGTCTCAACTGCCTCAGTCATAAGGCGCGCACCAAGACCTTTGCCCCTGTAGTCCCTATCAAGATACAGTGCTTTTAATTCAACGGTATCTTCATCGATCTTTTTGAGAGCAACAGTTCCGACTATATTTCCGTGATCCGTAACACAGTAGAACGAGACAAATTCCTTCTCGATATCGTTATAGAAATAATGCCTGCCATCCGGATCAAACTTCTTTCCGAGCTCTGTAAAACACTTGTCCGTAAATTCAAAAACACGCTGCTTGTAAGAGCTGTCGTAAGACACCATCTCTATGCCGATCTGTTCTTTTTTCGTGATCACAAACCCCTCATCAAGATAGAGTTTTACTGCAGCAGAATTCCACTCTGCGACATGGATAACGAACTCTTCCATCCCCTGTGATGCCAGCCGGTTCATTGCCCAGACAAGCACCTTTCTTCCATAACCTTCACGCTTGTGTGAATCACTTACGAAAAGATCATCAATCTCATTTCCTTTCAGCGAAACGGAACCTGTCAGTTCATCTCCGTCTGCCAGAATATGGATCTCATGTGCCTTCGAAAGTATCGCCCTGTCATCGACATACCAGTCGTACGGCTTTATGTCCAAAGCTTCTCTCATCGGCCTGAAAGCAGCGTTATAAAGAGCCTTATACTGCTCCAGATATTTCTCATCAAACGGAACACATTCTATTTGAGCTTCGGGAAGATCTTTACACCCGCGCCTCATTTCATAAACGACAAACATAATATATTATTCGATTCCGAATGAACCCAGGAAAAACATCGCAGTCTTCTTCGCAAAAGTTCCGAACGACTTCGGCCACTGACCGTCGATCTTTCCGGTCTGGCCGTTGATGAGAACGGTGTAAAGCTTGTTGTCATAGAAGAACGAATTGATCCAGACCGGAACGACAAGATACTTGTATTTCAGATTGTAGTACTCCGTAGCCATCTGAATTCCCATGAGGAATTTAGATTCAACCTGCCTTAAAGCCTGGTTCTTCAAATATGAATCCATTTCGCTGCCGATACCGTTCCATGCTTCCGACAAGCCGACGGAATAATGTTCGCAGGGGAATCCCGCCAATGCATCAGGAGTATAAGGCTTGGCCTCGTTCGTCCTGTAGTCCTTTATAACGTTTAGGAGGAGTTTGTCAGTTGACAGCTGCTTGCTTGCAACGACCGGAAAATCATCGACCTGGTGCTGGAACCTTCCGCTCTTGAAAAGAGTTCTGTTGTTCTCATTATAATGACCCGTGAAACGGTTTATCGTAAGCACGTCAAACGTAAAGAGCGGAACGTATACTCCATAAAATTTGTTGAGCTGCGCGTTCTGTGCAAGGAGCTCGGGAGCCAGGAATCTGTCCTTGATCCAGTCCTTAAAAATATAAAGCGCGCGTTTCTCTGTGATCTCAAAAGGAATGACGCCGTTAGGAGCCATTATGTCCTGCGCGGGGTCTGCAGCCTCCACGGTAGTAGATCCGCAGAAAGGGCAGAAACCCGACATCTGAAGTTTGTTCTGGATAGTTACGCCGCCGCACTGCTTACACTGCACGAGCTTGGCTTCCATGCCCCAATCGTGGCTCGCGGTATTCTGCGCAGTAAGGAAGTCCATCTCCTCAACGGGGATCTTGGATACGAGCTCGGGAATAATGTCCTTTCTGCCGCAAGACTGGCACAAAAGGCTCTTAAATCCCGGATTGAATATCATCGTGCCGCCGCAGGACGGGCACTTTTTTGTCTGTTCCATAGCGATCCCCCCAGCCGGTTCCGTATGTCAATGAAATGATTTTACAAATCACGGCTAAATGCGTCAATCAAATATCATTGCAAACATTCTCTTACACCTTTATTATCAGGTCAGGAGGTAACGCCCGTGGGTCTGATCAAATGTCCTGATTGCGGAAACATGGTCTCTGAAAGAGCTGAAATGTGCCCTTCCTGCGGCTGTCCTGTCAGCGCCTTTAAGCCTGACTTTTTTCTGATGTCTTCTGCTCTGTTAGGCCTTCACCTGCTTAAATGTGCTGACAAAAAAGACCTTATCCTTGCTGGCGACTGCCTTCTTAACGATCTGAAGGAAAACTTACGGACAGACTTTCCCGTAACCTTCATCGGCAGCAGCAATCTCAAAGAACATCTTTCAAAGATAACGGACAAAAAGTTCTCATTCCCTTATGTGTTCGTTACCGCAGGCTTCAGATACATCATCGATTACATGAAATTCCCGCTGGTAAGCAAAGGCGGCAGGATATATGAGCGCTATTACGACGAAAACATCCTTCCCTGCAATTACGGGCCCGTTATCGAGATCTTTTCCGACAACCCGGAACAGGTGAACGAGATTTCAGAAAAGATAACCGCGCTCTTCAAAAATGTCAAGACTTACAGCATCCCCTTTGCATGCAGCGAAAACGACAGCCTGCAATTCACCAATGAGATCTTGCAGATAAGTGAGCCTCAGCTCCTGATAGATAGCATTGAGACAAAGCTTATCCGCAAAACTGTCACCCTGAAGCAAAGCCAGTGGGCATCTGTCAAAGGCAGCGAAGACACCATCCGTTTGGAATCGGTCAAGACATTGAGAATGCTTCAGCTGGCGCAGTTCTGTCTTTACTTCTCATCAGGAAAAGACGGCTGTGAAAATGAACTGGCTTTATATGATTTCATCTTTAACGGCACGAGAAGCGACGTTCCTTATCAGTCAGGCGAATTCAAATCACTGAAGAACCTGGTCGTATCAGGCAGGCCTTTTGATTCCGATCTGGTCGACAAAGTCTTCCCGAATATCAGTCTGATATACCACGAACTTCCCAATGACCTGCTTGGCAGAACACATGTGTCCGTTGTCCGGGAAAAGGTGTTCGGCTTGATCGGCATGTATGAATCGACCTGGAAGACGATCTGCGATTCATTTGATCTGCCTGAAGAACTGGATGTTCCGGACTGGGATTATTCCGGGCTTTCCAATAATGTAAGAAGTGCTGACGGATTGGGATTCCTGATCGAATCACTTGTTGAAGACCACACCGGGAAGATAAAAGATCTGGTCAATGAATATGCGCGGCTTCTTGCTTACAGAGGCGAGGAAGGCAGGATCGATTCTGACCGCCGCTTCGATGAATTCATGGACGCGGTCAATGCCGGAAGAGAACGCAGAAGAGAGTTTGCAAAAGGAGTCATTCAGACTGTTGCGGGCGTCGCTCTCGGAAATAAGATCAGCGATAAACTCAAAAAGAAAGACTAATCTCTCTCCCCCAAAAGATATGCTATTCCCTTTGCTGTCCTGAGTGCGGGATCAGTAAAATGTCCGCCCTGATTCATCTCAAAAAGCACATCAAATCCCAGATCATTGAACCTGCCTGCAATGGCCTTTGTATTATCTTCAACAGTAGCCATGACCTTATTCTTTGTATTTGCTTCACGATCGCCCAAAGACATGTATATCTTTGACGGGGAAACGGCAGGATCATTATCAAAAGCGAACTCTTTAAACCCGGGAAACCACAGCGAGCCTGAGCAGCTTGCGGCGCCGTCAAACACATCTGTCTTATAAAGAGAATAGAGCGCAAACAGTCCGGCCATTGAATATCCCGCGATATATGTGTCGGATGGCTTCAGGTCATGTTCCTTTATTGTTTCCGGAATGATCTCTCCCGTCAGCATATTAAGGTATTCATCAGCTCCGCCTTCAAAATCAGCCTCGCCTTTAAATACTGCACTTGCCTTCCACGGAGCAAGGTCTTTATTCCATTCGGAACGTGTAACTGAAAGCAGAGAATAGTTCCGGACATCAAGCCGGTCAAGTGCTTCCGCAACTTGTTTCCACTCATCCCCGAAAGAGTTCATTACTACGAGAGGAGATGCTGAAGAACCATTATGAACAAATGCTTTAGCTTCACTCATAGGAACTTCCTTATAGTCTTCTCATCACAATCAAAATGTTTTCTTATCTGCTTAACGATCTTATCGAGTGATTCCTCGGGAGACTCTTTATATCTGCCTGTCACGAACTTATACCCCCACAGGTATTCAGGAGGAGTCATTATCGCCACGGCCCATCCGTATTCCTCACCCTTCTTATTGAGTCTGGGCTTGAAATCCTTGACCGTCAGATATGTCTGCATCTGAAGTCTTGAAAGCGTGCCTTCAAAATTCTTCTCTCCGCCCTTGCCGAAACCGGCTTTATCTTTCATCTCATGAGTATAGAGCGATGAAGAGCAGCCTTCCTTCTCAAGATCTTCAGGATCTACATCCCACATATCCGCGCCTTCCGGTACGAACAGATCCATCAGGAGTTTTTCTTTGTATCCCGCTTTGCCGTCCTGATAACGCGCATCGAAATCGTATCCGTCGCGGCGGAAATTTGCAAAATGAGGAAACCATTTCTTTGAAATGAAGCCTGCTTTATTGCCAAAGAATTTGCCGTATGCAACCTTCCCCGTTCTGGCCAGAATGCCTCGCCATTCCCACGGATCAACATCAGTATCTCCGCACCACCAGCAAGAGGGTGCAGTCTTGTTCTCGACTGAGAATCCTGGGATGACATTCCCGAACAACGGCAGAAAACCTACGGACTCAATGACATCCAACAGCTCATCACTGCTGTGGATACAGCCTTCATCATCCCAGTCGAGACCTTCCATGTACCATTCGCCGTTGATCACTTCCATGGTTCGATCCCCGTCCGTTATCTGCTTAATGCTCTCTCATATACGGTCTTTGTCTGATTGTCAAAAAGAACCCAGTATATGTCATCGAATGTATCCGGATGTTCATCAACAAACCGCTTAACCGCATTAACTGCTATGCTTGCCGCTTCCTCGACCGGGTACGAAAATACACCTGTTGATATTGAAGGAAATGCTATTGTTCTTATGCCTTTCTCCGCAGCGATCTTTAACGAAGATACATAACACCGGGCAAGAGCTTCGGCTTCACCGCTGTTCCCGCCATGCCACCTCGGTCCGACAGTATGGATAACGTAGTCACACGGCAGATCGTAAGCACCTGTGATCTTTGCTTCACCGATCCTGCATCCGCCCAATTTCCTGCATTCTTCCTTAAGCTTTGGACCTGCGGCATAATGGATCGCCCCGTCAACTCCGCCTCCGCCCAGAAGACTCTCATTAGCAGCATTAACTATCGCTTCAACATTTGTGATCTTTGTTATATCACCCAATACTGCACGGATCATGATCCACCTCGCAATTCTTTTATTTATTTTATCATGCTTCGGAATCCTCGTTCTTCAGCAAATTAAGTATTACATACAGAAGTTCCTTGCGCATTGCAAAAGCTTCGGAATTCGGATTGATAACGATCCCTGAAATATCTTCTTCACTGAAGGCAAGTTCGATAACCGTCTTGATTGGAATGTCTTCAACGACATTTGTATCTTCGAGTCCGCCGAGTTCTTCTACATCTGTAAAGAGCGGGAACCACTTCTCGCCTTCATAATCGATCAGGCAGCTTCTCCTACCGTGCCCTTCATCCGAAGGGAAAACATCTTCAAGTTCCGCATCAGGCGGTACTCCCCATATGACACTTGTGGAATTCATCATCGGCACGGGGACCGTTCCGTCATCATGGATGCGTGCAACGATCTGCGCGATCAGCAAAAACATGTCTTCCGGCTCATCTGACTTAAGATATTCCTGTACTGCTTCCTTGATATACATCTGGTTCAATTCTTCATCTAAAGTCTTCATAACTGTCTGTCCCCTTTCTTTTTGATAATTGATCCCGCCCGGTCAATCAGGCGGGATCAACGGAGGTGATGGATAAAACTTCAACGAGAACGGTACGTCACTTGGTCGGGGCTAGGTGCCGAACTCTTCATTGATGACTTCAGTATATCAGCTTGGGATCAGTTGTGTGGTCGATTAATAGGACAGTTTTAGAACAAATGTCCTTGACAAATGAAATATCGCGTAAATCAGCAATCCTGAGTGTATCTGCAATCCGGAAAACCGGTGCATCCCCAGAATTCACCATACTTTCCGTTGCGTTTCTTCATGACGTTACCGCAGACAGGGCATGTCCTCATCTGCCTAACCGCATCGGAAGGATCTTCGATCTCTTTCTTTAGACAGTCATAAACCTGCTTATTGATGTGGCAATCGGCAAGCGCACGGTGAGCGCCTTCATATGAAATATCGTAATGGTCAGCCAGTGAACAGAGAGAGTGACTGTAAAGATCCGGGAGATATTTCCGGGACAGGATCAAAGTATCCACATAACCGTTAGTGAGCTGCCTTCCAAAATATCTGACGGCATCACGCTGAATAAAACCGAGATCAAATCTCTTGATGTTATGACCTACGAGAATGCTGTCCCCAATGAAGGATATGAAGTCCTTCAAGGCATGCTCCATATCCGGTGCTTCATTCACCATATCGTCAGTAATACCGTTGATGCTGCTCGCCTGATAAGGGATGTGGATACCCGGATTCACGAGTGTTGAAAACTCATCCGTGATCTTGCCGCCCGTGATCTTCAGAGCGGATATTTCGACCACCTGATCATTTTCAGTGGATAGGCCGGTAGTCTCAAGATCGAACAGAATATAATCAGACAACAACGTGTCTATATTTATCATAAATGTTTTTCTTTTCTTTAGATTAATAGAGGAGCCTTGAAGACTCCTCTATCAGTTTTAAGTGAAATCAGCCGTAAAGTAAAGACTTTTCACATCTTTCTTGTGAACACGGAACCGCAGTTCTGACAGACGAACTTGACTTTGCCTCTGCCGTTGAAACCCGTTCCTGCGCCGACAACAGCTCCGACGGGGCCGAAGATCCAGCCTCCGATGGCTCCGTTAACAAGGCCTTTCCCGACCTTGTATCTCTTGTTCTGTGTTACGGGAACGCAGTTCGTGCTCCTGCAAGTGATCTTGGGGCATCTTATTCTCATATGCTTAATCCTCCTTTATCCAACAATAGGATATTCATTCCCGGTGTACTAATCATGATGGAATTATTAATAAATCAGAAATTCGGGTGTTGACTATCGATCTTAACGCTGTTAATATCTTAACAACGATAAGATTAAAGAAAGAAGGACAAGAACATGGCAAAAAACTCGTACCATCACGGAAATCTTAAGAACGAACTTATCGAAAAAGGCCTTGAATACATCGATAGAAACGGTGTTGAAAGCCTTTCCATGCGCAAGCTCGCGGAATCCGCCGGAGTCAGCTGCGCTGCCCCATATTCACATTTTAAGAACAAACAGGATTTTCTGAAAGCCATCCAGGATTACATTACGGAACGATTTATGGATGTCCTTACGGCAGCTGCGGAGTATTGCCGTGACAGATCGCGTCTTCTCACCGAACTGGGCATCAGTTATGTGCGTTTCTTTTATAAGAACCCTCTTTATTACAGTTTCCTGTTCAACAGAAACTTTCCGGATCTTGAAACATATTCGCCTTTCCTTTTCTTCCGCGAATGCGTGATCATGACCCTCGGAAAAGACCTTGATGAAGACAAGCTCAGATACGGCGTTATCGCATTATGGTCAATGGTCCACGGACTTGCCGGCCTCATTACCGTTGAAGGCCTGATCGATCCGGAACATATTCCTGAAGAGATCGAAAAGATCCTCACAACAGTAGATATAAGGAGATGACATGACCGGTATTTATTTAAGCGGAACAGGCAACACGAAGCACTGCCTGGAATTCTTGTTATCCCTGGCATCTCCCGAAGCAGCTCTTATTCCGATCGAAGATCCTAATGCCGTTTCCTTGATCAGGGAAACTGATGAGATATATCTGGCATACCCGACGCAGTTCTCAAACATGCCGTTTATGGTAAGGGATTTCATAAACAAAAACAGTGATATCTGGTCAGGAAAAAAAGTCTTCCTTCTTACGACCATGGGGCTGTTCTCAGGCGACGGAACAGGCTGTGCGGCAAGGCTGTTAAAGAAATACGGCGCAGATATCCTTGGCGGTCTGCAGATCCTGATGCCCGATTCTATAAGCGACTGCAAAATGTTGAAAAAACCGGTGGAAGAATGCGCGAGGATCGTCAGAGAAGCTGACGTAAGACTTACTCAGGCTGCATTATCGATAGCTTCCGGCAAGTATCCTCAGGAAGGTCTGAGCTTTTGGTCTCATATGGCAGGGCTTTTCGGCCAGCGATTATGGTTTTACAACAAGACAACGGGTTACAGGAAAAAAGTGACCGTGAATGATTCCTGCATAGGATGCGGAAACTGCGTTAAGAAATGCCCCATGGAGAACCTCTCCATAGCAGACGGTAAGGCTGTTTCTGCGGGAAAATGCGCTATGTGCTACAGGTGCGTAAGCATATGCCCCAAGCAGGCCATAACCGTTCTTGGCAATAAGATCTATATGCAATGCAGATTCGATAAATACATAGTCTGAGATCCCCGGTATCAATGCGTACTACGCTGCCGAACTCGAGGACATTCTCAGAGAGAAGTATGAATTGAACCCCCAAAGTTGGATAAAAACATTGGCGGTTTTACATGAATAATCTAAAAGAAAATGCCCGGAGCATTGCCCCGGGCATGTTGTTTATCAGTTAATTATCAGTAATGGAATCCGTTAGTGCGATAAACGTCTCTAACCTGTGTATTCTCGTGACTGATGTCTTTTCTGAGAGTCTGCTTATAATTATTCTTTTTAGAATTCTGTCTTCTCTTAGTGAGATCTTTGCCGCGCTGATTAGCCTTCTTCTCAGTCTTCTTTTTAGCTGCCTTCTTTGCTGCTTTCTCCCAAGCCTTCTTCATAGCCTTCTTGAAAGCTTTCTTTGCAGCAGCCTTTCTCTCGGCAGCCTTCTTAGCCTTGTAAGCCTTCTTAGCTTTTGCAGCTTTCTTGGCGGCTTCCTTCTTTGCTTTTGCGGCCTTCTTAGCAGCTTCTTTCTTAGCCTTTGCAGCCTTCTTCTCGGCTTCCTTCTTGGCCTTTGCTGCCTTCTTCTCAGCCTCTTTCTTAGCTTCTGCAGCCTTCTTCTCAGCAGCCTTCTTTGCTTCTTCGGCCTTCTTCTCAGCCTCAGCTGCCTTCTGAGCGCCGATCTTTGCGTCAGCCTTCTGTGTTACACGCTTTACATACTTTTTGCCCTGATCTTCCTTGGCTGCGTTCTGAGCCTGCTCAGCGGCCTTGTTCATGTCTTTTCTTGCTTCAGCGTTCTTCTGGACTGCAACCTTCTGTGCTGAAGCTTTCTTTGCCTGAGCGATCTTTTCCATCATGTTCATGTACTTGGCTGCATCCTTTACGGCATCTGCTCTTGCTGCCTTGACGATCATGAGTCTGGTGTTGTCGACAGGTGACTTCTTGCCTTTCTTGGTCGACTTCTTTGAAGCAGTCTTCTTTGTTGTCTTTTTCGCTGCCTTCTTTGCAGTACCATTACCGTTGTTTTCAGGAGCGGCTTCAGGTGTGCTTAAAGAAGCTGTGTCTGTTTCATAGTCTGAATTCTTTTCAGCGTCATTGAAAATGCTTGGATCATACTGTTCAGGAGCTGACTCCGGTGTTTCTGCCGTAGCTTCGACCGCTGCGGAAACAGCTGTCGGAACCTGATGCTTCTGAGCTGCACAGCCAGTTGCCATGACACCTGTTGCAAGCATTGCACTTGTTGCTAAAAGAACCCAAAATTTTTTGTTCATTTCTTTAATCCTCCGGAATTGGTAGTAGGTTTTTTGTTTGACAAGCAGATTTAATCATTCGCCATATGCGAAAACAATGAACAATGTCAGAGGGTTATGATGATTAATCAACAGTTACTGAGCAGCTTGTTGATTATCAGAAAAAATCCGGAGAATTTCTTCTCCGGATTCCTTTTTTATAAGACTATTTCCAATTACTTCTTGTCTTTTTTCGACTTCGACAATTATAACAGAAAATGCCCGGAGCATTTGTACTCCGGGCATTTCTTATACTTTAACTTTAATCCTCAGTTTAAGCCTTGTGCTTGATAGCTGCCTGTGCTGCTGCAAGACGAGCGATCGGTACACGGAAAGGTGAGCAGGATACATAGTCGAGGCCGATCTCATCGCAGAACTCTACGGATGTCGGGTCGCCGCCGTGCTCGCCGCAGATACCGATATGGAGGTCAGGACGTACTGCCTTACCGTTCTCGATAGCCATCTTCATGAGCTTACCTACGCCGTTCTGGTCGAGACGTGCGAACGGATCGGACTCGAAGATCTTGGACTCATAGTAAGCCTGGAGGAACTTGCCTGCATCGTCTCTTGAGAAACCGAAAGTCATCTGTGTAAGGTCGTTTGTACCGAAGCAGAAGAACTCAGCTTCCTTAGCGATCTCGTCAGCTGTAAGAGCAGCTCTCGGGATCTCGATCATGGTGCCTACCTTGTAGCCCATGTTGACGCCTGCAGCCTTGATCTCTTCGTCAGCAACCTCAACGACTACCTTCTTAACGTTAACGAGCTCCTTGATCTCGCATACGAGCGGGATCATGATCTCAGGTGTAACGTTCCAGTCAGGATGCTTCTTGTTTACGTTGATAGCAGCTCTGATGACAGCTCTTGTCTGCATCTTTGCGATCTCAGGATATGTAACTGCGAGACGGCATCCTCTGTGTCCCATCATCGGGTTGAACTCGTGGAGAGAAGCGATGAGTGTCTTGATGTCTTCAACAGACTTGCCCTTCTTTGCAGCGAGAGCCTTGATGTCTGCCTCTTCTGTAGGAACGAATTCGTGGAGCGGCGGATCAAGGAATCTGATGGTAACGGGATGTCCCTCGAGAGCCTCGTAGAGAGCTTCGAAGTCACTCTGCTGCATGGGGAGGATAACCTCGAGAGCTGCCTCACGCTCCTCAACTGTATCGGAGCAGATCATCTCACGGAATGCGTCGATCCTTCCTTCACCGAAGAACATGTGCTCCGTGCGGCAGAGACCGATACCCTCGGCACCGAGCTCACGGGCCTTCTTAGCGTCTGCGGGTGTATCAGCGTTTGTACGTACTTCAAGTCTCTTGAACTCGTCAGCCCACTTCATGATGCGTCCGAAGTAACCATTGTTGGGATCAGCGTCGACCTGAGCGATGGCGCCGTCATAGATCTTACCTGTAGAACCGTCGAGGGAGATGATGTCGCCTTCCTTGAATGTCTTGCCTGCAAGAGTGAACTTCTTGTTAGCTTCGTCCATTGCGATGTCGCCGCAGCCTGAAACGCAGCACTCACCCATACCACGCGCAACAACTGCAGCGTGTGATGTCATACCGCCACGAACTGTGAGGATACCCTCAGCAGCCTTCATACCTGTGATGTCTTCAGGAGATGTCTCAAGTCTTACGAGGACAACCTTCTCTCCCCTGTCATGCCAAGCAACTGCGTCGTCAGCCGTGAATACGATCTTGCCGCAAGCAGCTCCCGGAGAAGCGCCCAAGCCCTTGCCGATAGCCTCTGCAGCCTTGAGTGCAGCGGGATCGAACTGAGGGTGAAGGAGTGTATCAAGGTTACGGGGATCGATCATAGCAACTGCTTCTTCAGGTGTTCTCATGCCCTCGTCAACGAGGTCGCATGCAATCTTCATAGCAGCCTGAGCGGTTCTCTTACCGTTTCTTGTCTGGAGCATGTAGAGCTTACCGTGCTCAACTGTAAACTCCATGTCCTGCATGTCTCTGTAGTGCTTTTCGAGAGTCTCGCAAACCTGTGTGAACTGAGCGAATGCCTCAGGGAACTTCTGCTCCATCTCAGCTATCTTCATAGGAGTACGTACGCCGGCAACAACGTCCTCGCCCTGTGCGTTTGTAAGGAACTCACCGAAGAGGCCCTTCTCACCTGTAGCAGGGTCACGTGTGAAAGCAACACCTGTACCGCAGTCGTCACCCATGTTACCGAATGCCATGGACTGAACGTTAACAGCTGTACCCCAGGAATAAGGGATATCGTTGTCTCTTCTGTAAACGTTAGCTCTCGGGTTGTCCCAGGATCTGAATACGGCCTTGATTGCGCCGACGAGCTGCTCCTTAGGATCTGTCGGGAAGTCTGAACCGATCTTAGCCTTGTACTCAGCCTTGAACTGGGAAGCGAGTTCCTTGAGGTCGTCAGCTGTAAGCTCAACGTCCTGCTTAACTCCTCTTTCAGCCTTCATCTTATCGATAAGCTCTTCGAAGTACTTCTTACCGACTTCCATAACAACGTCGGAATACATCTGGATGAATCTTCTGTAGCAGTCCCATGCCCATCTGGGGTTATTGGACTTTTTAGCGATAACATCAACAACCTGCTCGTTGAGGCCCAAGTTGAGGATGGTGTCCATCATGCCCGGCATGGAAGCTCTTGCACCGGATCTGACGGAAACAAGGAGCGGGTTCTCGAGATCGCCGAATTTCTTTCCTGTGATCTCTTCAAGCTTAACGATGTACTCCATGACCTGCGCCATGATCTCATCATTGATCTGACGTCCGTCTTCGTAGTACTTGGTGCAAGCCTCGGTGCTGATCGTGAATCCCTGAGGAACAGGAAGACCGATGTTCGTCATCTCAGCAAGGTTTGCGCCCTTTCCTCCGAGGAGTTCGCGCATGTTTCCGTTGCCTTCGGTGAACAGGTAAACGTACTTTGTCATTGTAATTGTCCGCCTTTCATTTATGTTTAAATTTTTTTATTTCGTAAAACTTGTTGCCCGTAGAAAATATTTTATCAGAAATCGAACTTATCGCTGAAGAATTCTTCCAATTTCTCGATAGGGAATCTGATGTTGCCGGGCTCGTACTCGACATTCTTCATGGAGTCGCGCTCACGGATCGTTACGCAGCCGTCATTCTCGGAATCGAAGTCGTAAACGACGCTGTAAGGTGTACCGATCTCGTCTTCTCTTCTGTAGCGCTTACCGATGCTCTGACGGTCATCGAACTCGCACATGTACTTCTTGGAAAGCTTCTCGAAGATAGGCTGAGCCTTCTCGGAGAGCTTTGCGGAAAGAGGAAGTACCGCGATCTTGATGGGTGCCAGGAACGGATGGAAATGCATAACCGTTCTGACGTCGCCGCCCTCGAGTTCCTCCTCGTCATATGCAGAGCAGAGGAATGCGAGTGTAACACGGTCAGCGCCGAGCGAAGGCTCGATAACGTAAGGAACGTATTTCTCATTCTTAGCGGGATCGAAATATGTGAGATCCTGCTTGGAGAATTCCATGTGCTGCTTGAGGTCGTAGTCCGTACGGTCAGCGATACCCCAGAGCTCGCCCCAGTCTGTGAACGGGAAAGCAAACTCGTAGTCTGTTGTAGCTCTTGAATAGAAAGCGAGCTCTTCTTTTGCATGATCTCTTGTCCTGAGTTCGCTCTCCTTGATGCCGAGGCTGATAAGCCAGTCGTGGCAGAATTTCTTCCAGTAATCGAACCACTCGAGGTCAGTGCCGGGTTCGCAGAAGAACTCAAGCTCCATCTGCTCGAACTCTCTTGTACGGAAGATGAAGTTTCCGGGTGTGATCTCGTTTCTGAAAGACTTACCGATCTGGCAGATACCGAAAGGAATCTTCTTTCTTGCGGAACGCTGAACGTTTGCAAAGTTAACGAAGATACCCTGAGCTGTCTCAGGCCTTAAATAAACCTCGGAAGTAGCATCCTCGGTAACACCGACGAATGTCTTGAACATGAGGTTGAACTTTCTGATGTCGGTGAAGTTGTGACCACCGCATACAGGACAGGGAATGTTCTTCTCTCTGATGTAAGCGACCATATCTTCAGGGCTCATTCCTTCAACGGATACACCCTCAACACCGTTCTCCTTGTTCCAGTCCTCTACGAGGTTGTCTGCTCTCTGACGTGCCTTGCACTGCTTGCAGTCGATAAGAGGATCGGAGAAACCGCCTACGTGTCCTGAAGCAACCCATGTCTTGGGGTTCATGATGATCGCTGCATCGAGTCCTACATTGTAAGGGCTCTCCTGAACGAACTTCTTCCACCATGCGGCTTTAACATTATTTTTAAGCTGGACGCCTAACGGGCCGTAATCCCAGGAGTTTGCAAGGCCGCCGTAGATATCCGAACCCGGATATACGAATCCTCTGACCTTGGCGAGGGATACGATCTTTTCCATTGTCTTCTCAACAGCCATTTAAAATCTCTCCCTTATTCTTCCTGCTTTTCTTCATCATCAGCGAACTCGTCTTCTTCTACGTACTCGCCTTCTGCTTCCTCATCCTTGCCGCCGTTGATGGCATTGAAGAGATTATCCATACCCTTCTCGCTGATATCCTGTGTAAGATCGATACCGGATCTCTCAAGACGCTCTTCCTCGAGAAGTCTCTGTCTTGTTCTCTCCTCTTCGATCCTGCGGATCTTCTCTTCGCGTGTGATCGGGATAGTAACCTGGTCAGAAACGTCGCCCTCTACTGCAACGATCTTGTCGGCAGCAACCTCGCGGCATGCGAGTGAAACTACATTTGCTACATCGGTATCATCTACCATGGGCTGTGCGCCGTCCGTAAGCTCTCTTGCACGCTTGCTGACGAGCACTGCAAGATCGTAAGGACTTGCTGACTTTGCCTTGAGTTTCTCGATTGAAGGATCTGTTAACATTTTTACCTCTCTCCTTTATAAAAGTGCTTTTGCTGTATCTATGTTCTTCGAAGCTTTAAGCTTTTCGGCTGTGATTATCGCGACTATCTCTTTTGCCGCCGTGTCCAGGTCTCCGTTGGTTACCAGATATTCGAACTCGTCTGCGCGTCCGATCTCCGCTTTTGCCTGTGCCATTCTTTTCTGGATCTTCTCCTCGGTCTCGGTGCCTCTTCCACGGAGTCTGTTCTCAAGTTCTTCCATTGAAGGCGGAAGGATGAATATCGTGACCGTATCAACATCGAACTTTCTGTTGAGAGCGAGACTGCCTTCTATCGTGATATCGAAAAGAACATCCTGACCTTTTGACACCATCTGCTTCAGAGGTCCGACCGGTGTTCCGTAGTAGTTGTCGACATAAGTATCGTACTCAACGATCTCACCGTCTTTTATCATCTGCTCGAACTGTTCTTTCGTTCTGAAATAATATTCGATGCCGTCCTGTTCCCGGCCTCTCGGCTCTCTTGTGGTAACTGAGATTGAATGTCCTACGCTTCCGGGATTTGCCTGCTCAAGAAGCTCTTCAACTCTCGCGAGCACGGTGCCCTTGCCGACACCTGAAGGTCCTGATACTGCAACGATCAATCCTCTGAATTCTCTCATCCCAGCATCTCCTTTATCTCAGCGCAGCTCTTTGCGGAAAGAAGGATCATGTCGGTATCGGTTATGACCGCCGACTGGCACTTCTTGCCTGCGCAGCAGTCAACGCAGGCACCCCTGTCCTTAGCATCCTGTATCATACGTCTGACCGGTGCGGAATCAGCAGCAGCAACGCAGACTATCCTGCTCCTTGCTGCTATGTTTCCGAAACCGATGTCAATGAATTCTGCCATGTCTTGTTCCTTATACCAGGTTCTGAACCTGTTCCCTCATCTCTTCGACAATGTTCTTGCAGAGAAGAACGTTGTTCGTAATCTCAATATCGTTAGCCTTGCTGCCTGTGGTGTTTACTTCGCGGTTGATCTCCTGGATAAGGAAATCCATCTGCTTGCCGACAGCGCCGTCACCTGAAAGTATCTTCCTTGCCTGTGCGATATGGCTTGAAAGTCTCGTGAGTTCTTCATCTATCGCGCACTTGTCGGCAAAGACTGCAACCTCTGCTGCGAGTCTGTTGTCATCGTAGAAAGCGCGCTGGTCACTCGAAAGTATCTCGTCGATCCTTGCAGTGAGCTTCTCCCTGTAAGTCTCGATAACCGAAGGAGCGTGTGTGAATATGTCATTCCTGATCTTCTCAAGTGAATCGACCTTTGAAAGAATGCTCGCGCAGAGGTTGTCTCCCTCTCTCTTTCTCATGGCGAGCATTCCGTCGATGGCTGCATTAAGAGTCTCGGTAAGTTCTTCAGCGGCTCTTGCCTCATCTATGGACTTCTGCTCAATGGAAAGGACATCCTGGAATACTGCAAGATCCGTTGCCTTGAAATCGTCTTCCCTGCCCGATACTTCAGAGAGCTGCCTTGCTGCATCGGAATATGCCTTGGCAAGACCTTCGTTGACCGTTACGGTCTGGCCTGCATTCTCGGTATCGTTGTAGTTGATATAACAATCGATCTTGCCTCTGACGAGACGCTCGGTGATTATCCTTCTGACGTCTACTTCAGCAAAGTTAAAAAGTCTGGGGAGTCTTACATTAATATCGCAAAACCTGCTGTTGACCGACTTAAGTTCCACACTGTATTTTCTGGTATCAAAAACTTTCTCACCGCGGCCGAACCCGGTCATGCTGTAAGCCATAAGAACTCCTTAGATGGTACGGAATAAAAAAGCCTTACCGCTTTGGAATATTCCTCCGCTTAAGGCTCGCGATTATTATATATTATTATAAGAAAATTGTCTATCAAATTGATTTTATCTATTCCTGAAATGGCCGAATTTATTGCGTTTGCGGACACGAAAAATTTTACAGAGCAGGTTTCGGATCAGCAAATAACGACCGGTCTGAAATCAACGTAATCAGCCGATGCGCAGATGAACTCCGTACCTTCGAAATCACCCTCGTAAACCTTTTTGTGTGCTTTCCCGTGAAGATGACCGTAGACACAGATATCCACGCCGCCTTCAGCCATCATGTGAGCAAATTCGGTGAAGTCTTTTTTCGCGGTTATGGGAGGATAGTGGATCATGAAGATATGCTCTTTTTCATGACCGGGATCCGCTTCGTTAAGCACGTCGATGCACATCTTTATCCTCAGCTTTTCGCGCTCGTATATTTTCTTGTTGTCAGAGCCTTCGATGCTTTCCTTGGTCTCGATCATCCATCCCCTTGTGCCGGTAATAAGAGTATCCTCAACAGGAATAACATTTGTCCTGACGAACTCAAGACCGGCGAGTCCCTTTTCCGCGAAGAACTCTTCCATCTTCTTTATGGTCGTCCACCAGTAATCGTGATTTCCGCGGCATAAGAGCTTCCTTCCGGGGAGCTCAGATATGAACCTGAAATCCTCTTCAGCCTTGTCAATGTATGTAGCCCATGAAATGTCGCCCGGGATGAGGACCGTGTCATTTTCTTTGACGGTACTCTCCCAGTTCTCTTTCACTCTCGAAATGTAGTCGCCCCAGGAATGGCCGAACACTTCCATGCTCTTGTTCGGGCAGCTAAGGGACAGATGAAGATCCGCGAGTGCGTAGATTGACACCGTTCACTCTCCTTCGTGAAAGAATCCGTATATGGCTTCGGCATCCTTTTCGGAGATTCCCTTGACCTGTGCAAGGTTCTCGACTGATGCTTCGCTTACCGCTTTGATTGTACCAAAAGACTCCAGAAGAAGTTTCCTTTTTGCAGGACCTATGCCCGGAATGCCTTCGAGTTTGTATCTCATGTTTCTCTTGCCGGAAAGTTTTCTCTGGTAGGAGACCGCAAACCTGTGGACCTCGTTCTGAACGGTTGTAAGGAATCTCAAAAGGCCCACTTCTCCGTCGGTCAGTTCTCTTCCTTCAAGCCTTATCTCGCGGCCGTCTTCAAACACGATCCCCGCGGTCTTGTGGTGATCGTTCTTCACCATTCCGGCAAGCCTTATGTTCTCAGTTCCGGGAAGTCCTCTTACGACAGATGCAACAGCGCCTAACTGGCCGATGCCGCCGTCCACGAGTATGATGTCCGGCCATGCAAAGCCGTCGCTTCCGGAGTGCGCAAACCGCCTCTCGAGAGTCTCTCTCATTGATGCATAGTCATCCTGCTCCGTGACGCTTTTCATCTTGAATAAGCGGTACGACTGACGGTCCGGTTTTCCGTCTTTGAATACGACCATGCCTGCGCATATGTCATCATTTCCGAGGTTCGAAATATCGAAGGATTCCGCACGTGAAAGTGAACCTTCCGGTGCGCCCATTATCTGCTCAAGATAGCGCAGAGGAGCAGACGGATCCGCGCCTGCATTTCCGCCTCGAAGGATCCTGCGCACCATCATCTCGCGGGCATTGAGCCTTACGAGTTCCGAAAGCTCGGTAAGCTCTCCGCGCTCAGCAACATGGAGCCTGACTTTTCTTCCCGCTTTCTCTGAAAGGAAACTCTCGACCGACGGGATATCCGCATCTTCCGGCACATACGGAATAAGTACGAGAGGCGGCACGAAAGGCGCCTGCTCGTAATACTGCATAAGGAAATTGGCAAGGATATCCGGCTGCTCGTTCTCATCGCCGGGGAAGAAATAAGTCGAAGATCCGACGATCCTTCCTTCTCTGAGTTCGAGTTTTCTTACGCATGTTTCACCGGCATCCGAATATAGACCGATCGCGTCAACGTCACGCTCTACATTGAGGAAAACACGCTGATTGCGGCTTATGTTCTTAAGTGCGATCATGCGGTCGCGGAGCACTCCGGCGCGCTCGAATTCGAGGGCCTCTGCAGCCTTCTCCATCTGCTCGGTAATGTCTTTTTCGATACCGTCGTATTTACCTTCAAAGAAGAGAACGATCTGTCTTGTCATGCGCCTGTAGTCATCGGCACTTACTGTTCCGAGACAAGGCGCCATGCACTTGCCGATATGGTAATTGAGACAAGGTCTCTCCTTGCCGATATCTCTTGGAAAGACCTTCCTGCAGCGCTTTAACGGGAAGATATCAGAGATGGCTTTGAGCACCTCATTGCAGTCCGAATTCATGTAAGGACCGTAATATCTTGCGCCCGCTTTTCTGGCTGCCGGTTCGGGACGGAATGCCTTGAAAACCCTCGGGTATTCTTCGTTCAAAGTTATGCAGATATACGGGTATCCTTTGTCATCCCTGAGCAGGATGTTATAGTGCGGCTGATACCGCTTGATGAGATTGTTTTCGAGAAGGAGAGCTTCTGATTCGGAACCTACGACGGTGTACTCGAAATCAGCTACGTGGGAAACCATTGCGGCAACCTTGGGACTAGCTATGACTCCGCCGCCGAAATAACTCTTTAACCTGTTCCTGAGTTTCTTCGCTTTACCCACATATATAACAACGCCCGAAGCGTCCTTCATAAGGTAAACTCCGGGAGTCTGTGGAACTGTGTCCAGCCTGGCGTCGAATTTCCCGCCGGACATTATACTGCGATCTTTGGATTCTTGAGGTGTGACATGAGAGCGTTAACTGCTTCCTGAGCATCGTCGCCGTCAGCTTCGATCTCGATCTCAGCACCGTTCTCGATTCCAAGTGACATTACGCCAAGCAGACTCTTCGCATTTGCGCGTCTGCCGCTGCGTATCAGATAGATCGTGCTTCTGTACTGGGAGGCCTTCTGAATGAGTACGGCGACCGTCTTCATCTGAAGCGAGTCTTCACAGTCAAAAACAATCTTCTCTTTTACCATATTGGAATACACCTTCCCTATCGAATTACTATCAAAGTATATTTTTGGGAAGTCCGAAAATCAACATAAAATAGGGCACCTTGGGCAATTTCGACTTTTTAACCCATTTGCCGAATAATCTTGTTTTCCTTTTGTTAAATTTCACAATCCATCAGGATCGCATCGCGTCCGGCACCGAAATAACCTTTGCGGATATTGTATGACTTGAAACCGCACTTCTTATACACCACAAGTGCAGCTGTATTGGTGCTTTCGACCTCCAGATAGACCTTCTTTACACCCTGCTCTTTAAGGTGTTCCAGAAGGCGTTTCAGGATAGCTGTCGCTAACCCTTTTCCGCGTTCTTCCTCTTCGGTAACGAGGTTTCCGATATTGCCTTCATCGAGCACGATGTCGCATCCGATATAGCATGCGATGTGACCGTTTTTCTCGGTTACGAATGCACACTTGTTATCTTCGGTTATGAGTTTTTCGATCTCACTTCTCTGCCACGGATGAGGTATCGCGCCCTCCTCAAGGCACATTATCCTGCCGACGTCTTCAGCTTTGGCAGGTCTGATCTTATACTCCTCCGAGGGATCAGTCTTCCTTAAACGCTCTGCCTGTGAAACGGCGCAATAAGCAGCCTTGACGTCTCTCGCGCTGATGAGGTCGGGATGTGCGAATGCAGCACCTGCAACACCCTTCGGAGTGATCGCAGCACCCTTTGCACAGTACACGTTGATATGGACTTTATTACGTTCAAATGCCAGCTTCATTACCTCGGCACCGCTTCCGACTACAAGGATCTGGCGCCTTGTACCGTATACGATCTCAGGCATATTCCTGATCCTTTTCGCAAGATCATCGGCATCGTATGCATCTTCAGGGATGAGCGTCTTCATGGTGTCATCCTCGAAAACTCTCGCGAAAACACGGTTGTTCCTGGCATCTATCGCAGGCACGAGTACCGTTTCTTCTCTTGATGTCACGGTCGCATTTTCGCAGGATCTGGCAAGCGCTTCTGTAGACGATACGGATATGCAGGGTTTGTCCGCCGCAAGGGCCATTCCCTTTACTGCAGCAAGTCCGATCCTGATGCCGGTAAAAGATCCGGGGCCAACAGTGACTGCATATGCATCCAGGTCGCCGTGCGTGATCCTTGCCTGCTCCATTACACGGTGAACAAGAGGCATGAACGTCTCGGAATGAGTCCTGGTCTCGAAACTCAGCTCGTAAGCAATCTCCCTGCCGTCATCGTAGATACCGGCACTGCAGTTCTGATTTGATGTGTCACAGACTAATATCTTCATAAGATCGAGCACCCCGCTTCGGTTGCAGCCTTTATTATGTTTTCGGCACCGACACCTCCGGTATTGGCAACATCAAATCTTCTCTCGTCGCCGTTTCCGCTGATCTGCATCTTCATAGTGTTTGCGGGGAGCGCGCCTTCGATGACTCCGCCCCACTCTATTACGCAGACACCGCCCTTGATGAAATACTCATCAAGTCCGCTCGCGTAGAAATCGTCCTCGCCGGTCAGCCTGTATGTATCAAAATGAAATAGCATCAGCCTTCCGCCGGAATATTCGTTGACAATGGTAAACGTGGGACTTGCAACAGGATCTGATGAACCCATGCCCCTTGCAATGCCTCTGGTCAGGCAGGTCTTCCCTGCACCGAGGTCACCATCGAGAGCAATAACAGTACCAGCTTCCAAATATCTTGAAAGCGCCTCTCCGAATCTCTCTGTCTGTTCTGAAGAATCTGTGGTAAAGCTGATTTTCATCGTCTGAATTGTACCTTGTCGTTCGGATGACCGCAAGTTATTTGTTTCCTGCAAGATCTATAAGCAAATTCACAGGATACTCCACACTTTCATTCGATTCTGCGCATCTTGGTGTGAATTTAGACGAAAATACTCGTAAATTCACAGTAAACTACGCAGCTTCCATGAATTCTGTGGAGCAGACCGTGAATTTTGCTTTGTCGGTTTTTGTCGGTTTTTGTCGGACACAACAGCTTTTTCGCCGCGTATCATATTCGTATGGACTTATCGTTATTCTGTGACACATATATTATTGCCGAATATCTCCGTTTGAATCGGATTATTAAAAACGGGCCAAGATACACTGCCGGAAAGCAGCATGGAATCCAGGTAATAAGCAGCTATTACGGTTATGGCAAGGATACAAGCCGGCGGGTTACACGCGCAGGCAGTAAATACTATTCAGAAGTACAGAAACAATTTTTTCAGTACTCGATGGTCAGCAGAAAGCACTCCTTATACCAAGAAGAGCTCAGAAGGAGAAATCTGCCAATACCGGAAGATTTCAATCTTAGGCAAGACACTTCGGCTTATAACATAAACACATGGAATCAGTTAATTCCCTGCTCGAATAATCACGTGATCAATACCATGTATCATGACGATTTTGGGTTTAATGTACGGACAAGAGGGGAACTGATTATTGGAAATTCACTTATGTCGTTAGGGCTCGATGCCAAATATGAACCACTTTTGCTTCTCAATGGCGTAATAAAGAAAAATCCAGACTATTCGTTTCCCGTTCATATTATAGACAGGTGCTTTTTCATTGAGTTCATGGGTATGGCTGATGATGAAGGGTATATCGAATCAAATTACGGAAAAATCGAGGATTACATGCGCGGCGGCATACTCCCGAACCGGGATCTGATATTGATATGCGGGACCAGAAATTGGATTCCCGAACAGGAATCAATAAAACGGATAATAGCTGCCTTTATAAATAATGCCGTGCTCAGCGTCTATAACAGAAAAGAATAAAAACGGCCGCCCCGAAGGACGGCCGCGTTGAAAGCAATTCGAAGTAACGATTAACGCTTACTGAACTGTGAAGCCTTACGAGCTTTCTTGAGACCCGGCTTCTTTCTTTCCTTCATACGTGCATCACGTGTGAGGAAGCCAGCAGCCTTGAGAACTGACTTGTAGTTATCCTCATCAGCCTCAACGAGTGCTCTGGAGATACCGTGACGGATAGCGCCTGCCTGACCGGAGATACCGCCGCCAACAGCCTTAACGATAACATCGAACTTGTCCTCAGTCTCTGTGAGTGCAAGAGGCTGACGAACGAGGAGCTTCAGTGTATCAAGACCGAAATACTCATCGATGTCCTTTGAGTTGATTGTGATCTTGCCGTTACCGGGTACAAGACGTACAGCGGCAACTGCGTTCTTACGGCGACCTGTGCCGTAGTAATAAACTTTGCTGGTAGATTTCTTTGCTGCCATTTAACTTAGTCCTCCGAAATCAAAACGTATAAGCTTCGGGCTGCTGTGCAGTCTGCTCATGCTCAGGGCCTGCGTAAACGTGAAGCTTTCTGAACATCTGGCGGCCGAGCGAGTTCTTGGGAAGCATTCCCTTGACTGCAAGCTCAAGAGCCTTCTCAGGGTTCTTGTCCATCATAACGCTGTACTTAACTTCCTTAAGTCCGGTAGGGAATCTTGTGTGATAGCGATAAACCTTCTGGTCGAGCTTCTTACCGGTAAGGACCATCTTGGAAGCATTTACTACGATTACATAATCTCCGGTATCAAGGAAAGGAGTGAATGTAGGCTTGTGCTTACCACGAAGAAGTCTAGCAACTTCAGTAGCGAGACGTCCGAGGGTCTTGCCTTCAGCGTCGATCAGAAGCCATTTCCTTTCGATTGAATCCTTGGTTGCAACATATGTACCCATGTTGTTTTCTCCTTGAAATTCATTATTCTTTCTGTATTGGTCAATGTCTGAACAGACATATTTACCATGTCAGCCTGCATATAATATACGGGCACTCATGTTATGTCAAGCATTTTTCTCAAAAAAATCTCCGATATCCTCCTGATTTCGCGAAAATGCTCCCGAATTCTCGTTTATCCTCATTCGCGGATCCGAAAATGTCAGTTTGCCCTCTTGGCGTAGTAACCCTTTGTATTCTTGACTTTCTTGGTAGCGCGCTTGGGATAGAGCTTGGATTCAAAGGTATGGAAATCATCCAGCTGTGAATCGATCTTCATAAAGAACGGATAGAGCGGTGTGGCATCACAGTGATACCAACCCTTGTCAACATAGATGAGATTCCAGTAATGGTTGCTTCTCGTAACCTTGCTGTTAGCCCTCGAAACGATGAGATTGGGGATGTTTGCGCGGTCCAGCAGGACCTTGTAGCAGCAGCACATTACCCAGCAGTTGCCCTTGCGGTCCTTGAATCCGGCCAGTGCAGCCTTTTCGAAAGTCGGGTGTCCCGCTCTTCCGAGGTATACGAGATTTCTGCAGACCCACTTGTAGATGTTCTTGGCATATTCGGCGTCATTCTTGCCCTTCTTGATCTTCTTAAGGATCTGATCGGCATATTTGTATGCCTCTTTGGTCTTAAGATCAGAAGCGGATGACTGCCAGACTTCCAGAGTGATCTTGGATTCCGTAACGTTGCCAGAACGGTCTGTGGCCTTATAGAAAACGGTATACTTTCCGGGTTTGTTGTAATCGAATTTGGATGCATCGATAGTGAGAACGGGCTCTGGATCGTAATCGTCAGTAACGGTGATCCCTTCTCTGAAATCAATCTCGTCTCCGGACCTGACCATCTGATTGTTCTTCAGTCCCGTGATGACCGGAGGAGTGGAATCCTTCGTTACGTGCATCGGAACATCGATCGTTGTCGAGTTCTGGTATGGATCGGTTACAACTACGGGAACGACGAAATCGCCTCCTGCGCTTACGTCAGGAGCGCCGTCTCTGAACTTCACTTCGGCAATTCCGTTCAGGTCATAGAGATCCGAAACGCACTTTTCGACGTCCGGGAACGGGTCAACGGTAAAGAATTCCTGCTTTACAGCTTTTCCTGTAGGCGCAGTGGTGTCCTGAATGGTAAGTCTTACTTCCTGATCGAAATACTTGTCAAAAGCGACTTTAAGACCGTAAACGGCCGGGATCTTCGTGTCGATCCCGCTGACATCGGTTATGAACCTTGCGTCTTCAGGTTTATTATCGAAAAAATCATCTATGGAAAACGAACTGCCCGCCTCGATGGTGACATCGGTTATGAGCGGCTTGGTGTAGAAATCACCGGCTGCCGCAAGTGCAGCTGCGGCAACGGCTACAATGCAAAACAGGACCGCAATGCAGATGCGCACGATCCTGAGTGTTTTCTTCGCTTTTGCTGTTTTCTTTCCCCTCTGAGCCTTTTTCATTTCTGAAACTGTTGCTTATCAGATCGCCTTAAAGAGGATGGAAGAAACTGTCTTTTCGTCGGCTGAAACGAACTGGACCTGAGTCTTGTTCTTCTCATAGCACAGACCGTAAACTTCTTCCGAGGTCGGGTTGCCGTAAGCTTTCTTGACGTCTTCGATGGGTGAACCGATCTTGACTCCGCCGCAGTCGACTGTGGCTGCCTTGATGTCAATCGTGTTGATCTTGTACTTGCCGCCGTCGCGGTTATCTACGAAAAGAACGAAATCCTTATAATCGTAGGATGTCTCGATGCCGTTAAAAGCACAGGACTGGATATCGGGAGATTTAACGTAACCCTCGCCGAGTGCCTTGATAGCTTCTTCGGCATCCATACCGGGAGTGACCAGAACGCCCTTATATGTTAAGCCGTATACATCGCTTGAAGCAGCGGGAGCAGCAGACTCTTTGGGATCAGCCGCTTTGCTTGCAACTGTTGCTGCAGTGCCGCCTGAGATCAGCTGGGGAGCATTATTGCCATTGCCTTCTTCCTTGGGAGCGCATGCTGCCATGACAGTCATGACAGAAGCTGCAACAACAAATGCGATCGTTCTTTTAATAGTCTTATTCATTTCTAAACCTCTTATTCATAAAAACAGAGAGCCCCGAAGGACTCCCTGTATTTGATTACTATTTTTTCTTGTAAGGGAAGCCCGACTTTATCTTACCGTTATAAACGTCGATCCATTTCTGGACGGATTTGGTGGCTCGCTTGATATTCTTGAAAGCGCTCTTCTTGTACTGATGGTTCGTAGGAGCCTTCGCGATCTCCTTGTCGGTCATCATGAAGCAGAAGAATCCCTTCGGAGCGAGTCCCGCGATGTAGATCTGAACGTCGCAGTGATACCATTCACCGTTGAGCTTAACGAGATTCCAGTTGTGAATCCTCAGTCCAGCTACCTTCTTTCTCATGATAAGGAAGTTCTCGATGCCACAGGCGTCAAGCATAGCCTTGCATGCGCATGATCTTCCGTAGCATGAAGCTCTTCTCTTATTAAGTGCATTAACGGCTGCCTTTGCCCATCCCTTATAAGGAGACGCACCGGTTGAGAAGTAGATGTGATGATATACCCAGTAATAGATATTCATCGCCTTTACAACATCCGTATCGGAAGCCTTGGTGATCTTTGCAAGCTGCTCCCTGGCAAGACTCATAGCCTTGTTGATATCCTTCTGGCTTGCAGTCGCACCGCCGTTATATGTCGCGAATACGGTAACGCTTGATTCTACTTCGGTCCTGTTGCCTGCCTTATCAGAAGCAATATACCTGACGGGATATACACCAACCTTCTTCAGGTCTACCTTTGAATAGTCAACCTCGATCTTCGGCTTCGTGGTGAAGTCATCGGTCGCTGTAACTCCTTCAAGGTAATCGTCTTTCGTGATCTTATCATTATCCTTTGCAACATGCTCGAACTTCCTGACGCCTGAAATGACCGGCGGGGTGTAGTCGTCTTTTACGTCGAAAGGAACGGTGACGATAGTTGTGTTGCCGTTAGTATCGGTAAGCTTTACCGGAATGTTCATCTTGCCTGAATTCATAACAAGATTGGGAGTACCCTCGGCATATTCGATCTTAACATTGGTAAGGTCGAATACATCCTTAACAAGGGTTTCCGGATCCGGTGCCTTGCCGCAGAACATATCAACAGGTACTGCGGTAGCGGTAGGAGCTGTCTTGTCTACGACCTTGAGGACCGAGGAAACAGCATGTCCGCCGCAATCCATCCAGATCTCATAGGAAGCAAGCTTGCCTGTGTCGATCTGGTTAATGTCAGTGATAAACGTAGTGTTGACCGGAACTTTCGAAAAGAAAGAATCGATCGTGATCGGGTGGCCGTATTCGATCTCTACTTCTGAGAGAACAGCTGCATCAATGTTATTGATGAAGCTCGAATACATGCAGAAAGCGAAGTAAGCCCCCAGGGCTCCGCCTGCCAGAAGCGGCATGACTGCGAGTCCCAGGAAACTTATTAAGCTAAATCCGTTCTTTTTCTTTACGTTAGCCAAGATTATGCAATTGCTCCCTGATACATGATGCTTGCAACTGTAACCTTCTGAGTGTTCTCATCCTCTTCGAATGTGATCATGAGAGTGGATGTACCCTTCTCATAGATGTAAACTCTCTCATCACTCTTATCCTTGACAGGCTCGCCGTAAGCTGCCTTAACCTGATCAACAGTGTTGCCTACGCAAACGCCCTCAGCTGTGGAAACTGAATCGTCAGCGAGGATGATCTGATAGATTGAATAATCCTTACCTGCAGGTGTAGCAACGATTACGAAAGAACCGCCGTTGAATGTGTAGACCCAGTCAGTACCGGCAGCGCCGATGCAGGAAACCTGAGATGTCTTCTTGTATGTCTTGGAATCGAACTTGCCTTCGATGTCTTCCATCTTTGTGTTAACAACAACATTAACTCCGTTGTACTTGAAGATGAAGTTGTTCGAAGCAGCGTTAGGGTCGATCATACCGGCATTCTCACCGCTGAGACCGTTCTGGCTCTGTGAAGAGATGATGTTGATGCCGGAAGAAACGGGCTTCTTTGAATTATTGCAGCCTGCGATGGGCATAGCCATCATGGCAGCTGCGAGAATAAGTGTTGTAATCTTTAAACCTTTCATAAGTTTACCTCCGTAAAAATAACAAGAATATGATACAAAATCCGCATATTCCATGCATTCCGAGTTAAACAACAAAAATGCTTAACAGGACTTTCGTATTTTATTATAAAATGCACAAGAAAATTGTGGCTATTCTACGGCATTTATTCCGTAGCTCTTAAGCTCCCCGTATTCCTTGAGTTCACGGTCCTGATCAGCCCTGACCGCATTGTAAAAAGCGATCTTTTCCGCATAAACGGCGGAAACGGACGGATCATTCCTGTAATCGGTCAGATCGTAGTTTTCCTTAAGATATTTGCCGAAATAGACGCTCAGCTTCTCCGCACCGTAAATGTTCAGATGGATGCCGGCATCATATGTATCCTTCGTAAGGTCGATCCCGATCTCTTTTGATGCCGCTTTGAAATTGATGTACTTGATCCCGTACTGTTCGGCGTACTTTTCCATGTTCTTGTCCCAGGACGGATACCATCCGTTCTCAACGGGTGCGCGCACCAGGATCAGTTTGATGCCCTTCTCCTCGCAGAGTGTGCGGATCTTATCCAGATAGCTCATGGCATTGTTTCCGAATGTCTTGGTGAACAGCGGGGCCTTGGGCGGGAAATTCTCGTAAGGCAGAGTATCGCATCTCATATAGTAGCCGTTATGGGATGTTACCTCTTTCGAAAAGATGTGCTCGAAATCACTTACGGTCAGTTTGTTCCATCTCTCATGATATCTGAAGATCGGGAACACGTAGGAAGCGAATGTCTCGCCTTTGAGCATGGAAGCATTGATGGCGTCGACCTTGTCCTTTGACCATCTCATACCGTCAAGAGTCATGCGGTTATATGCCTCATAACGGGGCTTGTCGAACTGGAGTCCGTGAACCGTAAGGACAACGACCTTGGGAGTCTCATATTTGAGCGTATCCCTCAGAAGATAGTAAGACTGCCATATATACTGCTCGCCGGAGCCTCTGATATACGCGGAGATGCCGTATTCCGTGTACATCTTGACCGGAGAATAGTTTGCATAGACATCACAGTCACCGAAAAAGATAACATCGTGCGGCACCTTCTCCTTGTAGTATTCCTCAGTGAACGAGCCTTCGATCGCGCCCTTCTGATACTTGGGCATCAGAAGACGCTGGAGAAGCCAGAACACGACAAGACTAACGGCTATCAGAACGACAGCCGTGACGGTTCCCTTTACCGGGAAAGCTTTTTTCTTTGAAACGTTTTCAGCCATTACATTGCCTTTTTGAGATTGTGGAAATCTTTCAGCGCTTTCCATCCGATCTTGACGATCTTACGGATGTTGATGGAATTCTTTCCGCCCTGCCTCGGCCTGAAAGTGATCTCCCTGAAAGTCATCTCTTCTTTGTAGTATGCGAAATATGTTGTCATCATTATGTTCGGCAGGTTGTAATCCTTGTCAAGCCTCGGAAGATACTTGGCCACTGTCTTTGCGTCCATAAGCCTGAAAGGCGCATTTGCATCCGGTACCTTAACGTGGAAATAGCACTTGATAAGGAAGCAGACGACCTTTTCGACAAATGCTCTGGATTTTCCGTCGCCTCTTACGACACGGTGGCCGAAGATTCCCTTGTAGCCGTTCCGAAGCTGCCAGAATGCATCGAATTCCTCAGGAAGTGTCTGGCCGTCAGAATCCGTCTGGAAGATATAATCAGCGCCGTTCTTGATGGCATATGAATAAAGCGCGATGACTTTCGGTCCGTGGTATTTTCCGGTATCGGAAAGCACCTCGACCTGGGGATATGTCTCCTTCATCTTTTCGAGGATTGCGTGAGTGTTATCGGTGCTTCCGCTGTCTGCTACCACAAGTCTGGATTCGGGACTCTTGCCCTCGAGCACGGTGTACCAGGAGGATACTACTTCTTCAATGTTATCCTGCTCATTGTAAGCCGGCATGACTACATATAAGATGTCCATATCATTCCTCCGTTACGCTTTTCAGGTTTTTGCTCTCGTCAATGATATAGCGGGGACGGCGTTTGGTCTCGAGATATATCTTTCCGATGTATTCGCCGATGATCCCGAGGCTTATCATCTGGATTCCGCTTACGAAACAGATGATGCATGTCATTGAGGTCCAGCCTTCGACGATATTTCCGGTAGCTGCACTGATGAGCGCATATATGATGCCGATAAATGACAGGAGCGCAACGAAGAGTCCCATGAACGTGATCATCCTGAGCGGCTTGATCGAGAATGACGTGATACCGTCGATCGCCAGAGCCATCATCTTCTTGAGCGGATAATGCGTCGTTCCTGCGATACGCTTGGCGCGGGAATAGTAAACGACAGAACTCTTGAAACCCATGTGAGGAATGATCCCCCTGAGGAAGAGATTGACTTCACCGTAGCCCATTAGAGCATTCAGGGCACGGCTGCTCATGAGACGGTAATCAGCATGGTTGGGTATTATCTCGATGCCCATGGCGCGGAGAAGTCCGTAATAGCACTCAGCTGTCGTGCGTTTGAAGCCTGTATCGGTAGATCTGTCATTTCTTACGCCGTAAACGATCTCGTTGCCTTTGAGATACTCATCGACCATCTGTTCAGCGCAGTTAATGTCATCCTGACCGTCACAATCCATCGAAATGGTGATGTCAGCACGCAGACGCGATTCCATGAGTCCTGCGATCAGCGCGTTCTGATGGCCTCGGTTATGAGCAAGCGAAATGCCTGCGAAATGTTCGTCCTCTTCAGTAAGCGATGAGATGATGCTCCAGGTCGCATCCTTGCTTCCGTCATTCACGAAAAGGATGCGGCTTTCCTGGCTGATCTTTCCTGCATCGATCATTGAAATGAGCTTTCCAAGGAAAAGACCGCATGTCTCGGGAAGAACCTGTTCCTCGTTATAGCACGGGATTACAAAATACAGAATGGGTTCCACTTTACCGCCGCTCCAAAATATTTAATGCTTTATTATAGCATATTAGGCATTTTCAGATTACGACTTGATCTTATGATTTTTGTAGTCGATCTTCTTTTGTACGGAGACCGTGGCACTTTCAGGGTACTTCTTCCGGTCAAACTCAAATCCGTTCCAGCCGTCGTGCCAGAAACTCAGCAGTTCCTTGGTCGTATACATGAAAAAATAGCTGCTGTAATTCTGTCTCCAGGTCGCGTCGCAGTGATACCACTGGCCGTCTATCTTGACGTAGTTCCAGTAATGCTTGGCAACCTTGTAAGGCCATCTTGTGACGAACATGTTCTCAATCCCCGCAACATCGAGCATGGCCTTTACGCATGAAGCGGACGTCAGGCAGTTTCCCCGTCTGTCCTTAAAGCCGTTATAGGCGCCTTCTGTCCAATTCTTCGGCTTGATCCTTACGGTGAACCTGATGTTCTGTCTGACCCACCATACTATCTGGAGCGCCTTCTCCATTTCATTCATTTCAGGCGTGGTTATCTTTTCGTAGATCTCTTTGGCCTGCTTATAGACCATGTCGGGCTCGATATAGTTCTTAGGCTTGGGTTTGATCTTAACGTTGATGGTCACTTCCGTCTTGTTGCCCGAGCGGTCAAAAGCTTTGAATATGGCCTTGTAATCTCCCGCCTTGTTCAGCGTGACTCCCGAAGTATCGATCTCAAGAGTGGGATTCTCGTCATAGTCATCAGTTACCACGACACCCGTGCGGTATGAGATAGACTCCCCTGCGATTATCGAAATGTCCCTGTATCCTTCGATGACGGGAGGATTACTGTCCTTTGTTACCGAGAGCGGGACATAAACCAGAGATTCATTTCCTGCTGCATCGGTAAGCTTGGCCTGCGCAATATATTCACCGCCCTCCGAAATGTCCGGCGTTTCGGCCCAAGTAACTGTTACAGGAGTCATATCTTCGATATTGGTAACGCACTTTTCAGCATCCGGGATCGGATCGACCGACATGAGTTGCTGCTTTACGCCTTCACCTTTAGGAGCAGTGGTATCAGCTATCACAAGCTCACACTCATGGTCTATTCCATAGAGCGTAATGGTGAAGAACACCGACTGGAGCCGGTTGTAATCAACGGAAGCGAAATCCAGGTTTGTGCTCAGATACTCCGGATACTTCGGTTCGCTTTCAATAAACATCGAGAAATCCGCTTTTGTTCCGATCTCGACAGAAACCTTCTTTTTGATGAGCGACTGCTCACCGATAAAGAACGCCAGGAACGCGGCAAGCGCGCCTCCGGCAATGAGGATGACGCCGAAAATTATGAATGTTTTGACCGGAAGCTTAGCCTTCGGAGCCGCCGGCTTTTTGACGGTCGCGCGCTTCTGAACGGGTCTTCTCTGAACCTGTCCTCCGGCAGCGGGACGGTTGTGTTCATGGTGTCTTTGAACAGTCCGGGTTTCAGCTGACTGTCTCGGAACGGGCCTGTTCTGAACAGGTCTTTGGCGGACCTGTCCCTGCGGGACCGGCCTTCTTTGCTGTGCCTGAGGTCTTCCATGTAAAGCGGCCGGGACATTTCTCCCAGCCGTATTATTCTGCCTTATCTGCCTCTTAACCGGTGCCTGACGGGATGCTTGTCCCGCTCCCTGCCTGTTATGATGTGCAGGGGTCCTTTGGCTTGCCTTCGGATCTGGGGTCAGGTTGTCGGTCATTTCTTGATCTTATGGTTGGCGTAGTCTATTTTCTTCTGAACAGACTTTGTAGCTGAAGGCGGATACTTTTCAACCTTGAAAGTATATCCATACCATCCGCTGTGATGGAAGTTCTGTATCTCTTTTGTAGTATACATGAAAAAGTAGCTGTTATAGTTCTTTCTCGGCGTTGAATCGCAGTGATACCATTCACCGTCAATATTGATGTAGTTCCAGTAGTGAATGCTGTATCTGTAAGGATAGCGCTTGATGAACCTGTTCTCGATGCCGCAGAGATTGAGCATTTCTCTTACCGCGCATGCATAACCGTAGCAGTTTCCGCGTCTCTTGGTGATCGCATCATAAGCAGCCCTGTTTCTTGAAGTCGAGTCGCCCTTGTTCACGTAAGTAATGTTGTATCTGCACCACCATACGATCTGGAGCGCCTGCTCCATCTTGGTCATGCCAGGCTTTAAGATCTTATCCAGGATCTTCTGGGCAGCCTTATCTACGGTTTCCTGCTCAACATAAGTCTTGGGCTTCTTTAAAAGCTCAACCTCGATCTCGGCAGTGGTCTTGTTGCCCGAAAAATCGGTTGCAGTGTAGATGGCCTTGTATTTGCCGGGCTTGCTCATGTCTACACCGGACGTATCGATCGAAAGCGTGGGGTTCTTGTCGTAGTCATCAGTAACGGTTACGCCGTCTCTGTATACGATGCTGCTTCCGACGAAGCCGCTGTAATTCTTTGTGCCGGAGATAACCGGAGGTGTGCTGTCCTTTGTGACCGAGATGGGAACCATTACGGACGCAGTGTTTCCGACTGCATCAGTAAGGAGAGCTTCAGCCTTGAACTCTCCGCCATTCTTGTAATTCGGGATCTTACCCCACTTGAGAGTAACTTCGGTACGGTCTTTTATATCCTTGACGCACTTATTGACATCAGGAAGTTCCTCGACAGCGAAGATCTGCTGGGGAATGCCTGTTCCCGTAGGAGGAGTCGTGTCTGCGATCTCAAGTTCGCACTCCATGTTGGTCCAGAAATACGTGATCGTGAAATGGATCGTCTGAGGAACATCGACGTTGACTCCGGAAAAATCGAGGTTGCACTCTTCAAGTTCTGGAAAGTCCATCTGTTCATTGAAGAACATCTCTTCAGAAACGGGACTTCCCACTTCGACAAGGACAAACCTCTTGACCTTGGCAGTTTCGCGGTCGTAGTACCTGATCGCAATATAAAGAGCAAGTGTGAGTATTGCTAAGAGAAGGTAGAAGCTGTACGCTACGACGCGTGACTTCTCCCTGGGTTCTTCGGTTTCCTCTGCCCTTGCAGCGGACTTTGCCTTTGAGGATGCAGTCTTTGCAGCAGGCTTTCCGGAAGATCCGGTTCTTACAGCCGGTTTATTCGAATGAGCTGTGGTCTTTCTGCTGTGCCTTGCAATATCTTCATGCGTAATGGCCCTTACGACCGCCGTATCGGCAGATCTTACAAGACCTTTTGAATGCATTGAGTCCAGCTTGTTTTCCATTATCAGTTCCTTTTATCCGTCTATTCGTTTTATCGCCGTAATATTAGCTTTGAAGGAAGAAATGTCAAGGCTTCAGGCTCCAACTGCCACTATTCTTCCGCATTTCTCCGAATAAGATATTAGCACTAACACCTTAATTATAATTAAATTAGAAAAGCCGAAACTTAATCCTCAAACCGCCTGATGTTTTGGCTATAATGTCCTTTATGGAAGCCGTTAATGCCAAAGATCCGTATTCACCATGCAATCTCTGCCCCAGAAGGTGCGGAGCTGACAGAACGCACGGAAAAACCGGATTCTGCGGAACCTCGGCGGACGTCACCGTCAACCTCTCCATGATCCACAGAGGCGAGGAACCGGTACTTGGCGGCCCCGGAGGATGCGGAGCAGTGTTCTTCGAAGGATGTTCTCTAAGGTGCATATTCTGCCAGAATCACAGGATCACAAAAGCCACCGGAAAGGGTGCTGTTTACGATGAAAATGGACTGGCGGATCTGTTTCTCAAACTCGCCTCCGAAGGCGCCGGAGCGATCGATCTTGTAACGCCTGTACACTTTGCCCCTTCTGTTGCAAAAGCTGTCAGGACCGCAAAAGACAACGGCCTTTCCGTTCCCGTTATCTGCAACTGCTCAGGCTATGAATCAGTCAGCACGTTAAGATTATTTGAAGGCCTGATAGACATATATCTTCCCGATCTGAAATACCACTCAAGGAAAGCATCCGTCAAATACGCCAATGCTCCCGACTATTTCACCACGGCTGCGGCAGCGCTCGATGAGATGTTCCGTCAGACAGGAAAAGCCGTGCTCGATAAGAACGGGATAATGACACGCGGAATGATAGTCAGACACCTGATGCTGCCGGGCAATCTTTTCGACAGCAAGCACATCCTGGATTACCTTGTCTCAAGATTCGGAAACAACATTTACATCAGCCTGATGAGCCAGTACACGCCCATGCCGCACATTCTCGAAAACGAAAAAGCTCCGGAAGAATTAAAGCGCACTCTGTCTTCCGGAAACTATGACAAACTCTGTGATTACCTTGCTGATCTCGGACAGACAAACGCCTTCGTACAGGAGATGTCTTCTTCGGGAAGCCTCATGATCCCGGCTTTCAATTAGAGCCTTCTTTTATCCTGCAGGGACTGCATTCGCCGCCGTCGCAGACACGGTAGTTTCCGCCTTCGATACAAAGCTCTTTACCGTTTACCAAAGCATCTGCGATCTTTGTTCTCGCAGATTCGTATATCTCGGTTACGGTGCTCCTGGAGATCTCCATCTTCAATGCGCATTCCACATGTGTCATCTTCTGATAATCGACATGGCGCATGACCTCGTATTCTTCAGTCGAAAGGATAACGGGATCCTTACATTCACCGCACGAAGGAACGAACCGCCTGTATTTCGGTTCCGCGCAAACCCTTCTTACCTTTACAGGTCTCGACATTTAGGATACCTCCCGTTATGAGCTCCGCCGTCAAAACGGCATATGCCGATTATATCACTCTTCAGTGAGTGTTACCCCTTCAGGGAGCCTGGCACCTTTCACGTCAGGCAAAGTGAGATCGAACACAGCCCTGAACTTGTACATGACAACTCCAGATTCACTGCTCGTCACATAGATCATGATGCCCATTGTCTTCGGATCATACGAGCTCACGTTGAAGCCCTTCATGAAGAAATATTCAAATGAATCCTCCGCACCCTTATTGCCGTATCTGCCCTTTTTCATCTCGATCCTGTTAAGCCTCGACGGGTGATCCTTATCCCAGGTATAAAGATATGCATAGATCGGTTTGTCCGTCAGAACGCTGTTAGGAGTTCCCTTCATCCAGATGTCTGCGGTCTTTTTCTCCTCATCGTATCTTACGCCGACGGAGATGGTATCATCGCCCATGGCAGACGTGAGAATGTTTCTGTACACATCGAAAACGCGGCTGTCCATAACTTTGCCGGTCCTGTCATCGATAACGACGAAATTGAAGCCTCTCTGGTTCTTGGCATACTCTTTTCCGCCTACCATGATCGAGCATGTATTGCCGTATTTGAACGCCCCTGAAACGATCTCGAATCTTGTGCCGTCCTTAAGCGTTCCCGAATAGTTCAGCTCGTGATTTGCAGCGCTGTCGGTGTGCTTTCCGCCGCCTGAATATGCAAGATAAGACAGACCCGGCTTTCCGTAAAGGGAACAGTCTATCCCAATCTTGCCGAAAGCTCCTGCAGTCTCCAGATCAAGGCCCTGCGAAGCCTCATCTTTCACTCCGATAAGGACCGTTATGTCATCAAGGCCTCCGAGCATTCCAAGATACTCTTTAAGGTCTTTGTAAACGACAGTTGTCTCGTTGTCAGCTGTCTCATAGAACTCATGTTCCGCTCCGGCGGTATCAGTTGCAAAAAGCTTTATCTTGCCCTCAAGGAGCTCCCTGAAAGACAGTGATGACGTATCGAAAGTCACATTGTAAACCTTATCTGCGCCGAGGGAGACATCCTGCTTATCCAGGAGCGTTCCGTCCGGGCGGTAGAATTCTCCCCTGACTGACTTTATCTCCTGCCTGCAGTTTTCGATCCCCCAGAATGAGACATTAAACTTTCCGCTGCTGTCTCTTTCCGTCCTGATGCTGAGATAATCGAGATTGCGCAGGATGTCCTTGGAGAGCATGTCGAACTTGCCGATCCTGTCATAGAAAGCACTTCTCTTTCCGAGTTCGGTGCTCAGGAAATCAATGCCGTATCTTTCCATCAGAGTAGGTGTTTCTGAGAACAGATTAGTGCCCAGACCGAGACGGTTGCCCCTGATCTTGACGCCCATGGCCGCGAGAGTCGTAGGGAAAAGATCGTATGTCGTATAATCGCGGTGCGCCGGCTTTTCGACCTCTGCCGCAGAGTTCAATATGCAGACATATGACCGTCTGCCGTATGAGTCTTCAACCTGACTGCAGTAATCCGCGTCCATCGTCGGGTGGTCACCGACTATCACTACGGTCGTATCCTTATAGAAATCCTGCTGTTTCATCCAATCGACAAAACCTTTTATCTGTTTGGATGAGCATGCCATTACGTTCGAATACTGTACATCAAACTCATCACCGCAAAGATCGCAGACAAAACCGTCTTCAAAATGCGTATCGACCGTAAGCATCGTGAGATTGAAAGGCTTGTCCTGACTGCTCAATTCACTGAGCCTGGTCTTGGCAAAATCGATCAGCTTCCTGTCTTCATATCCCCACCAGACCTTGTAGTCCTTGGGAATATAGCCGTTGTTTCTCGCGTGATCGTAATCGAATATCTGATATCCGCCGTGTTCTTTGAAATACAGCGCTCTTCCTCCGAAGGCAGCGCCCGAACCGCACATGAACACCTGCTCATAGCCCTGTTCGTTCAAAATGTCGCCGATCGTGCGGAGACCCGGATAGAATGAATCGGCATATGAGGCAGCGGCATTTCCGATGCTTCCGATAACCGGAACGCCCGAAGTCTGCGCAACCATCGCGCCCATTGTGTACGAAGATCCCGTGGTAACGTATCCGCCGTTCAACGTCTTCCTGTCACCCGAAAAGCATTCGCCTTCATTAACGGCAAGTCCGGTAAGTTCCGGAATGGCATTCTTTTCGAAAGCTCCGCCCGATCCCCTATCGGCAAAAGTCACCTCAACGGATTCGAGGAATATGTAAACGAGATTTCTTTTCTTCTCGGGGAAAATGACATTTGAAGCAGTCGGTTCAACATAGTTCTGATCGATAAAATCCGACTTGGTCGTCATTGACCGGATATAGTCAAAAACGCGGTATCTGACTGCTGCCCTGCCCGCCTGGCAAACGAGGACGGCGCCGAGGATCACGAATACGGCAATGCTGACCTTGCGTGAAAGAGAATACTTTTTCCTGATCCTGAATATAACAAGAAACGCCGCGAAAATGATGACCGCTGTCACGGAAAGGAACACGACCCGCAGGTAAAAACTGTTCATCACATCCTGCGACGTGCCGTCAAGCGGTGCCGAAAGATAGAAGACAATCTCATCGAAAGTAATGTCATGCCAGATGGAAAGCAGCCAGGTCAGTCCCAGACACAGGAAAACGGCAACGGCAAAAAACAGTACCGCAACAACAAGCCGTACTGTTCCCGGCTTCCCGTCTTTCTTCTTTTCAACAATCCTTGCCATAGCAGAATAAATATACTTATTGCGTAATTATTTGTAAAGTTTGATATTTATTTGTAATAAAATCTCTCTTTCGGTATTATTTAGATAATTTATCAGGAGGATGTTTATGAGTGCTGCCATTAAGAAAATTTCAGCAAGTATTCTTACCGCGCTGTTGCTGACGTCGTTCTTTTCGTTCAACGTATCAGCTTCCTCTGACGGTACAGTTTCTTCTGACACTGCAGCTTCCGAATCCCTGATCGTTCTCGATGATGAGACACCTGAAACTCCAGAGAACCCGCAGAATACGGAATCACCCACACAGCCCGTCCCTTTTAAGGCTCCGGCCGGCGCTACGCTCACTTACCGTACACGGGCACGCTACAGGAAGTGGGAAAAGAAATACAAGAAGCAGGCTAATCTTTCCGGAAGTGTCGGAAAGAAGAGAACTCTCGAGGCGCTCCAGATCAAGCTAAAGAGTTCCACATCCGGCAAGATCCAGTACCGCACCCATGCCTATAAGAAGGGCTGGGGAGCATTCAAGACCAACGGAAAGACTTCAGGCAAGAAGGGCTATAAGCTCGACATGATCCAGATCAGGCTTACAGGCGCGCTTGCGGAAAAATACGATATCTATTACCGCGTTCACGTCCGCACAAGCAACGGCTGGCTCGACTGGGCGAAGAACGGTGAAATTGCAGGCGTAATGCATTATGCACGTTTCATTGAGGCAATTCAGATCGTCCTGACGGAAAAGGGTGCCGGAAAACCCGGTGCTGTCGCGGGTGTAAAGAGCCAGAGAAGCACGGCTGTTATGAATGCCGACCACATTAAGAAGGCCATGACCGAAAAGGCCCAGGGCATCAGCAGCAAAACAAAATGGCTTATCCTTTGCGATACGAGCAAGTTCTTTGCCGGCGTCTTCAAGGGTTCCAAGGGAAACTGGAAACTCGTAAGGTTTATCTACGTAGGTGTAGGAAAAGCTGCCACGCCGACCAAGAAGGGCAAACACCCGGTCAAGGGCAAGAAGAAGAAATTCTTTGCCGGAGCCGTCCGCTGCAAGTACTGTACCAGATACTACAAGAATTATTATTTCCACAGCGTTCCTTACTACTGGAACGGCAAGAAGGTATACAGCCCGACGCTCGGGAAGCGCATCTCCCACGGCTGCATCAGAATGGCAACCGATGATGCAAAGTACATCTACAAGAACGTACCGAAAAAGTCGATGGCATACGTTTATTGATGACAGTTACATGATAAAGCAAAAAGACGCCTTCACAGGCGTCTTTTTGCTTAAATGCATTTTAAATCCGTGATCAGAACTCTTCTGCGAGCGCACCCAGATACTGACCGTAGTTGGTCTTGTTCATGGAATCGGCAAGCTTTCTGAACTCTTCCTCATTGATCCAGCCCTTTTTGAGCGCGATCTCTTCAAGGCATCCGATCATGTTGCCGGAGCGCTGTGCCGCGCGGATGGCTCCCGCTGCCTCATAAAGGCTGTCTGCAGAGCCTGCATCAAACCATGAGAACTCTTTTCCGAGAGCGATGACTTTCAGTTCATTGCGCTTAAGATACTCTTCGTTGACCGATGTTATCTCAAGTTCTCCTCTTGCGGAAGGCTGAATGGTCTCTGCTATCTTTACTACATCAGGTCCGTAGAAATAAAGGCCGGGAACAATGTAGTTCGACTTAGGATGAGAAGGCTTCTCTTCGATGGATACGGCTTTCCCGTCCGCATCGAACTCAACGACGCCGAAAGCTCTGGGGTCTGCAACATAGTAACCGAAGATGGCGGCACTTCCGTCTTTTACGATCTGCGCAGCCTGTCTTAACTTGCGCTTGAAGAAAGGGCCGTAGAAGATGTTGTCTCCCAATGCAAGGCAGACGGAATCATTTCCGATGAAATCCTTGCCGATGATGAATGCGTCTGCGATACCGCGCTGCACCTTCTGTTCGATATATGTGATCTTGATCCCGAGATGCGAACCGTCACCAAGAAGATCCACGAAAGGCTTTGTGTCATCCGGCGGAGTGATTACCAGGATGTCCCTGATGCCTGAATTCATAAGGACCGACATCGGATAGTAGATCATTGGTTTATCGTATACGGGAAGAAGGGGCTTACAGACAGGTTTTGTTACCGGATACAGACGTGTTCCCTTACCTGCCGCAAGAATTATGCCTTTCATATTAAATTGCTCCTAGATGTTTGTTTTACCGCTTTTTTATCAAATAAGCATTATTTTACAAGTATACACAGATTATTGTGTGTTTGCAAAACAAAGCCTGCAATGGCAGAACAGGATTAAAAATGTCCTCCGTAAAAGGAGGACATGGAGCGGGTTACGAGGCTCGAACTCGCGACATTCAGCTTGGGAAGCTGACACTCTACCAACTGAGTTAAACCCGCAAAAAGCGCAAAATCAATATATCAGACAACCTCTTCAAAATCAAATACAGGCGCCATTATGACATGCGGGTCGTTTGCAAATGAAACAAAGTCATCACAAAGTTCATGACGGTTGCCGTCCTTCTCATAAGGAAGCCAGAACTGAGTGTCGGAAAAGTTCGCCCAGATGAGCATATAAGCACAGAGCGCTATTCCGTCACAGCCGGTTATCGCATTGAGCATATCGCTGAACCACGTGGTGTTTGCATTTCCTGACGGAGCCAGACCTTCGAAATATCCGCCGTTCGTCTCAAGCGAACGGTATCCCGTCTCAGTAAGCGCAATTATCTTTTCGTGAAGTTTCGCACACTGTGCGAGCAGATCCAAAGATACCTGCAGTTTTCTGAAGAAGCCGTCACCGAAATGCGGATGATCGTGATAGTAATCGAGTCCCATTATGTCGACAACATCATCGCCGGGATATCTTGCAAAATAGTCCAGGCCGGATTCGACGGGGCCGTTGGGCGAATAGCAGACTGCGAAATTCTTGACCCCTTTAACATACATGAGATAGTCGATCGTATAACGGAAAAGCTCGATGTAATCGAGATCGGGAAGGTATTCTTTTCCCCACCAGAACCAGTTTCCGTTGTCCTCATGGAACGGACGGAAGATCATCGGGATCGGGTCGCCTTCAAGGTCGACGCATCTTTCGGCAAAATCGGCGATCATGTCGAGGAACCTGAGGTACTTGGCATTCAGATCTCCGCCTTCCATGATCCTGTGAGCGCAGTCACCGTCAGTATTGTTGGGTGAGTAATCGTAAAACTCCTCACCGCCCAGCGTAAAGTTGGGCATGTGCGATGACAGTGAAATGATGCAGCCCTGCCTGTGGAGGTTCTTAACGATCTTGATGAGGTCGTTCATCTTCCCCTCATAGCCAAGGAAGCTTAGTGTGTCTATGCCTACGACGGCAGGATGCTTTCCGCAGAGATTCCAACAGTCAGACTCAGTTCCGTCTGTCTCACTGATGGTAACGCCGATATGGCCGGCGTTCTGTTGACCGAACATGATCTTGTCCGATACGGAGATCCTCTTGAGCAGCTCAAGCAATTCTATCAGCTTGGGCGATCTTTCGTATTTAAATCCGCTTTCCATCTGGCTTTGCCTCAGTGGTTTCCGTTATATCCTGCAGGACCGTAATTCTTGCCCGGTTTCTGCTGTGACTTGCGTGTGAAATCACCAAACGGGTCATTGATGTCGGAGATGTCTCCTCCGAGTTTCTGGATGGCTGACATCATCTCATAGAAGAGATCACGCGAGATGGAATCCTGATGTCTGTTGATGTAGTTCTTCATCAGAGGAACGGCTCTCTCATCGCCGTATTCAGCGAGGCAGATAACCGCATAGATCTTATTCGTCATCGCGCGGAAAGCGTGTCTGAGCGTCTGATATATGTCCTCAGACTTCTCCTTCATGCCGATCTCTGCGAGCATGATGACAAGATCCTCTGCAGGTCCCTCAAGACCCGTATCAAGGTCATCTTCGATGAGTTCAATAAGGATCGGAACGGATACTTCCGGGCATCCGATGACATAGTTCTTGATCGATTCCGCAACGAATTCGGTTGTCTTGGGGTAGCTCATGAAACGGTCGATTACCGCCTTAACAAAGCAGAACTCTTTCATTTCGATGAGTACGTCGAGGCATGCCTTGACCTTCTGATACTCGATCTCGAAAAGCTTGCCTTCATCGTTAAGCTCTTCCTCCGTCCATGCGGAATTCCCGATAACGGAACTGCAGTAATCCCTTACTGCATCCCTGTCATCACAGGCAATGCTCGCGATGAGCGAATGCGGTACGCCGCGGTCCAAAGTAACTGCACTGTATTCGAGCGTTTCAACTTTCTCTTCAAGAGTCATAGCATCGAAAACATCTCTAAGTGACTTTCCGCCCAATCTGTCATCAGGTTCCGTCTCAAGCGCGAGAGTAGCCTTATCGGTCTCTTCTCTTGCGATGTCCTGTATGTATTCCTCAAATGAAGCCGCATCGCTTCCTTCAGGAACCTGACCCAAGTGGTCGCCGAATTCATCTATCTTCTGCTCAAGGATAAGAGCTTCGATCTCATCGTATCTTTTAAGGATTTCCTTTATTTCATCAGTCATTTTAACTTCTCACCCCGCTGTTCTTTAAGAAGATTATTCTACACGAAAATATATCAAACAGGAAATAATAAAGCACCGCAATTTTGCGGTGCTTTCTGTGGAGGTACCACCCAGATTTGAACTGGGGATCAGGGTTTTGCAGACCCACGCCTTACCACTTGGCTATGGTACCATTGGTGACCCGTACGAGAGTTGAACTCGTT
>R21__coassemble_62_pt1 | contig 90212 bp, 87 predicted proteins | sample R21__metabat2_high_PE_008 | metagenome-assembled genome bin R21
GTCCGTTTTACTTCAAGTTTTGCATTCTATTCAATTTTCAAGATCCGCGCCTTTTTGCGGTTTTGCAGGCTGTTTTTCAGTAGCCGTTCCGCAAAGTGCTTGTAAAGAATATAACAGTCGGTGGGTAATGTCAAGCACTTTTTTGAGAATTTCGAATTAATTTTTTCACGCGTTCTAAAACGCAGTAAATCAGGTTATTTGCCGATGTTCGGCGTACGCCTTTTCGCAATTCTCGTACGACCATGCTTAAGATTGTTTACACGTATCATAAGAACAATGTTCATTATTATAATAGCGAGCATTATAACGGCGATTGTTACGGATATGCCCGTGTTCTGCTTTACGAACAGAACGAGCGGAGGATACTTGCTCATCATCTCCTCCTCTGTTTCAGGAGAAGGTGTGGGCGTAGGCGTGGGAGTAGGTGTGGCCGGATAATAGTCGGCAGGCTCCTTGCCCGGTTCCTCAACGCCGTCATACTGCGGCTGCTGGTCAGCAGGTGCATTGACAGACTTATAGTCGCCTGTCGTACCGTAAACACGCTCGACCGGATCGGTCTTCCAGCATGCGAGGTTTCCGTATGCGGTTACCGATGCGACATACATAGTAAGGTAGAACTGATAGTTCGGCGGTACGTTGCATACCGTGACCATCAGATCGTGGCCGTTCTTGCATACCGTATATAGCGTAAGGCACTTTCCTGCCTGTGAAGTAGTACCCGTCTTACCGCCGATTATTGCAGCGAGGTGCGAGTCTAATCCGTTGGCCGTCTTTGTTGCAAGCCAGGGATCATAAAGAAGGTTATTGGAATTCTTTACATAAGACCAGGGTTCTGCCCTGTGGCGGTTGGTTGCCTTGAATACGTGCGAAGGGGCACTGATCAGCATGTTGAACTCGGGGATGTCTGTAGCTGCAGCCATAATGGTGCACATATCCTGAGCCGTGATGTAGTGGTTGTCGTCATGCAGACCGCAGGCATTTGTGAAATGCGTACCCTTGCATCCGATCTTCTCCGCTCTGAGATTCATCAGCGCGGCAAAAGCCTCGATCTTTCTTGTGTTAAGGATATTCTCCTTTGTATCGCGGAGAGTATCGGTAATGTACTTCGAGTTGACCCCGTCCTTATTTACGGCTTCACCGTCAGCGGGGAACTTGTTGAAAAAAGCTTCAACGCATCCTTCGGCAAGGACATTCGCAGCGTCATTTCCCGAAGGGAGCATAAGGCCGTAGAGCAACTCGCTGACCTTGACCTTCTCGCCTTCCTTTACGCCCATGAGAGAGGAATCGTTTCCCAGTCCGGCGAGCGCTTCCTTGGATACGGTGAGCTTCTCATCTGTATCGAGGATCTCAAGGCTTAACATGCAGGTCATTACCTTTGTCATCGATGCGGGGAAGCACTTCTCATCAGCCTTCTGGCTCATGATGATCTTTCCCGTGGTCTTGTCATAGACACAGTAAGACTGGCAATGAACGTCCTCTAACGCAGGAACGTAGATCTCAGGCTGGCCCACATCCGCGCTTACGGACAGTGCCGGCAGCTGCATCGTGAGCGCCAGTACCGTTGACAAAGCGAGAATGAACGCCGATAACCTGCGGAAAGCCTTTATCATACTTCTTCGTTACCGTTTCCTTCGCCGGCTTCCGCACTTGTGTCAGAAGCTGTTTCAGCTGAAGTCTCAGCATCTGTTTCGGGTGCGCCCTCAGCAGGCTCGCCCTCTTCTTCCTCACGGTCGGTAAGAGCGAAGTCAACGATGGTTGCGTTCTTGGCCTTCATGAGTCTTACGCCGGAAGTAGCTCTTGAGAGCGTAGGGATCTCGGCAGCAGAGACTCTGATGATAACGCCCTGACCGGTGATGATGAGCAGGTCATCCTCATCGGTAACAGGAACAGTACCGATAAGACGGCCGGTCTTCTCGCTGACCTTGTATGTGATGAGACCCTTACCGCCTCTGTTCTGACTGCGGTAATCGTCTGCCTTTGTTCTCTTGCCGTAACCGTTCTCGGAAATAACAAGGATCTCCTTCTCGGGATCGACGGGCTCCATGCCGACTACGACGTCATCATCATCGAGCTTCATTGCACGTACGCCGGAAGCGGTACGTCCCATGTCACGGGCATCATCGGAATTGAATCTGATGGCTTTACCCTCAGCACTTACTACAATGACTTCCTGTCCGGTAGATGTAAGCTTGACGGAAACGATGCTGTCGTCTTCCCTGAGCCTTGCCGCGATAAGACCGTTCTTGTTGATGTTTGCATACTTTGAAAGAGCAGTCTTCTTGATGACACCCTGTTTTGTGACCATGGTGAGGAAGAGATCCTCATTGTCGAAGTCATCTACAGGAATGACATTATGGATAGACTCGCCGTCTGCAAGCTTAAGAAGGTTTACCAAAGCCGTTCCGCGTGAAGAACGCGATGTCGTCTCTGGGATCTTATAACCCTTGATCTTGAATACCCTGCCCGTATTGGTGAAGCAGAGAAGGAACTTATGGGTCGTGGTCGTTATGATCTTCTCGACATAATCCTCGTCACGCGTAGACTGGCCGGAGATTCCGCGGCCTCCTCTGTGCTGAGCCTTATATGTCGAAACGAGCTGACGCTTAATATAACCCATGTGAGTGAGAGTGACAACGATATTCTCCTCCTGGATAAGAGACTCGTCATCGATATCATCGAACGAACCGTAAACAATCTCAGTAATTCTCGGAGTAGCATACTTATTCTTAATGGCGACCAGCTCATCCTTAATGATGGAATCGAGCAGCACCTTGTCACTGAGGACTCTGTGGAAGTATTCGATCTCTTCAGTGAGAGCCTTGATCTCAGCTTCAAGCTTCTCACGCTCGAGGCCTGTGAGACGTCCGAGTCTCATATCTACGATCTGCTGGGCCTGCTTGTCGGAGAGACCGAATCTCTCGCACATGCGTGCCTTTGCTTCGACTTCCGTTCTTGAAGATCTGATTATAGCGATGATCTCGTCGATGTTGTCGATAGCGATAAGGAGACCCTCATCGATATGACGCTTCTGCTCATCCTTCTCGAGATCATACTGTGTGCGTCTTGTAACGACATCTTCCTGGTGGTTGATGTAGTAATAGAGAGCATCCTTAAGGCCGATGAGCTTAGGCTCGAGCTTGCCGTTCGCATCAGGAACGAGTGCGAGCATGTTCGCACAGCAAGCTTCCTGCAGAGAGCAGTTCTTGTAGAGCTGGTTAAGAACGACCTCGGGATTTGCATCCTTCTTTACGTCGATAACGATCCTGACCTGCTCATTACGGTCGGATTCATCCCTGATACCGGTGATGCCTTCAACCTTCTTCTCCTTAACAAGGTCAGCCATCCTCTCGATGAGTCTTGCTTTGTTTACGCAGTAAGGAATGTCGTGGATTATGATCCTCGTCTTGCCCGCGTGGTCCTCGATCTCTGCATGAGCACGTACCATGATACGGCCTCTGCCCGTCGTATATGCCTCACGGATTCCGGAAGTACCGAGGATCGCACCGCCTGTAGGGAAATCAGGTCCCTTGATGACGGTCATGAGTTCCTCAACAGATACTTCAGGGTTCTCGATCATCATGACACAGCCGTCAATGACTTCGCCAAGGTTGTGCGGAGGAATGTTGGTAGCCATACCTACAGCGATACCGATACCGCCGTTAACGAGGAGGTTCGGGAATCTCGAAGGCAGAGCGACAGGCTCCATCTCGTGCTCGTCGAAGTTAGGTCTGAAATCAACGGTATTCTTGTTGATGTCACGGACCATTTCGAGCGCGATCTTGTCGAGCCTTGCTTCCGTGTAACGGTAAGCAGCCGGCGGGTCACCGTCGAGGGAACCGAAGTTTCCGTGTCCGTCTACCAGCGGATGTCTCAAAGAGAAATCCTGTGCAAGTCTTACCAATGCATCGTAAACCGAAGCGTCACCGTGGGGGTGAAAACGTCCCAAAACGTCACCGACCGTGGTAGCGCACTTACGGTAAGGCTTGTCAGGTGTAAAGCCCTGCGTGAACATCGAGTAGATGATCCTTCTGTGTACAGGCTTCATACCGTCTCTGATATCGGGAAGCGCACGGTCAGAAATGACCGACATTGCGTAATCAATAAAGGATTTTCTCATCTCACCGTCGAGATCGACAGGAATGATAGTTGTCTGTTCCGACTTGAAGGCCTGATCCATGTCAGCTTCCTGCTGCATCCTGATCAGCTTCTTATCTTCACTCTCAGCCATTTGTTACCTCCGATTGTCCCTGCAGACAAAGGCCTGCAGTCCGTCAAATTTCCATACTGCGTTATTATAACACAACTATTAATAATTCGCGCACGCGTAAATATTATAATAAATAGAAGCGGAATATAAGGACAAATTCGGGCAAAAAGTATCTATATCAGGACAGGGGTTCTTTGGCGGGCATTCCGGCCTTACGCGGGAACCTTGCAGGTGTGGGACGTATCTTTCTTACGACGATGATCGTACGGTCCATATCGGTTCCGGGAAGCCTGAACGTGTCAGTCTTTTCGATGGTACCTCCGAGAAGGGCGATGGCCTTGTTGGCATCCCTTATCTCTTCTTCAGCATGACCCTTCATGGCAAGGAATACTCCTCCCACCTTAACAAAAGGCAGGCAGTATTCTGCAAGCACGGGAAGTGCGGCAACTGCTCTGGCGGTAACTATGTCATATCTTTCGCGGTATTTTTTATCCTTGCCGCCGTCTTCGGCACGCGCATGTACCATATCAACGCCTTCGAGCGAAAGCGCGTCGCATACCTCCTGCAGGAATCCGAGACGCTTGGCAAGCGAATCCATGAGTGTCACCTTAAGCTCGGGCATCGATATCTTGAGAGGAAGGCCCGGGAAACCTGCACCTGTTCCGATGTCGGCAAGGGTAAGATTCCTGTTGCCGGTCTTCTCCTCTTCATCCCTGATATAAGGACAGAGCGTGAGAGAGTCGATGAAATGCTTCATCGCGATGCCGTTGTCATCATCGACTGCGGTAAGGTTCATGACCTTGTTCTTTTCCCTGAGCATTGAAGCATAGATCTGAAAAGAACGGATCTCCTCAGCGGAAAGCGGAACGCATATCTCAGGCAGATGCTCTTCAAGAACGGGAGCAACGCCTTCAGCATTGTCGGCAGGCTCGGGCTTAACCTCGTCCTTCTTCGTAACTTTGGTGCCTTCACTGCCTATGTCCACGCGCTTGGGAAGGCTGTCCCTGAGCCTTTTTATGTCAGCTTTGGTTATGGGCTTTCTCTTGCGGTGGAAGTCATTCATCATTGCTTCTTCTCCTCTGTTCGAGATATACCAGCAGGACTTCGCAGTCGGCTGGCGACACACCGGATATCCTCGATGCGCGTCCTACGCTCTCAGGCTTCATCTGCGCGAGCTTTTGCGCAGCTTCAAGCCTCAGTCCCTTAATGGCCTGGTAATCGGTGTCTTCGGGCAGTGCGATCTTTTCAAGGCTCGCAAATCTTTCTATCTTCTCTCTTTCAAGAGCAAGGTATCCCTCGTATTTAATGTCGGTCTCGCAGGCTTTGGTAACAGCCCTCGGAAGTTCTTTACGCTCCTTATCGAAAGGCGCGAGCATATCGTATGTCACTCCCGGGCGTTTGATCAGTTCGGCAAGGCTCTCGCCTGACTTCGGGATTGTCTGGTCAACTTCGGCCAGGACTTTTCCGAGCGCTTCGGTCGGAGCGATGTATGTGCTTTTGAGACGGGCTGTCTCTTTAGCGATAGCTTCCCTCTTGGCAACGAATCTTGCGTATCTCTCATCATCTATGAGACCTGTCTCATGACCTATGGGTGTAAGGCGCTCATCGGCATTGTCCTGCCTCAGGAAGAGCCTGTACTCGGCTCTGGAGGTCATCATGCGGTAAGGCTCGTTTGTTCCCTTGGTAACAAGATCATCAATGAGCACTCCGATGTATCCCTGTGAACGGTCAATAATGACCGGCTTTCTGCCGAGCACTTTCATCGCTGCGTTGATGCCTGCGACGATACCCTGGCCTGCGGCTTCCTCGTAACCTGAAGAACCGTTTATCTGTCCTGCAGTGAAAAGACCGGGAACGATCTTGCTCTCAAGCGATGCTTTAAGCGAGAGCGGATCGACAAGATCGTACTCTATTGCGTACGCCGTTCTCTGGATCACCGCGTTGGAAAGCCCCGGAAGGGATCTGACCATTCTGATCTGAACCTCTTCCGGAAGGCTCGTTGAGAAACCCTGAAGGTACATCTCGTTTGTGTGCCTGCCCATCGGTTCAACGAATATGAGGTGGCGCTCCTTTTCCTTGAAGCGCATGAACTTGTCTTCTATCGAAGGGCAGTACCTCGGGCCTATGCCCTTGATAACACCGCTGTAAAGAGGTGACCTGTCCATATTGTCGGATATTATCTGTCTGGTCTCAGGCGTGGTCCATACCGACCAGCATGGGATCTGCTCTTCAGAAGGTGCAGGTGTGATGCCGTTCATCTCGTTGTCGAAAGAGAACGGAGGTACGTCATCCTCGCCGTCCTGTCTGGTCATCTGTGAAAAGTCGCAGGAGTTGGAATTAACTCTGACTGGTGTTCCGGTCTTGAATCTCAATATCGGGATCCCGCAGGAAGCAAGAGATGACGAAAGGCCTACCGACCTGGGCAGTCCGTCAGGTCCGCTCTCGGTTATGACCTCTCCCCTTATCGTCCTCGATTCCATGTATGTGCCTGAGCATATGACCACAGCCTTTGCCCTGTAAACAGCCTTGCCGCCTGTCATGACGCCTGCAGCGTTTCCTTCGGCATCAGTAAGAAGGTCTGTGATGTGAGCCTGCGCAAGCGTGAGGTTTTCGAGATTTTCCAGAGCGTGCTTCATCTCGACCGAATACATCGCACGGTCTTCCTGGGCGCGCGGAGAATACACGGCAGGCCCCTTGGACCTGTTGAGCATCCTCATCTGAACGGCGCACTTGTCGGCCATCTTTCCGATTATGCCTCCGAGAGCATCTACTTCCCTGACGAGCTGTCCCTTGGAGGTTCCGCCGATACTGGGGTTGCAGGGAAGGTTTGCAAGTGAATCCAGCGCGAGCGTGAAAAGGACCGTCTTAAGGCCCAGTTTGGCACATGCATGCGCAGCCTCGCAGCCCGCGTGGCCTGCGCCGACCACTGCTACATCATAGCCGCCTGCTTCAAAGCTGTGCTCGAGTTTGAGTGCTTCTTCGAGGATCATTTACTTGCCTATGCAAAAACGCGAAAAGATCGTATCAGCCAAAGTAGCGGATACTGTCTTGCCTGTAACCTCACCGATCTCATCAAGGCATGAACGCAGAGCTGAAGAGCATACTTCAACGCCGAGGCCTTCCTCAAGCGCCTCTATCGCCATGTCGAGCTTTTTGAGACCTTTATTGAATTTGGAATAATGACGGCTGTTGGTGATGAGCAGTCCTTCTGACTGTCCGCCGCCAAGGCTGTCATAGTAAGACGTGATGACGTCTTCAAGTTTATCTATATTGAGTTCTTCCTCGGCGGAAACGGAGATCGTCCTGGTGATGCCGAGCTTTTCGAGAACTTCTATGATGTCTTTTTCATCGGGGTTCTTTCCCTCGTCGCTCTTTGAGAAGACTGCAGTGATCCTGTCGCCACCGATGTCTTCCGAAAGCTCCATAAGGCCTTCCCTTACCTCATAAGAGACCATGTCAGGCGGGATCATATAGAAAACAAGATCCGCTTCCCTTCCTGCTTCAATGGCTCTGCCGATGCCGATGCTCTCGATGATGTCATCGGTATCTCTTATGCCTGCTGTATCTATAAGTGTAACGGGGATCCCGTTGATGTCGACCTGAACCTCTATCGTGTCTCTGGTCGTTCCCGCAACCTCTGTGACTATGGCGCGGTCATAACCCGTAAGCGTATTAAGAAGTGTGCTCTTTCCGCTGTTGGGAAGTCCCAGGAGAGCTACTCTCATGCGCTCGGAAAGTATCCTTCCCTTGCTGTAGCCTGCACAGAGCGCCTGAAGCGATTCACGCTCCTTTACGAGTTCTTCGAGGATAGCATCCTCTTCTGTATCTTCGTCACCGTCATCGTCGGTGTCACGGTCAAATTCGACCAGTGTCTCGATCTTTGCCATCTGGTCGTAGAGTGCCTTTTCGATGGAATCGATCTTTTCTGCGAGCTTGCCTGACATAAGGCTTCCTGCAGCCTGAAGCTGGCGCTCGGTGTCTGCATTGATAACATCCATGACCGCTTCAGCCGAAGCAAGGCTCATCTTTCCGTTGATGAAAGCACGTCTCGAAAACTCACCCGGGTAAGCAACCCTGATGCCGGACATGCCGAGACATCTTAATATCTCCTGCTTTACGGCGGAAGAGCCGTGGCATGATATCTCGACCATCTCCTCGCCCGTATAAGAGTAAGGCGCTTCAAAACGTGTGATGATCGTCTTGTCTATTGTCTCGCCGGTCTTGGGATCGATCACGGTGCCGTATGCGCATGTATATCCGGGCAGGAGTGAAACCCTGTCGTAATCTCCGCTTGAACGGAGGATCTTAGTGCATTTGTCTGTGAGAACGCCGCATCCGCTTCCGGAAATGCGGATTACAGCAAGACCTGAAATTCCCGCAGGCGTGGAGCACGCGCAGATAGGCTCATCCGTATATGCGAACATACGGATTTATCAGTCTTCTTCAGGTGTAACTACCACGCATCTCGAAGGCTCTTCGCCCTCGCTGTGCGTTGTGACGCCGTTAACTCCCTGCAGATATGAGTGAACGATCCTTCTCTCTGAAGGTGTCATGGGCTCCATTACGACTTTGCGGCCGGAACGCTTAACCCTTGAAGCTGCCTTGTCTGCAAGGTTCTTAAGGATCTGCTCTCTGTGCTTGCGGTAACCGCCGACATCGAGATGAACGTGAACCCTCTGCTCGCTGTGCTTGTTAGCGATGAGGTTTGTCATGTATGTGATCGCCTCAAGTGTCTCACCGTGGCGGCCGATAGCAGCACCGCAGTCAGAACCTGTGACTGAGATATAGATCGTATCGTCTTCCCTGTAGGAATCCATGTTTCCGTGAATGCCGATTCCTGAAAGAACCTCAGCTACGAAGTTTGCAGCGGCATCCTCTGCCTCGCTTACTGCATCGCCTTCAAAGTTCTCGTCGTCACCGTAGTATGTATCGTCATCAGCATCGTCTGCATCATTTGCAACGGAAGCTTCAGCTTCAACGCCGTCATCAAAGGAAACCTTAACTTCGGCATCTTTTCTGCCTACTCCGAGGAAACCGCCTTCGCTGCCCTCATTAACAACCTCGATCTGTGCCTGTTCCTTTGTGCAGCCGAGCTCGGCAATAGCTGCCTCAACTGCTTCGTCAACTGTCTTTGCCGTTTTGGTTACTGTCTTTAACATATTTCGAGGCCTCCTTATAGACCAAATTAGTTCTTCTTACCCTTCTTGCCCTTACCGGAAGACTTACCGTCAGTGTTTCCTTCTGCAAGTGCTGCTCTGGCTGACTTCTTGAAGACTGCTTCCTTCTTGGCTTCGATCTCAGCCTTCTTCCTTTCGTAAGGCTTGGTGAACATGTAGTAAACGATTATCTGAGTAAGGATACCCATGAGGGAACCAACTACCCAGTAAAGACCCATTGCAGCAGGCATCGTGAATGTCGTCCAGAGCATTACGGCCGGCATCATCCAGGTCATTAATTTCATTGAGTTTGCAGTAGCGTCATCTGTGCCGCTCTGACCCTTGCGTGCGGGATTGTTCTTCTCGCGCTGCTTAGCTTCCTTCTCTTCCTTGTAGCCCGGCTTCATTACCTTTGTGAGCTCCATTGAAATGATGCTCGTTGCAAGGACCAGGATAGGGAAAATGAGAAGAGGGAAATATGTCTTGGGATCCTGAATGTAAAGCTTGGGATTCCATGCGGGTGTCATCGTAAGATCCATGCCCAGGAAATGGAGGTCGACCATCTGATCCATCCTGAGGAAGCCTCTCTTAACACATTCAGTAAGGAACTGTGTGTTCTCTGAGAGAGCCTTAACAAGTCCGATGTGGTTCATCTGATTGACTACGGGGCCGATGACTTTGTCACCCATGCTCTTGCCGAGAGCGATCATAAGATCGATGTTCTCTCTGGATACCTCTGAAAGGTAGATGAGAGGTCCGCTTACGATACGGAAGATAGGCCAGATAAAGATGAGCTGAAGGAAAGGAAGAAGGCATCCGGACAGACCGCCTGCACCGTTCTCCTTCTGCATCTGCATGAGAGCTTCCTGATACTTTTCCTTGTCATCTCCGTATTTGCGCTGAAGCTCAGCCTGCTTGCCGCTTAAAGCCTGCATCTTGAGCATTGATTTCTGTGATTTGATGTTGAGGGGGATCATCAGACCTCTGACGATGATCGTCAGGAAGATGATCGCGAGACCATAATTGCCAAAGAAATTGTAAAGGACTCTCGTAAGCCATCCGAACACGAAGTAAAGCGGTTCAAGAGGCGAGAATGCCAACATGATGTTTACGTCAACCATTATTGTGTATCTCCAAAAACAGGCACTTTGTGCCTATATCATCTGACGGGATCGTAACCGCCTTTGGAAAACGGATTGCACCTGAGTATTCTCCAGATGCCCATAGCTATACCCTTAAACGCACCGTATTTTGTTACGGCGTCGATCATATACTGAGAGCAGGTGGGCTGATATTTACAGTGAGGACCGATTGCAGGCGAAATATGCTTCTGATACCAACGAACCAGCGCTATAACTGCTCTGCCGATCATAACGGTCCCTTCCGCCTTATGCGTTACTGCCCCGCATTTTCAGGCAACAGCCTTAGTCTGCGGCAGCACTTTACCATATCATTGCGAATATCTGAAAACTTGGGGATTTCCTTCCCGAACCTGTATGTGAAAACATAATCGTAGCCGTACGGAAGTTCAGTCATAAGCTCCCTGAAGGATTCACGCATCAAGCGCCTTACCCTGTTTCTGCCAACGGCTCCGAGTTCGCGTTTGTTCGCACAGAAACCCGTCCTTATCAGGACCGGATCCACCGTGTTTCCGCTCTGTCTTGTACCCGGGTGTCTCTTCATTGCATGTACCGACAGGAACTTTCCCGAAGCAAATTTCCCGTAACGGTACACACGCGAGAATTCAAAATTGAATCTCAGCGCAACAGGTTTCAGACAGCGATCTGCTTTCTGCCCTTCGCTCTTCTCCTTGCGAGAACCTTGCGTCCGTTTGCAGTTTCCATTCTTGTCCTGAAGCCATGAACCGAAGTTCTGTGCCTCTTCTTGGGCTGGTATGTCATCTTTGCCATACAATGTTATCCTCCAGATCTATACTCTTTCTTTTATTCAAGCTGCACACCCGCGAGTGCCGCGGCAGCGCATAAACCCGCAATATAATTGCATAAAAATAGCCTTACGATTATATTATGCAGTCCCGCCATTTGTCAAGGCAGAAAAAAGGCTGCGGCAATCGCCGCAGCCTGTATTTCCGTTAATGATCAGCTATCAGTGTGAAAGCGCATATCCGGCACCTGCGATAATGCCGACAACAACAACGATGCACCAGATGATGGCTATTATGGTCGTAACGATACCGATGATAAGTCCGACCTTTGAAAGGATGGCACCGACCTTGGCCTTGCCTGTCGGATAAGATCCGTCAGGAAGCTTGAGCTTCTTTGCCTGTGAGCATCCGATCGCACCGCAGATGATCGCGCCGAGCGTGACATCAAATGCAAGTACGACGGCTACAATACCGAGGATCAAAAGTCCTGTTCCGCTGTTGGAAGCGGGAGCTGCGGCATAACCGCCGTTGTACGGCTGTGCATTTACGGGTGCCGGAGCATACGGATTGTGTGAAGCACGGTCTGGCTCAGCATACGGATTTGAAGACGTGTTCTGATAGTTAACGGGACCTACCTGCTTCGGAGGCTCATTTACGGGAGCAGCTGAAGCAACGGGAGCCACAACGGGTGCGACAGCAACTGGAGCGGGCTGATATGTATCGTGGAGCGGAACATTCTCTGCCTCTGCAAACTCAGGATCTGCAGGTACGCTTGAATAATCCTCCATCGGAGTCTCGGGCATGGGCTGACACTTGATGACCTGTACGGGTTCTTCATCAGTTGTTGCAGCGTCAACGGCTGCTGCAGCTGCTACGGGAGCAACAACGGGTGCGACTGCCGGAGCGGGTTCTGTTGCAGGTGCCTCAGGCTCTTCAGCCTTAACGGGTTCAACGGGTACTGCTGCAGGTGCAGGTGTTTCAGGTTCAGCGGGTGCTACTGCTGCAGGAGTTTCAGCAGGTGCTACTGCTGCAGGAACAGGTGCAGGTGCGCCGACAGCGTTCTCAGCACCTTCGGGTTTTGTTGATCCGCAGTTGATGCAGAAATTACCGTCATTATCCTGTCCGCATGAACATTTCCAAGTATTTGCCATTTCTTAAATCCTCCCTTACAAAGATTTCGATAAAATTATAAGAAAACAATAATATCTGTGTCAAGAAATCATAATGGCAATACAACCGACATCGTCAGTTTGCTTCCGTCTGATGAACTGGCGCTTATCTTGCCTTTATGTGCTTCCACGATGCTCCTGGCGATCGAAAGTCCGATACCGTATCCGCCGGTCGAAGAGTTTCTGGACTCATCCGTTCTGTAGAACCTGTCAAACATGTGCTTCAGGTTCTCTTTGGTCACAGGTGTAACAGTGCTATTTGTAACGCTGAAACCAATGTATCTTCCGTTCTTTTTCAGGCTGATGCTGATGGTTCCGCCTTCAGGTGAATACTTGATCGCATTGTCTAGGAAGATGCCTGCCAGCTGCCTGATGGCCTTTTGATCCCCGTTCATAGAAAGATTATCTTCTATCTTAACATCGATAACCTTGCCTGCCGCCTGTGCAGGTGCCTTGAACGAGTCAACCTCCTGGGCTATTACGTCAGAAACCGGGAAATCAACAAACGTAAATGCTTCCTTTGTTCCTTCCTCGGTCTTTGCAAGGTAGATCAGTTTTCCTGTCAGCTCGGTGAGCCTTGAAGTCTGCTTTCTTATGTCATCGAGCCATTCGTTGGCAGATGATTCATCCGTGTCTCCTGCGAGTTCCATTTCGAGAACGTCAGCATCGGCATTTATTATCGCCAGCGGAGTCTTAAGTTCGTGTCCGGCATCGGTGATAAACTGTCTCTGCTTTTCATAGGCATCTGCTGCAGGCCTGATCACGGCTTTCGATGATATTGTTATCAGGATATACACCATCAGCAGGCATATCAGGGAGATCATGATGCTGATGAAAAGAAATGATCTTACATTGTCCAGACTTCTTCCACAGTCATAGAATACTATAAGTATCGTATCGTTCTTGGTGTTGACAGTCTTTCTGAACCTGTAGTCTCCGCGAAAACCTATGACCTTGCCTGATCTTAATATTTCCTTGGCCATTTCCCCGGCTTCTTCACTGTCAATTGCAGATATTCTGTCTGTACGTGTGGATTTGACTTCACCGTTCAGATCAAGCGTAACACTGAAGAACCTTGACTCGTAACGCAATTCGGGAGAACTCTCGTCATCTTGACCTGAGATCGAACGTGTCATTCTCCTGATGAAGTCATCATTGTTTCTCGATGGCCGTCTTGCCGGTCTGGTCACATCACTTCTGGTCATTCCGGGGAATCTTCCTCCGCCGTCTGTAAGCATGGAGAGGATCCTGTCGGCACCGTTAACGACACTCCTGTAGTTCATTATGTTGATTATTCCGATCAAAAGAACCATGACGATCGTCACGGACAGCATGGAAACCAATATGAACTTGAGACGGAGTTTTTTGATCACTGTTTAACCTCCAGAAAATAACCCGCGTTTCTTGTCGCCTTGATCTGAACGTCAGCTTCAAGCGCAGCAAGTTTTTTCCTGAGGAATGAAATGTATGTCCATACGACACTGATGTCAGCCTCTGAATCAATGCCCCATATCTTATCCATGAACCTTTCGGTCGAGATCAGCATCCCCGGGGTTGCCATAAGGAGTTCTATCATCTGGTACTCTTTGCCGGCGAGTCTGTATTTGCCCGAAGGCGTGAAAAGTTCAAACGTTCCGCGGTCAAGTGTCAGATTTCCGACATGAAGGGTGTTGTCTGCAACAACTCCGGGAGTCCTTGTCAGGGCGCGGAGCCTTGCGAGAAGTTCCCTGCTCGAAAAAGGTTTAGTGAGGTAATCGTTTGCTCCGGCATCAAGTCCAACCACCTTATCGTCTATCTCCGATTTCGCGGTAAGCATAATGACGGGGACCGTGATCCCCTTTGCCCTTATCTCCTTGACTGCATCGATCCCGTTCATCTTTGGCATCATGATGTCCATTATTACTACGTCATAATCGCCGGAACGGACATAAGACACCGCTTCCTCACCGTCATAAACAGCATCGACGGAATAGTTGTTCTTCGTAAGGATTGCTTGAAGCGCTTTGGACATTGATTTCTCGTCTTCTGCCAGAAGTATCCTCATTGTATTTGCTCCTTAATGCTTTTCTGATATTTTAACCCGTCTGTTCGGCGTGATAAAGTCCGCCTCAGCCGACGCTATAATATTTGCACACAAACCTGAAATATAGTTTAAAGACATTAATTAGCGGGTGAATCAGCCGGGCGTTTCCGCGTTCTTTGCGATCCTGAATATGTTTGGAAGTTCTTTCTGTCCGAATAGCTCTTTTGCCGGATGCATTCCGTTCCAGTTTTCGAAAAACAATTTCACGAGCATCTTAACTTTCTCAGAAGAATCCGCACTCATCAGATTAAGCCTGTCTAGCATTGCCTTTTTCCCTCGCAGGCCCACTTTGGGAAGCAGACTTAAATAATCACAACCTGATGCTGCGAATACAGCAAACAGATCATCTATGAAGAACTTTCTCTCTTCAAATGACATCTGTTCAAGCCATCCTGTCATGGTCTTTTTGAAAAGGTCGCTGAGCTGATCAGTGTTCTGTACCGTAACAAAATCCTTACCCGTTATCTGCCACGAAAGCGGATCATGCTGCATAAGTCCTATTTCCGAGCTTGCAGTTATGACGGGTTCGGTATCACATTCAAGAAGCCGTCCTATGATCGAACCCTGCGGGATTATCCTGACGATCCTTCCGTTAAGGCTCCTGTATTGTTCTGATTCGTAAGTCTCCCTGTTAAATCCGGGGCCGTCACAGTTATAGATGCACGCGATGCGTTCCGCTATGTCTCCCGTTACCCCCGAAGCAGCATATACAGCGAGGTGTCCGCCTTTTGAATGTCCGCCTAACCTCATCGTTCTGAGGTTTGACTGTCCTTCGTTTTGAAGATACTCAACTGCTTCGTTTTCAGCAGGTACTGTTTTGTAACTGAGATTAAAGTCTTCCTTCCAGCCGATGATCGTGTCATCAGTTCCGCGGAATGAAATGAAATCAATGCCGTCAGATGTCGTAATCTTGAGGACGGCAAATTGAAGCTCGACCGACAGGTCAGTCCTGTTTACGTACGAACTCAGCAATGCATCCCCGAAACGATTTGTTCCGGCCATGCTCTTTAAGAGTCCGGGCGCAAATTTGATTAGAGACTTGTCTGCCTTCAGTTCATCTTCCGTATGGAGTCTGAAAAACACGTCTGAAGCTTCAGAAAGCTTTATACTTCCCTTCCCCGGTCCGGGTACGATCCCGTCCAGGTTGACATACGAAAGGCATGACAGGATGAGGGCATCGGCATTGCCGAATGTATCCTGTTCGAAGGTAAGATCTCCGCGCCATGTTAGATAGTCGATCACATTGCTCATTCTTCTATTATATTCCCCTGTTTTGAAAATGTTGTTAACCGTAAATAAAAAATCCCGCATTGCCTGGGCAATGCGGGAAATCTAACAGCTTATACGCTTATGCTTTATTTTTTCTTCTTGACAGTCAGATCCTCGAGGAATCCCTTCGGGCTTCTGACTTCAAGCTCACCCTCTACCTGACGGATCAGGTCACAAGCAACACCTGTAAGGATCAGTACTGAAGTACCTGCGAACCATACGTTCTCGAATCCCGTAAGTGTACCTACGATCGTAGGAAGGATACAAACGAGTACGAGGAAGAATGCTTCGATCCAGTTAAGTCTGAATGCTGCTTTCTTGATGAACTCGGTAGTAGGCTTACCTGCTCTGATACCGCTGATCGTACCGCCGTTCTGGTTAATGTTGTTCGCGATCTCGATCGGATGGAAGTTGATCGACGAATAGAAGAACGTGAAAGCGAAGATAAGTACAAAGTAAATAAGGTAATACCATACGCTTCCGGTAAATGCAGTCTTGATCCAGTTAGCTACTGTGCCGGGGTTCTTAACAAACATCGTAACGATGATTGAAGGAACAGAGAGGATTGACATCGCGAAGATGACAGGCATAACACCGGACATATTTACCTTGAGAGGCAGATAGTCCCTGTTGCCGCCGCGCTGGTTTCTTCCGATAACCTTCTTGGAGTACTGTACCGGAATTCTTCTTTCAGCATCCTGAACATAGATAACGAAGATGATGATGACTATGGAGACCATACCTACGAGAACGAAAGTAAGGATTCCCATGAGAACACCTACAACAGCGTTATCAAAATATCCGCTGATCTCAACAGACTTGCTGTAGAGCGTCTTTACCATTTCAGGAAGACGTGTAGCGATACCTGCAAAGATGATGAGTGAGACACCGTTTCCGATACCGACATCGTTGATCTTTTCACCGAGGAAGACTACAAGAGCCGCACCGGCTGTGAAAGAGGTAACGACCAATACAGCCGAAAGCCACTTTGCGCCCGGAATGATCTCGATGAGAGACGTCCTTGTCGAGAAGCAGAACAGTGAGGACTGAACCAAAGCAAGACCGATAGCGGAATAACGCGTGATCTTGTCCATCTTCTTCCTTCCGGTAGCTCCCTCCTTGGACATATCCTCCAAGGCAGGAATAACTACTGTGAGGAGCTGGATGATGATCGATGCGTTGATGTACGGAGATACACCCATCGAAAGGATGGAAGCATGGTACAAACCGCCGCCGGAAACCAAGTCCATGATGCTGCCAAGCTGTCCCCACGTCTGAAGGATCGAGTAAAACTGCTTAGCGTCGATACAAGGAATCGGTATCAGTCCGCCCAACATGAAAATTCCGAGGATCATGAAGGTATAAAGCAGTCTCTTGCGCAGTGATTGTACGCTGAAAGCATTAACTGCAATATCAAAAATACCGCTCATGCCTTATCAAACCTCCGTTGCTGTGCCTCCGGCCTTCTCGATCTTCTCTTTTGCGGAAGCTGTGAACTTAGCTACCTTAACGTCAAGCTTCTTGGTAAGCTCGCCGCGGCCGAGGATCTTGATGCCGTCATTGTTCTTAGGTACAGAGATGATGCCCTGCTCGTCAAGAACCTGTGCGGTAACTTCGGTTACGCCTTCGATCTTCTCAAGTTCGGAAACGTTAATTGTGATGTACTGAGGAGCGAAACGCTTGTTGTTGAAGCCCCTCTTACCAATACGTCTGTAAAGAGGCATCTGGCCACCTTCGAAACCGGGTCTTACTCCGCCGCCGGAACGAGCCTTCTGTCCCTTGTGGCCGCGGCCGCTTGTTTTACCATTGCCTGATCCCGGACCTCTACCCTTACGGTATGCGGCCTGATTGCCGGCGGAAGTCATTTCATTGAGTTTCATTACTTAAACCTCCATTAAGCTTCTTCGCAAGCTACATAGTTGGTAACAGCCTTGACCATACCACGTGTAGCCTCGTTGTCAGCCTTCTCTACAGACTGACCGATCTTTCTGAGACCGAGAGCTCTAACTGTATCCTTCTCGGAAGCTCTTGCTTTGTTGATGCTCTTTGTGAGCGTGATCTTCAAATTAGCCATGCTGCAGAGCCTCCTTACTTCTTGATCTCGTCAATGGTCTTGCCACGGAGCTTTGCTACTTCCTCGATGGACTTGAGACCTTCGAGACCGGCAAGCGTTGCGTTAACCATATTGTTAGGGTTGTTGGAGCCGATAGACTTTGTACGGATGTCTGTAACACCTGCGAGCTCGCATACTGTACGTACGGGGCCGCCTGCGATGATACCGGTACCGCCTGCAGCCGGCTTCATAACGATATGAGCTGCTGCATATTCACCGATTGTCTCGTGAGGGATGGTGCCGTTAACGATGGAAACATTGATGATGTTCTTCTTTGCTTCCTCGATGCCCTTCCTGATAGCATCCGGAACTTCGGTTGATTTACCGATGCCCTTACCTACTCTGCCGTTCCTGTCACCGATGACAACAAGAGCTGCGAAGCGCATATTCTTACCGCCCTTAACTGTCTTTGAGACACGGCCGATATGTATAACTCTCTCTTCGAACTCCGGTTTCTTTTCCTCTCTGGAAATGTTCTTGGAATCGTAAGCCATTCTTTATTGATCCTCCCGATTAGAATTCGAGACCGGCTTCTCTTGCCGCCTCTGCCAGTGCCTGGACTCTTCCGTGATAAAGGTAACCGCCGCGGTCAAATACAACAACCTTGATCTCCTTAGCTGCTGCACGCTCAGCGATGAGCTTTCCTACCGCCTTAGCTGCCTCGATATTGCTTCCGACAGAAACAGAACCCTTGATTTCCTTGTCAAGTGTAGAAGCGCTTGCGAGGGTTGTCTGGGCCTCATCGTCGATTATCTGTGCGTAAATGTGGGCGTTGCTTCTGTAAACGCAAAGCCTGGGGCATTCGCTTGTGCCGGAAATCTTCTTTCTGACACGTACATGCTTTCTTTTACGGATCTTATTCTTGTCAATTCTGCCAATCATGCTTTTATACCCCCTTTTCCTTACTTCTTAGCACCGGTCTTGCCTTCCTTGATGATAAGGTGCTCGCCGGCATACTTGATACCCTTGCCCTTATATACATCAGGAACTCTGAGGCTGCGGATCTTAGCTGCTGTCTCACCGACAAGTTGCTTGTCTGCGCCCTTGACCAAGACCTGGTTATCTTTTACGTCGATGGTGATTCCCTCAGGCTCTACCATTTCGATAGGGTGAGAATAACCGAGGTTGAAAACAACCTTGTTACCCTGCTTCTGAGCTCTGTAACCAACGCCGTTGATCTCGAGGGTCTTTGTGAAACCTTCTGTTACACCAACAACCATGTTGTGGATGAGTGCTCTTGTGAGTCCGTGAAGAGCTCTGTGATCCTTGTCGTCAGAATGACGCTCAACGAGGATCTCGGAACCTTCCATTTTAACGGAGATGCTGGGATGAACATCAAGGCTCATCTCAGTCTTGTCCTTCTTAACCGTTACGTGCTGGCCGTCGATCTTAACATCAACGCCTGCAGGAATCGTAACCGGCATTCTACCGATTCTTGACATATTATTTTTCCTCCTGCTCTTAAGATTGTGCTCCTGCTTGCGGTATGTCGCCGCAAACAGTGCTTTTCAGAGTGTAATTAGCCGTTAATTACCAAATGTAAGCAAGGACTTCTCCGCCGACACCGAGCTTTCTGGCTTCCTTGTCGGTCATAACGCCCTTGGATGTAGAAATGATCGCGATACCGAGACCATTGAGAACGCGGGGCAGGCTTGTCTTGTCAGCATAAGTACGGAGACCCGGCTTAGAGATTCTCTTGATACCGGAGATAACGTGCTTCTTGCCGGAATACTTCAGAGTAACTCTGATGATTCCCTGTGTATTACCCTCAACCAGCTCATACTTCTCGATATATCCTTCGTCTAAAAGGATCTTTGCAATCGACTTCTTGAGATTCGACTGCGGAATATCTACAGTTGCGTGGCCGGCAGAACCTGCGTTACGAATTCTCGTAAGCATATCAGCGATTGCGTCTGTAATCTGCATTTTTCTTCCTCCTGTTTATATGGACAGTTGCAATTCTTATGAAAGAGACCGTCATTACCAGCTTGCTTTTTTAACACCCGGGATCTCGCCCTTGTATGCGAGGTCACGGAAGCAGAGACGGCAAATCCCGTACTTGCGGATATAAGCATGAGGCCTTCCGCAGAGCTTGCAGCGGTTGTGCTGCTGCGTTGAGAACTTGGGTGTTCTCTGGGACTTAAGAATCATTGACTTCTTTGCCATGTTTTATTTCTCCTCCAATTATTTGCGGAAAGGCATGCCCATAAGCTTAAGGAGCTCGAATGCCTCTTCGTCTGTCCCGGCTGTAGTAACGATAATGATATCCATACCACGGATCTTGTCGATCTTATCGTAATCGATCTCAGGGAACATGAGCTGCTCCTTGATACCCATTGCGTAGTTACCATGTCCGTCGAAGGAATTGGGGCTGATACCGCGGAAGTCGCGTACTCGGGGAAGAGCAAGGCTGATGAGCTTGTCGAGGAAGTAATACATATTCTCTCCTCTGAGTGTAACCTTGCATCCGATCTTCATGCCCTCTCTGAGCTTGAATGCAGCGATGGACTTTGTAGCAACAGTAGCGATAGGCTTCTGTCCTGCGATGAGACCCATGTCGCGCATAGCAGCTTCAAGTGCCTTGGGGTTATCCTTGACTTCACCGACGCCCATGTTGAGCACGATCTTGTCAACCTTCGGGATCTGCATTGAGGAGCTGTACTTAAACTTCTCCTGAAGAGCAGGTACCACTTCTGATGTGTATTTATCTTTTAATCTGGACATCTGAAATTACTCTCCCTTCTTGGCCTTTGAAACCGTGTCGATAACTTCACCGGATCTCTTAGCGATTCTTGACTTGGAACCGTCCTCGTTGATCCTGTATCCGACTCTGGTCGGTTTGCCGGTCTTGGGATCCTTGAGCATTACGTTAGATGCATCAATGGAACCTTCGCGCTCGATGATTCCTGCAGGAGCATTCTGAGTTCTTGCCTTCTGGTGCTTCTTGACCATATTGACGCCCTCAACGAAAACTCTGCCCTTCTTGTTGTCAACCGAGATAACCTTGCCCTCTGCGCCCTTATCTTTGCCGGAGATGACTACTACCTGGTCGCCCTTCTTTACATGAATAATGTTTGCCATTTAGCCGCCCTCCTTAAAGAACTTCCGGTGCGAGGGAGAGGATCTTCATGTAATCCTTATCTCTGAGCTCTCTCGCGATGGGTCCAAAAATACGGGTTCCGCGGGGATTCTTGTCTTCCTTGATGATGACAGCCGCGTTCTCGTCAAACTTGATATAAGATCCGTCAGCGCGTCTTACGCCGTGCTTGGAACGTACAACGACAGCCTTAACGACGTCGCCTTTCTTGACCATGCCGCCCGGAGCAGCGCTCTTAACGGAGCATACGATTACGTCGCCGATGTTGGCGTACTTACGCCATGAACCGCCCAAAACCTTGATGCAAGCGAGTTCACGAGCTCCTGTATTGTCGGCAGATCTCAGTCTGGATTCAACCTGAATCATTTGATATATCCTCCTTAGTCTGCTTTACTTAGCCTTCTCGATAACCTCGACCAGTCTCCAACGCTTGTCCTTGGAGATAGGACGGGTTTCCATAACCTGAACCTTGTCGCCGATGTGCGCATCGTTGTTCTCATCGTGTGCCTTGAGCTTGTAGGTTCTCTTCATGATCTTTCCGTACAGAGGATGCTTAACGTGCTCTACAACGGAAACTGTGATCGTCTTTTCCATCTTGTCGGAAGTAACGATACCGACTCTGGTTTTTCTTAAGTTTCTTTCAGCCATTTAAGCCAGCCCCCTTACTTTTTATCAGCGAGTTCCATCTCGCGCTTGATTGTCATGACTCTGGCGATATCACGCTTTACAGAAGCGATCTGAGCGGGATTCTCCAGCTGGTTTGTAGCGTGCTGGAATCTGAGCTTGAAAAGCTCTTCCTTGAGGGAAGCAAGCTCTTTGTTAAGCTCTTCGGAAGACATCTTGCGAATTTCCTCAACCTTCATTTGCGCTTACCTCCTTCTCTTTTGCTATGAACTTTGTTCCGCAGGGAAGCTTGTTGCCTGCGAGTCTCATTGCTTCTCTTGCCTGCTCCTCAGTAACACCGGCGATCTCGAAAAGAACTCTGCCCGGCTTAACTACTGCGCACCAGTACTCGTTTGCTGCCTTACCGGAACCCATTCGGACCTGTGCGGGCTTCTTGGAAACCGGCTTGTCGGGGAAGATCTTGATCCAGACCTTACCGCCTCTCTTAATGTATCTGTTGATAGCGACACGGGCAGCCTCAATCTGATTTGACTTGATCCAGCAGGGCTCAGTAGCCTGAAGGCCGTAATCACCGTAGGCAACGAAGTTACCGCGGGAAGCCTTACCCTTCATGCGGCCTCTCTGCTGCTTTCTGTATTTTGTTCTCTTAGGAAGTAACATTTACGCTTTTCCTCCTTCGCCGTTGCTGGGATTTGACTTGCGTGCGAACTTCTCACCCTTGTAGATCCATACCTTAACACCGATCTTGCCGTACTGTGTGTCAGCCTCAGCGAAACCATAATCGATGTCTGCACGGAGAGTCTGAAGCGGGATCGTACCCTCGTGATATGTCTCGGATCTTGCGATCTCGGCACCGCCAAGACGGCCGGAGCACTTTGTCTTGATACCGAGGACATCAGGCTGCTTCATAGCAAGCTGCATCGCTCTCTTCATTGCTCTTCTGAAGCTTGCACGGTTCTCGAGCTGATTTGCAATGCTCTGTGCAACGAGAAGGGCATCTGTGTCGTTTGTCTTGATAACTTCGACGTCAACTGTGAAGACTCTCTTCTGATCCTTAGGAAGGTTCTTGTTGAATTCCTTCTCGAGGAGTTCCTTGAGCTCAACTCTGCCTGCGCCCTTGTCACCGCCAACGAGTGAAGGACGAGCTGTCTTAATCGTGACATTGATCCTGTCAGCGCCCTTACGGTCAACGATTACCTTGCTGACGAAAGCAACATTGCTGCGTGCCTCGTCTACAGGCTTCTTGGAATTCTTTCTTGCGATAGGATCTATAGACTTCATTACGAACTCGCGGATCTTCTGGTCCTCGATGAGGCAGTCAGCGAACTGCTGCTTCTCGGAATACCAATGTGAGCTCCAGTCGTCGATAACGCCGATTCTTAATCCATTAGGGTTAACTTTCTGACCCATGCGTAACCTCCTTATACCCTTTCCTTGAGAACGATAGTGATGTGACTGGTTCTCTTCTTGATCGAACTTGCGGATCCTCTTGCACGAGGGATGTATCTCTTGAGCACAGGGCCCGGATTTGCAATCGCATCAGCAACGTAGAGCTTGCTTCTGTCGAGACCGAAGTTGTTGACAGCATTTGACTCTGCAGACTTAAGAACCTTAGCGATTACAGGTGAAGCGATCTTAGGTGTATATGTGAGGATCGCATAAGCGTCGTCGAGGGACTGACCCTTGATGAGGTCAGAAACAACTCTTACCTTACGGGGAGCGATCCTGACGTACTTAGCTGTTGCGAGACCCTGATCCCTGCCCATGCCGAGAAGCTTCTTCTGCTTCTTTGTGGGGATAGGGAGCCTATTGTTGCGTCTTGAAGGAGCGCTGTAGGCTTCGAGTATCTTATCGCGGTTCTTCTCGATGTTTTCTCTGCTTAAAATAATCTTTTCCACAGACTTAATCCTCCTTAACCAGCTGTCTTCTCATTGCTGGTGTGACCGCCGAACTTGCGTGTAGGTGCAAATTCGCCGAGCTTGTGACCGACCATGTCCTCTGTAACATATACAGGAATGAACTTGTGTCCGTCATAGACAGCAATCGTGTGACCAACGAATTCAGGGAATATTGTTGAAGATCTGGACCATGTCTGGATGGTCTGCTTCTCGTTGGCATCGTTCTGCGCCTTAACCTTCTTCATGAGAGCTTCCTGAACGTAATAGCCCTTTTTAGTAGATCTACTCATTTGAACTATGCCTCCTTAAGCCTTTCTAGCCTTAACAATATACTTGTTGGACTGCTTCTTCTTGTTTCTGGTCTTCTTACCGAGAGTAGGAACACCCCAAGGTGTAACAGGGCCCGGGAGACCGATAGGTGACTTACCTTCACCACCTCCGTGAGGGTGGTCATTCGGGTTCATTACGACACCTCTTACTGAAGGTCTGACACCGGCATGTCTTGTCTTACCGGCCTTACCGAGCTTGATGTTCTCGTGCTCAGCGTTGCCGATGGAACCGATCATTGCGCGGCATACTTCAGGGATCATACGAACTTCGCCGGAAGGAAGTCTGATCTGTGCGAATCCGTTTTCCTTAGCCATGAGCTGTGCGGAAGCACCTGCTGTTCTTACGAGCTGAGCGCCCTTGCCGGGATTCATCTCTACGCAGCAGATAACTGTACCTACAGGGATCTTGGAGATAGGAAGAACGTTACCTACAAGGATATCTGCATCAGGACCTGAGCAAACCTTGCTTCCTACTGTGAGACCCTCAGGTGCGAGGATGTAGGACTTAACACCGTCAACATACTGGATGAGAGCGAGGTATGCAGTCCTGTTCGGATCGTACTCAATAGCTGTGACTGTAGCTTCGATACCAACTCTGTCGCGCTTCCAGTCAATATTTCTGAGCTTTGTGCGGTTACCGCCGCCGATGTGACGAACGGTGATACGGCCATAAGAGTTGCGGCCGCCTGTCTTCTTCTTTGTTGTAAGAAGGCTCTTCTCGGGAGTTTTCTTTGTGATGACGGAATAGTCAGCTACGGTCATCCCTCTAACTGCAGGAGAAGTAGGATTAAATGTTTTTACTGCCATTTTTAAATACTCCTTTTATGACCTTACTGGGCGAAACCGAATTCTTCGATGGATGTCTTGTACTTCTTGCCGGACTTGACAGCCTTGCCGCCCTTACCGGTGTAAGACTCCTCAGCGCCCTCTGTATCGATGGTTACAACTGCCTTCTTGAAAGAAGCTGTCTTGCCGGGCTTGTTACGAAGTCTCTTTGTCTTGCCTTCATAGTTAACAACGTTTACGCCAACTACCTTTACTTCGAAAAGCTTCTCAACAGCGTTAGCGATCTCGATCTTGTCAGCAGAGGGAGCAACGAGGAATGTGTACTTGCCTTCTGCAGCAATGGTCATTGTCTTTTCTGTGATGACAGGCTTGAGAATTACATCATAGGGTGTGTTCATTTGTACACCTCCTCAATCTTTTCAACTGCAGCCTTGGTAGCTACGAAGCTGTCATACTTGAGAATGTCGAAGACGTTGATCGTGTTAACGTAAGCTGTCTTGACGTCCTTGATGTTCCTTGCGGAAAGAACAGCGTTCTTGTTCTCACCCTCGAGAACGATGAGTGAAGACTCACCTGCACCGATAGCTGTAAGAGCCTTAGCTACTACACTTGTCTTGATGGAATCAAGGTTAAGATCCTCAAGAACGATGAGCTTGGAATCAGCAACCTTTGAAGAGAGAGCTGACTTGAGTGCAAGTCTTCTGACCTTCTTGGGAACTGTGTATGTGAATGTTCTGGGTGTGGGTCCAAAGATGATTCCGCCACCAACATACTGAGCGGAACGTGTTGAACCGTGACGAGCGCGGCCTGTACCCTTCTGTCTGTAAGGTCTCTTTCCGCCTCCGGAAACTTCACTTCTTGTCTTTGTCTTCTGTGTGCCCTGGCGGCGGTTAGCGAGCTGGTTCCTGACAACGAGTGACATTGCATCTGCGTTGGGCTCAATTCCGAAAATCTCATCAGAGAGCTCGATGGAACCCTTAACGGCACCGCTAAGATCTTTAATATCTACTTTAGCCATTATTATGTTCCTCCGTCTTATTCAGCGGCCTTTACGGTGTTCTTAACCGTAACGATTCCGCCCTTGGGTCCGGGGATAGCGCCTCTGATTACGAGGATTCCCCTTTCACCGTCTACCATTACAACGCTGAGGTTCTGGACTGTGCAGTTAACTGCGCCCATATGTCCAGGCATCTTCTTGCCGGGTACAACGCGGCCCGGTGTGGATGTAGCGCCCATGGAACCGACTCTTCTGTGATACATGGAGCCGTGGCCTGAAGGACCACCCTTCTGACCGTGACGCTTGATGTTACCCTGGAAGCCCTTACCCTTGGATGTACCGCTTACGTCGACCTTGTCGCCTACAGCGAACATATCGGAGACCTTGATCTCCTGGCCCAGGCTGTAATCCTGATCAGGCTCGAACTCGCGGATGATCCTCTTGACCTCCACGTCAGCCTTCTTGAACTGTCCTGCGTCCGGCTTGTTGACGAGCTTAGCACGTACAGAACCTGTACCTACCTTGCAAGCCTTGTAACCGTCAGTCTCGACCGTCTTGTTCTGGAGCACGTACATAGGCTCGCACTCGATAACGGTCGCGGGAATTACGTTACCGTTCTCGTCGAACAGCTGCGTCATTCCTGACTTTCTGCCAATGATGAATTTCGTCATAAATTTCTTTTCCTCCTCTTCAGGTTATTGGTTCGCCGGACCTTGAATCCTTATTGGCGAACATGACCCCGGGGCACACAGCTTGGCATTACGATGCGCTCCGGTTATTCAAACCCGCAAACTCTTATTTCTGCTTGATCTCGATAGAGACGCCTGCGGGCATGTCAAGCTTTCCTAAATCTTCCATGACCTGGGAAGACGGTGTGTAAACATCGATGATTCTCTTGTGTGTTCTCTGCTCGAACTGCTCACGTGAATCCTTGTTTACGTGGGGTGAACGCAGAATCGTGACTACTTCCTTATCTGTAGGAAGCGGGATAGGGCCTGCGAAGCTTGCGTTGTCACGTGAAAGTACGTCTACGATAAGCTTTGCGCTCTCATCAAGGATCTTATGGTCGTAAGCCTTGAGTCTGATTCTGATCATGATCTTCTTTGCTGCCATTGTGTTTGGCCTCCTTATAAAAGCTGTAATTTTTTATCTCAACCTTGTCGGGCGTTCCTTCGTACTCCATTCAAAAACCCAGTTAACCAGTTACCGTCAGACGACAGCACTTTGGGACTCTGGGCAAGTGTCTGCAATACCCTTTTCGTCCTGCCTTTAAGGCATGAGACCGGCAGATGATCTTTGCTCTGCCATCGGCTCCTTCGAAGTTACCCGCGATCCGGTGCGCAGCTTTGGCGCCGCCCGCGGCAATCTCCGTTATCTAAGCCTTGTTTGCACGCAGTTGTGGGTCTCCACAGAGCGTGCGACAACAATTGTACTCTCGGGTATTCTTTTTTTCAAGGGTTTTTTTGATATTTTGTAAATATTTGTTATCGAAAACAGTCTTTTTACCGGTTTTTGAGAAATCCGGTCATCTCCTGCGTTCCGAAAACATACTTTTTATTACAAAATCTGCAGCAGGTCTCGACAGGTTTGCCTTCGGAAATGAGATCCTCAAGGTCTGCTCTGGACAGTGCGGCAAGGCCTGCACTCATCCTTTCCCTGCTGCATGTGCATTCGAATGCAACTTCCGAAGCATCAAGATATTTCATTTCAGGATCGCCCATGAACAGGTCCATTATCTGCGCGGGAGTAAAACCCTCTGACAGAAGGAACGATACTTCGGGGAATTCTGCTGCTCTCTTTTCAAGATAGGAGATCTCATCCTCGCCCGCACCGGGAAGAAGCTGGGCCATAAATCCGCCGGCATGGGCAACTTTTCCGCCTTCGAGCAGGACTCCGAGAGCCACGATCGAAGGAACCTGCTCGGATTTGAGCAGATAGCACGCGAAGTCTTCCGCAATCTCGCCGCTTATGAGCTCGACCGAACCGACATAAGGATCCTTGAGCCCCAGGTCCCTGACGACCGTAAGCGTTCCGTTTCCGACGGCAGCACCGACATTTATCTTGCCGGGCTTATGATATTCGGTAGGTATATTATTCTCTACTGGATAAGCACGGCACTTGAAACCGAAATCGGTAACACAGGTCATGCCTCCGAGCGGGCCATCGCCTTTGATGATGGTCGTCTGTGTGTCAGTCGGCCTTTTCATGGATTCGGAAATGAGAAGCGAACCCGTTATGAACCTTCCCAGAGCGGCAGTTGCGGCTGGAGAAGTTTCGTGGAGTTTCCTCGCGGTCTCGCACGCAAAAGTCGTCCTGATCGCGGAGCACTTGACCAGACCGCCAAGAGCTTCTCCCCTGACGATGTGGTCTTTGGATATGTCTTCCGGCATACCGCTTACATAATACGGATTGTCCGTCATACAGTACCCGCTTTCTTTCTGAACACGTAGAATATGCGCTCTTCATTTTCCGAAGGATCATTATCCTTCAGTTCGCCGTAAACGGCAAGGAGTTCAAGTCCGGCTTTTTCGCCCGCACCGGCAAAAAACTCGGAAGGATAATACTTTTCGACCAGTTCGCCGTCAAATCTTTCGTAAAGGCCTTCATCTGTCAGTGCGAAAAGTGTCAGTTCGGCCGTGTTGATCAGCGTTTCCTCATCGAAGCTGTTCACCCACAAAAGTGTAAAGTCATCGTAGTCTTCATAGAAGATATTGTCAGCGAACGTTTCAGCCAGATGATGCATTGTAATCGCATCAAAGATGAAAAGCCCGCCGTCTTCGAGGTTCTTTCCGACCGAAGCGAAAAGACGTTCCAGCGCTTCCCCGTCTGTAATGTGGTCAACGGTGTCAAGGGTCGAGATGAAACAGTCGGTCTTTCCGCCTATGTCGAAATCAGTAATGTCCTGGACAGACCAGATGACATTTTCAGCGCCCTCTTTTGTTGAAGCCTGCGCCAGCATTTCCTCAGCCGAGTCTATGCCGGTCATCTCATAGCCCTTCTTTGCGAGCTCGACAGTAACACTGCCGGTTCCGCATCCGAGATCGGTTATGCATTCGATATTTCTTTGGGAATGACGCTTTATCAGTTTGGATATGAACTCTGCCCATGCAGCTGCGTCCATATCGGACTGCATCGTGTCATAGTACAAAGCCAGCGCATCATAGAAATTGTCCATGAATGATCACTTATCAGGGCAGATATCTTTCAGGGTTGACGGGATCGCCGCCCTTGCGGACCTCGAAATGCAGGTGCGCGCCTGTAGAAGTACCGGTGCTTCCCATCTCTCCGATCCTCTGGCCGGCCTTTACCTTCTGTCCTGTCTTAACATTAACTCTCCTTAAGTGGCCGTAGAGAGTGGTGTATCCGCCGCCGTGATCGATGATGCAGTAATTACCGTAGCCTGAGCCGCCGGTATTCTGTCCCTGAACAGGCTTTGCAGTAAAGATGACCACGCCTGAGCCTGCCGCCATGATCGGTGAACCGTAGCTTCCGCCAATATCTATTCCGGAGTGGAACTTCCTGGTGTTATAGACAGGATGTATACGCCATCCGAAAGGTGAAGTAATATTCGGCCAGTTGACGGGCCACCTGAACTTACCGTTCGCAGGACCCTTATACATATTCTGCTGAGCATACTTCTTCTGGAGTTTCTTGATCTTGTCGTTCAGAGCCTCTGACTCTTTCTGGAGGTGGTCTTCCTTCTTTTCCCATGAGGTAAGCTTGGTATTAACGTCCTTGAGTTTCTGTTGGGTCTTGCCGATGAGAGCTGTCAGTTCGTCCAGTTGCTTCTGCTTTTCCTCAGCGATACCCTGCAAGTCCTCAGCTTCCTTGAGAGCCAGTTCTTTCTGAAGCTTGGCATCATCAACGGCGATCTTCATGGAATCAACTGCCTGTGCATCGGCATCAGCTATCAGAGTCATTATCTCCATGTTCGTGAAGAATCCCGCAAGGCTGTCTGATTCAAGCAGGACCTCGAACATCGACTTGTTCTGGAACTGGAACATGACGGAAACTCTGTTCTGGAATTCCTTGGTGCGCTTTTCAAGGTTTTCTTCGGCGTTGATATAGTCATCGAGAGCTTTGACCCTTGCATCGAGCGCTGCCTGAAGCTGAGCCGTGATCTCTTCGTACTGCTGACGCTGCTCGTCATTGGCATCGTTTAATGCCATGAGATCATAGTTGACCTGCTTCTTCTTAGTTTTAAGCTCGTAGATCTTCTGTGCAGCGGACTTTGCTTTTTTCTTGGTCTCGTCACGCTTCTTCTTTGCATCCTCGATGTCCTTCTTGGTTACATTCGAAAGCTGAACGTTAGCCATATCCGAAGCTGCAGCTCTTGCCGAAATGCTCTTGATCGCTGAACCTGCGATAAGGATCGTGACCAAGATGATCACGGAAAAGACAGGCATTAAGTACTTTTTTCTGAGATAAGCTTCGCGTGCTGCGATCGCTTCAAGTTCTTCCTTGTATCTCATAGTAATTACCTCTTATACCTTTACGTACTTGCGTACGGAGATACCGCTTCCCAAAGCTCCGATGATGGCACCAAGAAGAAGAAGCAGGAAAAGTTCATGCCATATGATAGCGCCTGCAGGAACTATAGCATAAAAGCTGGTTGAGTTCATGGCATTCATCGTTCTGATATATATCTGATGATAAATTGTCATCGTAAGACCCCATGATATGATGGCGCTTATAAGTCCTACGATCGCACCTTCAATGATGTAAGGCAGTCTGATGTAGTTGTTTGTGGCTCCGACGAACTTCATGATCTCGATCTCGGAAGCTCTTGCATAGACCGAGATCCTGACCATGTTCGAAATGATGAACATCGAAATGATAAGGAGTACGGCAAACGAGGCAACGGTCGCGATGTTAACGATATCGCTTGCCTTTGTCAGGAACTCCATGACCTTGCTTTCCTGCTGGACCTTGTTTACGCCGTCATAAGTCTCGAACTCCGAGCAGACATCGTTTGCCATCGAAGGATCCGAGATTCTTACGGAGAATGTAAAAGGCAGATACATGTTGTAATCGAAATCATCGAGGATCGATGCCGAGTCGCCTAAGTTTTGCTTGAAGCTGTTGTAGTTCTGTTCAGGTGTTGAAACGGTGTAATCGATAACGGCAGGGTTTGCCTTGATCCTGGCGGCGGCGGTATTGAGTTCCTCCTCCGTGCAGTTGAGCTTCATGTAGATCTCGATCGGCGGCTTCTGCTTAAGTTTGCTCATGATGCCGCGGGCATTTACCGAGAACATAAGGAAGATACTCATGATGATGAGCATCAGTGTTATCGTTGTTACGGATGCAATGGTTACCAGCGGATGCCTGACGATTCCGCGGATGCCCTCACGTACTGAATTGAGAAAAGCTCTTCCGCTCATGAATCTCCGTCCTCCGGGAACATATCTATATCATTGCCCGAGAAGAAACTGTTCTTCTTGCTCTTCTTTTCGCTCTTCTTTTTGCGCTTATCTTCCTTTGACTGCTTTTTGTCCTTTGCGGAAGTATCTTCCGGCTTGTCAAAAGAAGGAGCCGCAACCATATCAGGATCGGTTACGGGCGCAGGCGCAGCCGCGGGCTTATCAGCTTCCGTTCCGAAAGCAAGAGTGCCGCTCTCATTGGCTGCGGTAAGAGACTCGGGTGAGATGTTGATCTCTATGATCTCAGGACCTGCTTCCTGAACTGCAGGCGCAGCAGGCTTTGCTGCTTCAGCAGGTTCGTCGTCTTTGATCTCTATGATCTCCTCGACAGGGAGATCCTCGGGCATCGTTTCAGCGGGAAGCTCACTTGCGGGAGCTTTATTTCCGAAAAGCTTCTCGTGCTTGGTCAGGTCATCATTAAACATGAGAGGTGCCTGGACTTTTGTCTGGCCGGGATTGAATTCGGGATCATCATAATTATCGCCGTATGCGCCGTCCTCGTCATCACCGTAAGTTACGAGGTCGCTCGAACCGGAATAAAGTGAAGTGCGTGAGCTCGTTTCCGGAAGCTTCTTCGGGTCGGAAGACAGGGTTTCGCTGTATCCGCTCTCATTCTCGTCTCTTGCGATCAGGCCGTTCTCGATCTCGATAACGCGCTTCTTCATCCTGTCTACCATCGCCTTATCGTGAGTGCAGATGATGACAGTCGTCTTATTGCCGCTCGTACCGTTCCTGTTGATGTCAAGGAGCATTGCCATGATGGCCTCGCTCGTCTCAGGGTCAAGGTTTCCGGTAGGCTCGTCTGCTACTATAAGGCTGGGGTTGTTTACGAGAGCCCTTGCGATGGCTACCCTCTGCTGCTCACCGCCTGATAATTCCTGCGGATAAGCATTTGCCTTTTCTCTTAATCCGACCAGTGACAGGCAGAACATTACGGTGTTATCAAGGCTCTTCTTGGGTACGCCGATTATCTCGCCGGCAAAAGCGACGTTCTCTGCAACGGTCTTGCTTTCAATAAGTCTGAAATCCTGATAGATCATGCCGATCTTGCGGCGGAGTACAGGTATCAGCGCGCGTGACATGTGCGAGATATCGAAATTGTCTATGGTTACCTTGCCGGATGTGGGCTTCTCTTCGCAGGTTATGCATTTGAGAAGTGTTGATTTTCCGGATCCCGATTTACCGATAATGAAGACGAATTCACCGTCTTCTATCGTAAAACTTACGCCCCTGAGAGCATCGACCCCTGATTTGTAGGTCTTCTCTACGTTTATAAAATCTATCACTTGTAATGTTTTACCTTATCTTGTTGTCATTAGTATCGTTGAGATAATCAACGTAAGTCCTGACCATCGTAGCCATCTTGAAAAGGACTGCATCATCAAACTTGCGCAGATCAAGACCTGTCTTTGTCTTAACCTTCTCGAGTCTGTACACGAGCGTGTTCCTGTGTACGAAAAGCTCTCTGGAAGTTTCGCTGCCGTTCAAGTCATTGGCAAAGAATGTATCGATGGTAGTTCTTGTTTCCTCGTCAAGCTGTCTGAAAGCGTCGTTCGGGAATACTTCCCTGATGAACATCTCGCAGAGGGGCTTGGGGAGCTGATATATAAGACGGCCTAAGCCGAGCTTGTCATATCTCGAAATGTCAGCGTCTCCGTCGAAGATCTTGCTGACCTTGAGTGCCGTCATGGCATCAGAATAGGACTTGCTGATATCCATGAAGGAACCTACTACGGAACCGACCGCAACCTTGGCATTGCAGCCTTCGGAATTGAGTCCGGCAAGTATCGATGCGCCGGTCTCATCGATGAAAGAATCTGAGCTTTCAGGATCTCTCAGTGCTTCGGAAGCATCAACGATAACGATTGAAGTCGTATCATCCATGGAGATTACCGTTGCTATTTCTGAATCACTGTAAAGGTTCTGGAGGATCTCGAATGCTTCAGCACTTTGTTCTGCAGAGGTGCGGACGACCAGTACGAGCCTCGGATCCTTGCAGTCGATCTTGTAGCTTCTTGCGATCATCGGGATCTCATTGCGGATCTCGTTATCGAGCAGAACGTTTCTTATGAATATAGCCTTCTCCGCGTCAGTGCCCTTCTCCTTTACCAGGGTCTTGAGCCACTCGGCAATGAGCTGAAGATTGATCTTCGCATCCTGATCAGTGTTTTCGATATAGATGATGTATTTGAGCTGCTCGCCGATAAATACCTTGAGATAAGTACGGTCTGCCGTCGAAGCGAACAGATTGTCAGATGACATTACGGCTCTGAAAGAAGGATCTGTCTGATCTTCGCTGCCTTCATCAGTAGCTGCGAGGATCCTTCCTGTTGTATCCATGACTCCGCAACCGGAGGGGATTATCGTTTTGACCTGCCGCATGCACTTCTTGATTTCTTCCATTTTTACACCTCAGCCGAAATTCTCGCAGAATATCCGATTAAACGCTATTGTAAATAGTAATATTTTTCTTTGAAAGGTGCAAGCAAAATAAAACGGGCGTTCCGAAGAACGCCCGTGATAATTCATTGGTAAGACCCGAATTATGAAATGATGCTCTGCTCTGTATCCTTGTCGAAGATGTGGATACGGTTTGCATCGACTGCGAGGTCGACAGCCTGACCAACTGCAGACTGTGAAGTTGTAGGGTCAACGCGGCATGTGAGAGGCAGTGAGCCGTTAACTGTAACGTAGAGGTATGTTTCAGCACCGAGCATTTCGACGACGTCGACGTCTGCTGTGAAAGCTGACTCAGGGTGATCTGTAACATATGTGATATCGTCTGTGAGAGCCTCAGGTCTGACACCGAAGATGACTTCCTGACCATCACGCTCGATAACTTCCTCAACAGCATATCTCTCAGGGAGCTTGATAGTAACGTTCTCGAAGGAGATGAATACGTCAGAACCCTCAACGTTGATAACAGCATTGATGAAGTTCATAGGAGGCATTCCGATGAATCCTGCAACGAATGTGTTGACCGGGTTGTCATAGAGCTCCGTAGGAGAGTCAACCTGCTGGATGAAACCGTCCTTCATAACGACGATTCTCGTACCCATGGTCATAGCCTCTGTCTGGTCGTGTGTAACGTAAACGAATGTTGTCTTAAGTCTGTGGTGAAGCTTTGTGATCTCAACACGCATCTGTACACGGAGCTTAGCGTCGAGGTTTGAGAGAGGCTCGTCCATGAGGAAGACCTTAGGGTCACGAACGATAGCACGTCCGAGAGCAACTCTCTGTCTCTGACCACCGGAGAGAGCCTTCGGCTTTCTGTCGAGGAGATGCTCGATCTCAAGGATCTTAGCTGCTTCTGTAACACGGCGGTTGATCTCTTCCTTGCTCATTCTTCTGAGCTTGAGAGCGAATGCCATATTGTCACGAACTGACATATGAGGATACAGAGCGTAGTTCTGGAATACCATTGCGATGTCTCTGTCCTTAGGGAGTACGTCGTTGACGCAACGGTCATCGATGTAGATCTCACCTTCTGAAATGTCTTCGAGTCCAGCGAGCATACGGAGCGTTGTAGACTTACCGCAGCCTGAAGGGCCAACGAGGATGACGAATTCCTTATCGGCTACGTCAAGGTTGAAATCAGAAACTGCGACAACGCCGCCGTCATATTTCTTGTAAACATGCTGGAAAGATAAACTTGCCATAACTCATACCTCCAAAATGCCCGCTTTGGCGGGTCTTATCTTAATGAGAATAGTAACAAAGCCTGTTTTTCATTACTATATGACACTTTCTCCAAAAAAAAATTAGCTCTTTTGGCTTTATTTTTTGAGTTGATTGTTAATTTGTTCAAAACGAGTTGACAGTTTTGTGAGCATTATCCAAAATTCCTTCACAATTTGTGGAAATAAGCCTTTATAAAGCACTTTCGGGACTTTGTGCGAAATGTCACAGATGCCGTTTTGATCGGAAAAATTACTTTTACATTCATGTTACGCATCATATTGATAATGTAGTTTTTCTTATATATAACAATAATATTATAAAGCGGCCCGGAAGTATTGACTTTTGAATTTTTATGCATTATATTGCATAAATTATTACGGTTAGGATGGGTGGATATTATGGATTCATCAAAGAAGATAAATGTAAGCATCATCGGTTCCACAGGCTATGTAGGAGCTGAACTCGTCAGGGGCTTTTCGGCACATCCTGTCTTTGAACTCAAACATCTGATCGGAAGAAGCTTCGCAGGACAGAAGTTCTCCGACGTATATCCTGAATTCAGGAGCGTATGCGATCTGGTCATCGAAGACCTTTCGCCCGAGGAAGTCGGTAAGGACAGCGATCTTGTCATCACAGCCCTTCCCCACGGCGTTTCGAGCCAAACTGTTCCCGTTCTTCTTGATGCAGGCTGTAAGGTCATCGACCACAGCGGCGACTTCAGATACAAGGATCTTGCTACTTACGAGAAATCCTACAAACTCGACCATCCGCATCCGGAGCTTCTTGCAGATGCCGTTTACGGACTTCCGGAGTTCTACAGGGATCAGCTTAAGAATGCAAAGCTCACGGCTAATCCGGGATGCTATCCCACATGCTCACTCATTGCGCTCGCACCTTTCCTCAAGAACCATCTCATCGAAGAGGATTCGATCATAATCGATGCCGTTTCAGGCGTCAGCGGTGCAGGCAGAAAATCAGACCTCGCATATGCTTTCTGCGAACTCGATGAAGGATTCAAACCTTACGGAGCAGTAGGACACAGGCATACGACCGAGATCGCCGAGCAGTGCTCTTTCCTCGCAGGAAAGAATTCAGGCGACATCAAGGTCACGTTTACGCCTCATCTGGCACCTTTCAAGCGCGGAATGCTCGCAACGATCTACTGCAAGCCTTCAAAGAGCCTTGAAGATGTAACATCCGCGAAGATCAATGATATCTATAATGAATTCTATAAAGAAGAAACATTCGTAAGAGTTCTTCCCCAGGGCGTTCTTCCTGACGTCAAGGCTGTCTCCTACTCCAACTACATCGACGTAAACGGTGTATACGATGCTGAGACCGGACTTATCAAGCTCTTCTCCGCACAGGATAACCTCGGCAAGGGCGCCGCTCTTCAGGCAATTCAGGCTGCAAACGCAATGTTCGGTCTGGATGAGACAACAGGACTCAAGACGATAATCAGGGGGGTATAACATGGCCGGTCAGAAAGAGGCACCCGTAATCACGGGAGACATGCAGAACAATGTCGACAGGGCTTCGATCCTCATCGAAGCGCTTCCTTACATCAAGAAGATGCGCGGTCAGACCTTCGTCATCAAGTATGGCGGAAACGCAATGGTCAATGAAGAACTTAAGCAGTCTGTCATGGATGACATTACGCTCCTCAAGCTCATCGGCATCAACCCCGTCATCGTTCACGGCGGCGGACCCGACATTTCCGGCATGCTCAATAAAGTCGGCAAGGAATCCCATTTCGTAAACGGCCTAAGGTACACCGACGAGGAGACCATGGGTTATGCCCAAATGGTCCTTATCGGTAAGACCAACAAGGAGATCGTTTCCGTTCTCTGCGGCAAGGGCGCAAAGGCCGTAGGTATCAGCGGCATCGACGGCAATCTGATCGAAGCCGAGAAGATGACCGAGGATTCCGAGGGCAACCCCATCGACATCGGCTATGTCGGCAAGATCACACGCATCAACACAAAGGTCATTTCGATGCTCGCAAATGACGAATACATTCCCGTCATCGCTCCTATCGGCGTCGGCAAGGACGGCGAGAGCTACAACATCAATGCAGACACGGTAGCTTCCGAGGTTGCAGTCGCACTTGGCGCTTCCAAGCTCATCATCCTCACGGATGTCGGCGGCGTTCTTGAGACGACTCCCGAAGGCAAAGAGCATATCATTCCGGTACTCGATCAGCAGGACGTTAAGGACTGTATCGACAAAGGCATAATCAGCGGCGGCATGATCCCCAAGATTGAAGGCTGCCTGGGCACTGTTCTCCGAGGCGTCGGCCGTGCACACATAATCGACGGCAGGATACCGCATTCCATTATCCTCGAGACATTTACAAAGAACGGCATCGGCACAATGATAATCAAGGAGAAACAAGAGAATTATGAGTATAGAAAATGATTTTGCTTTGATAAGCGATTTTGACAAGAACTACTGTCTTCAGGTCTTCTCACCGCTCCCCGTAGCTTTCACCAAGGGCAAGGGCAGCTATCTGTATGACACCGAGGGCAACAAGTACCTGGACATGATCGGCGGCATCGCCGTCAATTCCTTGGGCCACGGCAATCCCAAGCTCGTCGGCGCGATTTCCAAGCAGGCAAGAAACCTCATCCACTGCAGCAACTATTACTATATCCCGCAGAGATCAGAGCTCGCCTACAGGCTCTGCAGGGCAAGCTTTGCCGACAAGGCATTCTTCTGCAATTCGGGCGCTGAGGCAAACGAAGCTGCCCTCAAGATCGCACGCGGATATTTCCACTACAAGGGTGAGAACAAGTACGAGATAATCACGGCCGAAAAGAGCTTCCACGGAAGGACTTACGGCACCATGACCGCTACCGGTCAGGAGAAGTTCTCCAAGCCCTTCGCACCCGTCGTTCCCGGTTTCAAATATGTTCCCTTCAACGATATTGATGCGCTCAAACTTGCTGTCGGCCCTCATACTGCAACCATTATGCTCGAGCTTATCCAGGGCGAGAGCGGCGTAAATCCCGCTGATGCAGAATACATCCAGGCTGTCAAAAAGCTCTGCACCGAGAAGGGTATCCTTCTCATCATCGATGAAGTCCAGACAGGTGTAGGCCGTACCGGCAAGATGTTCTGCTATCAGAACTACGGCATCACTCCTGATATCATGACCCTCGCAAAGGGCCTTGGCGGCGGCGTTCCGATCGGCGCTATGCTCTGCACTGACGAGGTCGCAAAGGGCTTCCAGGTCGGAGATCACGGCAGCACATTCGGCGGCAACCCCCTGGCTTGCGCGGCAGGTATCGCAGTCATGGAATACTTCGGTGAGGCTAATCTTCTCGATAACGTAAACCTCGTGAGCGCAGCGCTTTTCGAGAAGCTGAACAAGCTCAAGAGCAAGTACGGCTGCATCAAGGCGGTACGCGGCATGGGCCTTCTCATCGGCATCGAGTTTGATGAGACTGTCATCGCTTCAGGCCTCAGGGAAGAGCTTTTCAGGAACGGCTTCCTTGTAAGCGCCATCGGCAGATCCGTCATAAGGATCGCTCCCCCGCTCATCATCACGAAGGCCCAGGCATTAAGCTTCGTAAGGGCGCTCGATTCCATCCTTTCGACAAGGATGGGCGGCAAGCCGAATCCGATCCTCAATGCCTTCAAGAACATCGGACGCAAAGAAACACCCGCAATGAAGGCACTCGTTGAGGAAAAGCCCGCTGAAGAGGCAAAACCTGCAGCGCTTCCCGAACACGAAGACGAACTGGAATAAAGCATTAAGGAGTATGGAACCATGAAACACTATATAGATTTTCACGAAGACGTCGGCATCAAGGAACTCGACTATCTTCTCGATATCGCGGCTGACATGAAGGACAAGACCAAGAAGGGCATCAAACACCACTATCTTGACGGCAAGACTCTGGGAATGATCTTCACGAAGTCATCCACAAGAACGCGCGTCTCTTTTGAGGTCGGTATGTATCAGCTCGGCGGAATGGCTCTGTTTCTTTCCAACAATGATATTCAGATTGGCAGGGGCGAGACCATCTACGATACGGCAAACGTTCTTTCCGGCATGATCGACGGCATCATGATCAGGACCTTCAAGCACCAGGACGTCGTAGATCTAGCAAAGTACGGAAAGATCCCTGTCATCAACGGCCTTACGGATGACCAGCATCCCACGCAGATGCTCGCAGACCTCCTTACGATCAAGGAGCACAAGGGCGCATTAAAGGGCCTTAAGCTTGCTTACGTAGGTGACGGAAACAACGTTGCAAATTCACTTCTCCAGGCTTGCGCAAAGGCAGGAATGGACGTGGCGATCGGATCGCCTGCCGACTACACATGTCCCGAGAAATACGTCAAGCAGGCCGAAGAAGATGCAAAGATCACAGGCTCCAAGATCCTCATGACAACAGATCCTTTCGAGGCAGCAGCTGATGCTGACGTTATCTATACAGACACATGGACATCGATGGGCCAGGAAGCAGAGAAGGCCAAGAGAGTTGAGATCTTCAAGGATTATCAGGTCAACTCCAAGCTCATGGGCGTAGCTCACAAGGACGCAATCTTCCTCCACTGCCTGCCCGCATACAGAGGATACGAAGTTACCGAGGACGTCATCGACGGACCTCAGAGCGTTGTTTTCGATGAAGCAGAGAACAGACTCCACGCTCACAAGGCGATCCTCGTAAACTGCTATCTCAACAGCTGAAAAGAAGGTAAAACGCGCATAAGATGAACAACGGCGATCTTGTCACAAGGACCGCAACTTCCCGTGATGCGGCTGCCATACAGCAGCTGCTCAGGACTGCCATGCTCACTTACTGCGCGGAATCCGAGATATCGGCTGCAATGCTCGAAGCGATGACCGAATCCATAGAGTCTGTCGAAGAGCGCATCAGGAACAACAACTGCATTGCGGTATTTGACGGTGACGAAGCCGTCGGAACCATCACGACAGGCATTACAAACGTGCCTGTCAAATACAGTTTTTCCACTAAGACCGAGAATTTTCTGAGTGAGTTTTCACAGGCCGCTTATGTATCGCGTTTCGCAGTCATTCAGGGCAAAAGGCACGCCGGCCTCGGCGTCAGCCTCATTACAGCGAGCGAGGAATATTCAAGAAGCAGCGGATGCGAAGTCATGCTCCTTCACTGCTCTACCGTGAACAAGAAGATGACCGCATTCTACAATGCGCGCGGCTTCGTGCTTATCGATGTGGAAAATTCCAGAGGTTATCCGAGAGGGCTTTTCGCAAAAGTGCTGTAAGCTCAGACGGTCTCTGCCAGATACAGGCTGCAACCTGAAAGCGCCGGGACATCCTTGACCTGCTCCATTGCGGCCGCAGCATCTCCCCTGTTCTCAAACAAAGCAAATACTGCACTTCCCGAACCGGTCATGCAGCTGTATTCCGCGCCGGCATTTATGAAGGCCGTCTTGAGCGTTTCGATCTCCGGAACAAGCTTTATGGCCGGAGCTTCAAGATCGTTCATGAGAAGCTCGCGCTTCGCAAGAAGCTTTTCGAGCATGTCCGAATTATTTCTGTGATGGGTATTCATGCTGTCAATGTAATCCGAATATGCCTTCATATCGAAAGGTTTTGCCTCTTCGGAATCCATGAGGGCGAAGCACTCGGGAGTGGATACTCCTGCTTTCGGTTTGCCGATCAGAACGCCCAGACCTGCAAGGCTCTCGACCGGCTTTATGACTTCTCCAACACCTTCGCAAAGGCATGTTCCGCCGTAAAGGAAGAACGGAACGTCAGCGCCGACATTTACCGCTATGCGGAGAAGCTCCTCCTCCGAGAACGGCTGGCCAAAGTGTTCCTGAAGCACTACAAGGACCGCAGCGGCATCTGAGCTTCCGCCGCCCATTCCTGATTCGGAAGGGATGTTCTTGATAAGATCTATCTCGGTATAGGGAGCCGTGAAGCTCTCATCCTTAAGTTTTTTGTAATTGGAAAAGAAACGGTCGCAGGCTTTCTTGCAGAGATTCTTTTCGGGATCTATGTCACTCCTGCCGAAGCAGTTGATCTTGAACCCGCGGCGTGAAGAATCGATCGTGATGGTAAGCTTATCAGCACAGTCTATCTCCTGCATTACCGTGTAAAGCCTGTGATAGCCGTTGGGCAATGTGCCGTTAACCCTCAGAAAGAGGTTGATCTTTGCATTTGCTGTTATCTCATACGAATCCGTCGGCATATTCCGGCTCTCCGTTCAAATACTGATTTTATATCACCTTTATATATTATACGCTCTCATAAATAAAAGTGCCGCAGGTGATGTTCCTGCGACACTTAACTGATGCAAAGCGTTTCTTGGCAAGTGGCTCAGACAGCGACTTCTGAAGCCTTCTCAGGCATGATACCTACGCGGACTGTTCTTGTGAGAACATCGATGTAGCTGAAAGAAACTACAGACTGCTTGCCTGCCTCGTTCTCGCAGAGAAGTGTGAAAACGTTGGGATAGCAGTGCTCAACAGTGCCGATGTAGGTGATTATCCTTTTGCGTCCGCCATTTGTCTTGCAGACGATCCTTTTACCGATGAGATCCTGGAACTTGCTTCTGCACTTCTCGAGATCTGAACTGATAATCATTTGGTCACCCTCCGCTCGGAGATTATGTAAGAATAATCAGATAACTTTATAAAAAATGAATGATTATTGAAACACAGGACAATTCTAACCTTTGCTTGATTTTTTGTCAATAAAAAACCACAAGATTTAGTGCGTAAATATGTAATATCAACAAAATATAGTATTTCTTGCGCGCAAAAACCGTTTTTCAAAGGTATTCACACGCCTTCGCCGTTGAAAACACTATTTATTTTATTTAAAATCGTTGCGTGATGAAAAGACCTAATCCTACATTTCTGCAAAAAGCACCGAAGATACACTCGTCGCGCCGCAGGCGGACGCTCATTATCGTGCTCATAACGCTTGGCATCACCATGATCCTCATGTTCTTCCGCAAAGTCTCCTACGACGGCCAGACATATGCGGAAATGTTCCCCGACCTTGTCGGAGCAGCGAAAAGGGAGACCACGACATATTCCGAATACAGAAGGCCGGTCCATACCACCACCGAGTCGACTACGACCGAGACCACGACTGAAGCAACGACGATCCTTGCGCCTTCCGTTGTTACCACAACGCCGAGCGAGACAGAAGCTCCGACCACCAAGCAGCAGAATAATTCTCCCGATCCGATCATCGAGAACCCCAGCTACACTTTTAAGAAGGCTTCATGGCACCAGACAGCCACTTACCAGAAGAGAGCTGTCCTGCTCGACAGCCTGAGGGAAAAAGTCAGGGCGGTCGACAGAGAGCAGACCTATATGCGCATATGCTTTGAGTTCATCTCCCTCAAGAACGGAGACCGCATCGGCTACAGGAACTTAGAGCCCGTCCTTCCTTCCGGCGCTTATGCTATCCCGATCGAACTCGCATGGTACGAACAGTACGCAAAGGGCGATCAGGAACTCGCGGGAGTCTCAACATACGAAAAGGGCTCAAAAGGCGCATACTCCGCATCTTACATCGGCCATACATACAGATACGGCAAACAGTTCTTCCACCGCAATTCGCTCAACTATGCCATCACGAAGAATGACAGCATAGCCCTCAATTTCATCATCGAATCGATGGGCGGAATGGAGAAAGTCATTCCCGAAATAGACAAGATCAGCGGTTATATCGGCTATGATGACGCAATACTTTACACTGACTACAGAGGCAGACGCTACAATTCCGGAAGCAGGACATCCTGCTATGACATGACGAACTATCTCAAGTTCCTGTATAACGGTTACATCAACTCGCCCGACGTTTACCAGCGCATGATCAATGACATGTACTACAACGAGATGGTCTCGCCTTTCAAGGGCTCATTCGCACAGGATACCCCCATCCTTCATGTTCAGGGAAGGAACATCAGCATGGGCGCTTACATGGACTGCGCGATCATCGACTGCGAGGAACCGATCGGAATCGTCGTATATGTCGAGTCCGCTTATGAGGAAAACGCATATGCCGTCATGCAGCAGATAGCAAGGTACACTGCCGAGTTCGTAAGAGCCTGCTACAGCTGATATTCCGGATTGTCCTATTAATCATTTATATGTTTTAGGGTGCACCGGTTTTTTATGTTATAATTCATCTGGTCGTCCCGTCCGGTCTGTTGCCGGTCAGGGTCCCGTGTGACACTGAGCCGTGAACCCTGTCAGGTCCGGAAGGAAGCAGCAGTAAGCGGATTTCAGCGTGCGCCGCGGGGAAGCCTTGCCGGCGGCAGTTCGGGCGGGACGAACTCTTTTTTGTGTTAAATTTCGCGCAAGGGGCTTAGCTTATGGAAGAACATGTCGTGCTCTACAGGCAATTCAGACCGCTTACCTTTGATGACGTCATCGGACAGAAAGCTTCCGTCGGAGCGCTCCGCCAGGCGGTCATCAGCGGCAGACTCGCTCATGCGTATCTTTTCTGCGGCCAGCACGGTACGGGTAAGACCACGATCGCAAAGATCTTTTCGAGAGCCGTAAACTGCGAACATCCGGTAAACGGCAATCCCTGCAATGAATGCCCCACCTGCAAAGGCATACTGGACGGTTCCATTCTTGACGTAGTCGAGATGGATGCGGCTTCCAACAACGGCGTTGACGACATCAGGCCGATCCTGCGCGAAGTCAATTTCACACCAACCAGAACAAAATACAAAGTCTATATCATCGACGAGGTCCACATGCTCTCGAAGGGTGCGTTCAACGCGCTCCTCAAGACAATCGAGGAACCTCCGGCACATGTAATTTTCCTTTTCGCGACCACAGAGGTCGAGAAGATCCCTGCCACGATCATCTCAAGATGCCAGCGCTATGAATTCAGAAGGATTCCGGCAAACGACATCGTAAAGCGCTTAAGGGACGTTTCCGACAAGACCGGGATCAAGATCGAGGACGATGCGCTGAAGCTCATCGCTTCACGTTCTGACGGAGCTCTCCGTGACGCTCTTTCCCTGCTCGACCAGATCTCTCACGTTTCATCGGATAAAGAAGCGGTCATTACGCCCGCGCAGGTTGAGCAGATAACAGGTACCGTTGACAGCACGTTCCTCTTCAAGATGGCCAACTGCCTGATCGACGGGCATTTCGGCGAGCTTGTGGAACTCTGCAGCACGCTCCGCGATTCTGGCAAGAACCAGACAGTGTTCACCCTTGACCTCGCCGCATATTTCAGGGATCTCCTCATCATCAGGGTTCATGCAGATCCTCTCATCTATCTGCCCTATCCGACAGAAACGATAAAAGACATGTACCAGACGGCAAACAAAGTCAGCGCAGACACTCTCGCCGGCTTTATCAGCTATCTTTCGAAAGAATATCCTGAACTCAGACGTTCTCCCGACATCCCGACGAGCTTCGAGATAATGCTCATGAGACTGTGCGGAAGAAAGGCCAACCTCCCCGTCACACCTATAAAGATGCCGGAGAGCCTTAAGTCAACTTCTGACTCCAGGGAGAAGCCTGCAGAACAGCCCAAGGAAGAACCGAAGGAAGAGAAGAAAGAAGAAACCAAAGCTCCTTCCGAGCCCGAGAAAAAGGCGGAAGAACCTGAGAAGAAGCCTGAAAAGCCCGTGATCAAAGCACCCTGGGCGCAGCCGTCTTCACCTTTAAAGGCGCCTGTCGATGCAGATAAGGACGAAGAGAAGAAAGACGAGCCTGAAAAAGAAACTGAGAATAAGGCTGAAGAAAAGGAAGAAAAGAAGGAAGAGACCAAGTCTTCCTCCCCTGCCCTCGAGCTATCATTCTTCAAGCAGTTCGAAGCTTCCTCCGCGAAAAAGGAAGACGAAGAGAAAGAGTCTGAGAAAAAGGACACTGCTCCTGTTTCCTTCACTTCGTTTATGGGGCTTTCCAAGGACGAGTCCGGCGAGAAGAAGAATGGGGAAAAGAAGAAAGAAGCTCCCGCAAAGCCTGAGCCTACTTCCAATACTGGAATATTCGCAAGCCTTTCGGATTCATTCTTCGATGATCTGACAAAGAAATCCGAAGATACCGGAGCTAAAAAGACTGAAAAGCCCGCATCTACTCACACTTCTCAGCTTGTAGAGCAGGTCTCGCAGAGCGGCATCATCGTTGACGGCCGTCCCCGCGAGCACGTCCAGCAGGTACGCCAGCCTTCGATCACCACTGACGATGCTGACATTGCGGTCAAGTGGAAGTCAATGGTCTCGAGCATCGGCGAAGAGTATTCAAACATCGGCTCCATCCTGGGCAAGTCTTCGCTTAAGAGGCTCAGCGACTCTGTTTATATTGTTTTCGAGAACTCGGACCAGCGCCTCATGAGCAACCTCAAAGGCGTTGCGGCATTCAGATCCGTTTCGTCCAACATCAAGGATGAACTCGGAGCAGCGCACCTTTACCTCTGCACGAGCAGCCAGTACCAGAAAGTGCTGCAGACTGCTGCGGAGAAGGAAAGCGAGCAGAAAATGGAAGAACTCAAGAACCTTGCCGAAAGCAAGGGCATCAACACCGACATACATTTCGGTGAATAACAAGAATCTAATTTAGGAGGACATCAATATGGCAAAGGGCGGATTCCGCGGAATGGGTATGGGAGGCAACATGAACAACATGCTTGCCCAGGCTCAGAAGATGCAGAGACAGATCGAGATGGCTCAGGCAGAGATCCAGGCAATGGAATTTACAGGTACTGCCGGCGGCGAACTCGTTAAGGTTACCGTTACTGGCAAGCATCTGCTTAAGAGCGTTGAGATCAAGAAGGAAGTTGTTGATCCCGACGACATCGAAGGTCTCCAGGATCTCATCATCGCAGCTGCTAACCAGGCTCTCGAGCAGATCGACAAGACGAACCAGGAGAAGATCAGCTCCATCACAGGCGGTCTTCAGCTGCCTTTCTGACAGAGGTTCATTAAGTGGCAAGATATTCACCTTCGATCCAGAACCTTATATCAAGTCTGTCCAAGCTCCCCGGAATAGGCGGCAAATCGGCGCAGAACATTGCTTTTCACATCCTTTCTATGGATGATGCCGAGGCAAAGGAACTCACCGACGCGATAAACACGGCAAGGACCTCCACAAAGAGGTGCTCATGCTGTCAGAATTTCACTGACAGGGATCCGTGCCCCATCTGCTCCGATCAGGAGCGCGACAAGACCACGCTTCTCGTTGTGGAGACTCCCAGGGACGTCTCCACTTTTGAGCGTGCGAGAGAATATAACGGTCTTTACCACGTTCTTCACGGCGTGTTTGACCCGATGAAGAACAAGAGCATCTCTGACACGACGATCTCAGATCTTCTGAAGCGTCTCGCCGAACACAGCGAGATAACCGAGGTCATCATCGCGACAAACCAGAATGCCGAAGGCAATGCCACTGCACTCTACCTTTCAAGGATATTAGAGCCTTCCGGAATAACCGTTACAAGGCTCGCTTCAGGACTCCCCATGGGTTCCGACATCGAATATGCAGACGACCTTACCCTCATGAACGCGCTCCGCGGCAGGGTCACTCTGGCAGGCGGACACAAAGACTGATATGAGACTCGACAAATTTCTTAAGCTTTCAAGGGTTATAAAAAGACGCACGGTCGCAAATGATGTTTGCCAGGCAGGCCGTGTCAGCGTCAACGGCCGTCCCGCAAAGGCAGGCACAAAGCTGAAGATCGGTGATGTTGTAACCGTTCTTTTCGGCGGCGGAGCCGTAAGCTTCAAGGTCCTGACACTCCCCGAATCACCCCGCCGCGAAGAGGCTTCCTCCATGTATGAGATCATCGAGGATACAGCCGGTGCGGACGAAGAGTGATCCTCTTTTCTCCAATATTACAACTCGTTTAAGTTTTCTCCCTTTTCGTTGTTTTGAATGACCCGTTATGACACACTATCAGTGTTCGGTAATTAACTTCGATCAACGGGAGATATTGAAGTGCGTAAGTTCAAACACAAGAAGACACGCGGCTTTTCATTCACCACTGCGATGCTCGCTATCGCTCTGGTAGTTGTCGCCATCCTCTGCATCACCCGTTATTCAAACATCATCAAGCAGAAGGCACGTCTCCAGGCAGAGAACCAGTCTCTCAATTCCCAGTCCGTTCTTCTCTCAGACAAGCTCAGACAGATCAGAGCGCAGGAGGAAATGGGCAAGGACAACACCTACATCGAGAGCATTGCACGCGCCCAGCTCGATATGGTCTATCCCGGCGAGATCATCTTCAGGGTTACGACCGACAAGAACAAGTAACATCAAGTCCTCAGGACTTGAACATATCTGTAGTTGGATAAGACAAGACCGCGTCGCGGGAAGCTGTGAATTCCTGTAACGCGGTCTTGCTTTTTCTTTTTCAAAATTAAAGTGAGAAACAGTATCAATCCATCTGTTTGATCTGGAAACGGTCGAATCTTATCTTCTCCGTGTACTGCTCTTTGAAAAACAGCGTCTGACGGAACGCCGCGAATTCATGGGTGTTCTTTTTCATCCACATGGGTACGGGAATATCCATCCGGCGGCAAAGTTCCACCAGGGCGCGCTCCAGCCTGACGGAATACGCTTCGCCTTCTTTATCAGGTGTTTCGACCTCTTTGATCTCGGTCATTCTGTTGGCTACAAACAGCCTTCCTTCGAGTTTCATCGCATGCCTCGATTTGAATTTAGGTTTGCCACTATTTTGCCTTTTTTGGAACTTAAAGTAAACTGCCTGCGTGGTATCATACAGTTGTTCAAAGTAATTGTTCCTTACTTCATAACACCCTCCTTAAGACACTGACATCCCCTCGTCAGTGTCTTTTTTTGTAATCCTATATTTAGCAATATTTGAGGGGTTTTCTTTGGGTGCTATTCATTCTTTTATATGCTTCTGAAAACTGTCCTCATATGACTCTTTTTAAGCTTGCGAGTGGTGAAGATACCCCCCGCCCGCCTGCCTGCGCTCCTGTTTACCCTGCGGGTATGCATAAAAAAGGCGGTATAACCGCCCTTGTTTCGTATATCAACGATCTGTTATTCTTTCTTAGCTTTTTCCTTTTCGAGTTCAAGGCGTTCCCTGTCAATTCTCAGTTTTTCTTCCGCCATACCCTCGTATTTCTTCCGCTTTTTTCTATCCAAAGCCATTGAAATCCCGCCTGCTATAGCTACGGCTACAAGCACGAATAAAACCACAATAATCAAATATACTTTTGTCATTTCGTTTTACCTCCAGATTTCTTTCTTATAACAGTCAATACGGCTTCTCCGATTACAGATAAAATCAGAAGCAAACCAAATACTATAACTAGCGCCCAGCTCCTAAATAGCACGGCTACAAACAGGAAAATCAAACTGATAACAAATAATACTTTCATTGTGTCATGCCCTCCGATTGTGTAATCAGCTCCCACCATAAATTTAGTTTACCACTAATGCAGAAAAACGGCTTCTAGTGGACATATTGTGGACATTTTCATACACTAAAAACATGATCAAGTGCTCTGAAGCCTTTGAGTAAAGGCTTCTAGGGATAATATGTTAAGAATCCTTATTTCATAACACCCTCCTTAAGACACTGACATCCCCTCGTCAGTGTCTTTTTTTTAGCAATTTTCGCAGTTTTCCGGGCGTACTTATAAAAAACGGCGATATTCACAGGAATATTTGTGCAATTCTTATTATATTGTGTAATTTTTGTACTTTTACATATAAATCTTTTGTAAAAAGCCGTCCGTCTTATTGATAATGCAAAAAACAAGTTATAAAATGACTTATAGAATTTGTCGGTAGCCTGTTTATTTGAGGTGACCGTACCATCAGGAGGATCGAATTATGAAAAAATGTCCGGATTGCGGAATGGTAATCGCCAATCAGGCTATCAGATGCCCTAAGTGTAAGTATACATTCACATCCGCAGAGGGTGGCGGAGATACAGAAACCACAGTAACCCCTCAGGCAGCAGCAGTTTCAGCTGCAGCTACAGGCAGATCTGAAAAGGTCGCAGGCATTATGCCTATGGTCGATGTTAATAAGGACAACGTTGATACTCTCTATTCACAGCTCAAGGCAGCTATCGTTAAGAGAAAGACCGAGTTCGACCACTTCATCGATTTCCTCGAGAACCGTACTTCATGGCTCACAGCACCCGCTGAGGTCAAGGGTCCCCTCGCTTGCGAGAAGGGTCTCCTCATCAGGAGCGTTGCTGTTGCTAAGCAACTTCTCAGAATCAAGGATACGATCATGCCTCAGCTCGACGAAGAGTCCGCTATCATCATCGCTCTCTTCCACGAAGTAGGTAAGGTCGGTATTGAAGGCAAGCCTCTCTTCATCCAGGAAGAGTCAAGCTCCCTCGGCAGCACATCTGCTCTGGGTCTTTCCTTCTCCAGCAGGCTTTCCACATCTTCATCAAGCTCCGGCCCTTCTTATTCGATCAACAACAAGCTCGTTCACATGAATGTAGGCGTAAGATCCCTCTTCCTCGTTTCGCAGTACATGCTGCTCTCCGATGATGAGGCTCAGGCTATCAGCTACGCTTCCGACGTTGAACTGCTTGACGGCAAGCTCAGCCCGTATACACTCCTCCTCTCTACTGCTCTCCAGATGCAGAAGACGATCTACGAGGTTTCCGATACGGTATCCAGCTACAGCTTCACCGTTATCAATCCTTGATAATTTCATATTTACTCCATTTCTTTTCCCTGCCTCTTATTTCAAGAGGCAGGGTTCTTTTTAACTAAGGGGATTTTTCGATGAAATACGACAACGACCGTTTGGGTGCCGCTCTCAAGATGTATCTCGGCACGGAGCCGTTGCCCATGCACATGCCGGGGCACAAGCGCAACGCGGATGTCATCTCCGGCATATTCAGCCGCGACATCACTGAGATCAGCGGTTTTGACAATCTCCACTCCCCTTCCGGGCTCTTAAAAGACCTTGAGGATGCCGCAGCCGCCCTCTGGAACAAGGAGCATGCTTACTGCTCTGTAGGCGGTGCCACTTCCATGATCCTCTCCGCAGTGTGCGCCGCAGCGGTCTGCAACCCTGATGCGGAAGTCCTTGTCGCAATGAACTGCCATCTGTCAGTATGGAACGCACTTGCGATCGCAGGCAGCAAAGTCGTCCCGTTAATGCCTGCCTTCGATCCGGAGCTCCCTTTTGCGGGCCAGATCACGCCCTCTGAAGTTGAAAACCAGCTGATCAGGAACCCCCGGATCAAGACGGTCATAATCACATCCCCTACCTATGAGGGAGTAATGTCCGACACTGAGCAGATATATAGGATCACGAAGCGTTTTGATGCATGTCTGATCACCGACTGCGCCCACGGAGCTCACCTCGGACTCGACGACGGATTCTTCGGTCCTGATGCCGCAGGTGACATCGTCATCAAGAGCCTTCACAAGACACTGAACGCGCCTACCCAGACTGCAGTCATGCTTACGGCAAAGGACTGCCCCGTTCCTGAAGGCGTGTTAATGAACTTCATTGATATATTCGAGACGACATCACCGTCGTATGTCCTTCTGGGCGGTATTTCACGCTGCATTGCATCGCTGACCAAAAGCCGCGACATCATGAAACCCTGGGAAGACGGCATCAGATACGCGGAAGATGCCCTTTCCGGTCTCAGGAACTACAGGCTTTGGCTGGCACCCGTTAGGGAGCGCTCCAAACTCGTAATCCTCGGCGACGGCCTGAAGCTGGCAAACAACTTAAGGTGCGATTACAACGTCGAATGCGAAGCGGCTTTCCGCTCGCATCTGATAGCAATGACAGGCATCGGGGACACAGAGGATTCGATAAAGCGTTTCTGCGATGCGGTGATAAGGCTCGATGAGCTTCAGGAAAGCAGCGAAGATGTTGGCGAAAGATCATACAAGGGCCGCCCGCAGCCAAGATTCCTTACAACCGTCAGGGACGCCTGCCTTCGCGGCATGACCGCTGAGGAAGCTCCTCTTGAGGAAAGCTGCGGCCTTATATCGGGTGAGTTTCTTTTCGCTTATCCGCCCGGAGTGCCGCTCCTGATACCCGGCGAAATGATCACGGACGAAACGATAAAGTTCGCCAAAAACGCCGGATCAGACCTTTACATGAACGGAAGACGTTCTTTTGACGGCAAGATAAAGGTCCTGCCTTGACTGAGTCGGTCTTGCAAAGTATAATTTGCTCATTATAAATAAGGGGGAATGCGATCATGACGAGAATCGTTACCATCGAGACCCGTGACCTTGACAAGTCTGCCAAGGAAGGCGGATGCGGCGAGTGCCAGACTTCTTGCCAGTCAGCTTGCAAGACAAGCTGCGGAGTAGCTAATCAGGCTTGCGAGAAGGCTGAGTAATTAACGGTTATTTTGAGATTAAGGTCTCATTCTCGGATGAGACCTTTTTTTATGTAAACTCACGGGAGAGTTTTTATGATCCATTGCTATCAGTTTGAAGGCTTAAACATCGTGCTCGACGTTTTCTCGGGCTCTATTCACATGACCGATCTTGTCGCTTTCGACATGATCCGCTGGTACGAGACTGAGCCTGCTGAGGCCGTAATGGCAAAAGCAATGGAGGTTCATAAGATCACCCGAGCTGATGCTGAAGAATGCATCGCTGATATAAAAAAACTTAAAGAAGAAGGCAAGCTCTACGTTCCCGATAAGTACGAGCACCTTGCGCGTGATTTCAGGAAAAAGAGGTTTTCGATAAAGGCTCTCTGCCTCCATGTCGCCCACACCTGCAATCTCAACTGCTCCTACTGCTTTGCGAGCCAGGGCAAATACCATGGCGACCGCGCTCTCATGAGCCTTGAGACAGGAAAGAAAGCGATCGACTTCCTTATCGAGAACTCAGGCTACCACAAGAATCTCGACATCGACTTCTTTGGCGGCGAACCTCTGATGAACTGGGAAGTCTGCAAGGAACTCGTTAAGTACGGACGTGAGCAGGAAAAGCTTCACGGCAAGAATATCCGCTTCACGCTCACTACCAACGGCATCCTCCTCAACGACGAGGTCACCGATTTCTGCAACAAGGAAATGCATAACGTAGTCCTCTCCCTCGACGGTCGCAAGGACGTAAACGACAGGTTCAGAGTCGATATGGCCGGCAACGGTTCATATGACAGGATCGTTCCCAACTTCCAGAAGTTCGTCGAAAAACGCGGCTCAAAGAGCTACTACATGAGAGGAACCTTCACTCACCACAACACTGATTTCGTAAACGACATCAAGCACATGCTGGACTTAGGCTTCACAGAGCTTTCAATGGAGCCTGTCGTAACCGACCCCTCCAGCCCATCTGCACTGACAGAGGAAGATCTTCCTGTTCTTTTCGAGCAGTACGAAGAGCTAGCAAGGCTCATGGTCAAGAGATACAACGAAGGCAAGCCTTTTACCTTCTACCACTACATGCTCGACCTCACATGCGGCCCCTGCATCTACAAGCGTGTTGCAGGCTGCGGATCCGGTACTGAATATCTCGCTGTCACCCCATGGGGCGACCTCTATCCCTGCCACCAGTTCGTCGGCGATCCCAACTACAAGATGGGCGACATCTACACCGGCGTAACTGCTACAGAGACCCGCGACAAGTTCGCCGCATGCAATGCTTACAGCAGACCCGAGTGCAGAGACTGCTGGGCAAAGCTCTACTGCTCCGGCGGATGCGCAGCCAACTCCTATCACGCAACCGGAGACATCCAGGGCGTATACGAATACGGCTGCAAGCTTTTCAAGAAGAGGATCGAGTGCGCCATCGGCGTAAAGCTCCTCACCTCGGGGATCGACCAGCCCGGCGCCAAATAAGTCTTATTCACAGCAATTACCCATAAGGAATGAAAAACCGTTTTCTTATGGGTTAACCCTTCTGATCAGCAGCGGTTCAGGCTCCAATTACCTATAAAAAACGCAAAATTACGGATTTATAGGTAAAATCTCGCCTGATCCTGGCTGAAAAGCACCTGATTTACCTATAAAAATGAAAGAACTCTGAATTTTATAGGTAAACCGGGTCCGAAAATGCCTCGAAGACGCAGAAATTTACCTATAAATTCCAAAAAAGATGAAATTTATAGGTAACCCCCTAAAAAAGCAAGCACAAAGCAATCGTCCCATCCACAAAGACAGCAAGGATGGGACGATTTATTTTGGAAGTATTATGAAGAAAAAATTAATTACCCTGACCGTAGTAGGCGTTCTTGCCGTGCTTTCTCAAGTAATGCTTGTCGAGGAGCTCCTGCTGCATGGCTCCGAGTGAAGGATTGATCATCTTCGCGTGGAATGCCATAAATGCACACTCCTCGAGGACTACGGAGTTATGCACTGCATCGTTTGCGTCCTTGCCCCAGGTGAAAGGTCCGTGGCTGTTTACCAGGACTGCGGGGACCTGAACGGGATCGATGCCTCTCTTGTTGAATGTCTCGATGATGACGTTGCCTGTCTCGAGCTCATACTCACCGCCGATCTCTTCGGGGGTCATCTTGCGCGTGCAGGGAATCTCGCCGTAGAAAGTGTCGCCCTGTGTCGTGCCGTATGCGGTAATGCCAACACCGGCCTGCGCAAAGCTCGTTGCCCATCTTGAGTGGGTGTGTACAACGCCTCCGATGCCCTCAAATGCCTTGTAAAGAGCGATGTGGGTGGGTGTGTCGCTGGAAGGCTTATAGTGGCCCTCGACGACTTTTCCGTCAAGGTCTAAGACTACCATGTCTTCAGCTTTCATTCCGTCGTAATCCACACCGCTCGGCTTGATGACGATAAGACCGGATGCCCTGTCGATCTCCGAGACGTTTCCCCATGTGAATGTGACGAGGTCATGCTTCGGAAGGAGCAGGTTGGCCTGCAGTACTTTTTCTTTCAGTTCTTCTAACATTTATGCGGCTCCTTGATATGTGATATCAGAATTTTACCGCAGCAACGCGCTCAGCGTCGAGCGCCGCGGAGAACTTCTCAATGTAGCGGTCAAAACCTTCAACGTCTTCTGCAACAGGCGCAAAGGTTGAACATCTTGCATCCTTGAAGACCTTGTTTGCTAGGAACTCCTCGAGAGCGCCTTCCTTATTTGCACGGTAAGCTGCAAGGAGAGCCATTCCGTAAGGCCCGCCCTCGCCTGCCGTCTCCATGACGGTTACGGGTGCTTTGCAAGCTGCTGCCATGTAGCGCTGGCCGACGACGGGTGTCTTGAAAAGACCGCCGTGACCTGTAAGGCTCGTGATCTCAACGCCCTCTTTTGCGAGGATGTCCATGCCGATCTTGAGCGTAGCCATTGTCGAATAGAGCTGTGACCTGAGGAAGTTGGCGAGCGAGAAATCGCTGTCGGGAGTCCTGATGACGAAAGGCCTGCCGCTGTCTAAATGCGTAACGCCTTCACCTGCCATGTAGTTGACTGTGCAGACGCCGCCGCAGTCAGCTGTGCCTTCCATGGACTTCTGATAAAGCTTTGTATAAAGGTCGCCTGTGTCAACGGATCCGCCGAAGAGTTCGACCGTCTGTCTGAGAATGCTGACCCACGCATTCATGTCGTTGGTGCAGTTGTTGCAGTGAACCATCGCAACGGCTTTGCCGCTCGGGGTGGTAACCATGTCGATCTCTTCGTAGACCTTGCTCAGAGGCTTGTCCAGTACGACCATCGAAAAGATGCTCGTGCCGGCTGATACGTTGCCCGTGCCTGCGGAAACGGCGTTTGTAGCCGTCATGCCGGTACCTGCATCACCTTCAGCGGGTGCGAAAGGAATTCCTGCGGGCAGTTTGCCTCCGAGGAGAGCTGCGCCTTCGGCCGTCAAAGAACCTGCGTCTTCGCCTGCGGGAAGCACCTTGGGAAGGATGTCTCTGATCTTCCATCCGAGATTTCTGTCTGCGATGAGGTTGTCGAACTTGGCGATCATGCCCTCATCGTAATCGAGCGTATTGCTGTCGATCGGGAACATGCCTGAAGCATCTCCGACACCGAGAGCGTTAACGCCTGTGAGCTTATAGTGGACATAACCCGCAAGAGTCGTGATGTGTGCGATGCGGGAGATGTGTTCCTCGTTGTTTAATATCGCCTGGTAAAGATGAGCGATGCTCCATCTCTGGGGGATGTTGAAGTCAAGGAGGCCTGTCAGATCAGATGCGGCCTGCGCCGTCATCGTATTCTGCCATGTACGGAATGGCACAAGGAGATTCCATTCCGTATCAAATGCCAGATACCCGTGCATCATTGCGGAAATACCCATTGCCGCAACGTCAGCCGTATCGGTGTCTGACAGGGCCTTCCTCAGTCCTTCAAAGGCTTGATCAAGGCTGTATGTCCATACGCCGTCAGTAAAGTCGCTCTTCCAGACGTAGTCGCCTGTGGAACGCTGCGTAAAGTTGTCGTCGATGACGACCGCCTTGATACGTGTGGAGCCGAATTCAATGCCCAGATAGTTACTCATCTTTAATCCTCCGTGCCATTATTATTTCTTTGCACCAGCCTTACGGCGGAGAACAAGGCTCTGGATCAGGAGGAACAGACAGAGCATGAAAGCGACCGTGATATTGGTCCACCATGCTTCGTCAAGTCCGAGTGAAGAGACGATGTTCTTGATGGTACTGAGGCTCAGAACTCCGAAGAACGTTCCGACGATGTTTCCAACGCCGCCCGTCAGCAGTGTTCCGCCTATGATGGAGGATGCTATGGCGTTCATTTCCGCACCGTCCGCATGTGAAGGAGAACCGGAGCCTACATGCATAAAATACACATAGCCGCCGATGCCTGCAAGTACGCTGCAGAGAAGATGCGCGATAAACTTGGTTTTCTTGACGTTGATACCAAGAAGTCTTGCGCTCAGCGCGTTTCCGCCGACTGCATAGAAGTTTCTTCCGATCCTTGTCCAGCGCAGGAGGCAGAACAGGAGTATTACGACTACGATGGCAACTACGACGCCGATCTCGATATAAGCAGGAATATACATTCCTTTTTTGTTATAGGAACCCATGAAGGGGATCTCGATCCTGGTGCTCCTCATTGCAACAAACGCTTTGTGCTCGACGTTGAAAGGATTTGCATTGACTATGGTGGTCATGCCCTTCGCAAAGAAGAGTCCTGCGAGTGAAACGATGAACGGCTGGATCTCAAGGTAAGCTACGAGCGTGCCCTGGACAATACCGAAAGCAAGACCGATGGCTACAGCAAGGCATATGGATGTAACCACGTTTCCGCCGTTCTTGTCGAGCAGTACCGCGCAGCTCATGCAGACGAGAGCGGTTACCTGACCGACGGAGATGTCGATGCCTCCGGTGATCATTACGAGGCTCATGCCGCATGAAAGGATGATAAGGCTCGCGTTTTCGTTAAGGATATTAAAAAAGTTCTGAGGCTTAAGGAATCCGGAACCCAGGCAGATGATCGCCATCGCATACATTAAAACGAATACCACAATGGTGATGATCAGGAGCAGGTTTGTATCTGAGATGTTTCGGAGCGATTTTTTAGGAGCTACCACGTTTTCCATATCAAGCAGCCTCCTTTACAGATTTCTTTGAAGAAGATTTCTTGAGCTGGTTGATCTTCTCTCTTACGACAGGTGCCGAGAGGACAACGAGGATGATGACTACGACAGCCTTGTAAGCAGGAAGCGCGGTCGAATCAACGTTGAACTTGTAGAGCGTTGTCGTAAGGAACTGAATGATGTAAGCACCCATGATTGAAGCAGGCATACTGAACTTACCGCCGCCAAGGGAGTTGCCTCCGAGAGCTACAGCAAGGATAGCATCCATTTCGATATCCTTTGCAACGACTGAATAGTTGATCGTTGAGATACGGCTTACTTTGATGAGACCAACTACTGCGACACAGAGGCCGAGGATCATGTAAGTGATGAGCTTGACGACTGCGGGGTTGATTCCGTTAAGTCTTGATGAGTGCGGGTTGATGCCTACAGCCTGTGAATACAGTCCGAGATTCGTGAACTTGAGTGCAAGGAATATGATCAACATGCACGCTGCCGCTATGAACACCGGCGTCGGGATCGGGATTCCGGGAATGAATGTTCCGAAGTATGAGAACTCGGGCTCTGCGATGATCGGGAGCTCGTTGTTGTTGATCCATGCAGCGATGGAACGACCTGCAGTGAAAAGGATCAGCGTTGCGACCATCGGCTGTATCTTGAAGAATGCTACGAGTGATCCGTTGAATGCGCCGAAAAGCATCGCAACCAAACATGCAACGAGGAAAGCCACGATGATGGGTGCCTTCATGTGATCAGGTCTGGACTCGTTTCCGCAGAGGACCTTGAGGATGACCGAACCGGCAATGGCGATCGCCGCGCCGACTGAGATATCCTGTCCGCCTGATGCAGATGTTACGAGTGTCATTCCGATCGCGAGGATCGCAAGTTCACTGCCGTAGTCAAGGATAGTAATGAGATATCCTGAAAGGACAGGCTGGTTTGCGCTGTTATAGCCGAGCTTGATCGCAAAGAACGAAGGATCAGCTATGAGGTTGAATATAACCAGCAGCAGGAGTGCCATTACAGGTATGAACAGCTGCATGCGCGTGACGGCGATGAGCTTTTGTACAAAAGGTTTTTTAGATAATGGTCTTGACGATGTCATTTCTCTTCACCTCCGGCTATGGTTGCCATGACCTTGTTGCGGGTGAGCTCGTCACCATTGAGTTCTCCGACTACTTTTCTGTCTCTCATGACTATGAGACGTGAGCAGGTCCTGAGCATCTCGTCAATCTCTGATGAGATGAACGTTACGCTCTTTCCTTCAGCTGCAAGCTTCAATGCAAGCTTCTGGATCTCGATCTTCGTACCGATGTCGATACCTCTCGTAGGCTCGTCAAGGATGAGGAAATCCGGATTTGTGAGGAGCCAGCGTGCAAGGATGACCTTCTGCTGGTTTCCGCCTGAGAGCTGTCCGATCGGCGTATCCGAGGAAGCTGTCTTAACGTCGAGGAGCTTAATGTATTCCTGCGCCATCTGTTCAGCCTTTGCTTTCGAGAACGGTCTGAAGAATCCCTTCATGACCTGGAGAGCGAGAATGATGTTGTCTCTTACGGAAAGGTCAGCTACGATTCCGTCTTTCTTTCTGTCTTCGGGAAGATATCCGATACCGTGCTTCATGGCATCGATAGGTTTCTTGATCCTGACTCTCTGACCGTTGATAAGAACCTTTCCGCCGAGGACCTTGTCAGCTCCGAAAATGGCTCTGACGCACTCACTTCGGCCGGAACCCAGAAGTCCCGTGAAGCCGTTGACTTCGCCCTTATAGATTGTGAAATCGAAAGGCTTGATACCGGCGTTGCTTACAAGGTTCACAGCTTCAAGGACCGGTGTGGTATTCCTGTCGACTGCACCGACATCGCTTTCGCTCTTGATGTCTGACATGTCGTCTAAATCCTTGCCGAGCATCTTCGAAACGAGTTTTACTCTCGGAAGATCCTCAATTACGTACTCGCCTACGAGCGTTCCGTCTCTTAATACAGTAATCCTGTCGCAGACCTCATAGACCTGGTCGAGGAAGTGCGTGACGAAGATGATGCCTACGCCCTTTTCCTTAAGATCCCTCATGAGCTTAAACAGCTTTTCGACCTCCTGCTCGTCGAGCGAAGAGGTAGGTTCGTCAAGGATAAGTACGCGGCACTTCATGTCTACGGCACGTGCGATCGCTACCATCTGCTGGACTGCGATCGAGCAGCTGCCGAGCTGCTGCCTGGGTGTTGCGGGTATGTCGAGCGACTTCAAGAGCTCGCCCGTCTTTTTATTCATGTCAGCCCAGTTGGTAAAAGCGCCCGAACGGCCGATGAACATGTTCTCGGCTACCGAAAGGTTCGGACAGAGGGCTATTTCCTGGTAAACCGTGGAAATCCCTGAATTCTGGGCGTCCTGAGGTGATCTTATATGTGCTTCTTCAAACTCGGCTTCCCCTGCCGCGTCTGAAGTATTTTTCCTGATTAATATCGTTCCGCCGTCTTTAACATAAACACCGGTCAGAACCTTGATCAAAGTGGATTTTCCTGCGCCGTTCTCTCCCATAAGGGCATGAATCTCGCCGCTTCTCAAAGTGAAATCCACATTCTGAAGAGCATTTACTCCCGGGAAATATTTGCAGATGCCGCGCATCTTCAAAACTTCGCCTGTCTCCATAATTTCACTCCCCTGTTTTTAAAAAGGCACGCGGTGCGGAAGTTCCGTACCGCGTGCCGGTCAATTACTTAGTGTTTGTGACTTGTAAGGACCTGTCAGATTCCGTACTTGTCAACGTCTTCCTGTGTGATCGTAGCTGCGTCGAAGCCCTTCTCGTCCATGATGATGACCTTCTCTGCAGGAGCCTTGCCAGCCTCGAAATCCTTGATGATCTTGTCGATGTAGGAAGCCTGGAAAGGATTGCACTGACCGTCGTAGTTCCACTTCTTAGCGAGCAGTTCCTTGAGAGCCCAAGCGTTGCAGTCATAACCCATAACGATTACGTCGCCGCCTACGCCGTGAGAGATGTTAGCCTTATCGAGAGCTGCAACAGCACCCTTAGCCATATCGTCGTTCTCAGCATAGATTACGTTGAACTTCTCGCCGGAGTCGATAACAGACTGAACGATCTGCTGTGCCTTCTCTGCGTTCCACTCAGCTGTCTGCTGCTTAACGATCTTCCAGCCGTTTGCCTTAGCCTTGTCGTCCATAGCGCCTGAACGGCCCTTCTGAGCTGCTGTACCCATAGCACCCTGGATGTGGATGATCTTGTACTCGGGGAGCTTCTGAGCTTCGAGCCATGCAACAGCTGTCTCGCCTTCTTTTCTCATGTCGGAAACGATGGAAGCCTCATAGAGAGACTGGTCAGCATCGATCGTACGGTCGAAAAGGATAACCTTAACGCCTGCTGTCTTAGCATCCTGGAGAACAGAATCCCAACCGGATGTGTCAGCTGCTGAGAGAAGGAGATAATCAACTTCGTCTGTGATGAACTTCTTTGCTGCAGCGATCTGCTCGTCGTTCTTAAGGCTGTAAGCGAACTGGGCTTCATAGCCGTTCTCTTTTGTGAAAGTAGCCTTCATGTCCTTGTCGTTTGCTGTACGATAACCGGACTCGTTAGGATCGTTGTTGATGATACCGACCTTGATGAGCTTGTCACCGGCAGGTGCAGGAGCAGCTGTTGTAGCAGCAGCCGTTGTAGCAGCAGCTGTGGTAGCAGCGGGAGCCTGGTTGCATCCGGCCATAACGAAACCAACTGTAGCAGTCAGTAATACCGCAAGAAACTTCTTCATAGTTTTTCCTCACTTTCATAAATGTGTTTCTTGATTTTTCGAAGCCCGTACGGTTACCCGGATCGGGCTTTTCTGTCCACAGTTTGCCCTGACCCCCATGCCCGTTCAATAACGTCCGGGCTCTTTTGACCAGATAAACAATACAAATTTTGGGGTACATTGAAAAAAGCATACCAGTTTGCGATAATTAAACGGTAAATGTTGGATTTCTTTTGAAAACCGGGCATATTTTGTTGGAATTTTTATTCCCGCACCGGACGGGAACACAAAAAACGGTCATGTAAAATTGACAATAACGGTTTTTGCAAGTTACAGATTTTTCCGAAATTATTGGTATTTTTCCGAAAAATCCGCCGCTGCTGTCACTGATCGAAAATGTGTTTTTTTATGGATTTTTACAAAATGTACCTGATGAAAAACAGGGCTAAAGGGGGCTCAAAGCTATGAAATACAGGGTTTTGGCGCAATTCTTAAGAGAAGACCTGCAGCTTCATGCGAAAAATCCGTCATATAAGCTCCCGAGCGAACGTGAACTGACCGCCAGGTTTGGCGTAAGCAGGCAGACCGTCCGCCGCGCGATGCTCGATCTGGAAAACGAGGGTCTGATCACCAGCAGGCGCGGCAGCGGATATTACAAGGCCATATCCGGTACATCTTTTCACTCGCAGATAGCAGTCATTACGACTTTCACTGACGAATACATCTTCCCCGGAATATTAAGAGACATGGAAAACGTCCTCGGCACGAGAGGATACCAGTTAAGGTCCTACGCGACGCTCAACCGTGTTTCCGCGGAACGCGAGATCTTACAGAGCCTGATAAACCATCCCGTCGGCGGAATACTGGTGGAAGGCTCGAAGACTGCGCTTCCCAATCCCAACATGGATCTGTACCAGACTCTTCACAAGACGGGCATCCCTATAGTCTTCTTCCAGGGCAATTACCCTGCGCTCTCATACCTGCCTTCAGTCACCGACGATAATTATGCGGGCGGCTACAGGCTCGCGAGGTATCTTCTGGACAGGGGCAGGAAAAACCTTGCCGGCATATTCAAGAGCGATGACCTTCAGGGGCCTGAGCGCTACAGCGGCATGATGAACGCGATCAGGGACAGGGGACTTTCCCTTCCCGATCACAGCGTATGCTGGTTTGATTCCGCGCAGAGGAGCAGGCTCGTTGACGGCAGGGACATGTCGCTGATCGAAGCATTCATCAAAGAGTATCTGCCGCTCGCTGACGCGGTCATCTGTTACAACGATGAGATCGCGTACCATTTGATCAAATACCTTACGGAGAACGGGAAACGCGTGCCGCAGGATATCGCGGTCGCAAGTTTTGACAACAGTTATTACAGCAGGATCAGCCCGGTGCCGATCACTTCACTGTGGCACAGGACAAGACGTATGGGTACTGAAGCGGCAAACGTAATGCTGTCGATCCTTCAGGGAAAGAACCCGCATTCAGCAGTCCTTCCCTGGGAATTGACCGAGCGCCAGAGCACCTGAATCAATATTTTCTCGAAGCAAGAAGCTCTTCGGTTATGTCTTCGGGCTTGAAGGCGGTCTCTTCGACATAGCGGTTCTTTTCAGGAACCTTGCCTTCTTCGATGGTCTTGATGACCGACTCGACGAGAGGTCCCAGGAGCGGATTGCATTCAACGGTAAGGGCGATCTTTCCCTTCTGGCAATAGACGAGGGCATTATACGTGGCATCAAAAGAGATGACCGACACCCCGTCTTTTCCGCACTTGTAGCCGAAGCTCTCGAGCGCCTTAATAGCGCCGTATGCCTCGTTGTCGTTCTCGCAATAGACAACGTCTATCTGGGGAAGGCTGTCACGGTTGGACAGGTATTCCTTCATGACCTCGTAAGTCTTGGCCTCGGTGAAGTCACCGTCCATCCTCGCGATCACTTTCCACTTGGGATTGGTTTTTACTGCATCGTCAAGCGCGGCGGTCCTTCCGAGCTGCGGGGTCGAGCCCTTGGTTCCCTGGATGTGGATTATGTTGACCTGCTCGGCGTTGCTGTATTTCTCCTTCATCCAATCAGTCGCCTTCTTGCCCTCGGCATAGAAATCCGAACCGACATGCGCCGTGATGAGGCTGTCGTCCTTCACGTTTACCATTCGGTCAACAAGGATCACCGGAATGCCCGCGTCCTTTGCCTCCTTGAGAACGGCATCCCAGCCGTCCTCCGTTATGGGCATGACAACGATGTAATCGACCTTCTGCTGGATGAATCTTCTGATAGCGACAAACTGGTTCTCCTGTTCCTGTCTCGCGTCATCGAAAAGAAGCCTGTATCCGTTTGCTTCAGTAAACACGGATTTCATTGAAGCGGTATCCGCCTGCCTCCAGTCGGATTCGGCACCGACCTGGCTCATGCCGATCACGATCATGTCATCCTTTTCGGGTTCTTCCTGCTTCGTGCATCCGCAGAGCGCGAAAAACGCATATAAGAGCACCATCAGCAGTGCCGCCGTTTTATGCTTCATCCGTATTCCTCCTTGAGGCGGGTATCCTGACGGTTACGTCTGTCCCCTCACCTTCAGTACTCTCTATGGAAAGGCCGTATTTCTCACCGAAAAACAGCTTGAGTCTCTCATCCACCGTGGAAAGGCCGAAGCCTACTCTCTCGCGGTTGCATAGTCCCGCCCTGAGTTCCCCGAGGCGTTCCTTTGTCATGCCGGCACCGGTATCACTAACGGTTATGACAATGTCATCACCTTCAGCCTTTCCGGTAACGGTAATAAATCCCTTTGCGCGCTTGAGCTTTACGCCGTGATAGAGTGCATTCTCTACAAGCGGCTGGATCGTAAGCTTAGGGAGCCTCGTGCCTTTTATCGCGGGATCGATGTCGATCGAATAATCCATGATGTCCTTGTAGCGGAACTGCTGGATCTGCAGGTAACTCCTGATCTGCTTTTCCTCATCGTCGAGCGTTACGACATTCTCACCGTTTGACAGAGAATGCCTGAAGAAAGAAGAAAGATCGGTGACCATCTCTTCTGCTTCCTCGGTCTTTCCCGCCTCGATGAGCCATATGATCGTATCGAGCGTGTTATACAGGAAATGCGGGTTGATCTGCGCCTGCAGAAGAGCAAGCTCCGCCTGTCTTAAGCTCTCCTGTCTGTCAGTCGATTCCTTCATCAGGGTGCCCATCTTTTCGACCATCTGCTCAACGCCTTCGCTCAGCGCGCTGACTTCATAGACCTGCGATTCAACAGGCTCTTTCACGGTGAGGTCGCCGCCTCCGATCTCCTGGACGCGATTTGAGAGATTTTCGATCGGTTCTGCGATAGAACGCGAGATCCTTGCCGAATGGCGCAGCAGAACGGTAAAGAGCACAGCCACGCCCAGGAATATCAGCACGAGACCAATCGTAAGCTGGGCGTTCATCCTGTCCTGCAGCGAATTGAGGAGCACCGCCTCGCAGTAAAGATAACGGTACATGTATTCTTCTATAAGAGAAGTAAGAACGTAGATATTATTCTTAAGCAGTATCTGGCGCTGGTCATAGCTTGCGGTAAACTCGATCTCGCGCATCTGGTCTTCAAGGTTGCCGCACAGATCGATAACGCTGGTGATAGCCTGCTTGCTGTCTTTGTTCGCAGTGCTCGAAATGAGGTCTTCAGCGATCTTCTTTGCCTGGCCGACTTCCTTCATCGGCAGTCCTTCGGCTTCCTTGCTTCCGATAACGTAGTAGTACATCTTGAGATCGATGTCTTCCTTGAAGTTCTGGTTGAACTCGGAAGCCGTCGTGAGGTTATGCATGTAGTGCTGGTAACGCAGCTGATAGTAGACGATCGTAAGCACCTCTATCAGGAATACCGTGACAGTAAGGATTGCAAGCCCTATAAAGAGCTTTTTCATCTGCGAGGAGATCGTGGTCTCCTTAACTTTCATCAGTGCTTACCCCCGGACCTGTATTCCCTTGTGGTCATGCCCTGCGTCTTCTTGAAAAGGAAGCTGAAATAATGAGGATCCTTGTATCCTACTTCGAGAGCGATCTCGCCGGAATGCTTGTCGGTGGTCCTCAGGAGTTCCTTTGCCAAAGTCATTCTCTTCGATGTGACGTACTCGACGAATGTCGATTTCATTTCCTGGCTGAATACCGCGGAAAGGTAGTTTGCGCTGATGTTGACTTCCTTTGCGACGGTGTTGAGCGAAAGGCTGTCATCGGTAAAGTGCGAATCTATGTAGTCGACCGCGCGCCCCAGGATGTCCCTGTACTGGTTGGCAGAGTTCTGTATCCTGAGCTTGACCGCCTGCATTATGAACTCGTTCATGTATCTTCGAAGATCCTGAAGTTCAACGTTCTGCTGTTCGGTCATGTCCTGGCAGGTCACTCCTTCAAGGAGCTTCTCCTGCTTGACGCCCAGAGAAGAGACGAACTGGATCGCGGTAAATCTGGTGGAGAGCATTACATAGTGGCAGAAGGCCTGTGAGCCGGCTGCGCTGCTTATGTCCAGAAGGAACTCGCTTACGACGTTGGGGATCTCTTCCGGAGCAGCGCTCTTCATGATCTCCAGGAGCATGTCCGGATTAAACTTGCTTACGTCGAAATTACCGAGATCTGCGCTGGTGTCCTTAACGCCGGGTTCCTTGACAGTGTCAGTCGTCAGAATGTGCGTGTCCGGCTGGATGTAACGGTATGCCCAAAGGCGCGAAACGTCCTCGTAGCATTCGGGGAGCTGTGAAAGACGTCCGGCGGTCATGCCTACTGCAACATACCAGGGCTTTTGGCCCTCATATATGCTGTAGCGGTTTGTTATCGCGGCGATACAGCTCTGGATGTAGCTGTCCATCCTGCTCTTTTCGCCCATGATGAGGAGCATGTATGTGGAAAGGTTCCAGCGCAGGAGCAGATATTCGGGATGCTTCATGAAATGGCCGAGAAGGTCTTCCCTGACCGTCGCATCGGTATCGGAATACGTCTCACCCATCGCCGAGAACAGTGCTATGCAGTAACTCTGCGCGCGCAGCTCAAGGCCGAGCCTGCCGGCATCCTCATAGATCTGCTGCACTGAGAGCTTGCCCGCAACGACCTGCTCGATGAAGCTCCTTCTTGCGAATTGCTCGTATTCCTGGGAATCCCTCTGGAACTGTGCCTGATAGTTGCGCTGTTCCTGTTCCTGCTCGATCTTCTCCTTTACTTCGCGGAGAACGTTCATGAGGTTTGCCTTGGTTATCGGCTTTAAGAGATACTGCTCGACGCCGATCTCGATCGCCTGTCTTGCGTATTCGAAATCGTCGTATCCCGAGATTATTATTATCTTCGTATTTGGAAATTCCTTTAAGACGAGCTTTGAAAGTGAAAGTCCGTCCATGAAGGGCATCTTGATATCAGTGATGAGAACGTCCGGATGTGTCGTGCCGATGAGCGGCAAAGCCATCTCACCGTCGGTAGCCTCGCCTACGAACTCGTACCCGAGCTGACTCCACGGGACAGTGTCACGCAGGGTGCTCCGTATGGTGCTTTCGTCTTCAACAAGAAATACCCTTGGCATCTTCCGTCCTCCTCGAATCTTATTAAATCATAAAATCCGCTTTCGATATTGTCAAAAGATAATCTTTCTTTATCATGGTACAATCATGGGTAATTGCTTTCAGGGAGGCATAGATAATGAGAAAAAAGACTAACAGGATCATTGCGGTCCTCATGGCCATGATACTGTCATTAAATCTGGCTGCATGCTACGGCGCGAAAAAGCTTTCCGAAGATCCTTCGGATGTTATTTCAAAGCTAGAGAAAGCCATTCAGACTTCCAAAGAAGAAGACGTACTCGGTCTCACCATGGTCGAAAAGGGTTCTTCTCTTTATAAGGAATACAAGGAATCCATGGACATCGATCTTTACGACGATGAAATGGCCGGCTGCTACAAGTCCGTAGCAAAGAATACCAAGATCATATTCAGCGGAGAAGATGTCGAGACCGGCAGCGGAATGGCGAAGGTCAAGGTAACTTTCAACATGCCTGACTGGAAAAAGGTTTTCGCCGATAAGTCCATAACAAGCGCGGAAGACCTCATTGCAGCGGTCGAAAAAGCCGAGCCTGCCGGCATCAGCCTTACGCTCAGGCTCATAGATACAAAGGACGGACTTAAGATCAAGAATGTGGAAGATCTTATGGATGTCTTCGAATTCGTCGGCAGTGACATCGCTTCTGCCACCACATGGGGAGAACATGACGAGACAATTCCGGAGACAAAGCCTTCAGAGACGGCTCCCAGGGAAACAGAACCTGATGAGACTGCGCCTGATGAAACTGATCCTACTGAACCGGAACCTTCAGAATCAAAGCAGCCCACAAAGGCTCCCGTGTCCGGTTCCAAAGACAGTCTTGCTGCCGCTTACGCTTCATATAAGAAGATCCTTCAGAAAAAAGCCGATGACATTGCCTGGTTCGAAAAGAATGTCAGCAAGAATTCCTGCGGCCTTAACGACGTTAACGGAGACGGCATTCCCGACCTCTTCGTATTCTCCAGGAATGATACAAAAGATAATTTCATCTGCTTCGACGTATATTCATACATGCCTGACAAAAAGGGCACTGTCAATTACCTGTCCACCGCTTTAACCGATGCGGCAAGCGATATTTCGGAGTTTGCCGTCGTCAAATCCCCCGACGGTGACATTGTCACCTATAAGGGCTTCATAGACGATAAGAACGTCATAAGCTACTACAACACATATGAATACATGGCATCCTTATCGGCCCTGACATATTCCGGCTATCTGATCTGCGGAGTCACCAACGGCGATACCTCCAAGGTTGTCTGCTCGATCAGGGGCTTTGACAAGTACACCACTAATTCCTCGGTCGATTACAATGAGTTCCTGAGGATCGAAAAAGATATCCTCACAAAAGCCGAAATAGTCTTCTGCTACAAGCTTCTTCCCGAAAGCAGATCCACTGCTTCAGGTCACTTGAAAAACAGCAAGAACGCCGGAATATCCTATGCGGAGATATTAAAGAAACTCGGATAGAACCAAAGACGAAAACCCAAACAGAAACGGCTGCCTCAAACTGATCGGGGCAGCCGTTTTTTGTGGCAACAAATACAGATCACTCGAGTTCGAACGCGCCTGTATAGAGCTGATAGTAAACTCCCTTGTCGGAAATGAGCTGATCGTGGCTTCCGCGTTCGATGATCTTTCCGTGATCGAGTACCATGATGACATCCGAGTTCTGGACAGTGGAAAGACGGTGCGCGATAACGAATACCGTTCTGCCCTCCATGAGCTTGTCCATGCCGCGCTGAACGATCGCTTCGGTACGCGTGTCAATAGAAGACGTAGCCTCATCGAGGATCAGGCAGGGCGGATTTGCAACGGCGGCACGCGCGATTGCGATCAGCTGGCGCTGGCCCTGCGAGAGATTGGATCCGTTGTTGGTAAGCATTGTGCCGTAGCCGTCAGGCAGACGCTCGATGAAATCGGCTGCGCCCGCGAGCTTTGCAGCCTCTTTGCACTCCTCGTCTGTAGCCTCGAGCTTTCCGTATCTGATGTTATCCATAACGGTTCCGGAGAAAAGGTTTGTCTCCTGGAGAACGAGTCCCAGCGATCTTCTGAGGTCCTTCTTCTTGATCTTGTTAACGTTGATGCCGTCGTATCTGATCTTACCGTCAGCAATGTCGTAGAAACGGTTGATGAGATTCGTAATGGTCGTCTTTCCCGCACCGGTTGCGCCAACGAAAGCGACTTTCTGGCCGGGTTCTGCAAAGACCGTAACATCGTAGAGGACCTGCTTTTCGGGCACATACGCGAAATCGACATCAGTAAGTCTTACGTCACCCTTAAGTTCTGTGTAAGTGATGGTTCCGTCAGCCTGATGGGGATGCTTCCATGCCCAGTGTCCCGTAACGTGGTCAGCTTCAGTGATCTCGCCGTCTCCTGAAACATTGGCATTTACAAGCGTTACATAACCTTCGTCAGTCTCAGGCTCCTGATCGATGAGGGCGAAGATCCTCTCCGCGCCTGCGCCTGCCATTACGATGGCGTTCATCTGCATCGTAAGCTGGTTGAGGTTTCCCATGAACTGCTTGCACATGTTGAGGAACGGGATCATGATCGCGATCCCGAACGGAAGTCCCGAGATCGAGAAGTTCGGTGTGTGGAAGTAGATCATGATGCCGCCTGCGGCAGCGAGCAGAACATAGACGATATTACCGATGTTGTTGATGATAGGCGCAAGGATGTTTGCATAAGCATTTGCCTTGCCGCTGTCTGACATAAGCGTGTTGTTAAGTTCCTCGAATGCATCGATGACCTGCTTTTCGTGGTTGAAGACCTTGACGACCTTCTGGCCGTTCATCGTTTCCTGGATGAATCCCTCAGCGGAAGCAACAGCCCTCTGCTGCCTGATGAAGTACTTTGCGGAGCCCGCGCCGACCTTGCCCGTGACAATGATCATGAGGAAGATGCCGATGCAGAGAACAAGTGTCATCCAGACGCTGTAGTAGAGCATTATTCCGAATACGGTCAAAAGAAGGATGGTCGCTCTTATGATCGTAGGGAACGCCATCGAGACGAACTGTCTCAGCGTATCGATGTCGTTTGTATAGTGGCTCATGATCTCGCCGTGCTTGTGGGTATCGAAATACTTGAGCGGCAGGCGCTGCATCTTATCGAAAAGATTCTCTCTGAGCTTTGAAAGGAATGTCTGGGTCATGAATGCGCCCAACTGTGACTGAAGAACGGACAGTCCCAAAGCCACAACATAGAGGCAGACCAGCGGGATAATGTATGCAAGTACCTGTGGCCTTGCCGCTGCCCAGTCACCTGACTTCCATGAATTCTCTATGATCGTGATTATCTTCTGCTGGAAGATTGAAGGAACCGCTGCGGTGACAGCTCCTACCACAATGCATAAGAGGAGGAGCCAAACGAGTCCGGGGAAATAACCGATGTAGATCTTCAGGACACGCTTGATACTGCCGAGCGAGCCTTTGATCTGGGACATCGAAGCAGGTCCCCTGTTTCTTCCGGAACCTCTTGCGGGAGCAGCTGCGGGAGCTTTATTCTGACCGGCTTTAGCCTTGTTCTCAGACATGATGCTTACCTCCCTTCGTCTGTTCCTCATAGATCTCACGGTAAATGTCACACCTTTCGAGGAGCTCGTCGTGAGAGCCCTTGTCAACGATGCGGCCGCCGTCCATGATCACGATCATGTCGCACTCCATGACGGATGCGACTCTCTGAGCGATTATTATCTTCGTGGTATCAGGAATGTAATCGTAGAAACCGCGCCTGATGTAAGCGTCGGTCTTCATGTCGACAGCTGAAGTCGAGTCATCCAGGATAAGGATCTTCGGCTTCTTGAGGAGTGCCCTGGCGATGCACAGACGCTGCTTCTGTCCGCCGGAGACGTTTGTTCCGCCCTGCTCGATATAGGTATCGTAGCCGTCGGGCATCTGTGAAACGAACTCGTCAGCCTGTGCAATGACGCATGCCTGCTTGATTTCCTCATCTGTGGCGTTCTCATTGCCCCATTTGAGGTTTTCCCTGATGGTGCCGGAGAACAGCTCGTTCTTCTGGAGAACGACGGATACCGCGTCTCTCAGCGTCTTAACGTCATAATCCTTAACAGGTACGCCTCCGACCTTTACCACGCCGTCAGTGACGTCATAAAGTCTCGGGATGAGCTGGATCAGTGTGGTCTTGGATGAGCCCGTGCCTCCGAGGATGCCTACGGTCATGCCGCTGTCGATGTGCAGATCGATATCGAAAAGCGCATCCCTTGCAGCTTTAGCGGAATATCTGAAAGCAACGTCCTGGAAATCGATGGACCCGTCACTGACTTCCATGACCGGATTCTCGGGATTGTGGATGGAAGGCTGTTCATCAAGGACCTCAACGATCCTCTTTACGGATTCGATAGACATCGTGAGCATTACGTAGATCATCGAGATCATCATGAGCGACATCAGGACCTGCGCGCCGTATGTGAGCATCGCGGAGATCTGTCCGACATCGATCGTCTGTCCCTGGTTCGTGATAACGAGCTTTGAACCGACATAAAGGATGAACACCGTGTTAAAGAAGAAGCAAAGCTCCATGAGCGGGCCGTTAAGTCCGACTATACGCTCAGCCTTGGTGAAGTCCTTCTTTATGTCCTCTGATGCATTGAAGAACTTTTTGCTCTCGTAGTCCTCACGCGCAAAGCCCTTAACTACGCGCATTCCGCGGACGTTCTCCTCAACGGATTCGTTCATCTTATCGTACTTCTTGAATACCGCGCGGAACGCAGGCATCGCAAAATGGCCGATGAGATAAAGACCCACGCCCAGGAGCGGAACGACAACTACGAATGTGAGAGCTAGCCTTCCGCCCATGACAAATGCCATGACGATCGCGAAAACGAGCATAAACGGCGATCTTACAGCCGTTCTAATGACCATCATGAACGAGTTCTGCACGTTCGTGATGTCTGTCGTCATTCTCGTAACGAGCGAAGACGTGGAGAACTTATCGATGTTTCCGAAAGAAAACTTCTGAACCTTCTTGAACATGTCGGATCTTAAATTTCCTGCAAATCCTGCAGAAGCCTTGGCGGCAAAATTGCCGGCCAGTGCGCCGCACGCAAGCGAAAGGAGCGCGGCAGCGACCATGGCTCCGCCTGTCTTTGCTATGTTGGAAAGATCCGCCCCGTTCTTTATGTTGTTTACCATATCGGCGGTAATATACGGGATCAGTACTTCAAGAATGACCTCGCCGATTATGCAGAGCAGTGTGAGGAAAGTCTCCTTCTTATACTGCCTCAGAGATTTCAATACCTTAAAAATCATGCGGTTCTACCTGTCTGTCTAATAAGAAAATTTAACAAGTAATTATAGCATCTTTTGTATAGTCTCTGTTGACATATTCTTTGCTATTTTTTGAATATCAGGTCTTTCGCCTCGACCGTATCGCCGAATTTTGCTTTGTAGCTCTGGGTATCGTCATTGCAGGCCGGAAGCCTTACGGACATGCCGGTCCTCGTGTGGTATTTGAATGCCTTGTCTGAAAGATTGAAGAACGGATACTGCTTCTTCCCGTATGCGCCGCTTACCGAGTCATCCCACATGCAGTCGACGTTGCAGTAGGAAACACCCGTTCTCACGATGTTCCATGAATGGCTCGACTCCGTGCCGCCCGTAGCTGCAACTGCATCACCGTCTGCCGTTCCGGCACAGTAAAAGCAGGGTATCCCGCTCTTCTGCATCAGATACTGGAATGCTCTGGCATATCCCGCGCAGACGGAACTGTGCGTGACAAAGACGGAATAAGCGCTCTGGCTGTATTTTGCATTTGAATTGAAATCGGCGAGCCTGTTGATCTCGTCATGGATGAAGAGTTCCTTTTCGGCGGCGGTCCGGTAGCCCTTTGCAGCCGCTATTATCGCATCTGCCACCTTGTCAAAATCCTGCTTTGCCTTGGCAAGGAGCTCCGGCGTCGAAGCGAAATCGTAGAAATTAAACGAGGCAGACGTAACGGCGCCGGTGATCTCCAGATACGAATAGTTAAAATCCGTCCTTACCCAGAAGAGTTCGGGGTGATCCAGGAGCACCATGTTGAATGCATCGGTAACGTCCTTTGCGCTCAATCCTCCGCTGAGCTTTATGTTGGTCTGCCCGTCCGAAAGACCGTCATAGATCATGGCATAGGCATCCTTGCCGCTCTGATTCAGCATCGAGTAGTACGGATAGTAAACGGGATCGAAAACGGAAGTCCCCGTGTATGCCGATTTCCCCTCATAGCCTTCGCCGGTCTGACGGAGAGTAGCCTTAGGGACGGGATTGAAAAGACATCCCGACATTGAAAACGCCAGGACAGCTGAAAGAAGGATTGCCGCAAACCGTCTTATCATCAAGGCTCCTTACCGAAAACAGGTTTTCCGCCTGATATTATAACTATATTCGAAACATTCTTCGCTGAGTGGTCATTGGTCGTATTCATGGACTGCCAGTCCGAATAGTGGATCGCAAAGTTCACCGTTACGGTCGATCCTGCAACAAACGCACCCGATGCAGGGAACTGCATCACCAGAACGGTATCGCAGTCAGTACCCTTGTGGCTGCTGAAATTGCCCTTAATTCCCTGTATCTGGGTATGCTGGCCGTTAGATTCCTGCATGCCTGCGTAATAGCAGTCGAAAGTCATCTGCGATCTCCTGTCGTTTGTCAGGAAATATCTGACCTCAAATCCCGAGAAGCTGATGTTCTTTTTGCTTGTGTTCTTAATCTCAAGAGCGCCCGAAATGCTGTTTGAAGAAGCTCCGATGCTGTCATATCTGACCTTGACGGAGATGTCTCCCGAAGAGCCCGTTCCACCGGATGAGCCCTGGCTCGCGGGCTGCGTTTCGTTCCCGCCATTGCCGTTGTTACCCGAAATGACGACGGTCTTTCCGGGATTGCTGCCTGCAGGAGGCTCCGTTCCGAAAACGAGATTTCCGTCTTCGTAGATCGCGGCCTTTTCACATGTGGCTGCGGTTCCGGTCTGAAGATCCGCGTACGAAGGATCGTTCGACGGATCCCACTTGCCGCCGGGGTTTCTCATCCTGACCTGGATCTCGGCCTTGCACTGAGACTGTCCGCCGGGATAGGGATTTCCGTCATCAAAGATCACGGAAAGATAATAGATGTTCTTGCTCTCGTCCCAGGTCTTCAGGCCTTCCACCCTGCCCGACTGCATGTAGTTCTGCGTTATCTCGATGTCCGAAGCCTTTCCGCCTGCGTTTATGACTTCGCTCAGGTCGATGAAATATCTGAACTCTACATTCTTTGCCGCTCTGGCGGGCCAGCCTGTCCTGTTGTGGATGAGTGCCTTTATCTCAGTGAAATCATTTCCCGAAGCGTTGACTGCCACCTCGGCAAAATACTCATATTCATTGATCTTCTCAACGGCTCCGAAGTCCTTTATCGTCTCACCGTGATACTTGGAATACATGTATGCAAGAAGCCCCGTGAAGCCTGCATTGTAGTCATCGGCTACCTCGTTGGTCGTGTAGTTGGATACCGTATCGTCGTAGCCGTCATTGGCATCAGGGCCTCCGACCAGCGCGCCGTAAAGCGTATGTCTGTGGCTTGAAGGTTCGTTCATGTTGTCGAACCATGAGCCCTGCGCGGTCCTGTGGTGCGGGTGCTGGGGAGCATTATCGCCGAAACCCACAACAAATGATCTTCCCGTTGATCCGAGCGCGTAGTTGCACTGGTTCTCGGCAAATGACAGATAAGCTTTCTGACGTGACGCGTCGCACTTTCCGCTGTTAGCATATACGGTTGCAAGGAAGCCCATTGTAGTCGCATATCTCAGCGAGCCCCACGAATCAAGCCATGCAAGTCCCTTGGGCGTATATTTGATGCGCTCTCCTGAAGATGTTCCGGTCGTCCACCAGTCAAGGCTCTTCTCTATTGCGTCTTTATAAGTTTTTTCGCCCGTAAGCTTTGTCAGAAGGAGCGCGCTGCCGTAGTGGACATCATCCCAGCACATGGCCCAGATGTAGTCCTGGCTGCCCTTTGCGTAGCATTCCTTCGCAGTGTCCAGATAAGTCTTTTCGCTGGTTGCTATGTAAAGCCAGGTGCCTGCCCAGGAAAGCTCGTCAAAGAAGCCGCTGTTCGATGTGTAAAAACCGTTTGCTGCGGTGTATCCCGCATCGCTCCTGGTCTCATTTGCAAACTTGAAAAGACTCTTTGCGTGCTTCAGACATAATTCGCTGTATGCCTTGTCGCTCTTGGCAAAGACAACGGACGCCGAAGCCAGGGCAGCTGCGGCCTCTCCGACGACGCATGAGCCCGGGCTGTCCTTGGTAACCTTGTAGCTGGGCCTGTTCATGGCCATGACCTCTGCAGGTCCCCACCACGAATGGTCTGCGTTTCCGTCGCCCACCTGATAGTAGAAAACATAATCTTCCGGATGGCACTTGATCAGATAATCGGTGATCCATCTGATGTCACCGAGCACATATTCAAGCTGTCCGGCTTCCTTGTACGCGGCCTCATATTCGTATACGGACCACGCGAGCATTGATGAAGTATAGGCCATGGGGAGATTGAACTTGACGTGATCGCCCGCATCGTAAAGACCTCCGGTGAGATCAAGCCCGGCATCCTTGCCGTCATCAAGACCCGAGTCTCCGCGCCAGTTGCATCTTACCTTCTCGGGGAGATCACCCGACCTCTGGAGCTCATAGAAAAGAATTGACTTCTGAAGAGCTTCACCATAGTTATACTTGCCCGTGCCTTTGATGCCTTCGTATCCGCTTCCCTTTTCAGTGAGGTTTCCGGTATCGAGCAGGGATGTTCCGTATTTTGCTTCAGGGGCGGCTGTTTCACTAACCTGACCGCTTCCGGCAACTGAACTGCTTTCAACAGCTGCTGATGCCTGCGGAGCTGATATGCTCTCTCCTGCCGTAGGTGCCGCAGCCTCTGCCTTGCTGCAGGAGGCCATTGGCATTATCAATGCCAATGCAGTTAAAAGAGATACCGACTTCCTGATGAATCTGTTCATAAACGTGCCTTTGCCTTGGATCTTATTTATATACGATACTGGACTGATACTTTACGCCCTTCGATTTCTTTGAGAAATCAACCAAATATCTGTTTTTTGAAGTGCGCTTGAGTTTTGCTCCGCCGGAGAGCTTGATCGTCTTGGGGAAACTCTTGACGTGAGAAAGCTCAAATTTGGAAACGATGATCACAACTTTAACATTTGCCTTTTGTGCCGGACAGTTCGTTATCCTGGACCAGCTTACCACGCCGGAAACGTTAAACGTGCCGTCTTCATTGACACTGTACCTCATGGATAATGCCTGAGAAGGAAGCAGCGGTCTCAAAGTCCAGCCGCGGCGTGCCTTGTTGTTTATGGCTGTGACCCAGTTGGTCATTACGTTGTAGTCTCCGCAGGCCATCGCCATGTTGTACCATCTCGTTACAAAAGTCTTTCTGGCCTGAACATTAAATCCCGTGACCTTTGCCTTGCCGGAAACTTTCCTGTAAGTGGCATATGCATCGAAGATCTTGTTTGCCGCAAGCTGCGCTTCCGCCAGGCAGACATTGACCATGTCCTTTGCATATTTGTAGTTTCCGCAGGCATCAAAGCTCTCGGCCGCTTCATCGAATTTCCTGTCTTTTAAGAGCAGGACGCCGTTATTGAACATGCTCGCCAGATAGAGATTGTTGGCATCCTTGTAATTTCCCGCGAGCTTAAAGTACTCGCTTGCTGCCACATAATTCTTTTCGTTGTAGCGTTTAGTGGCGGTTACGTAGAAAGCTTCCTTCGCTATAGTGGAAGCATCCCTGAAATCTCCCGCAAGCTTCAGATATGCTGCTGCATTTTCATAGTCCTTTTTGTTGAGAGCATCTGTTCCCAATGTGTAGTTGATGGATTTTGCCTTGTCTATGGCATCCTTAAACTCACCGGCTTTTGTGAAAGCGGCAACGGCATTGCTTAAGTCATTTTTGGCGAAGGCATCCTCACCCATCTTGTAATAGCAGCTCTGGACGGGTTCATTGGAATCCTTGTAATCTGCTGCTGTCTTGGCAAATTCGAGAGCCTGGTCGGACTTTCCTTCCGCCAGAGCCTTGTCAGACTTTGTGACGTAAAGTGCGGCGATCTTGTCTTTGTAATCCATGTATTCCGACTTCTTGAATTCTTCGATAGCCTTGTCGGTATCTCCGGAAGAAGCCAGCGATTCTCCGCTTGCATAGTGAGAAGCCCTGTCGCATTCTTCTGCCAGGAGCTTGGCATTCTCATAATCGCCGGCAGCCTGGTATTCTTCCTTAGCCTTTGCATATTCGCCGCTCTGGAATGCCAGCTTGCCGTTGTTGTAGTGCATCAGAGTCAGGGATTCGGACGAACGCTGTTTGGAATCCCTGTAATCACCGAGTTTTTCGAACTGTTCCGCCGCTTCCTTGTAATTGCCGGCGGTATAAGCATTTACCGCCTGGTTATACCTGCTGGTCTTGGAGCCGTTCATCAGATAGTAAGCGACTCCTCCGAATATCGCGAAAACAAGTATTCCGATACCCAGCGGTATGACTACGTATTTCCATAATTTAGGTCCCTGCTGCATTTCATTCTCCCCTGCGCTTCTTGCTGCGTTATGCAACCATCCTGTACTTCACTGTCGATCTGTATTGATCGGTCTTATATTTCTTCTTGGTGTTCTTTGCGTATGAAAGGATGAAAGTCCCCTTTTTGTATTTTACGTTAAGATACTTGCTGATCTTAAAGCTCGAAGGCAGTTTCCTGACCTTGAAATATGTCTTCTCAAATGAGGTTACGCCGGCATTCGAAAGCGTATGCTTTCGCGAATAGCTTATGTAGCGGAAGTAAGTACCCTGTATGGTGATATCGAATGTACCGTCGGGGTTTTCCTTGTACGCAAGGTACAGAGTCTGTCCTCCAACCAGTTTCTTCTGGGCGCGCTTGATCTTGACCTTGTCCTTGCCTCTTTTCCTGACGATCCTGATATAAGCGTCATTGGACTTGGCCGCCCATTCACCCGATATCTTTATCAGTGATCTTTCAGTAGCGATCGAGGCCTTTCTTCCCTGAATGTTGAATCCGGGAACGGAAGCTTTCGCCGAGACTTTGGAATATGCCGACAAAGCTTCGTTTAAAGAACCGTTGGCATAATAAGACTCGGCCGTGCAGACCCTGACAAGATCCTGGGCGAATTTGTATTTTCCGCATTTCCTGAAAAGAGCCGCGCCCTGATCAAATTCCTTCGCGACAAGTCTTTCGATACCCTGACAGTATATGCATTCCTTAAGAAGTTCCCTGGAATTCTTATAGTTTCCTGCCGTTGTAAGATACGTTGCGGCAGAATCGTAATCCTTTTGTCTGAACGCATTGACGCCTGCAGTATAGCAGTAGTCCTTAAGCTTGCCGTTTACTACGTTTGACTGCAATCCGGTCTTTTCATAGTACTTTGCCGCGTTTTCGAAATCGTTCCCGGCAATGGCGATCTCGGCCAGTTTAAGATAACAGTTCTTAGCCTGTTCGGCTGAGTCCTGATAGTTACCTGCCTTCGAAAAGTATTCTGCGGCAGCTTCGTACTGGCCGCCCTTCAGAGCTCTGACGCCGTATCCGTATGAGATGATGTTCTCTTTGCCTGTAACCTGACCGAATTCAGAGGCTTTTACATAATAATCTGCGGCACTCTCGTAATTTCCGGTTCCGAGAGCCATGTCTGCCCTGCTGACAAACTGGTCGAAAATCAGTTTCCTGGAGTCTTTGTAATCACCGCAGAGCTTAAGTTCCTCGACTGCGGCATCGATCTGCCCGCCGGAGATCATGTTCAAAGCTGCTGCGTAGTGGGAAGCTCTTTCAGACTCTGCAGCCATTTCGGCTGAATCCCTGTAATTGCCTGCAGCCGTGAATTCGGCTTTTGCTCTTTCATAATTCCCGGAATCAAAAGCCGCCCTGCCGTTCACGTAATGCATGAGCATTACCGATTCAGCAGCGCGGTCTTTGGAATCCCTGAATCCGCCTATCTCTGCAAAACCGGCGGCAGCGGTCCTGTAGTCTCCTGCATCAAAAGCAGCAGCGGCAGCCTGATACTTCCTTAAAGGCGTGACATGCAGCAAGTAGACTGCTACGCCGGCCGTAGCGAGGATCACCAGAACAGAAAGGACAAGATAGATGGACGGGCCTTTATGTCTCTTCCTGAAAACGGGATACTCCTGCGGGATGTAATCGGAGCCGTAAATGTCTTCAGGCACCGCTTCGGAGACCGGCCCTGACAGGAATTCCGGCAAGCTGCAGTTCGGACAGGAAAAATCATTGTCCGGATACTGTGCTCCGCAATTCCTACATGTCTTCAATTCTGGCCTCCGTCGTGTGTGCCTGAAGTAAATCGGCTTCTATTGCCGAAAATCATGCCTTTCTGAAAGAAACGGTGGATCTGTACTGATTCTTTACTCGTCCGGACTTTGTGTTCCTGGAGAATGAGATCGTGTAAGCTCCGTTCTTGTACTTAAGGGTCGTGTTTCCGTTGAGCTTGACGCTGGTAGGGAACTTCTTCTGGTTCGTAAGTGTCTTTGTTACTGTAAGATAGCTTGCACCTCCCAGTGCAGGGGTGGTGTAGCGTACAAAGCTTGCAGTAATGGTGATGTTGAACGTGTTGTTTCCGTTGTCCGTATATTCGACTGTTACATACTGGTTAGGAGCAAGATTTGTCAGATAATACTTTCTCTTATATCTTCCGAAGCTGTACTTTGTGATGTTCCAGACATAAACGTTATTGGATTTAGCGGTCCAGTCTCCGGAAACCTTTTCGAGATTGTACTTGGCTGCGCAGTAAGTTCTTCTGCCCTGTACATCGAATCCGCTTACCTTAGCCTTTGCCGAAACCTTTGAATAGCCGTTGGTCCATGCATCCTCAACATTGCCTGCAGCGAGCTGGGCTTCACCATCACATGCTTTGGCAAGATCAGGTGCAAACTTGTATTTGCCGCAAGTCTCAAAGAGAGTCTTTGCCTGTGAGAATGAACCGTTCTTGAGGGCATCGATGGCCTGGGTATAGACCATGTCGCCCAGGAGCGTCTTGGAATCCTTATAGTTGCCTGCGAGTGTAAGATACTCTGCTGCCTTTGTGTAATCCTTTGCTTCAAGAAGTGACTTAGCCTTGTTGTAGTAAGCTTCCTTAGCCTTTGTCTGAGCGTCCTTATAGTCGCCTGCAAGCTTAAGGTAATCAGCTGCGCTGTCATAGTCCTTCTGACCGAGAGCGTCGATACCGAGCTTGTAGTAGAGCTCCTTGACCTTGGTAGCTGCATCCTTGTAGTTGCCTGCCTGTGCAAAGAGGCTTGCTGCTTTCTTGCTGTCGCCTTCAGAAGCGGCAGCCTCAGCCTGCTTGTAGTAAAGTTCCTTTACCTTTTCTGCAGCATTCTTGTAGTTTCCTGCAGATGTATAGTAGCCTACTGCGGCATTGAGGTCGTTGCCTGCCTCGCTTGCAGCACCGAGCTCGTAATAGCACTTCTGGATCTGCTCAGCGGAATCCTTGTAGTCGCCGGCAGTCTTGAAGAACTCGATGGCCTTGTCGTACTTCTTGTCATTGACAGCCTTAACGCCTTCCTCATAGAGAACGTTCTTAAGCTTGTCAGATACATCCTTGAAGTTTCCGGCCTTCTGATAGTAAGCTGCAGCCTTATCAAAATCTTCAGCAGCAAGAGCCTTGTCGCCCTGGCTTACGAGAAGCTCGAAAAGCTTATCCTTAGCGTCCTTGTAATCAACAGCCTGCTCGAATTCGGCAATTGCCGCATCAGGATCGGAAGAGCTGAGGGATACGCCCTTTGCATAGTGACCAGCGGTCTCTGACTCAGCGAGTCTGTCCTTTGCATCCTTATACTTGCCGGCAGCCTTGAATTCCTCTTTAGCCTTTTCGAAATCTCCGTCATCGAAAGCCTTCTTACCATTCTCATAGTGAAGTACGGTATTTGCTTCCTCTGCACGCTCCTTGGCGTCCTGGAAGTTGCCTGCGGCCTCAAAGCCTGCGGCCGCTTCGGCATAGTTGCCTTCGTCGTAAGCCTTTACGGCTGCCTTGTATTTTCTTGAAGGTGTTGTAGCAATGAAGAATACCGCAACGCCGGCAGCTGCCATAAGAGCAACACCGCCGATGATGACGGGAACGATGGGGAACTTCTTCTTGGCAGGAGCTGCTGCAGCGGGCACGCCGGGAGCGGCAACGGGTGCCGCAGGTGCAGCGGGTGCAGCCGGAACGGGAGGCATTACTTCTGCTGCGGGAGCAACAGGAGCAGTGGGTGCTGCTTCAGCCGGAGCTGCCGGAATGACCTCTGTAACGGGCGCGGGTGCGATGGGTTCTACGGGTGTTACTTCCGTAACGGGAGCAGGAGCTGCCTCAGGTGCGGGAGTGACTTCTGCAACAGGCGCAACCTCTGTTACGGGAGCGGGTGCTGCGGGAACTGCCTCAGCAGCGGGAGCAGGAGCTGCCTCAGGTGCCGGTGCTGCGGGTGCTGCCTCTCCTTCAGGTGCGGTGTAATACTTTCTGCCGCATCCCGTGCAGAACAGTGAACCCGGTGTACGGGGCTTTCCGCATTCAGGGCAGAACTGGATGTCCTTGAATCCGCAGTTGTTGCAGAACTGGGCTGTGTCGGAGAACTGAGCTCCGCATTTGAGACATGTCTTCATAGAATCCTCCTTTATATAGATCCCATTCTTTAAGTTTGCTTAACCTTCGTTGTTCTTTTCAGTTGCCACGGCGGCTTCTTTTCCGCCCTTCTTCTTTTTGCCGGTTTCCTTCTCTCCGTCCTTTGATGCAAAGAACCGTTCAAAGATACCCGACAGGTAGTCACCGACCTTCTTGTCTATCTCAAAGACCTTGATGATCTGCAAGATGATGATGGCGAGAGCGGGTCCCAGGAGGAAACCGATCGCGCCCCAGATATATACGCCCGCTGCCATCGCGATAAGGGTCAGGAGCGGATGGATATGCATTGACTTTCCAAGTATCGGCGGCTCGATGAAACGTCTGATGACGGTCATTATCGCCATGCCTACTATTATAATAATAACTGATGCGATTTTTCCATTAAGAAACAGCCAGATCATGACAGGGATCATCGTGGCGCTGATTCCGAGTACCGGCATGAAATCGATCAAGGCCGTGATAAGCGCGAGGATAAGTCCGTAGTTATAGACTCCGGCAGCCATGAAGACCAGATAAGCTTCCGCAGCGGTAATGATAAACAGCGCCATGTAACCGCCGAGTACGCGGAAGACCGTCATTGACAGGTCATTGATCAGGCCAAATACGCGGTTCCTGAAATTCCTGTTCGGGGTGTTCCTTGCAAAGAATTTGAGGACCGCGGGACCGTCATTGATAAAGTAGAATCCGCTCAGCATGATGCTGATGACGAAAAATATCGCATAAGGAAGATTTCCTATCAGCTTCCATATGGTGGAAAGCGATGACCTGATGAACGTGGGGATCGCAGCGACTATGTTCTGGCCGATGCCGTCAATGTCGCCCTGAAGCGAGGCCATCATATCGGCGGTAATAAAGCCTCCGTTCTCTACCGAGAATCTTTCGAGAATGTTCTTGCTCAGTGAAGCGCCCGTGCTGAGGTTCATCGAAGCTGATGAAAGCCTGTTGAGAACGGTATTCGCCTGCCACAGCAGCCCGATGCAGAGTACCACGATCGAAATTACCAGGATGATATTGAGGATAACGTAGCAGACTAAGGCCGTTGTCGTCCTTGTGGACTTCTTCTTCCCCGGCTTTATGCTCTGCGGGTTCTTATCGAAAAGCTTTGAGATCGGCTTTGCGATAAGGTTCGCCGTCTTCGCGAGCATGAACCCGATGAGGAAAGGGACCATTATGACAACGACTAACCTGGCAAAATAGCAGATCGTAACTGTGATGCCCACGATCAGGATAAACTTGATCATCGACATAACCGATGCCCGGTCTCTGTTATACCGTTCTATATCATTCATAATCTGATTCCCTTAAACATTAATATCCAAAAGATAACAAATATTATAACACCCATAAAGAAAGCCGTGTTAAATCCCGCTCTGAATCTGTTGACCGAATGGGAATCGTCAGGTTCGGTGTATTTGCTGCCTTCTTCGCCGTAAACATCAGCGGTGTAGGTATAGTTAAATTCTCCGAGCATCTTGCGGAAGAACGCGAAGAGGATCCCCGCAACAACGAGTGCCGGGATAGACGAGAAAAAGAACGTTATGGGCATGTCCGAATAAGTCCTCAAGGTCGTAAGATCGACTTCGCTTATTACGCTCTGCATTATGATGCTGAAAAAACGGCTTCCCGCGAGGCAGAGGAACGGGCCCCATATGTTTCCGGTGTCTTTCCTGACGCGGCAGAGCCAGATTCCCGTTACCAGAAGTGCCGGAAGATCCGGGAAGTTGAGCGAATAAAGGCAGAACATGACCGGGATGACCCAATATGAAAGGTCTTTGTCGGAATTTCTGATGCCGGACCATATAAGTCCATAGAAAAATACCGAGATGCCCAGTGCGGGTATCAGGGTATCCGTCAGGATCTGCAGCGCCAGAGTGGCCTTTGTGTTGTCAACAGCATAAGAGAACAGAGCCGGGAATATGACCGGATAGCCGAGACGGAGCCAGAAATACGTGAATATATTGCGGAAAGACGCGCGGATCAGGAAGATTGGAGCGCCTGAAAGAAACGACATGATGAGCGTTCCGGCTCCCGTGTATTTTCCCGCGATGTTGAGTCCGCTCTTCTCCGGAACGAAGACTGAGGGAACCATGAGCGCAAGCGTGGTCATCATGACGGTTATGAGACCGCATCCGATTATTGAAGTCGTTGAAAAAGAAAGGCTCCCGCTCTCGAAAACGATGAGCGCGAGCATAAAGGTTACGGCTGTGCCTACGGCTGCAAAAAGAAAAGAATATCCCCAGTTGAACGGGTGCGGCACGCCAAATATCCTTTGAAGGATGTTTCTTTGCTGTTTAGGGGCTTCCATCAGAAATGGACTCCGAGAATGTTGATTATGTTGAGCATCCTTTCATAGAAGAAAGGCTCCATGATGCAGAAAACACCGCATCCGAGTGCAAGGAAAGGTCCGAAAGCCATGTAATCGGGGTCCTCGGCGAAGTGTATCTTAGCCTTTTCCCTCTGAAGCTCGAGACGCGCTTTTCTGGGATCCGGAGAAGCCTTGATCATGGCATTCTCCCTGGCGATCCTCCTCCTCTTGCGTATGAGAAGCGGAATGGCCCAGATAAGAGCCGTGAAGATCGCAACATAGATAAGAACGATTATTCCATAGCATCCCGTGATAAGGCCGGTTGCGAAAAGAAGTCTCATATCGCCCATTCCGATGCTCTCCTTTCCGAAGAACGTAATGGAAACCACGCCGATGATCCAGACAACGCCGCCTCCGATAACGGAAGCAATGACTTTGTTGAGGACCGGCATATACCATTTTGCCTCGGGAGTGAACCAGACTGAGCCTTCCGTAAGGTCGGAAACTACCGAAAGAACGCCGACGATGGCGATATATGCGGAAAACTGGTCCGGGATGATCCTGTTGAGCTTGTCAGACATCATGACAAGCACGAGATCAGGGATCAAAAGGACGATAACGAGCAGATGAAGGGGTTTAAATCCTGTTCCGATGTAAGAGTTCCCGCAAAATATGACAGCCACGATGTAGCAGACGGCACAGATAATGCAGGCAACAAGGCCTTCCGGGAACCATCTCATGCGCTTTGATACGCGGTAATCGGGATCGGTCTCCTTTACGCCGTAATCCTGGAGCCAGCTCTCCGGAAATTTACCGAAAAGCCATGTTATGAGCAGGCCGAAGCCCGCTCCTAAGACGATCGACGCCGCGATACAACAAATAAGAGTTAAAGGATTTAATAAAATCATAGAAGTAATTGTAATATTCAGACAACAAAACTGCAAATCATTTATCAGATTCTTTTTAATTTGTACGATTTTCGGCAACAAAATTGTGTTTTGATATAACCATTGATAAAATTACTCATAATTCAAAGGAGAGGCAGTAGGCGGAAATGTCCGCCGAAGTAAAGAAAAATGGCTACAGTTACTGCAAAACAGCTTGAAACGATGATGCAGGCGCATGTCAGAGCCGAAACCGGTATGAGCCTTGAACAGGCTACACCCAGGGACTACTGGACAGCACTCGCAAAGTCAATCGTAGAGCTTATTTCCGAAAATTGGATGTCAACCAGGCAGAAGTACAACAAGGGCAGACAGGCCCACTACTTCTCCGCCGAGTTCCTTGAAGGACGTTCGATGCTCAACAACCTCGTAAACTTAGGCATTTACGACCAGGCAAAGGAAGCTCTGTCAGCATTCGGACTCAATATCACCGATATCCTTGAAGAAGAGACGGATCCGGCTTTAGGCAACGGCGGCTTAGGCCGTCTTGCAGCATGCTTCCTCGATTCATGCGCTACGCTCAACCTCCCTGTAACGGGCTACGGTATCCTTTACCGTTACGGTCTGTTCAGACAGACTATCGAGAACGGTTTCCAGCATGAGTATCCGGATTCCTGGATGGAGCACGGCTATCCTTTCATCCTTCCCAGATATGACCGCAAGGTCAAGGTCCACTATCAGGACATCGACGTATGGGCTATCCCCTGCGATCTTCCCATCACAGGTTACGGCACAAAGAACGTCAACCTTCTGAGACTTTGGAAGGCTGAGCCTGCTCAGGAATTCGACTTCAATCTCTTTAATTCACAGCGTTTCGACGATGCCGTCATCGAGAGGAACCGCGTTCAGGACATCTGGAGAGTCCTCTACCCTAACGACACTTCCTACGACGGAAAGGTACTCCGTGTAAGACAGCAGTACTTCTTCGTTTCCGCTTCCCTGCAGGACATCATCTACCGTTACAAGAAGTATCACGGTGATGATCTGCACGATTTCGCGAAATACAACTCCATCCAGCTCAACGATACCCACCCGGTAATCGGCATCCCCGAGCTCATGAGGCTCTTAGTCGACGAGAACGGCATCGAGTGGACAGAGGCATGGGAGATCACAAAAGCTACATTTGCATATACAAACCACACGATCATGGCTGAGGCGCTCGAGAAGTGGGATATCTCCATCTTCCGTTTCCTCTTCCCCAGGATCTACGAGATCATCGAGGGCATCAACAACCAGTTCAGAGCCCAGATGTACGAGGCAGGCCTTTATTCCGAGCTTATCGACCGTATGTCTCCTCTGGCAGACGGCAAGATCCACATGGCATGGCTCGCTATCTACGGATCTCACTCCGTAAACGGCGTTGCAGCCCTCCACACCGACATTCTCAAGAATGAGACCCTCAAGGACTGGTACGGGATCTATCCCGAGAAGTTCTCCAACAAGACGAACGGCGTTACACCGAGAAGGTGGCTTCGTACTTGCGATCCCGCACTTGCAGGCCTCATCACGGAGCTTTTGGGCGACGACAAGTGGGTCACAGACTTAGACCAGCTCAAGAAACTCGAGAAATACAAGGATGACAATAAGGTCATGAAGCGTTTCATCGAGATCAAGAAGGCCAACAAGGAGAGCTTTGCAGAGTATCTCAAGGCAACTCGCGGCATCGAGCTCAACCCTGACTCCTGCTTCGACATCCAGATCAAGCGTCTCCACGAATACAAGAGACAGCTCCTCAACGCTCTCTATGCGCTCAACCTTTACGACAGGCTCAAGGAGAACCCGAAGCTCGGCATGCCTCCGATAACCATCCTTTTCGCTGCAAAGGCAGCTCCGGGATACTTCAGGGCAAAGGCCATCATCAAGTTCATCAACGAGATAGCAAAGCTCATCGATAATGATCCCGCCATGAAGGGCAAGCTCAAGGTAGCTTTCGTCGAGAACTACAACGTTTCCGTAGGCGAGAAGATGTTCCCTGCAGCTGACGTTTCCGAGCAGATCTCCACGGCAGGCCTCGAGGCTTCCGGTACGGGCAACATGAAGTTCATGATGAACGGTGCCGTAACGCTCGGTACATTGGACGGTGCAAATGTTGAGATCGCTGATTGTGTAGGCGACGACAACATCTACATCTTCGGTTGCCGCGCACAGGATATGGCTGCTACAAAGGCTTACTACAACCCGAAGTGGCAGTATGAGAACATCCCCGGCCTCAAGAAGTGCCTCGACAGGCTTACTGACGGCTCTTTCAACGATGAGGGCTCCGGAATGTTCAATGACCTGTTCAACGGTCTCATCTACGGCTCCAACTGGCAGCCCGGCGATCCTTACTATGTACTCGGTGATTTCGATGACTACAGAAAGCAGAGAGACAGGATGTACATGGATTACAAGGACGAGCTCAAGTGGGCAAAGATGTGCTGGGTCAACATCTGCAATTCCGGCAAGTTCTCTTCAGACAGAACGATCAAGGAATACGCAGAGGAGATCTGGCAGATCAAACCTCAGAAGATCTAATCTGATCCGAAACGAAAACACACAGCAAGAGGGCGCCTTCCGGGGCGCCTTTTTGTCTGTTAATGCAATTCTCCCATCCATGCTGTATAATTGTTGATAACCCGTTAAAGGAGGAAGTTGTCATGGCATTATTCCAGGACCAGAAGGGTAAGAACATCATCAATTACCAGAAGATGATCAATGAGAAGAAGGACACTATCCGCAAGTACTACGACGAGATAGGCCATCTTTATTACGGGCAGTACAAGGACATGAACATTGACGTCACAAAGGACATCAATGCACGATGCGAATCGATCTCCAACATCTACAAGGATATCGAAGAGCTCAATATCAAGATCCTCAGGGAGAAGGGCCTCAAGAAGTGTGCTATCTGCAGCACCGAGAACCAGCTTGCAAACGCATTCTGCTTCAAGTGCGGCGCCAGATTTGCCGATGATGACGCCATTCCCGCTGATGTCATCGCACCTCCGAACGCATGCGCCACTCCTCCGTCAGAGAAGCCCGCAGTTCCGGCTGAACCCGCTCCAGACGCACCTGCTGCCGTTAAGCCTGCAGCTGCTGGACCTGAAGCTAAGAGCGAAGACGAGATCTGAACTTAAAGAGATCAATGACAAGACCCGTGCAGAAATTCCCGCGCGGGTCTTTTTTATTCAAAATGCCACCTAAAACGGGCGAAAAAATCCGATTTTTCTTGCGACATAACGCGCGCTTTGTGCTAATATTTATAAATTATACATTTAGGGGGTCAAAGTATGGCAAAGATTTTCGAGCAGGAATCACGTACATTTTCAGAGTATCTTCTCGTACCTAACCTTACGACAGAAGAGAACACACCGGACAAGGTAGACCTTTCGGCACCTGTAGCAAAGTATAAAAAGGGCCAGGAAGAATCAAGACTTAAGATCAACATTCCTATGGTATCTGCAGTCATGCAGTCCGTAAGTGATGACGGTATGGCAATAGCACTCGCACGCTGCGGCGGTCTTTCTTTCGTATTCCAGTCACAGTCCATCGAATCACAGTGCGACATGATCAGGAAGGTCAAGAAATACAAAGCCGGTATCGTTGAATCCGATTCGAACCTCTCCCCTGACGACACTCTTGAGAAGGTCCTGGAGCTCCACCAGCAGACAGGTCACGGCACAGCAGCCGTTACTGAAGACGGTTCCAAGACAGGCAAGCTCTTAGGCCTCGTTACCACACGTGATTACCGTGTCAGCAGAATGTCTCCCGACACAAAGGTACGCGAGTTCATGACCCCTATCGACAAGCTCGTTACCGCGCCCGAAGGCACTTCCCTCAAGGAAGCAAATGACATCATCTGGGACAACAAGATCAACCAGCTCCCTATCGTAGATAAGGAAGGCCGTCTCGTAGGTCTCGTTTTCCGTAAGGACTACGATTTCCACAAGGCTAACCCTAATGAGCTCTTAGACGCAGAGAAGAAGCTCATCGTAGGCGCAGGCATCAACACCCGTGACTACGCAGAAAGAGTTCCCGCCCTCATCGAAGCAGGCGCTGACGTTCTCTGCCTCGATTCTTCCGACGGTTTCTCCGTATGGCAGGAAAGAGCACTCAAGTGGTGCAAGGAAAACTATCCTGATGCAATCGTAGGCGCAGGCAACGTTGTTGACGCAGAAGGTTTCAGATTCCTCGCCGACTGCGGAGCAGACTTCATCAAGATCGGTATCGGCGGCGGTTCCATCTGCATCACACGTGAGCAGAAGGGTATCGGCTGCGGCCAGGCTTCCGCAGTACTTGCAGTCGCAGAAGAGCGTGACAAGTACTTCAAGGAGACAGGCGTTTACATTCCTCTTTGCTCTGACGGCGGTATCGTACACGACTACCACATGGCTCTGGCACTTGCAATGGGCGCTGACTTCCTCATGCTCGGAAGATACTTCGCAAGGTTCGACGAATCCCCTACGAGAAAGCTCCTCGTCAACGGTTCTTACGTTAAGGAGTACTGGGGAGAAGGTTCCAACCGCGCACGCAACTGGCAGCGTTACGACGACGGCGGAAAGGGCGGCAAGATGGCTTTCGAGGAAGGCGTTGACTCTTACGTTCCTTATGCAGGTTCCCTCAAGGACGGCGTAGAGACCTCCCTTGCAAAGGTCAAGGCAACAATGTGCTCATGCGGCTCTTCTTCCATCGAGGAATTCCAGAACAAGGCACGTCTCGTAGTCGTATCATCCACCTCCATCGTTGAGGGCGGCGCACACGACGTCATCCAGAAAGAGAATGACAGGACCGCGCGCTGATTTGCAAACGCTCTCGGTTCTTATTAAAATAAGCAAAGTTTTTAGATTCAAGGAGACCAAAAATGGCTGACGAACAAATCAAGAAGCAAATGACCAAGGAAGGTTATGAGGAACTTCAGAACGAGCTTGCTGAAAGAAAGACTGACAGGACTGCCGAGATCACTCAGAAGATCATGGAAGCTAAGGCTCAGGGCGACCTTTCGGAGAACTCCGAGTACGAGGAAGCCAGGATCGAGCAGGCAGCTAACGCAGCACGTATCGAAGAGATCGAGGCCATCCTCAAGAACGCAGAGGTCATCGACGATTCAGAAATCTCTACCGATAAGGTTTCACTCGGTGCTTATGTAACTCTCCAGAACACTGCAACCAAGGAAGAGTTCAAGTACAAACTCGTAGGCGAGAGCGAGGTCGACTTCAGAAAGAAGAGGATCTCCGAGACTTCTCCCGTAGGCAGAGCGATCATCGGCCAGAAGAAGGGCAAGACCGTTTCCGTATCCGCACCCAAGGGCATCATCAAGTACAAAATCGTTAAGATAGAGAAGAACAATGGCTAAGAAATTCGTACCCAGCACAGAACCGTTAAGCGCAGAGGAGATCCAGGAACAGACAAGGTTCCGTATGGACAAGCTCAAGGCTCTTCAGGAAGAGGGCAAGGACCCTTATGAAGAGCTTACCTACGATGTGACCAACCATTCAACGGAGATCACCGGCGATTATGAGTCCTTCGCAGGCAAGACCGTAAGAGTTGCAGGCCGTCTCATGTCCAAGAGAGGCATGGGTAAGGTATCTTTCTGCGACCTTTACGACAGAAGGGGCAAGATCCAGATCTTCACCAAGATCGACAATCTCCCTGAAGAAGAGTACAAAGCGTGGCAGAACCTCGACATCGGCGACCTCGTAGGCGTTGAGGGTGAGGTCTACATGACCGAGAAGGGTGAGGTATCCATCCTTACCAAGGCCTACAAGCTCCTCGCTAAGTGCCTCCACCCCCTGCCGAACAAGTACCAGGGCTTAAAGGACACCGAGATCCGTTACCGTCAGAGATATCTTGACCTCATCGTCAATCCCCAGGTAAAGGATACTTTCGAGAAGAGATCCAAGATAATCAAAGAGATCCGTAATTTCCTCTCTGACCGTGACTTCATGGAAGTTGAGACTCCCCTGCTCGTCACCAACGCAGGCGGTGCTGCTGCAAGGCCGTTCACAACGCATTTCAATGCTCTCGATATCGACCTGAAGCTCCGTATCTCCTTGGAGCTCTACCTCAAGAGACTTCTCGTAGGCGGATTTGAGAGAGTTTTTGAGATCGGCAGAGTTTTCCGTAACGAAGGTATGGATACACGCCACAACCCTGAGTTCACACTCATGGAGCTCTACCAGGCATACACTGACTACAACGGCATGATGGAGCTCACAGAGTCCATGTTCCGCTATGTAGCTGAGAAGGTCTGCGGCACGACACTCATCAAGTACGGCGACCTCGAGATCGATTTCGGCAAGCCTTTCGAGCGTCTCACGATGAACGACGCTATCAAGAAGTATGCAGGGATCGACTTCGATACAGTTGACGGCGACGAAGCTGCAAAGAAGCTTGCTGAAGAGCACCACATTGAATATGAGGCATGGCACACAAAGGGTGACATCGTTAACCTCTTCTTCGAGGAATACTGCGAGAAGAACCTCCTCCAGCCTACATTCATCATGGATCACCCTCTGGCCATCTCCCCTCTTACAAAGAAAAAGAAGGGTTCTCCGGACAAGGTAGAAAGATTCGAACTCTTCATCAACACATGGGAAATGTGCAACGCTTATTCAGAGCTCAACGATCCTATCGACCAGCGTGAGAGATTCGCTGCACAGGACGCTACGGCTGAAGCAGGCAACGACGAAGCTGACCATACCGATGAGGATTTCCTCAATGCTTTGGAGCTCGGTATGCCTCCTACGGGCGGCATCGGCTACGGTATTGACCGTCTCGTCATGCTCTTGACAGACAGCCCCAGCATCAGGGACGTTTTGCTCTTCCCGACGATGCGTTCCGTCACGTAACGTTTTGTTTTGGCAAAACCCGCAAACGCAATAAATATAAGCATTTCAGCCCATTTAGACTTACCTCTAAATGGGCTGTTTACATCTAACTTACATCTAACTTACTTC
>R21__coassemble_108_pt1 | contig 66587 bp, 61 predicted proteins | sample R21__metabat2_high_PE_008 | metagenome-assembled genome bin R21
CAAAAGACGGTTGCTGGGAACATGTAGATCACGGTTACGGTTAATACCAATATATCGCAATTATCTAATCCAAGCCCGAGAGCAATCTCGGGCTTTTAAATGGGTCTCAGGGACATCCCTGACAAGCATTTTCTGTGTTTGTGTACACAAACGCGTTGCTTGCTGCTCCGTTATCCACGGAGCAAAACCAAAATTCAAACACCTTCTTATGACAGAATAGCAGGAATACCTGCTTCAAGAAAAACAACGACCGGACTTTCATCCGGTCGTTGATCTTTGGGCACATCTTCCAGTCTTGTCGTAAATAGTGGTAAGTTAGTGGTAAGTAGCGTTCCTCAGAACTGTAGGTTACCTCGCAAACCCTTGTATTTATTGACTTTTTACGACGCCCATTACGTTTTTGGCGGAGAAGGAGGGATTCGAACCCTCGAAACCCTTTTGGGGTTTACACGATTTCCAGTCGTGCGCCCTCGACCAGGCTAGGCGACTTCTCCATAGGTATCGTTGAACAATGCCAACAAAAATGCTTAATGATTTTATAATCTTTACCCGGCTTTGTCAACTTGAATGCTTATTTCGTGTTATAATTGAGCGGTTTATTTCAAAAAATACGGAGGCGTGATCTATGAAAGCAAGCTTATCAGTAAAGACAATGGCTGTTGTTATTGCCTTTGCCTCATCTCTCATGCTGTTTTCGGGCTGCGGAAAAAAGATCTATTCCGATCCAAATATGACAACGACCATCACAAGGCAGACCACCCCTGCTGAAGTTGCATATAATGACCTTGCAACGACTCTTTCAAAATACGACGCTGCTCTGAATGATTACATGCATACGCATATGTCAGAGTGCAAGATCAAGGAAGCAGACGACAAGACTTTCAGCGGAACAACCTGCCACAGCAGATTCACCGTTTCTCCCGATGAAAAATACCGCGTTCTCCAGCAGGAAAAGAAATACGACGACAAAACAGTCATGGATGAGTATTTCGACCTCAAGGACGCAATGTTCATGGCAAGGACAACAGTCTACAATGACGGAAGATACGATCCTGTCGAGAAATACTACATTGCCGGAAACATGGTCTATAAACTCGATTACAACACAGCCAGCGTTTACAAAGTAGTCGAGCTCAAGACCGATGCGGCAGCCACAAAGCAGAAGCAGCTCGACATGTATTTCTCATTTGACGAGATAACGGCTAAGTATGGCACCTGAAACTGACGTCAAAAACTCAGAAACTTCAGTTCCCGCCGCAAATAACGGCGGGACTTTTCACGAAGGCTTCAAAGACGGCCTGGCGATAGGCTTAGGCTATCTCTCGGTTTCTTTTTCATTCGGCATACTCGCCGTCTCCTCAGGCCTTTCCTGGTGGCAGGCAGTATTAGTCTCGCTTACCAACATTACGTCTGCAGGACAGGTTGCCGGAGTCGGGATAATGTCTGCTTCAGGCGGACTCGTGGAGATGATAATATCCCAGATCGTCATCAATCTGCGCTATTCCCTCATGGCAATCTCGCTTTCACAGAAGACCGACAGTTCCATGAATACCGTCAAGCGCGCCCTTCTTGCATACGGTCTGACCGATGAGATCTTCGGTGTCGCCGTCAGCAAGGACCACGAGACCGGTTCGAAATACTTCTTCGGACTGACTGTCCTCCCTGTCATCGGCTGGGTCTTGGGTACTCTCCTGGGTGCGGTATTAGGCGGCATATTCCCGGAATTCCTGACAAATGCACTGGCAGTGGGGATCTACGGAATGTTCATTTCCATAGTCATTCCCAAGGCAAAGCACAGTCGCATGATCGCGATCTGCGCTCTCATCGCCTGCGTGCTTTCCTGTCTTTTCTACTATGCACCCTGGCTCAAGGCACATATCTCTTCAGGCTTCGCGATAATAATATCCGCGGTCATAGCAGCTCTCGCCGGCGTATTCTGTTTCCCACACGATGAAGAAGCAGGATCCGGAAAGGAGGTCTCCTGATGGATCTTAAGATCTTCATTCCGCTCGCCATAGTCATGGCGCTGACGACCTATCTGGTAAGAGCTCTGCCCTTCACGCTCTTCCGCAAAAAGATCACAAATGCGCGTGTCAAAGCGTTCTTCGACCTGATCCCCTACACCGTTCTTTCGGCGATGACCTTCCCTGCGATCCTTTATGCGACGGGTTCTCTGCCCACGGCATGCGCAGGTCTTGCCGTCGCTCTTGTTCTCAGTTTCATGGAAAAGTCACTGCTCACGGTTGCAGTCGGCGCATGCGCTGCAACTCTTGCCGCAACCGGAGTGATGATGCTGCTTCAAAGGTAAATAAAAAATCCCGTCCGGCTATGCGAACGGGATATTCTGGAGCCCCCAGCCAGATTTGAACTGGCGACCTCATCCTTACCATGGATGCGCTCTACCTACTGAGCTATAGGGGCAGAACTTAAACAGCCTTTGAAGTATATCACAGAGATTTTGCGTTGACAATAAAAAGCCCTGCCTATTTGATTATCGTTATTATTTCTACTATAATGCGCAGGAACTTAATTTTGAGAGGGTAATTCTGATGCGTAAGCTTTTCGCGATAGTCATTATATGTATCATGTCACTTGCATCCTTCGCCGGCTGCGCCTTCAAGGCCAGCGAGCCCACGGTCGACATGTCCACATTCACCGACTGCGGCGAGGAAACATTCATCAAGGCACTGGAGACCGTCGGGATCCCCAAGGAAAAGCATACGATCCACAGGGAACACGCTTTCAACTTCCCTGATGACCAGACCGAATACATCTACGAATACTGCCTTGAAGCAACGGCAGACAACGAGAACTACTTTGCTTACGTTCGCTGCTCCGAAGAGGCTACTGCCAAGCTCCTTTTCAACCATTTTTACAACAAGTACAAGGATGTCTGGGCCGCGAAAGGATTCCGCGGTGCCTATTCCGAGAATTCAGATGAAACAACCGGCTATGTTCTCATCAAAGGCAAGCTCAATGAAAGCGACGGAAAAACATACACAGCCTATCACGATGCTCTTTATTTCAAGGGAAAGACAGTCATCATCATGATGGCGAGCGACAACAGGAGCGATATCGAAAGACAGATCGACAACCTCTGCAAGGAGATCGGCTGCGAGCATCCATGAGTTATCCAAAAATATACGGAACAAAAAATACCTGCCGGACCATTGGGTCTGACAGGTATTTTTGCTTGATCTTAATTTGGGTCAGTCCGCTTTGGACATTTCATCAAGGATCCTTGCATATGCAACAGCATAAGGTTTGTTGAACGTCTTATCCTTGCTGACGATAACGCAGTAATGACCGGGCTTTAAGGACTTTTCACACTCGATGTTGTAGTATGCGGTGCCGTCCTTATAGTAAGAAGGTGAAATCGTATCGCTCTTCTCCGCCTTGCTCAGATCATCTGCAGTGAAATCCTCGTCCTTGCTGTAATAGAAAGCGTAATAAAGTCTGTCGGAAGTCTTTTCATCGACCTTGATGGAAAAGGCGATCTTCCCGGCATCCTGATAATAGACACCCTGGCTCTTCATTGCGCCGTCGTAATCCCACCATCTTATCTCTTCGATCTTCTTCTCGAAATCCTTGTCGTAAACCGTGTAGTTCTTGCCTGAAGAAACTTCATTCATTACTTCAATGCGGTCAAGGACAGTCCTGCCCATTCTCGCATCATTAGCTCTGCCGATGTATCCGGAAAGTAGCACGACGATCAGAGTTACGATAAGGATCAGTGCAACAGCACCGCAGATGAGACCGATGACAAGTCCGGTATGCTTCTTCTTGGGAGCCGCAGGCGTTGCGGGAGCAGGTGCAGGGGCGGTTGCGGGAGCTGGTGCAGCTGCAGGTTCAAAAACGGCGGGCTGTGTTTCAGGAGCCGCGGGAACAAGCGCATTTTCGTTCACTGCGGGTGCGGCAGGCGCTTCGGCAACAGCGGGAATCGGACGAAGGGCATCAGACGGAAGCTGCTTTGTAACAGACTCTTCCGGATGATAAGTAACGACTGTCTGCATGGGCTGAGGCGCTTCAGGTATTACAGGCTCAGCTGCAGGTGCGGAAGTTTCGTCAACGGGCTGTGCTGAAACAACGGGCTCAGCAGGAACCGCGGGTGCGGCAACGGGTGCCTGTGCAGGCACAGATGAGACGATCTTTGTTCCGCAATTAGCGCAGAATGATTTTCCCGGGGTTATCCTAAAGCCGCAGTTACGGCAGAAATTAGATGCCATGTCGAGCCTCCGATATTAATATTAATAAAGAATTCTTTGAGAATTCTAACACAAATCAATATGGAATTCTTCGGCAGGCCGTGGCAAAGCTATGTGAATTGTCTTAACCTTTGATCTTCTCCTCGAGGAGGTCTATCGCTTCAAGATAGCCGTCAAAGCCTTTGCCCATTATCGTTTTGAAGCAATAGTATGAAACATAGGATATCTGTCTGAACGCCTCGCGCTCGCTGACCTGTGAAATATGGACTTCGACTGCCGGAATGGATACGGCCTTGAGTGCGTCAAGGAGCGCCACCGAAGTGTGTGTATATGCACCTGGGTTGATGACGATACCGTCGACCTTGTCGAAATAAGCCTGCTGGATCATGTCGACCAGGTCACCTTCATGATTGCTCTGGCTGCATTCAACATCTATGCCCTTTTCTGAGCAGTGCTTTACGATCTTCGCAACAAGATCGTCGTAGGTGGAGCTTCCGTAGATCCCGGGCTCCCTGATGCCGAGCATATTAAGGTTGGGGCCGTTTAATACAAGTATCTTCATTCGTCGTTCTCTATCTTTTCCAAAAGCTTCATAGCCTCGAGCGGTCCGTTGTCTATATAGGACTGCTTGTCGGGATATGTATCAAGTGAAAGCCTGTAATCGCACCAGGTCTCGTACTTCTCTTTTCTCTGGCTGAAAAGCTTTTCAACGCCGTGCTGGATGGATACAGGACGGTTGTGGTCGGAAAGCGTCTCCAGAGGTCTTTCAAGATAGATGACATAGGAATTGCATCTTACGAAGAACTTATTCTCGGGACGTGTTACGATGCCGCCTCCGCATGAGATGACGAGCCCGCTCTCCGGGAGGATCTCGCTGGCAACTTCGCACTCGTTGTCTCTGAAAGCGTCTTCACCGAGTCCTGAGATAGCCTCTGCTGCCGTCATTCCGTATTTATCCCTGTATGCGTAATCGAGATCTACGAGCTTTCTGCCCGTGATCGCCGAAATGCGCTTTGCCATCGTGGTCTTGCCGCATCCTGGCATTCCTATGAGGGTGATGTTCCTCATCTTGAGCTTTAAAGTCCTGATGATCTGCTCGATGGTATCGTTCTTCTCATATCCGAGCTTTTCAGCAGATGCCGTATCGCCCTTGAAAAGCATTGAAGCCTTGTATGCCTGCGCGACGAGCATCGAAAGCCCGCCGCAGATCTTAAGGCCCAGATCCTCTGCATCCTGGAGGAATCTCGTGCGTGAGGGATTATAGATAAGGTCGCAGCATGCTTCGAGCCTCGGAAAACCGTCAAGATCGATAAGCCTCTCGTTGACGTTGGGATACATGCCTACAGGCGTTGTATTTACAATGACCTGGACATTGCATGCCATGTCATAGACATTTTCATAATTGATCTCTGAAGTGCGTCCGCAGGACAGGATATTTGCAGCGCCCAAAGTCTTGAGTGCATATTTGACCGCAGCAGCGGCTCCGCCCGTTCCGAGAACGAGAACGTCCTTGCCTGCGATCTCTATTCCCTTGCGGTTTACCATATAGATAAAACCATAGTAGTCGGTGTTATAACCATAAGTCTTTCCATCGCTTCCGAAAACAACGGTGTTGACGCTTCCGGTCTCCTGAGCCGCTTCATCGAGCACGTCGCAACGTGCGGCAGCTTCTTTCTTGTAAGGGATCGTTACATTGAAGCCTTTGAAGACCTTGCCCCCGAAAAGCTCATCGAGCTCTGTCGGCTCTCTCTCGATAACGGAATATGTATATGAAGGATCCAGAAGATTATGGATCTCAGGGGAATACGTGTGCCCCAGCGTACGGCCCAGCACGCCGTAAGCAGGTTTGTTCTGATGCGCCTTGGAAAGCTTCAGTATCTCTCGGTAAAGATCTTCAACATACGGTCTGCTCTCAAAACCTGCAGTCTTTTTGAGCTTTGCGAATAATGCTTCTTCGCGGGCGCCGTCTACAACGGCCATTCCTTCAGATCGTTTCAGGTTACCGATCTTACGCGATACCGCCGTTCTTCTCTCGAAAGCATCAAGGATATCACGGTCAATGGAATCAATTTCGCTGCGAAGTTTATCAAGATCTTCCATGGCTATTACCCCCTTGAAAGAATAATATCATTTTTCGCACACGTTTTGATGTATAAGCAGAATTATTATCGATTAAAAAAACACTATATACTCCTGTAAGAAAACCATGATTTGAATCGTTATATAGGTGAGATCTCAAATATCACCGATTGATAAATTCCGCAAATGGGCATTCACGATTTTTGTCACGAATAAGCTTAAGATCGTGACGGTTTTCGTGAATCCGTTCTACGTCCGTTCAACCATGAGGGTTTGAAAGCATCATGTCGTAAAACGCTATCGCAGCAGCTGCTTCCACGACGGGAACTGCTCTCGGAGCAACGCATGGATCGTGCCTTCCTTCAACGCTTATAGTGGTATTCTTTTTCGCCGCAAGATCAACTGTTTCTTGCGTTTTAGAGATCGAAGGAGTCGGCTTTAATGCGCAGTCAAAGACTACGGGAGCTGCTTCTCCGACGCTGATCCCTCCGAGTATTCCGCCGCAGCGGTTGGTCTTGAGCCTGACTTTCTCTTCATCATCAAAGACGAAAGCGTCATTGTTTTCAGAGCCCTTGAGGACCGTGCTGTCGTATCCTGCGCCGAACTCAATGGCTTTTACTGCGGGAATAGCAAATATTATCTGCGAGATCTTTCCTTCAATGCCGTCAAAGATCGGACCCCCGATGCCTGCGGGAAGTCCAGAGATCACGCACTCGATGACTCCGCCTACAGAATCGCAGTCCATGCGTGCCTCTTCTATCCTTGCCTTCATCTTCTCGGCAGCTTCATCAGAAATTGCAGGGAAATCTTTTTTCGCGCATGCTGCAAGATCTTCCATGAACTTCATATCCCTCGGTCCGTGTGCGAAATAAGTATCGTCTTCGACATCGAAAACAGACTTAAGATGAGCGTGTATCTCAATGCCCTGTTTCTTAAGTTCAGTCAGAGCGATTGCGCCTGCAATGCAAAGAGGAGCAGTCATCCTGCCCGAAAAGATACCGCCGCCGGAAGCGGAAGCCTCTTCTCCGTAAAGTATTCCCGCCGTGTAATCCGCATGGGAAGGTCTCGGGCAGTTCATTATCGAAGCGTAGTCTTTCGGCTTGGTATTGGTGTTGTAAATGAAACCGTGAAGCACGCCGTCCCGGTTTTCGAAATTGACCTCGTCAGCTTCCTTCCTGGGCGTTGACCAGGCATTCTTTCCGGGTGCGCGCCTTGCCATGAATTCCTTTATGAATCCGGCATCTGGTTTAACATCCGAAGGAAGCCCCTTGATGTAAACGCCGATCGTCTCGCTGTGAGACTCACCGTGTATCTTAAGTTCAAGTGTGCTGCCGTGGTAAGTGCTTTGCATGCTCATAAGATCGCCATTCCGTTTTCGATTATCGTTTTAAATTCAGGGAAGGATTTCGAAAGACATGAGATATCGTCAATCTCTATCTTTCTTCCGGTTCCCGCCGCGCAGAGGACTGCGGCCATTGCCATGCGGTGATCGTTCGAAGAAGTCAGTGAGATCTCTTCGGGGATCCCGCTCCTTACCGCTCCGTATACCGAGATGGAATCTTCTTCAAGTTCTGTCTTTATGCCGCAGGCTGAAAGCATTTCGCACACTGCGGATGCCCTGTCGGATTCCTTTACGCGAAGGCGCTTTGTTCCCGTGAGGACCGTCTTCTTCGCCTTGAAAGCTCCAGTAACCGCCATGTAGGGAACGATGTCCGGGATATCGTTGCAGCTCATGTTTATCTCATCAACGGGAGGCTCTCCGTCGGGTCCCATTACTGAGACCGCACCGTCCTCCGTATCGACATCCACGCCGAGCTTTTCAAGAAACTCAACTATCGCCCTGTCACCCTGGACAGATTCCGTATCAAGGCCGGTGATCATGGCGCCGCCGTTCTTCATGAGCGAGCCGAGGCAGAGGAGGAACGCTCCGTTGCTCCAGTCACCCTCGACGGTGAAACTGCCTGAAGGAGTTACTGCTCCGGAACGTCCGGGAACAGTGAAAACATTGCCTTCCCTGGTAACTTCAATGCCGTATTTCTTTAATACGGATACCGTAAGTTCGATGTAATGGATGGAAGACATCTCACCCGTAACAGTAACCGTTGAAGGCCTGTTGAAGTTGGAGAGCGCCATCAGGAGCCCCGATATGTACTGGGATGAGACACTGCCGTCAATGGTGTAATTGCCCGCCATCAGAAATCCGCAGGCTGTAACGGTGCGCTTTTCGATATCCTTTTCGATCGTTACGCCAAAAGGCGCAAGACAGGATGCGAGGTCCTCAACCGGGCGCTCGACAAGACGTCCTTTGGTCGTGAAGATCATTTTTCTTTCGGGAGAACCCTTGAGCGCAAGCGCAAGAGGGATCATGAACCTTAATGTCGAACCGCTCTCGTTTGCAGGGAGAATGATGTCGTCATCACCTGTTTCAGAAGCAGCGGAAAGCTCCGCCAGACATCTTTTCGTTGCGATGACATCATCGTTGTCGTCCTTCTTTATGTTGAGATAATCACCTCTCGCGCCGAGGACGAAATTGACGATGAGTTCTCTGTGATATGCCGATTTTGATGCAGGCGCCTTAAGGTCGAGCATCATGTTCTTGCATGCGATCATCATTTTGAAAGGAACCTCATGAAATCTTCAGGTGTCATCTTCTTTATCTCGGCTTCGCCGATCCTGTTTACAAGTATAACCGAAATGGTGCCGCCGCGCTTCTTTTTGTCGTTCATCGCGCCTTTGACGGCCGCCTCCGGAGTGATGTCATCACTTACCGGGAGGTTATAAAGCTTAAGCAGGGCCTTCATCCTCTCTGCTGTTTCCGCATCAAGCGTGCCAGCCCTGACACAGGCATCGATCATGATCCCCATGCCCTTGGCAACGCACAGCCCGTGCGGTTTTGTATATCCGCTGTCGCGCTCGATCACGTGTCCTACGGTATGTCCGTAATTGAGGATCTGGCGTCTGCCGTTGTCGTTTTCGTCTTCTCTTACAACGCCGGCCTTATCGGCAACGTTCATGGCAACGATATCTTCCAGAAGCTTTTCGTCATCCCTGATATTGCCGTTTGCCCTTTCGAGTTTTTCGAGAAGAACGGGATCTACGATAAATGCGTGCTTGATGACTTCTCCCATGCCCTCGGTAAACACCTCATCGGGAAGTGTCTTAAGAAAAGAAATATCCTCTATGACAACAGACGGCTGCCAGAATGCGCCGACCTGGTTCTTTCCCATCGCGATGTCTATTCCGGTCTTGCCTCCGATCGATGCATCGACCATTGCTAGAAGCGAAGTTGGTATCTGTATGACGTTGATCCCGCGGAGGAATGTTGCAGCGGCAAAACCGGCCATGTCGGTGGTAACGCCGCCTCCAAGGCCTACGACGATATCGGTTCTCGTAAAGCCCGCTTCGGCCATCCTGTTCCACATTGCTGCAACGGCTTCGATCCCCTTGGATCTCTCGCCCGCCTCGAAAACATAATCCACCGTTTCGATCCCGGCCTTGCCGATCTCTTCCCTGACCTTTTCGAGATACAGGGGAGCAACGTTGGTCTCGGATACGATCAGGGCTTTGACAGCACCCGGGCAGAGCTTTTTGACTTCTGTTCCGAGGACCGAAACTGCGCCGTTTCCTATGATGACGTCATATTCTTTGGAGGCTGCGGGAAAACGGACTGTTCTCATATTCCGTCAACCTCCTCCTTGATCTTCCTTCCTTCATCGAGCAGGTCGCGGAGGCCGTCGAAGTCGTCATTCTCCAGAGCCTTTCTGTACTTTGAGAGCTCCTCCTGGAGATGGTCGATCTCGAAAATGAGATTATCCTTGTTTTCCAGGAACAGCTGTGTCCACATGGTCGGATTGAGCCATGCGACTCTGGTCATATCCTTGTAAGAACCCGCGGAGAATCCCTTGTGATTTCTTGCCGAGGGGCTCTTGATGTAAGCGTTCGAGACCAGATGCGCCATCTGTGACGTGAAGGCGATCATCTTGTCGTGCTCGTCCGCATGTGAAAGATGAAAACTGCCGAATCCGCAGGGTTCGAGCAGTTTCTCTACCCTGTCGAGCAGAAACATGTCATCAAATACAGGCGGGACAACGACCATGGGAGCGCCCTTGTACATGTCGCCTTTTGCATATGCCATGCCCGAAAACTTCGTTCCGGCCATCGGATGGCATCCGACAAAAAGGAAACCCGCTTCTTCTGCGATCTTAAATCCGTTTTCGCAGACAAATCTCTTTGTGCCGCAGGCATCTATCACCAGACCGTCTTTATTGAAGTGATCCTTATGTTCTTCCATCCATTTGATCGTTGCTTCAGGATAAAGTGACAGGATAACAAGATCGCATTTGCCGAGATTCTCATCAGTCAGTTCACCGTCGATTATGCCCTGCATCTGAGCCATCTGTGTAACACTCTCAGTACGGTTCCATCCCAGGACCTTTGATCCGGAATTCTCTTTATAGGCCTTTGCAAAAGATGCTCCGATGAGACCTAATCCAACTACGCCGACTGTTATATCCATAAACTGCACTTCCTTTTAGATATGATAAAAAAGACGCCGTAATTCTGCGGCGTCTGTTGATCACAAAATACTTCTTGCCTTTCCGATCGCGTCCATAACCTCAGTAAACTGGGCAGGAGTGAGCTGCTGTGCCGCATCCGAAAGAGCCTTCTCAGGACATGTATGCACTTCGATCTCAAGTGCATCCGCGCCCGAAACGACCGCTGCCATGGACATCGGCTTGATGAGATTTGACTTGCCTGTAGCATGTGAAGGATCGCCTACGACAGGAAGGTGCGTGATCTGCTTCAGTACGGAGATCGCGCTTACGTCAAATGTATTCCTTGTGTATGTCTCGTATGTTCTGATTCCTCTCTCGCAAAGGATTACGTTGGGGTTGCCTTCGCTCATGATGTACTCGGCGCTCATGAGAAGCTCCTTGATGGTAGCTGAAAGACCGCGCTTGAGAAGGACCGGCTTGCCTGTCTTTCCGAGAGCCTTAAGGAGATCGAAGTTCTGCATGTTGCGTGCACCGACCTGAAGGAAATCAACGTCCTTGAATACAGGGATCTGCTCAGGGCTCATGATCTCGGAGCAGATGGGAAGTCCCGTCTCCTTCTTTGCCTCAAGCAGGAGTCTTATGCCTTCTTCATGAAGTCCCTGGAAATCGTAAGGTGACGTCCTCGGCTTGAAAGCGCCGCCTCTGAGGATCGTGGCGCCTGCCGCCTTAACTGCTCTTGCGCAGCTCATGATCTGCTCTTCGCTCTCTACCGAACAGGGGCCGGCGATAACCGCGAAATTGCCTCCGCCGATCTTAACTCCGCCGATATCAACAATAGTGTCTTCCGGATGGAATTTTCTGTTTGCCTTCTTAAATGTTTCAGATACTCTGGTAACGCTCTCAATGATGTCTAAGCCCTGGAGCAGATTGATGTCTATAGATGAAGTATCACCGATAAGGCCCAATACCGTGCAATATTCGCCTTTCGATTCATTAACTTTAAGTCCTCTGCTTTCAAACCATGAAACGAGATTTGAGATCTGTTCCTTTGTGGCTGTGTTCTTAAGTACTGCAATCATTTCCTTTTCTCCTCCATTCAGGTCTTAAAACAAAAACGCTGCCCGGGCTTTGCGTACCCTTGCAGCGTTTATTCTTAACTTGGTCTATTAAGGTTCTCTCGCGCAACAAAAGCCGCTTCAGGCATTGGGTCCGAAGTAGTAATAATAGTTATACGCAAAATAGAAAACCGCAGTCTTCAATTTGAGATGTCTCCTTTTGAAAAACTGCGGTAATTAAAACACACATCTTTAACTGCTGTCAAGGTATCAGGCGAAATCTACCTCACCTGTTTTCTCATTTATGAGCTGGACTACATTCTCAGGCTGGATATCGAGCGCCAGAGCGATCTCATTGTTCATTCTGACCTTAGCATCATTCAGTGCACGTTCATCCTGCGCATTGAGGTGCTTGCCCTCTTCGGAAAGCTTCTGGGCATGACACTTGATAAGATGGATCATGCTCATTATGTCCTCGCGTGAACCGTTGACTATGATATCTGCGAAAGCGTCCTTGCGGTCATTCCTGTCATCGATCCACTCAAGCTTGTCATAAGGGATCTTCTCTATAAGAGCCATTGCCTCTTTCTTTGACAGGACCGGCTGGATCCTTTCAACCTGAGCCTTGTTATCAAAAGGCACATAAAGGACCTGTGACTGTCTCACGAAAAGCGGCTTTAATACATAGTATTTCTGAGGCTTCTCGCGGAAGAAGCTTATATCTTTGATTGCGTCGATCTGGCAGACGCCGCTGCCTGCATAAACAATATTGTCCCCAACCTTAAAGCCCATATAGACCACCTTTCCTATAGATTTCTTATAAAATTTTGACTTTTTGAGAAAAAAGTATTTGTAATCTAAAAATTTAGATGTATAATAACTAATTTTTATTGTATCACGGCATATAAATAATACCCGTGGGCATTTTGTCAAAAAAACGCCCCGGGCAGTACTATTCTGTTGACAATCGGTTGTCTGAAACCCTTTATTTCTTAGAATCGCAAGCTTTTTTGAGTTCTTCGACCACGATCTCCAGTGCTTTGATCCTGGCATACTTCTTATCGACCGATTCCAGTATGTGCCATGGCGCGAATTCCGTCGAAGTCTTCTGGATCATCTCATCGACCGCCTGCTCGTACTGGTTCCACTTTTCGCGGTTGCGCCAGTCCTCATCGGTGATCTTCCACTGCTTCTCAGGTGTGGCCTGGCGTTCCTTGAAACGCTTGAGCTGGGTCCTCTTGTCTATCTGCACCCAGAACTTTATGACAACTGCGCCCCAGTCCGTGAGTTCCTTCTCAAACTCATTGATCTCGTTATAAGCGCGCTGCCAGTCGTTTTCGCTGCAGAATCCCTCTATCCTTTCCACCATTACGCGGCCGTACCATGTACGGTCAAAGATCGCGATGTGGCCGGTCCTCGGAAGCCTCGTCCAGAATCTCCAGAGGAAGTGTCTCGCCTTCTCATGCGGCTCAGGGCTCGCTATCGGCTGCACTTCAAAACCTCTCGGATCCAAAGCACCGGTGATCCTCTTAATGTTTCCGCCTTTGCCTGCGGCATCCCATCCCTCGTATGCGATTATTACAGGGATCTTCTTCCTGTAGAGCTTATAGTGTAGAAGGCTTAATTCATCCTGAAGGTCATCGAGTCTCTTGTCGTACTCCTCGTCGGTAATGGTCTTTCCCTTGAGATCGATCTCCTTGAGGAGTGGTGTCTTCTTGAGCGGGAATGTATTCTGAAGGATAGGCGCGGCAAGCCCCTTGTTCTTGAGCGCGGTCTCAATGCCCTGGTTAAGGAACTGCAGGACCTGGAGTTCGGCGAACTTCTTGTCCTTGGCATCTATTATGTACCACGGCGCAGTCGGGCTGTCCGTATCCTTTAGATACTTGTCATAGACCTCAAGGCTCTCGTCATAATACTTGTTCTCTTTGAGATCGTTCTTATCTACTCTCCACTTGGTATCCTTGTCGGCCAGGAGCTGATCGAGCCTTCTCTTCTGCTCTTTCTTTCCGATCTGGAAAAAGAACTTCATTACAAGGTAACCGTTATCGACCAGCGACCTCTCGGTGCGCTTGATCGAATCGATCTTCTCCTCATAATCCTTGTCGTCCATGTCGCCGGCAATGCGGGCATCGGTGATCTCTTCCATCCAGTAGGTGTCATAGAACACGAACTTGCCCTTCTCCGGGATGTCCTTCATGTATTTGTACAGGAACGGATATCTCTTATCCTCTGCAGTCGGCGCGGCATAGGTCTTTACCTTGAAGAACCTCGGATCGATATTCTTGATTATCTTTCCCAGGACACTTCCCTTTCCTGCGGCGCCCCATCCCTCAAATGTGACCATTACCGGAAGACCGGCATCCTTGATCTTCATCTGGGCAGCGAAAAGTTTCGCCCTTTCTTCATTGAGTCTTTGGGAAAGTTCCTCGTCGTCAGGTCTGACAGCCTTTACAAAATCCTTTAGCATAAGAGCCTCCGTAATCAAAGCAAAAGCAAAAACGGTCCTTATACATTAAATATAAGGACCTTCGAGGCTAAATTAAAGTTGGGATTTGCACACTTTTGAGATTGCCTGATTGTGAAATCAGATTCTTATCTCCTCAAGCATCGTCTCAAAATCGACCTTATCGAGTTCTACTTCTTCGGTAAGGGAAACAACGATAGCGCGTGTACCGCCGGTGGAGCCTTGTTCACTCTCATGGTTATCGTAAGAATTGGTAATCTCTTCCATAACTCATCACCCCTGTGGCGTTTTCAGTATTCTACTACTAAAAATCTGATTTTCTTGAATTGTTTCAAAAAAATAATATTACTGTTTGATTACAAAATTACTTTTATATGACAAAAAGGCTGTCCCGGACATTATCGGGACAGCCTTTGTTTAAATTCTTTATTTCGTCTTAATGCCAGAGGTTCAGGTAGATTACAAAGACAACATTGAGAACGGATAAAAGGACCGCTGCGATGTTATAGATCTTTCTTATGACAGAAGATTCCTTTGCGGGAGTCTTAAAGAACTTAACGACCGAGAAGACCGTCAGAGCGGCAAGGACAAGCGCCAGGACTCCACACGCCGGGAACGCCCAGGTATATGTCTGATACGGGAACCACATCGTAACGAGTGTCATTATGACGAGGCCCATGAGGCCGAGCAGCAGTATGACAAGCGACATGAATCCGGTCTGAGCGCCAAGAACTATCTTCTTTGTGCTCTTCTTAACCTTGCGGACGATCGCCCTGATGCCCTTTACTACAAGGCTGACAAATGCGAATACGAGCGAGATAGCCCAGCCGTAGATAAGTACGCACTCGAAGATGGCATGAGCCGGCGAAGCAAGATAGTAGTCGCCGTACATTTCCTCGATCTTCGGAATGCTGTTCTTTTCGTTATATGTCCAGTACCATTCCTTAAACGTATCCTTGGAGAGGTAGCTTGCGCCCATTATCTGAAAGTGTCCCTTGAGCACGGACCTTGCCGGATGATAGAATCCGTCCTTCACTTTGGCTTCAGCGGCAGGGTCATCCCAGACGTTTTCTCCGTAGATATGTTTAAACATCTCATAGTTGAAGTTATGTTCCCCCGCCTGGTTCGTCATGACGACGCATCCTATCTTAGTCTTCAGGTCGAAAGTGATGTAAGACGAGCATGCCTGAGTGTTTCCGCCGTGACCGTAGACCGCTTCTCCGTACGGGAGCGCCCAGAATCCGTGTGCGTTCCTCGTGATCTTCGTGTCGGCAAAATACGAGGTCGCGGTCATCATGACATCGAAAGTATTCTGCCTTTCGAACAGAGGGAACTTATCCTGAACAAAGCACGAACCGTATTTTATGTAATCCTTGAGCGTCGATACGCAGGCACCCGCAGGGTACATGGAAATGTAGTAGAAAGCATTGCCGACAGGTACGGTGCCCTGATAGCAGACGAGCTTGTCGCGCCTCTCCCTGACAGACGGATTATCCATGAGATCGGGAGCAAGAGCCGAATCTTTCATTCCCAGAGGCTCGAAAACATGCTCATGGACATAATCTGCAAAGCTCTGTCCCGATATGCGCTCAACGATGTACGCCGCAAGCGAGACGCCCCAGTTTGAGTATGCTGTGATGGTGTCAGGCTCAAAGACCTGCTCGGGCTGATCGAGTGTAAGCGCCTCCTCAAGCGTATGGAACTTGCTGCCGACCCGAAGGAACATGTCAGTGTAGTATTCCTGGAAGCCTGCCCTGTGGTTCATCAGGTCGATCATGCGGACGGGCTTGTCGTATCTCAGATTCTTAAGGAACCCTTCAGGAAGGTATTCCCTGATGTCCTTTTCGAGATCGATCTTTCCCTGCTCCCAGAGCTGCATGACGCTTACCCAGACCATGGTCTTGGTGGTAGAACCCCAGTCTATTACCGTGTTCTCGTCGACTTTGACGCCTTCGGCGACATTGGAATAGCCGTAGTATCCTTCATAGACCGTGCCGTTCCTGTCGAACACGCCGACCATCATGCCGGCTGCCGTATCCTTGTGATCCTCATAGAAGGCATTGATGATCTCCTCATGAGTGCCTTCGTAGGTCTTTTCTTCTTTCTTCTGTTCAGGTACGGCAGAACAGGAAGCAAGCAGGGACAGTGACATCAGCAGCGTGAATACCAGCGCTGCGCTTTTCTTGAAAATCTTCATATAAAACTCCATTTTTCCGTTTATGTGAACTTGAATATAATATCACTATTGAGATTATCAGTTGACCCGGAGGTCCCGATGAAGGGAATAGTTTTCGACATAGACGATACACTTTACTGCAGGCAGACCATGCTGATAAAGGCAGCCGAAACAGTGCTCGGAGTAAAGATACCCGACTGGCAGGAGTTCATGCGAATCTATTACGAGAAGAGCGATGTCAACATGCAGATGCTCGAATCCGGCGAAGTCTCCACCCACGACATAAACGGCTGGCGCTATAACGAGACTTTCCGCATCTTGGGTCTTCCTTACAAGCCCGAAGACGGCGGAAAAGCAGCTGACACCTACCTTGAGTTTCAGACACACATGCAGGTCAGTGACGAAATGGCAAAGGTCCTGGATAAACTCTCTTCCGACCCTTCGATAAAGATAGGCATCCTCACCGCAGGCGAATCCAAGCATCAGTGGAACAAAGTGGACATGCTCGGCTTAGACCGCTGGTTCTGCCGCGAAAACATAATCGTCTCCGGCGACACTCCGTACATGAAGCCCGACATAGAACTGTTCCGCATATTCGAAAAGAAATTCGGCCTTAATCCTGACGACCTCTGGATGATCGGTGACTCCTACAAGCATGACATCAAAGGCGCACTCGATGCCGGCTGGCACGCACTGTGGATCAACAGAAGGTTCCTGGGCGAGCAGGAGATCACACCCGATATAACGGTTGCTTCCGACAAAGAACTGACCGATGCGCTGATGAGAGCATTCTGCCGGACCGGTTTTTGAACGCATCTCTCAGCTTACGGATTTAATATCTTCATCCAATAAAAAAGGAACTGCACAAAGCAGTTCCTTTCTATCCAAAACAGATAACTTATCAGGCTTTGATACCCTTGCAGTCATTCATGTACTGTCTGATGGCAGGTACATCCGTGTATTTGTTCACTCCGTCCGTGGTCGGGATTACGAGAGTGGGGACATTAACGATATCAAGCTTCTGGGCAAGCTCAGGTGTGTCGTCTGCATAGATCAGATCGTAGTCGAAGCTCTGCTCATCAAACATTGCCTTAACGACTTTGCACTTAGGGCATGTGTGTGTTGTGAAGAGCATCGGCTTCATTGTGCCGTTCTCGAGAGGGAGAAGATCAGGAACATCCTTCTCTGCTGCAGGAGTAACAGTTACGGTAGCTGTTCTCGGGCGCATATTGGAGTGCTCGATGTCGTATGTCTGTCTGTCCTTGAACTCCTGTGTCTTACCGTCGTTCCAGTTCTTGATCGGACGGTAATAACCTGTGATACGGCTGTATGTCTCTGTCGGGTTGCCGCAAACGGGGCAAGCCTTTACTTCACCTGCAAGATAGCCGTGAGCTGAGCAGATGGAGTATGTAGGAGACAACGTGTAGTAAGGGAGCTTGTAGTTCTCTGCGATCTTGCGTACGAGAGAAGCAGCTGCCTTCCAGTCAGGGAGTCTCTCACCGAGGAATGCGTGGAAAACGGTTCCTGATGTGTACAGTGTCTGGAGGTCATCCTGAACGTCGAGAGCATCGAAGATATCAGCTGTGTATCCGACAGGCAGGTGTGAGCTGTTGGTGTAATAGAATACGCCGGAAGCATCGTTTGCCGTGATGATGTCAGGGAACTTAGCCTTGTCGTGCTTAGCAAGACGGAAGGATGTTGACTCTGCAGGTGTAGCCTCGAGGTTGTAGAGGTCGCCGTACTTCTCCTGATAGTCGGAGAGCTTGTTCCTCATGTGGTTGAGAACATCCTGTGCGAACTTCTGTGACTCTTTGTGAGTGAGATCCTTACGGAGCCACTTTGCGTTGAGGCATGCTTCGTTCATTCCTACGAGACCGATCGTAGAGAAGTGGTTGTTGAATGTTCCGAGGTAGTGCTTGGTGTACGGATAGAGACCTTCGTCGAGGAGCTTTGTGATGGTGTTTCTCTTGATCTTGAGAGATCTTGCACTGATGTCCATGAGGTGGTCGAGTCTCTTGTAGAAGTCATCAACATCATTAGCGAGATAAGCGATACGGGGGATGTTGATGGTAACAACGCCTACGGAACCTGTGGATTCGCCTGAACCGAAGAATCCGCCGGACTTCTTTCTGAGCTCACGGAGGTCGAGTCTTAATCTGCAGCACATTGAACGTACATCAGAAGGCTCCATGTCGGAGTTGATGTAGTTGGAGAAGTAAGGGATACCGTACTTGGCTGTCATCTCGAAAAGAAGCTTGTTGTTCTCTGTCTCTGACCAGTCGAAATCCTTTGTGATCGAATATGTGGGGATCGGATACTGGAATCCGCGTCCGTTGGCATCGCCCTCGATCATGATCTCGATGAAAGCTCTGTTGACCATGTCCATCTCGGCCTTGCAGTCCTTGTACTTGAAGTCCATCTCCTTGCCGCCGACGATGCAGTTCTGCTCAGCGAGGTCGTTCGGAACTGTCCAGTCGAGAGTGATGTTTGTGAAAGGAGACTGTGTACCCCATCTTGAAGGTGTGTTTACACCGTAGATGAATGACTGGATGTCCTGCTTGACCTGCTTATATGAAAGGTTATCGATCTTTACGAAAGGTGCGAGGTAAGTATCAAAGGATGAGAAAGCCTGAGCGCCTGCCCACTCGTTCTGCATGATGCCGAGGAAGTTGACCATCTGGTTGCAGAGAGTTGAGAGGTGCTTTGCAGGTGCGGATGTGATCTTGCCGACGATTCCGCCAAGACCTTCCTGGATGAGCTGCTTGAGAGACCATCCTGCGCAGTAACCTGTGAGCATTGAAAGATCGTGGATGTGGAGGTCTGCGTTCCTGTGTGCATCGGCGATTTCCTTGTCATAGATCTCGGAGAGCCAGTAGTTAGCGGTGATGGCACCTGAGTTGGAGAGGATGAGTCCGCCTACGGAATATGTAACCGTGGAGTTCTCCTTAACTCGCCAGTCCTCGACCTTAACATAGCTGTCAACGAGGTTCTTGTAGTTGAGGAGCGCGGAATTCATGTTACGGATCTTCTCACGCTGATTTCTGTAAAGGATGTATGCCTTTGCTACGTCCTCATAACCCATTCTCTGGAGTGTAGCCTCAACGCTGTCCTGGATCGACTCGACGTCAACCTTGCCGTCAACAGCCTTTGCCTCTGAGTCGGATACGGCGTTGAGAGCGAGCATATCGATGATCTGCTTGTTATACTCTCTCTTCTGCGCAACGAAAGCCTTCTCGATGGCTCCTGAGATCTTGCTTAAGTCGAAATCTACGACTTTTCCGTCTCTCTTGATGATACTGTACATAATTCCTCTCCTTTATTCTTCCCCGCGTATTTTTGTCTGCGGGATAAGATCCTTAGCTTTAGCGAGCGCTTCATTAAGTTCCTCGGCGGGAAGGGCGCTCATTCCTTCACCGTTTATCAGTTCACCCGAATCAACGAAGTTCTGCAGGAAATACTTTGGCGAACCTTTGATCATCTCTGCCGCTCCCGCTATGCTCTCCGCGTTGTGAAGCGGCGCGACAACGGTGGTGCGGAATTCGTGATCGATGCCGGATGCCTTTATGATCTCAATGCTCCTTCTTATCTTCGAAACATCGAAATCCGGGATGCCGACGGTCTCCGCGTATTTCTCCGGAGAATTCTTGATGTCCATCGCAACGTAATCAACGTTTCCGGACTTCAATATCTCTTCGAGCCTGTCGGGAAAAGAACCGTTGGTGTCGAGCTTTACCTTGTAGCCCATCCCCTTGATCCTGGCGATGAACTCACCGGCGTCTGCATGGATCAGCGGCTCGCCGCCGGTGATACACACTCCGTCAAGGACTCCGCGGCGCTTGTCGAGGAACTTGAAGAATTCCTCTTCGGGATAGACCTCTGCCTCATCCGTCCTCGTGACGAGAAGCGAATTGTGGCAGAAGGGACACCTCATGTTGCAGCCGAGAGTGAACACCGTACATGCGACGGTTTCGGGGTAGTCCAAAAGCGTCAGTTTCTGAATTCCCCCAAGTCTCATTCCTTACGTTCCCTTCCTTCGCAAACCCTTGATTTTTAGGTGCGAAACGCCTCGCTTTATTCCCGAGGCGCTCCTAAAGAATACCCATATATTGTGGTCAAGTCAAGTGAAAACCACAACATTTTGTGGCTGTAGTCGTTTTGTAACAAGAATGAAATATTTTCGCAAATATCATTGATACAGGGCCTTTCAAGGTAATCTTACCCCTGAAAAGCCCTGTATATGAGGACAATATTTTTTGATTTTCGGGAGATCTTTGACCCGGTATTCCGGGTGTCAGTCCACCTTCTCCAGGACATCGATCAGGACGGTCTGCATCACATTTCTTCCCGGAAGGGTGACTTTTATCTCTGCCCTTCCCCATCCGTCCTTGACAGTCCTTATATAGAATCCGCCCATGCCTCCGAAAATGTCACAGTCGCATGAATCAGCGCCTGCAATTCCGCCTCCGATGAGCTCGACCGGTCCATTGGCTGTAACAATGGCGGGAGAATTGAAGAACGGCATGACATTTCCGTTCTGGTCGGTGACTTTCACGCGGACTTCACAGCAGTCGTATGTTGAACCTTCCTTAAGATACTCGGCGCTTACGCTGCATTCCATGCGCAGTTCTTCAGCCGGAGCTTTTATTACGGTGACAACGGTCTCACCGTCCTTGATCCCTTCAAACCTGTAGAAAGACTCCTTGCCGCCTCTGCCGTCAACATACTTCTGATAGAGCTTGAAAATGTCATCGGGTGTCATGTGGCAGCGGTTCATCGCCATTCCGAGCTTAAGCTTGAAGCCGAAAGGCATCTTGTCTTCGGCAAGAGCCATGTAGTTTACGGCATCCTTGAAGACCTGTGCCTGCTTGGGCGTGAACTTACCGTCCTTTTCGAGCCTGTCGCCAACGAAATCATCAATGAGGATCGGCGCGTTTTTCAGATTCTCATAGAGATCCGTATTATGCTTATATTCTTTTATAAACACTGTTCCTTTATACATCTTCACGCTGTCGCAGTTGGTGAAGATATATATCTTTCCGCGGTTCTCTGCAGGATGCTCGCCGAAATCCATTGATGAACTTACCGTTACAAACGGCTTTTCGGTATTTGCCGCGGAATAGACCGAAGCCGCGAGCTTGGGATTCCTGAACATGTCGCACACTCCGTGATGGCAGATGCGGTCGCCGCTTCCGAACTCACCGTGAGTGTTGTAATCGGCAAAGCACCAGCCGATGGCTCCCGCAATATCTTCTTCCCCGAATGCCGCATCAAGGACGTTGCAGTGACGTAGTGCATGCTCGACGCGCATCTCTTCCGGATCGAAAACCTTGGAAGGGAACATATGGCCTCCGAACTCGGAGATGAAATATCCCTTTTCCATATCGGGAGTCACGGATGACTTTGGCCTGACACCTGCGTTATACCCTGCGTGCGAAAAATCATTGAAGGCATAGACGTCCTCAAGAAGAGAACTCTTGGGGAAATTCCTGATGCCCGTAGTCTGCCTTGTCGGATCGCATTCGTGAGCTGCAGCATTTGTCTCCTTATAGAATCCGTCATCGTCCGCGGACTCGTTGATCCTGACGCCCCATACGATTATCGAAGGATGGTTCCTGTACTGTTCGACCATCTCGCGGCAGTTCTTTACGGCCTGTTCCTTCCAGGCGTCATCGCCGATGTTCTGCCATCCCGGCATCTCGGTTACGACAAGAAGTCCTTCCCTGTCGCATTCATCAATGAAATGATGTGACTGCGGATAATGGGATGTGCGCACGATGTTGACGCCGAGCTCGTTTTTGAGGATCCTTGCGTCAAGGCGCTGGATGTTTTCGGGCATCGCATATCCGACGTAAGGGTAGCTCTGGTGGCGGTTTAAGCCCATCAGTTTTATCTTTTCGCCGTTGAGATAGAAACCGTCGGCCTTAAATTCTGCCGTCCTGCATCCGAAGACCGCTTTCTTGAAGTCAGTCTTCTGTTCATCTATGAGGAGAGTGCATTCGATCGCGTATAGATTCGGAGTGTCGATCCCCCATGTCTTAACGTTGTTTATCGTAAACTCAGCGGTACTTTCTTCAAAGACGCCCTGATTTACGGCCTCATCCGTGCCGAGATCCCTGACGAGATATTTGACCTTTGCTCCGGGAATATCACCGTCCAGATTTACCGCAGCCTTAACATTGCCGTCCTTATCGCCGGTCACGAAGATGTCTTTGATGAACATTCCGTCATAGACATCGAGATGGACCTCGCGGTAGATGCCGCCGTATGTAAGATAGTCAGTGATATATCCGAACGGGGGAACGTTGTTGCTCTCCCTCGAGTCGCATTTAACGCTGACTATGTTGTCTCTTCCGAAAGTAACGAGATCGGAGATCTCGCAGCTGAAAGACGTGTATCCGCAGAAGTGCTCTGCAACCTTAACGCCGTTTACCATGACTTCCGCGCAGTGCGCGATGGCGTCAAACGTCAGGATGAGCCTCTTGCCTTCCCATTCACGCGGCAGGCTTAAGACCTTGCGGTAGCCTGAGATCATCTCATAGTCTTTATTGCTGAAGTAGTTAAAAGGCGTAACATTCACGCAGTGCGGGATGCGCACCTCTGTCGTGTCGCCGACCTTGTAGATCGGAGCGCTGAGTTCGTCGTTGTATTTCGGAGTAAACTCCCAGCCGTCGTTAATGTCGATCCTCATCGGGTTTATCCTTTCTGCTTCTTTTCAACGCGGTTAAGCTGCGGCCTGACTTCGACTTCCGTCACGCAGGCGCCGTCTCTCATGCTCAAAATGTTTCTCACGCACTCCGCGGTGTCTTCAGGCACAAGGAAACATCCGTCATCGTCTGATGGTTCGAAATCCGCGTTCCTGTAAAGCCTGGTCCCCCTGGTCAGATCCGGGCAGACCGTTACCACTTTCACGCCGTGCTTCCTTGCCTCTTCGAAAAGGCTTCTGCCGAAGCTCCTGAGTCCCGCCTTGAGTGCGCCATAGCAGGCTCCGTGAGTGTTGATCCTGGTGGAAGTCACAGACGCTATATTAATAATATAACCTTTTTTGTCCTTTATTTTCGGGAGTAATGCGGAAGTGATCACCATGGGCGCTTCGAGGTCCACCCTGCACATCTCGCTGATCTGCTCGGGCGTCATGAACTCAGTCAGTCCGTAGTAAGCAGAACCTGCGGCATTGACGAGAACATCGACCTGTTTAAATGCGGAAAGCTTCTTTAGAAGTATGTCGGTGTCCCTGATATCCATGGAGATCCGCTCCTCGAAAAACGAGACATCTCCCTGGAATACCCTGCCGATCCCGTAAACCTTGTAACCTTCTTCGGAAAGCATCTTTGATATCGCGTATCCGATACCGGAAGATGCGCCTGTAACTACTGCGTTCTTCAGTTCCATGTAAATATCTTCTCCTCAGCGATATAGCGGGAAAGCCGCCCGCACATGAATTCCTGCATCTGCCTGTCGGTGTCCTCCTCATACTGGGCGACACCGTTCCTTATAACATAAGGGTACCACGCAATCTCGGAATCCAAGCACTTTTTTCGCATCGAAGAAAGATATTCTTTTGAGATCCTGAAGCAGCCCACGCTTACATCCGTGAGTTTTGAAAAATCAACCAGTTCCGCGGCATGATCCGCGAAGTTTCCGTACAGTTCACGCCAGTTTTCAGTCAGGATCATGGGGTCGAAACAAAGCCTGACATTGCAGCCGGCACTGACGGCGCGGGCTGCGGCTTTCAGCCTGTCATCTGCTGAAGGCGTGTTCTTTTCATATCTGCTGACGATCTCATCAGGCGAGACAGTAAACGCATATATCACGTTCGGGACATTCTCCAAAACGGGAGGAGCTGCCTTGGTGCGGAGCTCGACAAGAAGATTGCTGCTGCGCTTTGCAAGATCGATCCACTTTCCCGCAAGTCCGGTAAGTCCGTCGAGCGCGATCAGGTCAGTGTCATAGGAAGCGCAGACATATAAAGGACCTTCCTCAAGGAAACTGACGACGTCTTTTTCGTAGTCCTCGAAATTAACGAAAACGACTATGTTCGATGAGGGATACATACCTCTGAGATAGCAGTATTCGCAGTCGAAAAGACAGTTCATCACACTGCTCGAATAGTAGAAATTGCGCTGCCCGAAAGACTGGCATACCGGCGCGCCTTTGAATATCCTCGCGCCTTCCCTGACGGCAAGGATGAGTGCCGGAGATCTCTTCTGCGCCTGAGTATCCTGTCGCGGTCTGTCAAAGATGTCCTTATAGTGTTTTATCGGTATGACCGCCGCGTCTTTGCAATGGTTAAGGATCTCTTCCGTAAGAGGGAACCTGCGCGCTTTTTCTTCAACGTAAACGTGCGAAAATCTCATCCAGGACCCTCCTTCCCTGACGTTTGTCCCTGACCGGAAGGATGCCGTTTGCGCGCATCTCATCAAGTATCCCGTTTAGTTTTTCCAGTTTTCCGGATACCGCGCAGTAATGAACGAGGTCTTCAAATTCGTTTTTCATGTACTGCGAAAGCCGCAGTTCATCGAAGACGGATTCAGGCAGAGGCATGTAATCTTTGGTCTCTTCCCCGCGGCAAAGAGACTCGGTGACTTTTACGATCTCATCACGGTAACTTCTTATCAGCGCAGTGACCTCATTTGCCGAAGGCCTTCTGCTTCCGTCATCTGAAACCGCCTTTACTATGGCGATCCTTGAAGGAGCGGTCTTCTTCATGACATGGCTTAAGATAAGCGCTGCCTCCATGTCATAAAGATATCCCGGTTTCGGATCAGAGACAATGGAAGATGAAGTGATGAGTGCCGCTTCGGGTAAAGAGGAATCAATGAGCATGTCGGGATAGAACCTGCGGCCAGTATCCTGATCGGTTACCGAATTGATGAGATAGCATCCGCCTGTAAGTCCTGCCGCACAGCCCACGTTTATAACGCTGTCGGAAGGTTTAAGTTCAATATCCTGAACGGCCTTCAGAGCAAATTTTCCGACGCCCGTTACGACATGTTCTCCCGGCAGCCCTTCCAAAGCAGCCGCTTCACATTTAAGGGCAGTCAGAACATACAGCATATGAGTGATTACTTTGTTTCAGCTGCCTTAGCGTCCAACGCCTTTTTGCGGCGTACTACATAGAGCATAAGGCATGCGGCAATACCGATCTCGGTGATCCCTGAGCCGATCTTGGCTCCCGGTGTCTGATATGTGAGTTCTATCTCATGAGTGCCGGCTTCAAGAGGCAGTCCCATGAACATTGAATTTGCCTGGTAGATCCTGGAGGGCTTGCCGTCAACCTTTGCTGTCCAGCCCTTGGAATAAGGGATGGTGAGGCAGAGGACCTTAGCCTTGTCCAAAGTGATCTTTCCGGTTACGCGGCCTGTGGATGAACCGACCTGGTGCAGATCGACATTCTCGAGAACGTTCTCTTTGAGCTTATTGACCTGATCGTCATAGTCCGTCATCTTCTGGCAGAAAATGTAAAGCTCGTCAAATGAATACTTTCCGACTGCGGGGAAGGTCAGGGTGATCATTGTCTTGGCCTTTTCGCTGTATCCGGTATTGATGAAGAAATCCGTACGCCCGTTGTATCTCTGATACTTGCGGGTTACGAAGTTGAATATCCTCGTGGACATGCCCTTGCCGCCGATCGTCTTGAGCGGGATCATCTGGGCCTCAGGCTCGATGTAATATCTGTTGTCGCTCCTGATCTTCTTCTGTTCCTCGGGAGTCTTGCTGTCCCAACCGCCTGTGAGCTGCAGCATGTCATACTCGCTGATGCCCATGAACCTGAAGTTCTTAAGGCCGAAATAAGTCTCCGAGTTCTTGGCCGTCTTTACGGACAGAGTAACCGAGGCATTCTTTTTGGTTGCGATAAAAGATCCGTCCGCATCTTTAAGGACGCCCTTAAGTTCAGTAACCGTATATTTAACCTTCTCGCCTGTCAGTTTGATATCGGCATTCCCGAATCCGAGGCTGTTGTCATAACCGTCGAGGACCACGCCCTGGAGCAATGCTTCCTGTCTGTTTGCTGCCTCCATGGAATCAAACTTCTCTCTGGGGATCAGATTCGAATAGGTATATCCGAGCGGGAGCGGGTTCTTGTTCTCGTAAACGGTGTAACTCCTTCCCGTATGCTTTCCGGTCTCTTCACCGATCTCCTCAAATCCGTAGGGAATGTTGGACATCGGGTTTAGTGCGACGACATATCTTACGGAACCGAGCGCTTCAAGAGCCGTTCTTGAGTCAGGACCCATGAACCTGGAGACCATCTTGAGTTCTACGAGGTTCTCCTCATAAGCCTTGGAGATCGCAGGGCTTACCATGCTCATGTAGAAGCCTGTGCTGTAGAGTCCTGCCATCATGGCGTGATTGCATGAGGTTATGATGTCTCCGTCAACATACGAATATCTCGAAAAAGAAGACTTATCAATATACTTGTTCATGATGTCGCATTCTTCCGGATCGATGCTGTCAGCGACCTGGCTCTGATCCAATGGGGTGGGAGCGATGTCGGGGTTGAACCATTCGATGAAACCGAAGACTCCGTTGACCAGGATCGATACGATGACTGCACCGAGAACAAAGAACTCGGGGAATTTCTTCTTTCCGCCTTCTTTCCGGGAGAGCAGGAAGATGACCGCAACCGTTATTCCTGCGATGATGAGCTGGATCGTGACATTGAGGGTCCTCGACATCGGCATGATCATGCAGGCTGCGAAATATACTGCAAGCCCGATCGCGGGAACGAGTACTGACTTTTTCGTAAGGCGCGTGATCTCAGGCCACATGTGGGTCAGGATGTACGCAACGAGAAGGCTGTATCCGAAATGCCATCTTGCGGAAGGATAAGACATTCCGTTGAAGACATACTGGACTGCGGGGATCATGAAGAACAGCGTGAGCACTGCAAAAGCAACGCGGAGTCTCTTTCTTTCCGCATCTTCCGTCTTTCCTCTGTAAAGGAGAAAGATCGCTGCCAGTGCAGGTGAAGCATAACCGAGGTTTGCCCATTCACCGCCCTGAACGGACTGATATGAAAGGAATCCCGAAAGGAAGTTCTCATAGTAGAGCACAGGATAGAGCGCGTCGAAAATGACTTTGTTCTCTGTTCTGGAATCGCCTGAAAATGAAAGGATAACGGGCAGCAGGAGTATGGCGCTCATCATTACGCCGATGACCGCATAACCGGCAAGCGCGCCGATGTTTGTCAGAGTCTTCTTCAGCTCGATCCCCTTGAGAGGAATGAACATCTCAAATGCCGCGTAGAGCACGGTGAGGATAACGACCATATAGAAGAAATAGAAATTCGAGACTGCAGCGAAGAAAACGCCGAAGATATAGAGCCAGGGACTCTTCTTTTCGAGGATATGGTCAACGCCTATGAAGATCAAAGGCAGTATGACCATAGGTGTCAGGAAGAAGATGTGCTTGACGCTGTTTACCATCGCAAAAGCACAGAAGATGTAAGTGAAAGCGCCTGCGAGAACGGCTGTGTCCGTCATTTTTGCATCTTTCTTGTTGAAGCAGAACCATGAGAACGCAAGTCCCGCGCAGAAGAGCCTCAGGTAAATAGAGAACTCATAGAATATGCGCATGTGCTGCGCCGGGAAGAATACGCAGAATATCGCGAACGGATCGCCGACCGCATAGTAATGGAGCGAAGTCGGAATGTCCGCGCCGTATCCTATCGAAAACGACCAGCACGGGAATTCGAACTTGTGATCGACGAAGATATTCTTAAGGATCGATCTGATCCATTCGGAATAGTAGATGAGTGCCTTGATGTGCTGCCCGTCACCGTCGAAATTGCAGATCTGGGTCTTACCGTTCAGATTGATGGTAAGGATAAAAGCCGCCGACAAAACGGCGAAGATGAGTGTGTAGATTAACAGGAACTTCTTTTTTTTCATAGGGCAGAGTATAGCATCATTCATTTTGCTTGTAAAACTTTAGATGTGAGTATAATATTATCTTTGTTTTTATTATGGAGGCTATAAAATATGGACAGACTTCTTACGGGACTGCAGCCGAGCGGCGCCCTTACTATCGGTAATTACGCAGGCGGTATCAGCCAGATCGTCAACTACCAGAACGATTACGAGACATTCCTTTTCGTTCCCGACATGCACGCGATCACGGTTCCCCAGGACCCCGAAGCCCTTCACAGGAATATCATCAACGCCATCGCAATGTACATCGCATGCGGCGTAGATCCCGATCTTCCCAACATGCATATCTACATCCAGTCGGAGAATCTTTATCACGCAAATCTCTCCTGGATCTTCGAGTGCCACACGCCTCACGGCGACCTCACTAGAATGCACCAGTTCAAGGCCAAGTCAGCTCTGCACGAGACTTTCACCGAAGGTCTTGTCACCTACCCTGACCTGATGGCTGCAGACATCCTTCTCTACGATCCCAAGTACGTGCCTACCGGAATCGACCAGAAGCAGCACGTTGAACTCGCAAGAAATATCGCCATCAGATTCAACAACCGCTACGGCGAACTCTTTAAGATCCCCGAGCCGCTCATCCCTACAGTCGGCGCAAAGATCAGAGACCTTCAGAACCCCGAGCAGAAGATGAGCAAGTCAACGACAAATCCCAAGGCTTCCGTCTTCCTTTCAGATCCCGAAAAGGACATCCGCAAGAAGATCATGTCTGCGGTTACGGATTCTGACGGAGTCATCAAGTTCGACGAAGAGAACAAGCCCGGAGTATCAAATCTCCTTACAATCTATTCCGTTTTCTCCGGCAGCTCGATCGAAGATGCCGTTGCCAAGTTCGAAGGCGGCGGATACGGCGACCTCAAGAAGGCAACTGCCGATGCGGTCGTTGAGAAGATCATGCCCATGCAGGAGAAGTACAACGAGATCCTGAGCAGCGGAAGGATCAACGAGATCCTCGATGCAGGACGTGAGTATTCGATCAAGATCGCTGCTGAAAAATACGAGAAAGTAAGAAAGGCCGTCGGTTTCGGAAGGATCTGAAACAACGCCGGTAACAGTTTATGAAGAAATTCGGAAAAGTCCTTTTAAAGATACTTGCAGTACTGCTCATATTCCTTGTCGCCATGCTCGCATTCGCGGCACTCTGGACAATGGACACATGGCAGAACAACACCATGGATCAGATCATGTTCCACATCACCTCACCGGTCGAAGGAACCAGTTCAGACATCATCGTGGGATTTGTCCTTAAAGTGCTCCTGCCGACGATAGCGGTAACAGCCGCAGCTGTCATCGTCAAGCTGGTCCTTAAGAAAAAGGAAGCAAAACAGAAGGCACTCCGCACGGCAAACATCGTCACAGCCGTTGTTCTTGCCGCATTCCTCGGAGTATCCGCATTCCTCTTCATGAACAAGTACAAGGTCATCGAGTATTTCTCCACAAAGAGCGTAAACTCCGATTTCATAAAAGATAACTACGCCGATCCCGAGAAGACCGCTATCACCTTCCCCGAGAAAAAGCGCAACCTCATCTACATCTATCTCGAATCCGTTGAGATGACCTACGCCGACAAGAAATCAGGCGGAGCTCTCGATTACAACTGCATTCCCGAGCTTACAAAGCTCGCCATGGAGAATGACTGCTTCAGCGGAAACAACGAGAAGCTCAACGGCGCAAAAGTATCTTTCGGCGCCACATATACTATGGGCGGAATGGTAGCCCAGTCATCAGGACTCCCCGTTGTCGGCGGCGTTGGAAATGCCGCTTCCCAGCAGGAATCCTTCTATCCCGGTGCCACCGTCCTTGGTGACATCCTCAAGCGCGAAGGCTACAACAACGAACTCATGGTAGGTTCAAAAGTCGAATTCGGCGGCCGCGGCGTTTATTTCGGAAAGCACGGAGACTACAAGCTCTTCGACTATACTTACGCGCTCAAGAACAAAATGCTCCCTTCTGACGACTACTATGTCTGGTGGGGATTTGAGGACCAGAAGCTCTTCACTTTCGCCAAGGATGAACTCAAGGACTTAGCTTCGAAAGGCGCACCTTTCAACCTCACCCTTCTGACCGTCGACAGCCATTTCGAAGACGGATATGTCTGCCCTCTCTGCAAGGATGAATACGGCACACAGTATGCAAATGTAATGGCATGTTCATCAAGGCAGCTCAAGGAATTCATCGACTGGATCAAGCAGCAGGATTTCTATGAGAACACCACCATCGTCCTGAACGGCGACCATCTCACGATGGACAAGGACTTCCTTGCAAGCATCGATGCACAGTACGACAGAAGGACTTTCACCGCCATAATCAATTCTGCAGTAAAGCCTGAAGAGAACAAAGCCCGTGAATACAATACCCTTGACCTCTTCCCCACGACTCTTGCCGCAATGGGCTGCAAGATCGAAGGTGACAGACTCGGCCTCGGCACGAACCTTTATTCATCGAAAAAGACCCTCATCGAGGAATTCGGAGAGGGCTACGTAAACGGAGAGCTCGCAAAGAACTCGGAGTTCATGAACAGCATCAGCAGCTGGGATCCTTTTGATTTCAACACTATCACATACCAGAAGATCCTGAATGCCTCCATCCAGTTCGGTACTGCCGACAACAAGAAGTTTGCCGTGATCGGACTTTCCGGCACCGAAAACATCAACGCGAAGACCACCGGCTTCATTGCAAGGCTCAAGGATGAGGAAGGCAATATCCTCGATTCCTCCGACATGCAGATCGATGAGAACAGGGTCTATAACGCAAATCTCGAAGTAACAAAGATCGGCGCTACAAAGCTCGTAACTCTTGAGCTCAGCGCAAAAGACGCAAAGGGCGCTGAGCATCTCGTATATTCAGAGAACGGATTCTTCGGAAACCACATCGTTTTCGAGAGGAACCGTAAGGTCAAGCCTTCCGCCAAGATCAACACGAGTGCAGTTATCGACGGCAAGACACTTACCGTTACTGCTTCAGGCTTTGAGAACCCGAACGACATCAGCCTTGTCTACATCTATGTATGGGATAAGAAGTCGGTCAAGTCACCTCAGTACATCCTCCTCGAGCGCACAGAAGACGCAAACGGCGTAACCTACAGTGCAAATGTTGATATCTCCAGGATGAAGAAAGACTCGCTCAAGGTCAGACTGTATCAAAAGGCGAGCGGCGGAACCTGCAAGGTCTGGACGTCAGTCGACATCAAATAACAAAAGGGATCAGTGCTGATTCGGATAGACCAGACGCCTGTCTGTGTCGAACCATTCAGCACATGTTCTGAAGCCCCAGACAATAAGGCGTCCCCTGTCGGTGATCGAATAAGTTCCGTCAGGATTCTGCTTGATCGTACCTGTTACGACCTGCTCATTGAAACGCTTTTCAAAAGCGCCGTAATCGTTTACGTATTTGGCGGTAAAGACCTCACCTACTGATTCCTGGGTGAATGTCTTGTCGGAATTCTGATCCATGTAGCTGAGCATGAAAACGGAAACGGAACGCTCGACGGTAACCGGAACGAGCGTGAAGATGACCGTGTTCACACAGCAGAATATAACGAACATCATTATGATGTCCCTGACAGTCACGAATTTCCAGAATTTTCTGATGACGCCCATGACTATTGCGGCTATGAGTCCCGTAAGGATTATGAAAGCCAGTCCCCTGTACATGAGGACGTCCATGTCCTTGAGAATGCCTGTATGGAACAGCCCGACAAACATGGCCGAGCATACCAGGTAGATAACGGCGTAGATCAGTATCAGCAATATTACGCTGCCGGCAGATGATTTCTTTTTCTTATCTTTCTTAGCACCGGTATCCTGAACTGATGTTTCGCTCATTTTTTCTCTTCGCCGCCCTTCTCACGGATCTCACTTTCCGCTTTGCTCTGGGCACGATCTATAGAGCTTGCCACATAGGCAATACCCTGCATACTGACTCTGATAGCCGTGCCGCAATATGCGCAGCAACCTGCGGAACCGAGTCTTATCCTTGTATTGGTGGAGCCGCAGTTAGGGCACTCTACCGCAACGCTCTCGCGCGCGATCTTCTGCTCATAAGCGGTCCTCTTGAAGCTTGCTGTTTCTGCTTTCGCACGCTGGGACTGAGCCAGTGCCTCACTGCGGGCCTGCGCTTCCAAAGCGCGTGCTCTTTCGATCTCCTGCTGTGCGCGGATATTTTCACTAATGGACAACCCAAGCTTTATCATCCAACCCAGATTCATCCTTCTACCCCCTTATAGTCCTGAAAGGCCCTTAAACCTGTATATCAATATATCACAGATTCCATCTCTCTTGCCAGTCTCGGAACGGGTAAGCCGACGACGTTGGAAAAGTCTCCGTCAATCTTTCTGACCAGCAGCGCACCGCCGTTCTGAATGCCGTACGCTCCTGCCTTGTCATAGGGTTCATCTGAGCTGCAGTATCTCTCGATAAGGTCTTTCTGATACTTGTCGAGGTCAAAGAATTCAACCTGCGTTTCTTCGGTAAAGCACTTTGTTGTTTCAGATGTGATAAGTGCCACGCCTGTTGCTACTATGTGCTTTCTTCCGGAAAGTCTTGTCAGCATCGAAACGGCATCTTCTTTGTCCGCGGGCTTTCCGAAGATCTCATCGTCCAGGACAACGGAAGTGTCCGCTCCTATTACCAGGACCTGCTTTTTCTCGTCTTCGGAAAGTTCATCAAAGACGGCCCTCGCTTTCAGAAGTGCAAGACCTTCGCTTACACGCAGAGCAGGAGTGCCGTTGTTCTCCATAAATGTCTCGGCCGAACGCTCGTCGACATCTTTGGTTATTATCTCGAAATCATTTGTAATCAAAGACAGCAATTCGCGCCTCCTGGGAGACGCGCTTGCTAGGATCAATCTTTTGTTCAACCCTCGTTTCCTCCATCGGGTTCCTTCGGAGGTTCCTCAGGTTTCTTGGGGATATCCGGGATTATGCTCTTAGCGGGAGCCTGTGCTTCCGGAGCTTCTTCCTTCGGTGCTTCTGCGGGAGCGGCATCCTTTCCGGGTATGATGCTCTTTGCGGTAGCAGGTGCTGCTTCCGGTGCCTTTGCTGCGACCGGTCTGGCTGCTGCCGCAGGTCTTGACCCAGTTACTGCAGGCCTTGCAGGAGCAACATTTGCTGCAGATGCTGAAGACTCCTTCTTGATCTTGGCTGACATCGCAACGGCAGACATCTTGGGTTCTGAACCGACGCTCTTGGCAATCTGGCTTGAACCGCTTACGCCGCTGATAGTGTCGCTGAGCGAAGACTTGAAGTCGATCGTGCTCTCCGGAATGACACCTTCACTGTTAGCTGAAAACTTAGTCTCAGGATTGTCTCTGAACAGCGTGTAGACTTCTCTCGGATTCTCCTTGTGAGTGATCTTGTAGTAGAAGTTAACGAACTTGGCCATCGATTCGCTCATTACGAACTTGGAAGCTGTCTTAACGGGCGCATCGATACCCTGTGTCTCATTGATGTCTGCGAAGAACTCGGAACTCGTCTTGTATTCGCCGCTGATGATGTATCCGGAACCAGGTTCAATGCTCTTGTCTGCAAGAGCGAGCATTGCGTTTGCGACGTCTCTTACATCGACGAATGCGTGGCCGCCTTCCTTCGGAGGAAGTGTTCCGTTCTTAAGATAACTGTTGATGATCTTGTTGATCTCGTAATCCTCTGAATAACCCGGGCCGATGATGAATGTCGGAAGCACCATTACGGCATTGAGTCTGTTGAGGGTTACACGCTCCATGATGTAGGCTGCGGCATCAGCCTTGGACTTGGCATATTCGCCGTCAACCAGGTTGCGGTTGAAGTTCATCTTGAGTCCGTCAGGTACAGCCTCGGGATTGATAGCGTATGCCGAGCTCAGATAAACGAGTTTTCCGATCTTGCGCTTGAGGCACATGTCGGCGATGTTCTCTGCACCGATAACATTAACTCTTCTCATGGTAAGGTTTGTCTTATCAGTAAGAGAGATATATTCATCCGTATGGAAAAGGATCGCGCTTCTCGGATCCTCAAGATCGAAGAACTCCTTCATGGAATCCTTGTCTGTGGAAATTCCGTATTTGATCTCGATATTCGGGTTGCCCTTGTAGATCGAAATGTCTGAAAGTTCGCTTGCAAGTATCCTTACCGTTTCGCCGCGTTCAAGAAGCATGCTGACGATGATCTTGCCGAGTGCACCTTCGCCGCCTGATACCAGATATTTTACTGACATTGCTTTTTCCTCTCTTCCCGATAGAGTATGAAATCAAAACAGAATTAATAACTTAATTGTATTTCACTAATAAAAACTCCGTAAACCTTTTTGAGAACTTTTTTGTTAAAAATATGTTACAAATTAATGCGGAAATTACGTATTGACAATTGCTTGAGCCTCGTCTATGCTTACAGATGTTCCCCCGGGAACATACAACTTAATACTTTCACAAAGGCTGTGACGAAGAGGTCAGCAGATCATACGATCTTACAGAGAACCGTGTTAGCTGAGAAACGGGACTTCGCGAACTGCAAAAGACTATCACTTCCGAGCCGGCATTCCGAAAGGGTTCATCCCAAGTAGACAGTGCCCGTTATGCTGCGTTAATGTAAAGGAGTTGTCAGACTTCGTAAGTGGCAGCCGCAAGGCTTGCAAATTGAGTGGTACCGCGGATTATTATTCGTCTCAATGTCCAGGAAGGATGTTGGGGCGCTTTTTTTTGCCCCGACGAGGCACAAACAGGATCAACTGCAAAAGGAGAAAACGTATGTCAAATCAAAACAGCAACGTAGAGTTAAGACTACAGGAAGTTGCAGACAGAGTTCACGGCCTCAGGCTCGACATGGGTCTCTCGCCTGAAGAAGTTGCTTCCAAACTTGATATTTCGACAGAGGAATATCTCAAGTTCGAAGGAGGCACCCAGGATTTCAACTTCACGTTCATTTACAAGTTCGCAAACCTCGCCGGCGTTGAGATCTCGGATATCATGGAAGGTTCATCACCTGCCCTCAAGGAATACGCCGTAACAAGAAACGGTCAGGGAAGCCCTATCACAAGGCGTACAGGCTACAAGTACCAGCGTCTTGCATCCCGCTTCAAGAATAAGCTCTGTGAACCCTTCCGCGTCGTAGTCCCTTATTCAGAGGAAGCTCTTAACCCTCCGTATCACCTCGTTTCACACAACTATCAGGAGATGAACATCGTCGTTAAGGGTACGCTTAAGGTAATCATCGGCGATTCCTCCGAGGTCCTTCACGAAGGCGATTCTATCTACTTCGACTCCACCCAGCCCCACGGCGAGTTCGCTCTCGGCGGCGAGGACTGCGTCTTCTACGCGATCATCCTCAACCCTGAGGCATGGGGCAAAGGCGAGAACTACACCACGCCTTACAACTCTGAAGAAATGCGTACTGACAACGTCACAAACGTTGATGCGGCAAATCTCGAAGATCCGGTCTATGCACATTATCTCAACGGCATCCTCGATGAGAACGGCACGATGGTCGACGTTGACGTAAACGTTCCGGCTTGCAAGAAGTTCAACTTCGCATTCGACTGCGTTGACGTCATCGCTGACAAGAACCCCAACAAGCTCGCTATGCTCTGGGTTGCAAAAGACTGCGTGACCGAGAGGAGATTCACATTCGGAGACATCAAGAAGTATTCCAACATGACAGCAAACTACTTCAAGTCTCTGGGCATCGGCAAAGGCGACAAGGTCGTTCTCGTACTCAAGAGACACTACCAGTTCTGGTTCGCCATGATGGGCCTCGAAAAGCTCGGCGCGATCGCCATCCCCGCTACCCACCTCCTCCGTGACCACGATTACGAATACCGCTTCAATGCCGCAGGTGTTAAGGCAGTCTTCTGCACCGCCGATGACGATGCTGCAGACGAAGCCGAGAAGGCGGCAAAGGCATGCGGAGTCGAGACTCTCATCCTCTGCAACGGTTCAAGACCCGGATGGCATGACTTCAACGAAGAGTTCAAGAACTTCTCCGATGTTTTCGAGCGTCCTGAGGATTATGCCTGCGGCTACGATCCCATGGTCATGTTCTTCACATCAGGAACATCAGGCTATCCTAAGATGGCTCTGCATTCCTACATGTATGCCATCGGCCACATCCCTACGGCTAAATACTGGCAGAACGTAGATCCTAACGGTCTCCACTTCTCCATCTCAGATACCGGCTGGGGTAAGGCACTCTGGGGCAAGCTCTACGGCCAGTGGCTCTGCGAAGCACCTGTCTTCACATTCGACTTCGACCGCTTCAAGGCTGAAGAGATCCTCCCGATGTTCAAGAAATACAACATCACAACATTCTGCGCACCTCCGACAATGTTCAGGTTCTTCATCAAGGAAGACCTTTCAAAGTACGATCTTTCTTCACTCAAGTATGCGGTCACTGCAGGTGAAGCTCTGAACCCCGAGGTCTTCAACAAGTTCATGGAAGCTACTGGCATCAGGCTCATGGAGGGCTTCGGCCAGACAGAGACAACGCTCGTTATCGCAAACCTCGTAGGCTCCAAGATCAAGCTCGGCTCCATGGGCAAGCCCAATCCGCTCTACGACGTTAAGATCCTCGATCCCGACGGCAACGTCTGCAAGCCGGGTGAGACAGGCGAGATCTGCATCAACACTCAGAACTATCATCCGAAGGGACTGTTCCTCCAGTACTACCTCGCACCCGAGCTCACATCAGATGCCTGGCATGACGGCTGGTATCACACAGGCGATACCGCATGGATGGATGAGGACGGCTACATCTCTTATGTCGGCCGTACGGACGACGTCATCAAGTCTTCCGGCTACCGTATCGGCCCCTTCGAGATCGAGAACGTCATCATGGAGCTTCCTTATGTTCTCGAGTGCGCTGTTACAGGTGCACCTGACCCGCAGGGCGTCAGAGGCATCGTCGTAAAGGCAACGATCACTCTCGTCAAAGGAACCGAAGGTACCGAAGAGCTCAAGAAAGAGATCCAGCACTACGTCAAGGAGAAGACAGCTCCTTACAAGTATCCCCGTATCGTTGAGTTCGTCGATGAGCTTCCTAAGACCTTCAACGGCAAGATCATGAGAAAAGCCATCAGAAACGACGACAACAAGAAACAGTAATTTCTCCGTATTGGGTTTTATGTGTTACTCGGACCTTTCGCACTTGCGGGAGGTCCGTTTTTTAACTTTCATCATCCGAAAATGCTGGTGACATAACTCATGGAATCCCTTAGTTCACGTCCAGAAACCTTGGAACCCATTTCAATAGAGACAAAACCCTGATATCCTGTATCTTCCAGCAGGAACTTCAATTCCCGGTGAATGCTTCTTTCCCTTACCGATGCCAGGCCGGGTTCGCTGATGTGAACATGATTGATCAGATCTTCGTTGCCGTTCAAGACACCGAGATCTTCATTGTTATGGATCATGGTTCCCAGATCCAGATTGAGCCTGAGCCCTTCAGAACCGGTCTGCAAAATAAACTCCACAGCTTCTTTTGTCGTATTGATAAAGTTGGTATTGTAGATTGGAGGATTGGCCTCAAGGCCTATACACGTTCCTTTGCTATGCGCATAATCACCTATTTCTTTAAAGAATTCATGCGCTGCATCTGCATTGCTGTTTTCAGGGATATTCCTGTTTCTCGGGCACCCGAATACCAGATTTGAACAATTGACGGCCGCAGCAAAATCCACGGCTTTTTTAGTGTATCCGGCCAGGATTTCCCTCTCGTTTTCCCCGCTCCATATGCATTCATTCCTTCCATACCATATGGATTGAATGGATGGTATCGAAAGCCCGTATTCTTTTTTCAATCCGGCAGCAAAAGCGGATGCTTCGGATAAGCGGTCATACGGTTCTTGCGGAAATATCCTTGTTGGAGCTATCTCCAGTCCCTGAAACCCCATATCACAGAGCAGCTTATACATTTCCACATCGGTTTCGGATGTCCAGGCTATGTTGGAAACAGACAGTTTCATTCAGATACTCTCCAGTTTTGTCCATAACTCTTCAGGAATAGAAGCTTCCAATCCTGACAATGTATCTGTCAGCTGTTCCGGTTTGCTTGCTCCCAGCACCGGGTATATCTCTTTTCTGATTCCCCACTGTATCGCCGCATCGACCGGCCTGATGCCGTATTCATCACACACACTGATAAAGCCGTCAATACGCTCCTTGTTCTGGGCATAAAAGTTCATTGTCTTGTCATAGCCAAGCTGCTCCCTTTTCGCAGCCCTGGATCCTTCGGGTATTCCATTTCTGTATTTGCCGGTCAGCAATCCCTGGCACAACGGAGAAAAGCCGAGCATTCCCACGCCGTTCCTGTTACAGAAATCCTTAACCCCGTTCGTTTCAGTCTTTCTGACAGCAAAAGAATATATACACTGCTCGATCACAGGTTTCTCGAGATTAAGTCTCTCACATGTTCTGTGGCACTCCTCCAAAGCCTCGGCAGGCCATTCCGAAGTCGCCCAATACCTGACCCTTCCGCTTTCTATCAGATGATTAAATGTCCTAACTATTTCTTCCATGGGAGTTTCAGGATCATACCTGTGTGCATAGTAGATATCCACATAATCCATCCCCATGCGTTTAAGTGATTCCTCAAATGCCCACATGATGTGTTTTCTCGATAAGCCTTTGTGATACGGCGTATCACCTATCGGCCAGGAGCCCTTCGTTGAAATCACATACTCCTCACGGTTGTACCTTTTCAGTGAATTACCCACAAGGCGTTCCGCTTCTCCGGAACCGTAATTGTTGGACAAGTCAAAGGAACGGATGCCGAGATTCCACGCCTGATCTATCATTCTGTCCGAATAAGACTGCTCGACCGATTCGGTACCGATCGTCAGTGCCGATCCGAATGTTACTTCCGTTAATTTGAGGCCTGAAGAGCCCATTCTTACATAATTCATCTTATTGCCTCTCTTTTACGTTCCTACAAGGCTCATATTCGTATATGACAGACGTGGGCCTGCCCTTTGCTTCGATCATTATCTGCGCTATGTATTCAGCCATTACTGCCAGAGAGATAAGTATAAAGCCGGTAAGCAGGCATGCGGTCATTATCACAACACATGCCGCGGTCCACTCAGGCGGAGCTAAAAAGATCCCGACTATAGAACCGATGAACATCAATAAGGTTACAGGCAAAAAGACACTTATCTTGCGCAGCGGTTCAACTGATATTCCGGTTATGCTGTCAAGTGCATACGAGATCATTGATCTTAATCCGTATTTGGTCTTTCCGGCATATCTTTTATCCCTGTCGTATTCGATAACTTCCGTCTTCATTCCGACAAAAGGAACCGACACTCTGAAGACCTGGTTTACTTCGGGCATTGCAAGTATCTGATCAACTGCCTTTCTGGATAAAAGCCTGAAATTGGCAGCATTCTTTTCCAGCTTCAGTCTTCCTGAATAAGAATTCATGATCCCGTAATAAAGTCCTGCAGTGCTTTTCTTAAAGAAGCTGTCACTTCTGCGGCTGACTCTGCTTCCGACCACAACGTCAGCACCCTGCTCCCATTTCGCGATCATTTCCGGAATAAGCGAAGGCGGATCCTGAAGATCGGCATCCATTACGACTACCGCATCACCGGCAGCCTTTCTCAAGCCAGCGTTGACCGCACCTTCAAGACCGAAATTTCTTGAAAGGCACACGGTCGTGACAATATCGGAATGTTCAGCCTGTTCGCTGAGCATAATGGGATACGTGTTGTCTTTCGATCCGTCGTTAACGAGAACCAGTTCAAAATCATATCTGTCACTCAACTGTGATAAGACTTTGATTGTTTCTTCGCAATATACATGCACCATCTTTTCTTCGTTATACATCGGTGCAATAACAGACACTAATTTCTTCATGCTGATCCGGTCCTCATTTTGTCAGTTTTTCTATGCTGTCGTAACTATAGTTCTTCCGTTTGAAAACAAGCTCGACTATTATCTGCAGATACTTGATTATTATGGTAAGGATAACGAACAGGCCAAAGAATGCAACAGACAGGAACAGTATGGTCGACGTCCATCCTTCTATAGGATTGCTGATGATAAATGCCACTACCGTATACACCAGTACCACTACGGTAATAAAGATCATAAACAGAGACATCACCTTTGAAAACTCATATCCGAGATTAGTGAAAAGTATCAGCGAATCAATCGCCAGAGAAGTACGGTACTTCTTTTCGTCCGCATCCATATCTTTCAGTTTGTCTTTAACAACTTCATATCTGATATTATCGGTCTTCAGTCCGCTGGTCGAATACAGAGCTTTTCGGTAAGGAACGGTCTTGTTCTCATTGCTTACTCTGTTTATAACCCTTCTGCTCAGGATCCTGAATGTCTCAGTCTGCATCATTACGTTGGTCGGGGTAAAACAGTCAAATACTTTATAGAATATCCTTGATGAGAATTTCTCCTTGCGGTCCGGAGAAGCACTTACTATATCAAAGCCTTCCAAGACACGAGTGTAGACATCCATTATCGCTTCCGGTCTGTAATCCATAAAAGTACTGTCGAGCTCCAAAACAAAGTCTCCTATGGAAAGATCTGTTCCTGCTTTCATTGCTAATTCCAGGCCGTGGAAATAGCTCATGTTGACAAGCGATATGCACATACGGTTCGGCTCAGTACTCAGTCCACGGATTATATCCGCGCTGGAATCAGACGAAAAGTCATTGACACATATGATCTCCGAGTTCTCAAAATTATCTTCAAGAAAACGTATGAGCTCCTTAATGAACCCACCGATCCTGTCCTCGGCATTATGAACGTATACGACCGCGGATATAAAATTCTTTTCCCTGTTATCCATTATCAAGTACCTCGTTTAAATCATAAACAGTATTGATCTTTCCCGATAAGACGCTGATAAACACCGGTTTGTCAGAACACTTTCTGATAACGGTCGGTCTGGAATCATCTATCTCAGAACTGAGCAGGATGGGTTTTATCGAGAACAGTGATTCTTTGTATTCGAATTTGTAATCCTCCAGCAAATACTTTTCAGCAAGACTGCGCATATAAGGAAATGCCGTTTGCGGCCGCGCCGAACATTCATTACAATTGGCCAGGTGCTTCCCGGAACACAGGCCGCCTTTGTTTTTCTGGCACTGGAAATTCGGAACAGCATCATAGCTTGTCGTATGAGGAGTAAACGTTACTGACGTCAAAGAATGAAGTCCGGTCTTGCCGAAGGGCATGATCGAGAAAAATGGCCCGTCCATTACCGTAAAGCCGATATTCTTCATTTTTTCATTGACGTCGCAAAGGATTATCTCGCAAAGCTCATACTTGATCTTAAACTTTTCAAAACCGGCCATTTCGGATATCTGATTGGTAGAGGCATAAGTTGCATTAAGAACAAAACCGCTCTTATACTCAAGGCCGCTCCGGGTCCTTACAACAAACTCATCGGCATCCCTGCTTATCCCTGTGATCATCTCTCCCAGTTTAAGTTCAACGCTCTTGCTGTACTTATCGAGTTCACTTAAGAAATAGTCACGCAGGATGACGGCATCATATGTATATTCTCTGGTCATAAATGCTCCGTCACACAAGCCTTCTTTGAAATAATTGCCCGGATAGAGTTCCTCGCACGGTATCCCTGCAGCTCTGCAAAACTCTTTAAAACGCTGTCCGTCAGTCCATGAAAAATGGCTGGATGTTGCGTAGATCTGTTCAAATTCCCTGTTTATGCAAAAAGAATAATCCGCATTAAAACGCTCAAAATAGCCGGCGGATTTCAGTGCTGTCGATATCGATCTCGGATAATGATATCCCTGATGAACTCTTGCCTGATTAATATATGTTGCACGTTTAAACGGTGCATTCTCACATTCTATGACAACTACACTATATCCTTGCTTTGCGCAATACAAAGCGGCATATAAGCCGTATAATCCGGCACCGATAATGAGCCTGTCCGTTTTCATCCTTTAACCACACAATAAATCAGCTGAAAATTTCCTAGTTTGCATTTTCCCACGAAAACCCGTCACGAACAAGTCCCGACCCTCGTTTTGGCAGTTAAAACGTTCCTTTGGAAGGCTTTATCAACATGCCATGCTCCACAGCGGTTCATATTCGCGGTGTCCCGCAGATCTCATTGCCGAAGCAGCCGAGACACCCGCAAATCTTACATCAAGCTTAGCTCCTTTAACCGCCGGCCAGAGAACGTCATAAGCTTCTTCTCCCGTGTCCGGCATGGTAAGCGATATCCGCCTTATGTCTGACAGCATATCGCTGTCTCCTCTCCTTCCGAGCATCAGGAAATGTCTCTTGTCGAAAATTATCAGGTCATCTAAGTCCATTCTCTTAAGAAGCGGTTTCCTGATCAGAGGAAGCACGGAATTATGCGGATCTATCACCGCGCACGATGCTTCGGGACCTCTGAAGAACTCAATGTTGACAAGGAGTGCCTGTGCCTCGCGGTACAGATCTCTTATTGCTTCATGAACGCGGTGCATCACGTCGCTGCTGTAATCCTCGGCGATCTTCCCTCCGTCCCTTAAGGCGAGATATATCATCTCGAAAAGGAGCTTCTCCATGTCAGGCGTGTCCGTCAGAAAAAGGTCCGTCACCATCTGCTGAACTTCCGCACTGCCGCGCCTCCCGATGAGCGAAAACATGTATTCGGCTTCGGCTGCAGATGTCGTTACCGGCACATATTCAGCAGTAATGTCAGCCCGGTATTCCGGGCAGATCTCATCAGGCATCGTCTTGACCCTTAAGATCCTCAGGGCCGTGCAGAGGAATCCTTCAAGAGTGCCGTCATAACTGAATCTGCGGATGTAATCTTCCATCGGCGCCTGACCTCCTTTGCCAAAGTGAGGTCATTGTAGCATGCCGAACATATGTTTGTAAACGGGTCAAAAAAGAACAGTCCGATAATCTGGACTGTTCCCGTAAAAAAAATTTAAAAAGCCTTTATCCGTTGATCTTGAGTCTGTGGTAGACCTTCTTGCCCTTGCGGACGATAGCCTCGCCGTTATCATCGAAATCGGACTCTGCGAGTGTATAGAACTGATCTTCGACAACGTTATCGTTGAGGTAGACGCCCTTCTGCTGGATCATTCTCCTTGCCTCGCCCTTGGACTTCATAAGGCCTGCCTTAACGAGCGCATCTGCGATCTGCATTCCTGCTCCGAGTTCCTCTTTGGTAATCTCGGTGGTCTTCATGTCCTCTGATCTGCCGGCATTTTCGAAAATATCCTCTGCAGTCTTCTTTGCGATCTCGGCAGCTTCCTCGCCGTGGATGATCTTGGTAACTTCGTAAGCAAGTCTCTTCTTGGCCTCATTGATAGCAGCATCCGTGAGCTTGGCATACTCATTGATCTCATCCATCTCAAGGAACGTGAGGAGCTTCATGCACTTGATGACGTCAGCGTCGTCAACGTTTCTCCAGTACTGGTAGAAATCGTAAACAGGGAACTTCTCGGCATCGAGCCAGACTGCACCCTTAGCTGTCTTACCCATCTTCTTTCCTTCACTGTTGGTGAGAAGAGTGAATGTGAGACCGTATGCCTCTTCCTGATCCTTACGGCGGATGAGCTCCATGCCTGCAAGGATGTTGGACCACTGGTCGTCTCCGCCGAACTCGAGCTTAACGCCGTACTTCTTGTGGAGATAGTAGAAGTCATATGCCTGCATGAGCATGTAGTTGAACTCGATGAAGGAAAGGCCCTTCTCGAGGCGCTGCTTGTAGCACTCTGCAGTGAGCATCTTGTTAACAGAGAAATGAGGTCCGATGTCTCTTAAGAACTCGATGTAGTTGAGGTCTCTGAGCCAGTCGGCATTGTTTACGATAAGGGCCTTGCCGTCAGAGAAATCGATGACCTTGCCCATCTGCTTCTTGAAGCACTCGACGTTGTGGTCGATCGTCTCGACAGTCATCATCTGACGCATGTCTGTACGGCCGGAAGGATCACCGATCATACCGGTACCGCCGCCCATAAGAGCGATCGGCCTGTGTCCTGCCTTCTGCATGTGGCTCATGACCATCATCTGGACGAAGTGGCCGACGTGAAGTGAATCAGCAGTCGGGTCGAAGCCTATATAGAACGATACGCCCGGCTTGGAAAGAAGATCGTAGATCTCTTCCCTGTGTGTAGCCTGTGAGAAATAACCTCTTTCTTCAAGCGTGTCGAATACATTCTTTGCCATATTTTCCTCCAAAGAACAGAAATATAAATAATTAAAGCCTATGTATGATACACCGCGGGGCGCGGGTAAACAAGTTAGCCGAGCTTAATAAAATCGACTGCCGCAAGAGCCGCGACTGCGCCGTCTGCACAAGCCGTTGTGAGCTGCCTGACCTTCTTGGTCCTGACGTCGCCTGCTACAAAGATGCCCTTAACGTTGGTCTTACAGTCTTCGCCGCCTTCGATGTATCCGCCTGAAAGTGTAACGAGTTCCTTAAAGATCGCAGTCTTGGGCTCCTGGCCGATGGCAACGAAAAGTCCGTCAACTGCAAGCTCTTTCGTGCTCTGGTCATCGCGGTTTTCGAGCACGATGCCGTCAAGCTTGGGCGAACCCTTGAGTTCTTTTATCACGAAAGGTGTGACTATCTCGAGGTTGGGAAGAGCCTTGGCAGCTTTGACGAGCGTCTCGTCAGCGCGGAATTCGTTTCTTCTGTGGATCAGATAGACCTTTTCGACGAGGCCTGCAAGATAGATCGCATCTTCGACTGCTGTGTTTCCGCCGCCGTTTACGGCAACTGTCTTTCCCTTATAGAAAGCGCCGTCGCATGTTGCACAATAGGAGACTCCCTTGCCCGTGAGTTCTTCCTCGCGGTCGATACCAAGATGTCGGTTTGTGGCTCCCACTGCAAGGATCACTGCCTTGGCCGTCTCTTTACCGCCTGATGCAAGCTCAACGGTGAAGCCTTCCTCAGCCGTTCCGGAAACAGAAGTAACTCCGTCGAATTCGACTCTTGCACCGAGGTTGGTCGCCTGGTTATACAGGTCGTTTGCGAAATCAAAGCCCGAGATCTTTGCAATGGCCGGATAGTTCTCGACCTCAGGCGTATTGATGATCTGACCGCCGTAGACGTTGCCTTCATAGACAACGGTATCCATACCTGCGCGTCTTGCGTAGATTGCTGCCGAAAGTCCTGCAGGGCCTGCGCCTGCGATGATGATGTCTGCCATGTGTCAGCCTTCCTTTCCGTTGACGAGCATATCGAATCTCGCATGAGCCTCAGGGTTTGCCTTCTGCAAAGAGATGACCTTGCCCTCGCGGCTGATGAAGCAATGCTCGCTCGTTCCCGTGCATCTTACCTGTTCTGTTTCCTTATCGAAAACCGTGTATTTAATATCGAATCTTACGCCCGTATATCTTGTGACCTCGGCGCGGATGATGACCGTATCACAGTATTTCGCCATCGTCTTGTACTTGGCGGTAAGTCCGACGACGGGACTTATGATGCCCATCTCCTCCATACCCTTGTAACCGAGGCCGATCTCTTCAAAGAGCTTTGTCCTTGCCTCTTCATACCACCTGATATAGTTCGAATGATGGGTGACTCCCATCTGGTCTGTCTCATAGTACTGTACAAGATGTTCGCAATCCGTGACTGCTGCCATGCAAAATGCCTCCGCTGATTTCAGATTTAATAATTTTAACACACACGCGTTTATGTATCTGTCATTCCTCGCGAAAACATATATAATTGCTGTTATGGATACGACCGAACTCTTCATCCTCATAACCGACATCATCGGAACCATCGCATTCGCGGTGTCAGGCGCCCTCGCAGGCGTCAAAAAGAAGATGGACATCTTTGGAGTCAACATCCTCGCGATCATGACGGCAACCGGCGGCGGAATAATCCGTGACCTCATCATTGGATCAACACCTCCCACGGCATTCAAGAATCCTTTCTTCGTAATCCTTGCCGCGATCGCCGCCAACCTCACATTCATCTTCCTTTACTGGCAGCGCCGTTCGGACAAAAAGCTCCCCGAGAACGCGAAAAAGATCTACGACAGAGTCTTTTTCTGGTGCGACACCATAGGTCTTGCGGCTTTTACCGTTGACGGTGTCCACACGGGCTTTTTCACCACCTTTTCAAACAACTGGTTTCTGGTCATCTTCCTCGGTGTCGTGACCGGTGTCGGCGGCGGCGTCCTTCGTGACGTCCTCTCGCTCGAGATGCCTTATATCTTCGTAAAGCACATCTATGCCATTGCCTCGATCATAGGCGCAACGGCAACATATCTCATATTCCTCGGCACGGGCTCGGCCGCTTCGGCAATGCTCGCCGGCTTCTTCATAGTCGTGGGCATCCGCTATCTCGCGGCGCATTTCGGATGGAACCTGCCGAAGATCGATCACTGAAAAGGAGCCATTCCATGCCTAAAGATCCTAATATCCTTCTGAGCTATATCAACACGCAGTTAAGGGACACCTATGATTCACTCGGTGAACTATGCAGGTCATTGGATCTGGACGAGATCGAGGTCAAGACCTCGCTCCGCGGTATCGGCTACGAGTACGATGCCGGTCTGAACAAATTCATTCCCAAGACGTGAAAAAGGGCGGTGAAAAACCGCCTTTTTATATAAAGAAAATACCTCTGTGATGTGCTATAATTTCGCCGGCAAAATATAACGGCGGGCACACCGGTGCCTTTTCGCTGACAATAACCAATTTTCTAAGGAGATACAACTATGAAAAGAAGACCTGTAGTTCTCATGGTTCTTGACGGTTTCGGTCTTACCGACACCAAGGAATACAATGCCATCGCCATGGCTAACACACCCGTTATCGACAAGCTCATGGCTGAATGCCCTTTCGTTAAGGGCTATGCATCCGGTCTGGCGGTAGGACTTCCTGACGGCCAGATGGGCAACTCCGAGGTCGGCCACATGAACATCGGTTCCGGAAGGATCATCTATCAGGACCTTACCCTCATCACAAAGTACATCGAGGACGGCGTCTTCTTTAAGAACGAAGACCTCCTCCGCGCCATCAACAACTGCAAAGAGAAGAATTCAGACCTCCACGTCTGGGGCCTCCTTTCTGACGGCGGCGTTCACTCCCACAACACACACCTCTATGCGATCCTCGAGCTCTGCAAGAGAGAAGGATTCGACAGAGTCTATGTTCACCCCTTCTTCGACGGCCGTGATACACCTCCGGCATCCGGTAAGGATTATCTCCAGGCACTTGTCGACAAGATGGCTGAGATCGGCGTAGGTAAGGTCGCTTCAATGTCCGGCCGTTACTATGCAATGGACAGAGACAACAACTGGGACAGGATCCAGACAGCTTACGACTCTCTCGTTCTCGGTGAGGGCGTTAAGGATACGGACTGCATTGCAGCTATGCAGAAGTCATACGACGCGGGCGTAACAGACGAGTTCGTCCTCCCTACAGTCATCGTTGACAGCGAGGGCAAGCCTGTCTCAGTCGTTAAGCCTAACGACTCCGTAATCTTCTTCAACTTCCGTCCTGACCGTGCAAGAGAGATCACAAAGGCTTTCTGCTACACAGACGAGGACATCGCAGCTCAGCCCGGTGACGCTTCCGACACGAAGTGCATAAAGTACCTCAAGAGAGCTAACGGCTTCATGCCTCTCACATATGTCTGCTTCAAGGACTACGATGAACTCATTCCCAACAAGTTCGTCGCTTTCAAGAAGGAAGAGATCAAGAACACACTCGGTGAATATCTTGCGGCAAACGGCCTCAAGCAGCTCCGTATCGCTGAGACAGAGAAGTACGCTCACGTTACCTTCTTCTTTAACGGCGGTATCGAAGAGCCCAACAAGGATGAGGACCGTACACTCGTTCCCTCTCCTGCAGTTGCAACATACGATCTCAAGCCTGAGATGAGCGCTCCCGAGGTTTCCGAGAAGCTCGACGCAGCTATCTGCTCCGACAAGTACGATGTAGTCATCATCAACTTTGCTAACCCCGACATGGTCGGCCACACCGGCGTTCTCGAAGCTGCCATCAAGGCTGTTGAGAGAGTTGACGCTTGCGTAGGCGGCGCTGTTGAAGCAGTCAAGAAGATGAACGGAGTTCTCTTCATCTGTGCAGACCACGGCAACGCAGAGCAGATGATGAACCTCGAGACAATGCAGCCTCACACTGCACACACAACGAACCCAGTTCCGTTCATCCTCTACAACTACGATCCCGAGTACACACTCCGTGAGGGCGGCCGCCTCTGCGACATCGCTCCCACTCTCCTTGAGATCATGGGTCTTCCCCAGCCTGCAGAGATGACCGGCGAGTCACTTCTCATCAAGAAATAATACAAAATCCAGGCAAACGATAAGGGGTGCAGTCATCTGCACCCCTTTTTCTGTTTTGAAATCGATCATATCCGGATGTATACGGCATCTGCAAAACAATATCACTTATAATTTTCCGCTCTTTTTTCGGGCAAAAATTATAACTTTGGACTGTTTTTTATAATTTTTTGCGTTTTTCGAGCCCGAAAATTATAAGACGCCGCAATGGCACCCGCCAAACAGCCTCTCAGTTCGAATCCGGAACCGCCTTGATGGCAGCGAGAAGATCCGAGAATTCCTCGAAAGCGGGAATGTCCGGGTTGTCGGCGATGATCTTCTCCGTACTCTTGAAAAGGAATCCTGCCTTTGAAGCCTTGATCATGTCGAGGTCGTTGTAAGAGTCGCCTGAAGCGATGGTATCAAATCCGATGGACTGAAGAGCGCGGACCGTGGAGAGCTTGGAGTTCTCGATCCTCATCTTGAAGTCCTCGATCATGCCGTCCTCGCCTACAACGAGTGAATTGCAGAACAGTGCGGGATAGCCGAGCTTTGCCATGAGAGGCATTGCGAACTGTGTGAAGGTATCGCTGATTATGATGACCTGCATGTCCTTGCGGAGCTCATCTAAGAATTCCTTTGCTCCGGGAAGTGGATCGATCTGGGAGATAACATTCTGGATCTCCTTGAGGCCAAGTCCGTGCTCACGGAGGATGCCGAGTCTCCAGCGCATGAGCTTGTCATAGTCGGGTTCGTCACGGGTGGTGCGCTTGAGTTCCGGGATGCCGGATACCTTTGAAAATTCGATCCAGATTTCAGGGACCAGTACGCCCTCCATATCAAGACAGACTATGTTCATATAATTACCTCCTGTATAAACCGATCGAAAGATCAGATCCTTGCGTAAATGAATGCTCCTGAATCGTAGCCCAAGCCGTACATGCCGAAAACGAGAACGGCGATGAACAGCAGCATAAAGACTGCCCATGAAACCAGGAGCGGCTTTGAAGCTATCTTCTCGAGAACCAGGCGCGGAGCTTCCTCCTGCTTCTCACGGTATTTGTAGATATCCACTGCGATAAGGACAGCGAGAGATGCGAACAGAACGATCCAGTTTGAAGTATCAAGACCAAGTGAAGCGATCCACTCGCCGTTTATTGCAAAAGGCCTGAATATCGCCTTGTACATTTCGATTGCGTCAGGGACATTTACTGCCCTGAAGAAGATGTGGCCGAGCATGACCAGAAAGAAAGTTCTTGCCGTCTGGAAGATCTTGTAAGGAAGCTTGTCGCTGTGAAGGACCTTCCTGAGCTTTACTGAAACGGGCTCTACGATCTCACCTAAGATGATGTAGAAGCAATGCAGAAGTCCCGTACCGATTACGTACTTCATAAGACCGCCGTGCCAGTAACCTACTGCTGCCCAAAGGATTATCAGAGCGACATCAACGGGGATCTTCTTACCCTTCTTCTTTCCGAGGAGCTTCTTTGAAACGTCACCTATCTTAATGAATGCGGGAGTACGAAGAAGCGGGTAGAACAGGTAATCACGAAGCCATCCGCCGAGTGTGATGTGCCAGCGCTGCCAGTATTCCCTGATGGTGTGTGAAAGGAACGGGCTGTTGAAGTTCTCGGGAAGATCTATGCCCAAAAAGTGCGATGCTCCGAGGACAACGTCCATGCATCCGGAGAAGTCGGCATAGAGCTCGATCGCGAAAGCAGCAGCTCCGATGAAGACATAAAGTCCAGTGTAGGTTTCGTGATTGCCGTAGATATTGTTTACGATAATCGCGATCCTGTCCGCGATGACGAGCTTTTTGAAGAAACCCCAGGCAATCCTGATCGCGCTGTCCCTCAATCTGTCAAAAGAGAACTTTGCATTCTTTGAGCCGTCGAGCTTGACGGAAAGGTCTGCATAGGAATTCATAGGCCCTGATGTGAAATAAGGGAAATAAGTCGCGAAAAGAAGATATCTGAAGAAGTTCTTCTCGGGAGCGGTCTTCTCCCACCTGACATCAAGGGTGTATCCGATGAGCTGCAGAGTATAGAAAGCCATTCCGACCGGAAGAACATAGGTCATGAATGTCTTTGTCGCGGGTGATGCTGCGAGTACCTGGTTAAGGCTCTCTTCGAACATGCCGATGACGCCGTAGTATCTGACGGCGCAGAGGATGCCGAGGTTAAGGATGACCGTTATGATCGCCGAAACATTGCGCAGGCCCTTCTTCTTATCAGGTCCGCATAGCAGACCTCCGATGAAGGTCGCTACTGCCTCGAGCAATACGAATACGAGTGAATAGAATCCGCATGAAGCGCAGAACGCCAAACTCGCAATGAGCAATATCCACCGTCTCGCGCCTCCGGGCACAAGATAGTAAATGATCGCGGTTATCGCGACAAATGCAAGAAAAGCAGCTGATACGAGCGACATTTAATTATCCGAGGTGAGCCATGATCTTGTCGACCATCTCGCCGACATTCTTGAGACCTGTTGTCTCGCCCATCGTGAATCTGATTCCGAAGCCTCTCTCGATAGCTACGAGAAGATTGATGTGCTCCAGTGAATCCCAGCCGTCAACATCAGCTGCGGTCGTAGCATCATTTACATTGATGTCTTCATCATCGAAAACATCCTGGAATATCTCGTTAAGCTTTACGAAAACTTCTTCTCTGGTCATTGATATATCTCCTTAATTGACTTTGATAGCAACGTTCTTGCTGAAATACGGTGCGGAAAGATCGAGCTCCCACTCGGTAGACCCGTCTTCTGCCTCATGGATTTTAACAAATCCCTGCATACTGTAAAAGTCCTTAACCATTTTATTTTTGGCAGTCGGATAATAGAAACCTTTTATCTTCGCGATTCCGCGCTCTTTGCACTCGGTTACGAACTCGTCCATCATGGCGAATTCCATGCCGCGCTTTAAGACTCTGCAGCTCATGAGCCAAAGGTCCATGAGGAATACCTTCTCCCCGTTCTCATCCGCCTCGTGGCCGAAAGATACCGCGACAACGCCGTTATCGCCGAACTTGTCCTCGAGCCTTCCGTATCGCGTGATATATGTGGGATCGGCCGCGAACTTCTCGATCTCAGCCTGGCTGCAGCGCTTTGTCGTGAGGTTGAACTGGTTGCTCTTGTTGGTGAGCTCGGCGATCCTCGCCATGTAGAGCGGAGTGAAAGGCTTGATCTCTGCCTGCATTTCGAGCGACCTGAGGTAATCGTCGTAGTCATCGAAAGAAGCTGAAGCCTTGGCACGCTCCATGTTCGCCTTGTACATTCCGTTGCGCTTTAAGTCTTCGGCTGAAAGCCCCGTGACCTCGAAATATCCGTTCGAATCGATGATGTCGATGTATGTCTCGGGGGCACCGACTTCAGGAACGCTGATGCCTGCGACCTGCGCCTCAACAAGCGCTCTTTCTACAGGGTTGTCGTCAACAAAAACGAAGCTGTCCGCACCTATGTTGATCTCGGCAGCGGTGTTCTTTATGTTGATGTCCTTATTGTCCCAGTTTGCCTTTATGATCAGGAAGTCGTCCTGCTTGAGTGTCGAATCGGGACGTGCAAGACCTGCCAGAGCATTTTCTTCGTCGTTCTTGGAAGCGACCGTAAGAAGGATGCCCAGGTCCTTATGTGCCTTTATGTACTGCTGGAATTCGGTGAAGAGCTCGGACTCCGCGTCCTCGTGGCCGATATGGATGTTCTCAGGGCCGTCGTCGCCTACGATGCCGCCCCAGAGGGTATTGTCCATATCAAGTGCGAAAGCTTTCTTGTTCTTGCCGTAAACCGCCTTGATTATGTGAGAAAGATTGAACGCAAACTCGGGGATCGCGGGCACAGCTACGGCATACTTATATCTGTACCAGTCGCCCGGATCGGACCACTTTTTTATGCCGTAAACTGCGGAAATGTAATTGATGTCGTTGATGAAAAAGTTCTCGTGGCTCCTTGCGTAATCGTAAAAACGCTCATTGAGCCTGTTGATGAAGTTAAGCCTTCCGTGGATGTCGGAGACGTCACTGTTGCCCATGAGCCTATAGAAAGGCTGCTCGAAATTATTCTGGATGATGGTGCAGTGGAACTTCTCCTCGAGTTTTCCCCAGATCTGAAGGAACTTTGACATCTCGTTGTCAGCAAGGGAATTGACTGCTTCTTCGTTGTCGGTTACCAACGGGAAGTTCTTGATGTTTCTCGATGTCGTATGTATGAATACGAGATCGGGATTAAAGCTGTCCAATTCCTCGTTCCCGAAAACAGCATCCTCATAATACTGGTTGTACTCGGATTCGTAGAACTCTGGCCTGATGCCGTAGTTCAGAAGGAAGAGCTCTAAGATCAGCTTGATGTCGCTGGTCGTGGATCCTCCGAGGATCGCGATCTTCTTATCGATGTAAGTTACGCCTTCCCTTTCGGTCAGCTGCCTTTTCAAGGCCTTCTTTTTTCTAAGGATAAAGTCGGAATCAAAAGGATATTCCAGTTCTTTTAAAGACATATTGCCCCCATACACAAAATAAATATAAATAATATAATAACATTTTTGCACTCTGTTTATAACCGACATGTGAAATGCGTGCTATTATGGCTTTCGGGTTTATAAAAGGAGCATTATCTTGGAAGAGTTTTCATTTTTAAAAGATCTGGCAATCATTTTGTTGAGCGCAAAAGCTTTCGGCATCATCGCACGTAAGCTCCACGCTCCTGAAGTCGTTGGTGAGATCATTGCCGGCGTTCTTATCGGGCCTGCCGTCTTAGGCTTTGTAAGCGAGACGGACTTCATCACCAAGATGGCGGAGATCGGCGTCATCATGCTCATGTTCGAGGCAGGTCTCGCAACTGACATGAAGAAACTCAAGCAAACGGGACTCAAGGCTACCGCCATCGCATGTGCCGGCGTTTTTGTCCCCATAATCCTCGGAACCATCCTTTTCATGAGCTTCTACGGCTTTGACACGTTCGGAAGCGAACAGTTCTTTAAGGCACTTTTCATCGGAACAATAATGTCCGCAACTTCCGTAAGCATCACGGTCGCAGCTCTCAAGGAGCTGGGCAAGCTCAACGGAATCGTCGGAACGACCATCGTAAGCTCCGCGATCATCGACGATGTCATCGGCATCATAGTCCTCACATTTGTCTTGAGTGCAAAGGACACCAACACCAACGTCTGGATGATCATCCTCAAGGCCGTTCTGTTCTTCGCGATCGCGATCGTCAGCGGTTTCGGCGTATACCACGTTTTCAAGTGGCTCGACAAGCGCTATGAGCACACGAGGCGTATCCCCATCATCGCCCTTGTTTACTGTATCGCGATGGCATATATATCCAAGACATACTTCGGCATTGCCGAGATCACAGGTGCATACGTTGCCGGCATCGTCCTTTGCAACCTGCATGACGCAAAGTATGTTGAAAGAAGAGTCGACATCAGCGCTTACATGGTCTTCGCCCCGATCTTTTTCGCAGGCATCGGCCTCAAGGTCTCTTTTGCATCAATGAACTTAAAGCTGCTGTTCTTCTCACTTGCCTTCGTTGCTGTCGCCTGCCTTGCAAAAGTCATCGGCTGCGGCGCAACGGCAAAGCTCTGCAGATTCAATTTCAATGATTCTATCAAGATCGGCGTGGGCATGATGACCAGAGGCGAGGTTGCCCTGATTACCGCTAAAGCCGGCCTCGCGGTAGGCCTCATCACTCCCGAATATTTCACGGGCGTCATCATGCTGATCCTTTTCAGCTCAATAGCAGTACCCATCATGCTCAAGAGCATGTTCAAAAGACATCCGGCAGACTGATCTTTACGGATATACCATTAGGGATCTCAAAACCGGTTTCGTATGCCAAAAACAAGGCTCAGGCTTTCTTTTTTCCTGCGAAAACGAATCTCTGCTGGATAGAATAGCTCAGCAGGAACAAGAGCGTATCTATAACGCACTTGATCAGCGTCTTGGATATCATGGGCAGGAGGAAGCAAATCCCCGCAACCGACCACGCGCTCGCCTGCATCTGGACGAAGGCCAGAGCAGCGTATTTGACGAGGGATGTCGCCTTGCCCGCGCGGCTCCTGAATACCATGAAATAATTGACCGTGTAGTTATAAGTCGCAGAGACGATCCTCGCGCATACCGTCGAAAACTGTATCAGATAAGAGTCAGGGATCATGCCCTTGAACAGACGGTTGAATATCGTAAACAGGATTATGTCTATGACAAACGACGTCAGTGACGCGAATATGTACTTGATGAATTTCTTGCCGAGAATCCTGTAGATCCTGATCGAATCCTTGAACGGATCGAAATGGGTCTGGTGGTTCTCTTTGGAATCGTAAACGGTCTCGATCGGGACTTCGGTTATCTTGATCCTGCCAGTGCATTCGAGGAGCATCTGGGTCTCGTATTCGAACCTTTCGCCCTTGCAGTTTATCATGTCCTTCATGAAATCAAACGGGAGACCCCTGAGTCCCGTCTGGGTATCGCTGACCTTGGTTCCCGAGACATACGAAAAGACCTTTACCGTAAGATTGTTTCCGAAACGGCTCTTCCACGGGATGTCCTCGCCGTCAAAGCTGCGCACGCCAAGGATAAGATGATCTGTTTCTTTCCTCAGGGCATCGATTATGGAGGCGATGCAGCCCGGGGTGTGCTGACCGTCAGAATCAGCAGTGACGCAGCCCAGAGCATCGGGCATGCTCTCTGCAATATATGAGAATGCGGTCTTGAGCGCCCTGCCCTTGCCCTTGTTCGGACGATAGGCGATAAGCTTTCCGCCGTGCGGGACAATAAGCTTTTCGGCCTGCGAAAAGATCTCATCGTACTCAGTACCGCTTCCGTCGTTGACGATTATGACCGGCCCCAAGCCTGCCGCGTTAAGGTCGTTCAGCAGGGATATAAGCCTCTCATCAGGCTCATATGAGGGAATGACTATGGGTACTGTCTTGGTCATTTCATCCATATGTTTTCATATTAACACAATTATCTTTAAATACTGTTCGGCTTGACTTGCCATGCACCGTCTTTTATCCTTTTTAAGTATTTTTCGGGGGAGAAACATATCTATGAGTGCTTTTTTAGGTAATCCTGTATATATGAAATATCTGGCAATCGCACTGTTCGTCATAATGTATGTGCTTCTGGTAATGCTGCCAAAGCGCCGCGCGATAGTTGCGCTTACGACAGCCACGCTGATGGTCATCTTCCAGATCCTCCCCATCTCAAAAGTCCCGGGCGCGATCGACTGGAACGTCCTCATGATGCTCTTCGGCACGATGGTAATAGTCGATTACTTCATCGAATCCAAGATGCCCAACATGATCGCCGAAGCTCTCTTAAGGCTCGCGCCCAACGTCATCTGGGTCACGATCCTGATGTCTCTCTTCTCCGGTATCATCTCCGCATTTATCGATAACGTCGCAACGGTCCTCATGGTAGCTCCGGTAGGCCTTGCGATCTGCAAAAAGCTTGGCAAGAACCCCATCGGCATGATCATCGCGATCGCGGTATCTTCCAACCTTCAGGGTGCGGCAACGCTCGTAGGCGACACGACTTCCATCATGCTCGCCGCAGCTGCCAAGATGAACTTCAACGACTTCTTCTGGATGCACGGAAGACCGGGTATGTTCTTTGCGGTCGAGCTCGGAGCGCTCCTCACGGTACCGATCATGATGTTCCTCTTCCGCAAGGATAAAGCTCCCGTATCAAGCGACGAACACACCAAGGTAACCGATTATGTTCCCACCATCACGATGGTCGGTCACGTAGTCCTTCTCATCATCGCTTCATTCATCCCGAACACTCCCGAAATGATCAACGGCTACATCTGCATGGCATGCGGTGTTCTTACGATCGTCTGGGAACTCATAAAGCAGAAGTCAGTAAAGGGCATGCTCCATTCGCTCAATGCAATGGACTATGACACGATGGCTCTTCTGGCCGGACTTTTCGTTGTCATCGCAGCCATCAATGAAGTAGGAGTCATCAAGGATGTTGCGGGATTTATCGCCAAGGCAGGCGGCAACAACATGTTCCTTCTCTTCACGATCGTAGTATGGGGTTCGGTCATCATATCAGCATTCATCGACAACATCCCTTATACCGCAACGATGCTCCCGATCCTCGCAAGTGTTGCAAATTCGATGAACATCGAACCTTATTTCCTGTTCTTCGGACTGCTCGTCGGCGCGACATTAGGCGGCAACCTCACTCCCATCGGAGCGTCCGCTAACATCGCAGGCGTAGGCATGCTCAGAAAAGAAGGCTATGAGGTCAGATTCCGTGATTTCATGAAGATAGGAATCCCGTTCACGCTCGCAGCCGTTATTGCGGGATATGTATTCGTCTGGGTGTTCTGGCACCCGGCAGTTTAAAGGGTAAATGCCTTAGAATCAGCAGAAAGCGCTACAGCCGGATCTTCGGGGATCAGTTCATAACCGCCCTTGAAGCCGGTAACGGTTACATTTCCTTCGCCGTCCGTAACGACTGTTTCATCCGTATGCCATTCGTGGTTGATCAGATGATCCAGGAGCTCATATGAAGGCTTGACCGTACCGTCACGGCGGACGACGCCGCTCGGCGCATTAAGCCACATTCCGTCCGTGAAATCCCAGCCCGTGATCGCCTTGACCTGCGGATGTTCGAAAAGGATCCTGTACATCTCCTCCATCTGCTTCATCTGGCGCTCCTCGCCCTTCGTGGTTGAAGGCCATTCCTCTGCAGTTACCTGGAAATCGTTGAGGTCTTCTAATTCTTCAGGCACGAGATAATCACCCGATGTGAGCGTATTCTCGGTAAAATGGATCGGAAGTCCGAACCTCGAAAATCTCTCAAGGACATCATAGATCTTGTCAGGACCCCAGTATTTCTGATGCTGGTGCGACTGAATGCCTATCGTGGTGATCGGGACACCCGCATCAAGGCACTCTTCGATCAGATCTTCGTATTTCTTCGTGGTGTTGAAATCATTGAGAAGGAGCTCGGCACCGGGGTTCATCTTCTTTGCCTCGTCGAAGACTGCCTTTACGAGTGGCACTCTGCCCATCTCTTTGCAGACTCTGGTAACGGCGTTGTCGTACTTGTCAAAGACCGGCATGATGACAACTTCGTTGATAACGTCCCACTTGTCTATGACTCCCTTGAAATCCGTGACTTCACGGTCGATCCTCCCCAGGAGCTTTTCGAGTATCGTCTTGTTGTCGTAAGCCATCAGCCAGTCGGCACATACCGTGTGCCAGACGAGCGGATGTCCCTTTACGGTAACTCCCCTCTCCTTAAGATACAGCGCCGCATTCATCATGCTCTTTGTCTCAGGCTTGCCCTCTTCGGGTTCAAAACCGCCGAGATAGAACGGAAGCGTCGCGTAGTTATAGATCTTCAGCCATTTATCGGTGAGGCTCTTAAAGTGTGCTCTTACCTTCTCGTCTTCGGCATTTGTCAGAGGAATGAAATCAAATCCTCCGCAGCCGAAAAGGAATTCGTGGCTCTTTTGGAGCAATCGGAGCTTCGCGTTCTTAACGGGCATACCGTTTGCATCAGTAACTTTGATAGTCTTGGAAGCTTTTCTGTGGTCAAGATCGCTCATATCGGGGACCTCCGAATGTGTATTGTAAAAATCGTAACATGACGCGGCGATCCGTTTCAATATCGCAGGGGCGTTTTACTCTTATTGTCACTATAAAGCCCTGCATCTTGATATAGTTTGTCGGGAAATGTAGACTTTTGGATATTATTTCTTTTGGGTGGAGAAGACGAATGGAAGATCCTGAGCAATTTCAGTATAACGACGGAAGGGTCGTGGTGCCCTATGACAAGGACCGCAAGAAGGTCACTTTTTACGACACTTATGTCGACATGAACGGTGATGTCGTCAGATACGATGACATAGCAATCTTCCAGTCAGAAGCCCTGGATTCCTCCTCGCAGATCGTCATATATCTGAGCAGCTCCTTCTCTTACAGATTCGCATTCACAACCTACGACGGAACTGTTCATGTGTTTAAGCGCTTAGGTTATTCGGCATACGGGCTCGGCACTTACAAGAGAGTGAAAAAAGAATTCGATCCGATAGCTGACGCCATGTACAACATCGTTTTACACAAGGTCTTCGACCGCATCCTCGATAGGATTGAAAGCGGTGCGACAGTAAAGATTTGCGGTCTTACCATCACCCAAGACAGGATCACTTTCGAAAAGAGAAAGCAGACCATAACCGTAGACAGGGATAATTTCGGCGGAGCATCGGTCAGTAATTTCGCAATGGATCACCAGGCACAGATATTCCTTAGGGGTGAGAAAAAGCCCTGCTTCAAAGTGTCTCTCAGCGAGCCTAACGCAAGGCTTATAGTTCCTCTTTCCAATGCCCTTTTCGCAGCGGGCGCCTGATCACTTGGGAAGGAATTCCTCTTCTTTGGAAGCCATCATCTTCTTCCTCTTGGCGATACCGGCAAAAGCTACGGCATAGCCAAATATGGGGATCAGCAGGACGCCGCCGGCAAGAAGTCTGTAGTGTGTTTTTGAAGAACTGCAGTCCATCAGTTCGTAGTAGATCGTTTTTGTTGTATTGCCCTTGATATTCAGTTTGGTCAAAGCCTGGTCATAATAATTCCTGGCCTTTGTCTCCTGTGACTTGACCGTACCTATGAACGTTCTGGGCTGCACCGCGATGTCCTGTGTCTTTTTGTCGATGTAATCGTATGTGGCATTCGTAAGGTTTTCCAGATACTCCCTGTCTTCCTTCTTGGAAACAGATATCGGCATGAAGGATCCGTCCTTCATCCAGACAATATAGTAGTATTCGTGACCCGTCGGAATGAAGTTCGTCGACTCCGTCTTTTCCGCATATTTGCCGAGGCATGCCACGACATCCAGGGAAACCCACATGTCGTTATATGCAGGCCTGTTTGCTGCTGCCTGCTCATATGTTCCAGCTACGTCACCGAAAATAAGATTTCTCAGAAAGAAAGCCGCTACTCCGAAAAAGATCAGAGCTACGGTAGATAAGATAAGAAGTTTTGCCTGGCTTTTCATTTACGGATCCCCTCAATAGATTATTGCCTATATTCTGCCTTTGGGCAGGGACATTATAACATGATATAATTTAAAAAATTTGAAAGGGGCGGTCTGAATATGAGGAAATCCGTAAAAGCTCTGACATTTGCTGCTGCCGCAATGGCAACGGGTCTGGCCGCTTCCGGATGCTGGGGATTCGGCGGAAACGTTTACGGACCTCCGCCGTCTAAGAACACAACGGAGACCACCACTGCAGTAACGGAGAGCGGAAAGCCCGCCGATGCGACACTTCCATCCGGATACGATCCCACGAAGGAGATGGAAGTCGATGTTTACGGACCTCCTCCGGAAGATCTTCCGGAGTGACGGACAGGTCAGGAGAAACATCATCAGGTATGAGGTAACCGTAATGAAAAAATCTGTAAAAGCTTTGACTTTCGCTGCTGCCACAGTGGCCGCCAGTCTGGCATTCGGCGGCTGCGTTTACGGCCCCCAGCCGACAAGAAACACATCAAATGCTCATACGGATGAATCACTTCCCTCAGGATACGATTTCACGCAGGAGACAGAGGTCGTTGTTTACGGTCCTCCGTCTGAAGATCTTTCGAAATAGCGGATCTTTTTATGGACCTTAATGAATTAAAGAAGGAATGTTTAGATGCCCGCGCTAAGCAGCGCGAGCGTCTTTATTTAGAACCCAGACTGACTTATCTGTTTTTCGAGCTGACTCAAAGCTGCAATTCAAACTGCTTCCACTGCGGCAGCCGGTGCGAACCGGGTCTCGGTCACGGCCCGTCCGTTGAAGAGTTTAAGAAAGTACTGGACGACGTTAAGACAAACCTTGATATCTCAAAGATGCAGCTCTGCATAACGGGCGGCGAGCCTCTCCTCTACCCCGGTTTCCGAGAACTGCTGAGCTATGCCCATGAACAGGGCTTCCACTGGGGAATGACCTCCAACGGTACTCTCATAACAGAAGATGTCGCAAAGATGCTCGAAGATACCGGCATGGGCACGATCTCCATCAGCATCGACGGTCTTGAAGAGACCCATGACAGGCAAAGAGGCCTTAAAGGCGGCTATCAGATGGCAATGAGGGGAATTCAAAACCTTATAGACAGAAATGCTTTTGAGCATATCTCCGTCACCACGGTCATCAACCATAAAAACATAGGTGAACTCGATGCACTTTACGATGTCATGGACGGCATCGACATCGATTCATGGAGAGTCATCGGGATAGAACCCATGGGAAGGGCTTTGGATTATCCCGACATGCTCCTAACTCCTGACGACCAGAGACGTCTTTTCAGTTTCATCAAGGAAAAGCGCGAAGCGGGAATCCCCGTAGGATACGGCTGTAGCCACTTCCTTGGCCTTGATCTTGAACGTGACGTCAGGGACTGGTTCTTCCTTTGCGGTGCAGGCATACATACCGCGAGTGTCAGGTCCAACGGCGACATCACGGCATGCCTCGATATAGAACCGAGGCCCGAACTCGTGCAGGGCAACATTTCCAAAGACAGTTTCAGCGATGTATGGAAGAACAGATTTGAGGTCTTCAGAAGGCCTCTGTCTGACAGCTGCGAAGACTGCAAAGGATGCGAATACACCGGCTGGTGCGCAGGCGGCGCCCATCACAGTTACGACTACGACAACAACAGACAGCGCATCTGCATGAAGGGCATCCTTTTCTGATCTTTTTGGGATTGGCGAAAAGTATGCAACAATATTAGATAAGTTATTTTGCGGAGGCACATTATGAGAAAAGCGCTCAAGACAGCATCCATACTTATGGCGGCCGTAATGGCGGCTTCGGTCCTGGTCTCATGCAAGAAAGAGCCTGCCGCATCCAACAGGCCGGCCATAATCAACACGGTCAATACAGGTGATGCTCCTTCAATGGCAAAAGATCCCGATCTCGGCAAGTATCTCATCGAACTCTCCGTCTATGAACCCACAGACAAACAAAAGAACGAGAAGTGGGAGCAGCACTACCGCATCGGTACCGACTGCACCCTTGAGATGTACGGCATCTTCAACGGGAAGATATACAGAGGCAAGAAGATCGGCCTGACAAATGTCGAATACAAAGAGATCTACGATCTGGTCAAGGCAAATCCCCTCGAGGCACAGGAAGTATCCGTTTACATGAACAACCCCGACGGCTGGGTAAGAAACCTGATCTCATACACCACAGAAGACAAGGTCAAGACAAAGATCGGCGGAACAATGGCGAGCGGAACTGCATTCGACAAGATCTGCGAGCTCATCCTGAGCTTCCCCAACGATCAGGAAAAAAACGAATTCACGACTAACGTACAGACAGCGGTCAACAAGGACTATTTCGTCGGATAGGCAATGCAGGACAACATCAACAGGCCTCATGTTAAAAAGATCCCTTCCTATACGAAAACAACGGGAAGGCAGGTCATTAAGTCCGGAATCGGCAAAGGTCTGGTGAGGTCAGGAGGCAGAGTCAGTGCACGTATGGGCGCCAGAAGTGCGCGCGTCCTGGCAAATATCTTCAGATCAGGTTCACGGATGTATTCCGTAACCATCTTAAGAAGCCTCATGAGAGCTCTGATGGCAAATGTCATCACCGCCGTCATCACACTTGCAGTGTTCACCCTTTACGATGTCATCATCTGGCTTAGAAAAGAACGCACCGGCCGTCAGCTCATTGCCAATTTCATCAGCAATATCTGGGTCATAACCTGGGGAACCATAGCTTTCTTTGTGTGGGAGCTCGCTGCAAAATCACTGTTAGGAGAAACAGGTCTGATTGCCGAGGCCGGTGGTTTCTTAACCGGATTCATAGTCTCGATACTGGCTTGTATAGTTATGGGAAAGGTCTTCGACAAGGTCTCTTCCAAGTACTATGTAAGTGACAGTGAACGCATGTTAGAGATACTCGGAACTGAATACGAGCGCATCAGACTCGAAAAAGAACTGGACCACGATCAGTCAAGACGCCTGCTCAGTGAGATCGAAAAAGTAATAACTCCCAAAACCGTCAAACAGATGATAAAGTCCGGCGATCCCGAAAAATATGCGACAGACCTGATAGAACCTATTATAATGGTAGCCGTCAGGGAGGCATAAATGTCTGAAGAAAACGATATCTCAATTAAGAAAAGCAGTGTTCTTTCCGGGCTCTTCAGCTCATTCGGACTGCCGCGCCTTATAACCGTATTCTTCTGGTTCGCAGGAATCGATCTCATTTATCTGCGCAGTGCAGACATAAATGCAGTTTCGAACTGGCAGGATTTCATAGGCCGTGTTCCCGTTTACGCGATCGTCATCAGAACCATACTGGCGTTTGCACTGCTAACATTTATCCGTTTCCTTCTCCGCAAAAAGAACGATCCCGAGATAAGCGATTCCGTTGCTCTTTTTATAGGAAGCATCTTTTTTGCCTGCTGTGCACTTTATAAGAGTGATGATTTCTACTTTACGACAGGCATCCTTGCGGTCTGCCTGGTTTTCGCCGTCTATGCCGCGGGCAGGACGGATCTTTCACGTTTTGAAAACATGAATTCCAAGGCAGCGGTCACTGTGACCGCCATCATTGCCGCAGCCCTTACCGCATTCATCTGCTTCGTCTCTGTCTGCAGGCACATGACCTACAACACGGCATGCTTCGACATGGGTATCTTCACGCAGATGTTCCACTCAATGAAGCAGGACCTGACAATGAACACGACATGCGAAAGGGATATTCTCATGTCTCATATGGATGTCCATTCATCGTTTATCCTCTATCTTCTTCTCCCGTTTTACGCACTCTTCCCGGGCGCCGGCACACTGGTCACAGCCCAGGCAATCCTTTGCATTTCAGGTGTGATCCCGACGGCACTCATCGCAAAAAGACATGGTTTTAAAGGTGTTTTCACCATCGCAGTCTCAGTCATCTATCTCTTTAACACAGGCCTTTTATCGCCATGTTTCTTCCACTTCCACGAGAATTGCTTCCTTCCGCCGCTCCTCATGTGGCTGCTCCTCGCTGTTGATTCTAGAAAGATAATTCCCGTCTATGTCTTTTCGATCCTGACCTGCCTCGTAAAAGAGGACGCGTCGCTCTTCGTGATATGCATCGGTATTTATCTTTTCGCTGACGAGAAGAGCAAAAAGCGTTTTCACGGCATGATCATCACGGCGCTCGCACTCGTTTATTTTGCTTTCATAGTGAACAGACTGGCGTTGACCGGCAGCAGCGATTTCATGATGGACCGCAGTTTTTCAATTCTTATGTTCGGAGAAAATACGGGCTTTTCGGGATTGATAATGAACATATTGAGGAACCCTTCATATTTCTTCAGTCTCCTCTTCTCAGAAAAGACACTCACTTTTTTCCTGCAGATAATGCTGCCTCTGTTCTTCCTGCCGTTCATCACAACAAAGATCAGAAGATACTTGCTGATGCTGCCTTTCGTGATAATGAACCTGGTCATAGGATCCGGGTACAGGTACGCGGCAGAAATGGGATATCACTACACATTCGGTACGGTCACGCTTCTGATATTCCTGGCGATAATCAACTGCGCGGATCTCAATGAAAAGAGCAGGAAGACTGTCGTTGCCGCCGTCATGGCAGCATCGCTGATAACAGCAGCTCCGTTGCTGAGTTCAAACCTGACTAATTGCGAGGAATATCTGAAAAACAGAGAGCACTACAATAAGATCGAGGCATGCCTTTCGTCAATCCCCAGCGATGCGTGCGTTATAGCAGACACAAATTATCTGCCTCACATCGCCAACAGAAAAGAACTCTATCTCTTGAGTGAAGATGACTTCGTTACCAACGGCGGCAGGGTATTGAGCATCAAGGATATGGACAGATACGAATATTTCGTCCTAAACGAAAAGGACGGCAACACGCAGGGCGCGGCCGCCATCCTTGAGTCATCCGGTTACAAGCGTTTCGCAGAGAGCGAAGGCTGCGTGGTCATCTACAAAAAGAACCAAAGCAATTAAGCAGGTTCCAAAACTATTACCGCCAGTTCCGGGCCGTCATTAAACCTGAACGGTGCTATTCCGTTTCCGATCCCCCTGCTGACATAAAGCTGTGTTTCTCCTTCCCTGTACAGGCCCGACGTGATCTTTGGGAAAAGTCCCTGTGACGGTGAATATATAGGGCCTATGAACGGAAGCCTTACCTGGCCGCCGTGAGCGTGTCCCGACAGTATAAGATCGATCCCGTTCTTGGAATATGTCTTTAGAAGCTCGGGCCTGTGGCTCAGAAGTATCGTGACCTGGTCACGGTCCGTGCCTTCCAAGGCTTTCTTTATCTCAGCATCAGCAGTATCAGCGCTCGATCTGCTCCAGTCAAAAGCAGGGTCCCTGATACCTGCGAGGGTAATGGTTCCTTCCTCAGCGATCAGCGTGCAGTTATCGTTTTCGAGCTCAGTCACGCCTGACTGACCCATACGGATCATGAGCTCCTTATACTTATCAAGGATGTCGGCTTCGTGATTACCGGACACATAGAAGACCGGAGCAATCTCCACTGCTCTTTCGACAAATGCCATGGCGTTGTCAACATCAGCGGTGTTGCGGTCCACGAGATCGCCCGTGATGACGATGATGTCGGGTTTCGCAGCCTTTATGCATGAGATGAGATACGACTGGTCGATCCCGTACAGGTTGTTATGAAGGTCAGATACCTGAACGATCCTGTAGCCCGAAAAGGATTCCGGGAGCCCGTTTATCTGCACCGTGGTATAGGTCGTATGGATAAGCGCGTTATCCAGAGTGATCCATAAAAGGAATATTATCAGGCATAAATAAACCGCCTTTCGGATAAGATGTCTTTTCTTCTCGATTATCTTCATGGCGGTCTATTATTTCCTGAATCAAAAGCTTAAAGAGCCCTTATGCTTCAGACTCCTCGTTAAGTTTAGCAATGATGCCGGGCAGTTCCTTGTCAACGATGTCGTTGTCGAGCTGGCATGTGCCCGCGTTGGCATGTCCGCCGCCGCCGTAGCAGAAGCAGAGCTCGCCGATATCGACTTTGCTCTTCTTGTTGATGATGGACTTTCCGATCATGACTGCAGTGTTCTGCTTCTTAAAGCCCCATGCAACGTGAACGCTGACCTCAACCTCCGGCCACATCGCATAGATCATGAAACGGTTGCCCGCGTAGATCGTCTCGAGAGGACGAAGGTCTAATACAGCAACCTTGCCTTCGATCTTTACGTTTTCCTTGAGCTGCTTCTTGAAGAGTTCCTGCTGCTCGAAATAAAGATCAACACGCTCCTTGACGTCAGGAAGCGCGAGTACTTCATCGATGGAGTGATCCACGCAGTAGCTGATGAGCTCCATCATGAGGTCGTAGTTGGAGATCCTGAAGTCATGGAATCTTCCGAGACCGGTCCTTGCATCCATGAGGAAATCCATGAGGACCCAGCCTGTGGGATTGAGGATCTCTTCTTCGGTGAAGTCAGCCGAATCGCCCTTATCAACGGCATCGAGGATCTCCTCGGTAACTGTCTTGAACCTGTCAGATCCGCCGTAGAATTCATAAACTACTCTTGCAGCAGATTTAGCGCCTGCAACGCAAACGAACTTCTCGCCGAAGTCATCCTCATCGGTCCTGATGAGCTCTGTCTCATGATGGTCGAAAGCAAGTCCTACTCTCGGATCAAAAGGAAGGTTTGTCGTAATGTCATTCTCGGAAATATCGACTTTTCCGTCCTGAACATCCTTCGGGTGGACGAACTTGATCTCATCGATCATGTCCAGTTCACGAAGAAGCATGGCACAAACAAGGCCGTCGAAATCGCTTCGTGTAACAAGGCGCATCTTTTTATCTCCCATGGTTGAAAACCTCCCTTGTGTTAAAAATTCTTAAAATATATTATCACATCAGAAAGGCACTTTTCGGGGCGTTACAAATAGTTAGCAATTAGTTTAAAGAATTAAAAAAGCCCCGCTGGAATTGAAGTGAACCCCTGAAGTTGGACAAACTTCGGGGGTCCTTTTATGAAATTA
>R21__coassemble_109_pt1 | contig 66481 bp, 50 predicted proteins | sample R21__metabat2_high_PE_008 | metagenome-assembled genome bin R21
CATCTGCTAAAACTTATTCAATTATCTATGTGTCCAGTTTCCTGGGTACATATCACATTCGAGACATCCTTTTGTTTTGATCTGTGCCGGGCTTATCAGTCGTTCTCGTATTCGACAACGAGCTGGGATACGGTCTGCTTTGCGTCGCCGTAGATCATTACGGTGTTGTCCATTGTGAACAGCGGGTTCTCGATGCCGGAGAAGCCTGTACCCTGACCTCTCTTGAGGACGAATACCGTGCGTGCCTCGTAAGCGTTTACGATAGGCATTCCGTAGAGAGGAGAAGACTCATCGTTGATAGCTGCAGGGTTAACGACGTCGTTTGCGCCGATGACGATGGCAACGTCGACATTGCTCATCTGAGGGTTCATTTCGTCGGAGGTCTTAAGCTGCTCGTAGGGAACGTTAGCTTCAGCGAGGAGAACGTTCATATGACCGGGCATACGACCTGCAACAGGGTGGATCGCGAAATTGACTTCGCATCCGTTTTCCATGAGAACGTCAGTGAGCTCCTTGACGGCGTGCTGAGCCTGGGCAACAGCCATACCGTAACCGGGGATGATGACAACGTTCTTTGCAGCCTCAAGGATGAGATAAGCATCCTCGACGGACATTGACTTGGGTTCCTTGTGCTCGCCTGCAACTGCCGCGGACTTCTTCTTTGTTGTCTTGAAAAGGAGTGCTGCGAAAGTCTTGTTCATGGCCTTGCACATGATGAGCGTGAGGATGACGCCGGAAGCGCCTACAAGGCATCCTGAAACGATGAGGACCGTATTGCCGATAGGGAATCCTGCGAATGCCGCAGCGAGACCTGAGAGTGCGTTGAGGAATGAGATGATGACAGGCATGTCGCCGCCGCCGATGGTGATAACGAGTGTAACACCGAGGACGAGTGAAGCGATCGTTGTGATGAGGATGCCGGCAAGTCCTAAGCCGCCGTCAGGTGCAATCGTATAAAGAACGATGCCGAGGACTGCGATAACGAGGATGATGGCATTGATCACGTTCTTGCCGGGAATGCTGATGTTCTTCTTGAACATCTTAAGGCCTGCGAGCTTAGCCCATGCGATGAGCGAGCCTGTGAAGGCGACCGCACCGATGACGATCGTGAGACCAAGTGTGATCGATGTGAACGCGTCGGTGCTGATCCTGTCGGAGCCGCCGCGGAGAGCGCAGTACTGGGAGATGGCAACGAGCATTGAGGAAAGGCCGCCGAAGCCGTTGAAGAGGGCAACGAGCTGGGGCATGCCGGTCATCTCGACTTTCTTTGCCCAGATGAAACCTACGATCGTACCTGCGATGACTGCAGCTGCGATGATGCCGTAGCCGACGATACCGCCGTCGATTACGTCCTGCGAAATGAGAACGGAGATGACTGCGACTGCCATACCGACAGATGAATAAAGGTTACCCTTTCTTGCCGTGTCTGCTTTTCCGAGCTTCTTGATGCCCATGATGAAGAGCACGGCGGAGATCATGTAGAGGATGATGCAGATAAAATTATCCTTGATAGAGAGGAAATCCATTATTTCTTCTTACCCTCCTTTTTCTTGAACATCGCGAGCATTCTGTCGGTTACGAAATAACCGCCGATAACGTTGATCGTTGCGAAAAAGATCGCGATGCCGCCTAAGATCATTCCGAGGATATGGTTGTCAACGCAGATCGCGCATGCAGCGATGGCACCTACGATGGTGATACCTGAAATAGCGTTCGTACCGCTCATGAGCGGAGTGTGGAGCTGTGAAGGAACCTTTGAGATGAGTTCGACTCCGAGGTATGCCGATATGATGAAAACGAATATCAGCAGCATTATGGTCTTGGAATCCATTATTAACCCTCCTTGAATCTTTCGTGGATGATGGCGCCGTCCTTTGTGAGGAGGCATCCCTTCATGATCTCGTCACCTAAGTTGACCTCGAATTCCTTGCTCTCCTTGTTGTAGAAGTGAGTGAGGAATGCGGAGATGTTGCCGGAGAGCATCTTGGATGCATCCCACGGTACCTGACGCTGGAGCTCGTCACCCGGAAGGATGATTACGCCGTTGTCGGTGATGACTTCCTTTGCAGGATCAGAACCTTCGACGTTGCCGCCGGTGGAAACAGCCATGTCGACAACGATCGTGCCGGGCTGCATGCGGTCGAGGACGTCCTTCTTGATGAGGACGGGAGCCTTGCGGCCGAAGACCTTTGCGGTCGTGATGACGATGTTGGACTTTTCGCAGACCTTAGCCTGAGCTTCCTGCTGCTTTGCGATCTGCTCGGGTGTGAGTTCCTTGGCGTAACCCTGAGCTGTCTGGCCCATTTCGCCGAGGTCGATCTTTACGAAGTTTGCGCCGAGGGACTTAACCTGCTCTTCAACTACCGGACGTGTATCGAAAGCATCGACTCTTGCGCCCAAGCGCTTTGCGGTAGCGATAGCCTGAAGGCCTGCAACGCCGACACCGATGACGAAGACTCTGGCAGGGTTGATGGTACCTGCAGGGGTGACCATCATGGGGAGGATCTTAGGCAACTTTGCAGCTGCATTGAGAACTGCAACGTAACCTGCGAGTGATGTCTGGGAAGACTGAACGTCCATCTTTTGGGCGAGAGTCGTTCTCGGGATCATCTCGAGAGAAACTGCCTGGATATTGTTTTCTGCGAATTCATGGAGAAGGGCTTTCTCGTTGAAGGGGTCGAGGAAGCTGACATGGAGGGCACCGGCTTTAAGGCCTTTTGCTGTCTCCGGCTTAAGGATCCTGACAACGATCTCGGCATCGTCCAGAGCTTCAGCTTCGCTCTTAACGATCTTTGCTCCGACAGCCTCGTATGCCGCGTCGTCAAATCCGCTCTTAGATCCCGCACCGCTTACGACCGTGAACTCAAATCCCATTCCGGTAAGTTTCTTGATGTCATCCGGAATGAGGGCCACACGCGTCTCGGCAGGCAGGGTTTCCTTGCACACCAAAACTTTCTTCATTTGATTACCCCTCTTGAAATAGAAATGTGCCCTAAAAATGTAACTCTTTAGGCGAATAAATTATAAAACATCACCCTGCAATTGCAAAGTGATGTTTATTAGGTCTTAATATTTTTACTGTTTTTTATTTCTTGAACCAGGTATCCCTGATGTCTTCGTAAGCGTTTTTCGCATCTTCCCTGAAAGCCTTGTAGTCGCTGTAGGACATCCTGGTTATTTCGGTATACCTTGAAGGGTTGAACGCCCTGTCGACGCTGTCAAAAACAACGGTCAGCCTGTAATCTGCGACAGGTGAAGTGAACTTGTCTGATATCTTCTTAAACTTTCCGGTGGCCTCAAGGTTCTCGAAAGACAGAACATAGGTGCCGCCCTTTCTAAGGAGTTTACCCTCGACGCTGATGATGTCGCCGTTTGAATCTCCCGTCAGGGTGTATCCGCCGGCTTTCTTGTCCCACTTGAAGGACAGGCTGTCAGATGTCTTCTTTCCGCCGCTGCGGGTAAAATCATACGCAAAGCCGAAAGAAGCCTTGTAAGCTGTCTTGTCGTTCTGTCTGACGGAGTAGGAGATATCGATGCTGTCGCCCTCGGAAGACTTGAATCCGAAGGAGATCTCCTCGGCCGTCTTGACGTTCTTGCCGAGCTCGAGGCTGATATCATAAGCAACCCTGATGCCGCGGCTGTTTCTTCCGTCGGTGTCGACATCGATCCTTGCGACGCGCTTGCCTGACTTTGTGATGTAGATCCAGACCGTCATGTCGCCGTCGTAATCTTTGACGGAGCGCTTGAAAGAATCAAGCCTGTCATAGAAATCGTCGACCATGTCGTCTGCATCCTTGATGCCGTAATCGGTGTTGGAGAAGCTCTTGAGAAGGAATGATTCGAGATCCCTGTCATGCTTTGCGGCGGTTACGAACTGTGACGCTGCTTCTGCCAGTGACTTTCTGTCGAAATCGAGTGTTACGACGGTGCAGCTGATCTGCTGTCCGCCTGCCGTGATGCGGTCATTTGAAGTGGAGACGCGGGCATTGTCCATGAGGGATGTGACCAGGAGTCTCTGATAGGTCCTGGCAAGCTTGGCGTACTCTTTCGAAAGATCCTTGTTGCCTGCGACAGTTTTGTCGAGCCTCAGGAGATATTCGTAGAGGTTCTTGTCCATCTCGACCTTTTCGTCCGGATTCTCGGGATCGAATATCGATCCGGGAAGGTTCTTCCGGATCTTTCTGACCGAAACGCCGTAGGGCCTGCTGCCGATCTGGGGTGATTCGAAACTGAAGTCGTTTCCGTTGAATGCACCCTTGAAACTTGCTACGGTATCCCTGCCTTCCTTAATCTTTCCTGAAGCTGCAAATCTCATGCGCGAAAAGTCGGTATATACCTTCAGTTCGGCATCGGCGTCTTTATCTGAAAGAGGCGCGAGATTGCCGCTTAAAGTTATTGAACCGCCGTTGAGGAGGTTTCTTATATAGCTGACGGATTCGATCCCGGAAATATCCCTTGCGGTGTTGGCCAAAGCGCCTTCGGCAAGGCTCCTGGGATTGTTTGATGCATTAACGCAGATGATGATCAACAGCAGGATGATCAGGGCGGCTGCTCCTGCCAGAATACCTTTCTTTTTCATCGTATATCTCCCCCGGAATATGCTGAAAATCAAGAAAATTATAACAGATTTGGAAGGTCCTTTGGGGCGTATTGAAAACAGGCGTCTTCAAGTCTATTATTTTTGATATGGTCACAAAGAAAAAAGAAATCACAAGTTTAGGACCGTCGTTCCTTTTAGTTACGGCAGCGGTCCTTTTCATTTATTTCGTCACCTTCATGACTGCATCGAACCTGAAAGCGGGGAAGACTGCTCTTCTGTTCGGCGTGTTCGTTTCTTTCTGCGGTTTTTATACGGTGAGCCGGATCAAGGACATGAAGACGGGACTACTCGGCCTTGCTGCGGGAATTCCCTGCGGGACCGTGTCGTACTTTGCTCTTAAAGCGGCTTTTGATTCGGTCAATAGAATGACCATCGAATGCTTCGGGATCATGATGAGATTCCTTCTCTGGGGCGGCATCGGCTCTGTTGTCCTGATGTGCGTGCTGCTTATCTGCGCGAAAAAGTTTAAGACCGAAGATGCCGTAACTGCCGTGCTCCTGGCAGGTTTCGTCCTCCGTACGGTAATGGTCGTCTTCACGCCCATGAATTATTTCCAGCATGATGTATCCGGATTCGGAGGCGGATTCGAGGGCTTCCATGACGATTACATCATGTACATCTACGAGCACTGGTCGCTTCCGGTCAATGACGTAAGAGAGCTGGGCCAGCTCTACCATCCGCCGCTCCATCACGCACTGTGTGCCATTTTCTTAAAGCTTCATGCGGTCCTTTTCCCGGCTTTCAAAGGTGAGATCAACGTTCTTAAAACACTCCCGTTCCTTTATACAAGCTGGCTCGTATTGTTCAGTCACAAGATACTGAAACATTTTAAGATCGGCGGCGCTCCGCTGGCCATCTCACTTGCGTTTATCAGCTTCCATCCGCAGCTGGTCTTCCTCGCTATCCAGATCAACAACGATGCGCTGATGAACATGCTGTTCGTCGCATCGATATATCTTGCGCTCAAATGGTACGAGAAGCCCGAGCTTACGACGATACTCTTTACCGCGCTCACGATCGGCTGCGCCATGATGGCCAAGATCTCAGGCGGCCTTGTCGCGATACCTGTTGCATTCCTGTTCCTTTGCAAATTGATCGCGGCAATAAGGAAGAAGGCCGGCATCAAGACGGGAGAACTGGTAAAGCAGTTCGTGTTCTTCGGATTTCTTGTATTTCCGCTTGGACTGTGGTTCCCTCTGAAGAATTACATTATGCACGGCGTTCCGTTTACATATGTTTTCCGGATCGAGTCCACCGCGCATCAGGATCTTTGGATGTTTCCGGCGTGGCAGCGTCTTTTCGCGCCATCCGCAGAGTCTCTGAAGACGCCTTTCATGGTGATGAACAATACGGATCCCGCGGTCGATTACAATATCTTCGTTTCTCTGATCAAGACATCGCTTTTCGACGAGAGGCACTTTGAGGACGGATATCTCATCAATACGGGACGCGTAATGGTGGCGCTTGCAGCTGCCGTTGCCCTGGCATGCATCTGCTGTGCCGTTTTCGTCATCATAAGACTGATCAGGCAGAAGAAGATGACGGTTCCTTTCGCATCGATCCTGATACTGTGCGTGACCATGTGCATAAGCTACATGAACTACTGTCTCGGATATCAGATCACGAGCACGGAGAGCCTCAGGTTCATCATCCCGGTGCTCCTGCCGGCAGACCTCTTCTTCGGAATGACACTACAGGAACTGAAGAAAAAGAATCCGGCCAAAGTCATCATCGCGGCCGTCATAGTGCTTTTCATCTGCGGAGTATTTGCATTCTACGGTTCTTATGCCGAATACAGGCCCGTATGGGAAGCATTCATAAAGCCCGCATAAAAGCCGCATCTTATATTTTTATTATTAGTGCCGTCATGCTATAATCCTTTCTGTAAAAAATTCAAAGGGGACCTTTTTAATGGCACTTTTCGGAAAGAAAAAGCAGGACGAGAATAATTCCGAGGACAAGAAGCTCGAAGCGGCACAGAAGTCCAAGGAGATGGATATAATCCTCCAGGCACGTCAGGAGGAAGAGGAAGCGCGTCAGGCCAGGATCGCAGAGCGCGAGGCTGAGCAGGAGAAGTTTAAGAGCGAGCTCCAGGCTGATATCGAAAAAGCCGCTGATGCCGCAAAAGAAGTCATCGGCATGTATCCTGCAAGAGCAGGCGAAGAGCGTTTCTTCATGCTCGTTGAGACACATGTTTATACCGACATGGCCGATCCCGAAGATGAGATCGTAAAGGGAATCCTGCGTGGAAAAGTCAGGAAGGGACAGGAGATCCTCGTTCTTTCCGGACTCGATTCAATGAACAAGGTTACGGTAAATGCTATACGCAACGACGACCGCGAAATGCTTGAAGAAGCATGTGACGAGATAGTTGAACTCGAGCTCTCAAAGGGTGATTTCAAGGACCCCGATTCCCCGGATGAGCAGAACGAATCCAGGATCATGACATATGCGGTCCTTACGAACCTTCCCGAGGAAGAAGGGATCTCGGAAGGCGTCCGTCTTCCTGCAATGCTCTGCGAATTCTCAAGATTCCAGGGCGACCAGGAGTATTTCGGCCAGCTTATGAATGCTGCAATGACATCCGAATTCGCAGTTCCCGCAAAGGTCTCCGGCGGCAGCACGAGCCAGAGGAAAGTTTCTTTTGCCGGCATGCGCAGCGAGAACTCCGACGGTAAGCCCATGCTCCCCGCATTTACTTCCGTCAAGGCATTTGAGAAGCACAAGGACATGCTCGCAAAGGCAGGCGGCTTCAACAGCGCGCTCAAGCTCGATTATTCACAGCTCTGCGGCGTTGCAAGAGACGACAACCACGGCGGCGCGGTCATCGATCCGCTCGGCCCCGTTATCTTTGCGCTCCCCAAAGAAGTGCTCGACACTTCAGTAAAGACCGTTCAGTTCCATGCGCTTTTCGGCCAGAACAAGATCGCCGAGAAGTTTGTACCCGGAGAGGGCGAATCCGCATCTGAACCTGCAAGGCCCGCTCAGAGACTCAGGGAATACAGCGTAACCAATCCCGTTCCGGGCGGTGAATATACATTCATCGAGGATGCCGTAAAGAAATACGCGGGTTCCCAGGCTGATATCGCAAAGCTCTGCATAGTCGTCATCATCGCACAGGATGACCCGTCAGACAGGGCTTATGTCTGCATCATCGACTGTCCAAAAGAAAAGTTCAACATGCACTGCAAGGCGATCGAGTCCAAGGTAAGCCCTTTCCTTAAGGCGATCAGAAAGATCCAGTTCCGTCCTTATGAGAAGGAGAAGTTCAGCGGAGAGTTCTTCGAAAGATATCCCTGGACTTATAACAAACTCGGTTTCTGAAGCACGATTAACACAGATTCTTCGAAAAATTAACATCTTCTATAAACAAAATCCTGTTGCTGCGTGATAGAATCTCTCACGGGATAGATCCATTTAATCTTTTAAGGGAATAAGAAGATGCTTCAAATCAAAGATATCCGTAAGGAATACAAGACTGGAAATCTTGTACAGAAGGCGCTTGACGGCGTTTCGTTAAATCTGCGCGACAATGAATTCGTGGCGATCCTGGGACCTTCGGGCTCCGGCAAGACCACGCTCTTAAACATCATCGGCGGTCTGGACCGCTACGATTCCGGCGACGTTATAATCAACGGCGTTTCAACGAAGAAATACAGGGACAGGGACTGGGATGCTTACCGCAACCACACGATAGGCTTTGTTTTCCAGAGCTACAACCTGATCCCTCACCAGACGGTCCTCGCAAATGTCGAGCTCGCGCTCACCATCTCCGGCATCAGCGGCAAACAGAGGCGCGAAAAGGCTTTGGCAGCGCTCGATAAGGTTGGTCTCAGGGAACAGGCCCACAAGAAGCCGAACCAGATGTCAGGCGGCCAGATGCAGCGTGTTGCCATCGCAAGAGCGCTGGTAAATGACCCAGATATCCTCCTGGCTGACGAACCGACAGGAGCGCTCGATTCGGATACCAGCGTACAGGTCATGGACCTTCTTAAGGAAGTCGCCAAGGACAGGCTCGTCGTCATGGTCACCCACAACCCCGAGCTCGCAATGGAATACGCGACCAGGATCGTAAGGGTAAAAGACGGCAAGATCATCGATGACAGCGATCCTTTCAAGGTTGAGGAATCCGTCCTCAAAGCTCCGGTACACAGACGTCTCGGCAAGGCATCGATGAACTTTTTCACGGCGCTCGCGCTGAGCTTCAACAACCTTCTTACCAAGAAGACCAGGACCATTCTGGTTGCTTTTGCAGGCTCGATCGGCATCATCGGCATCGCGCTGATCATGTCTCTTTCCAACGGCGTCAACAAGTATATCGATGACACTGAGAAGAAGACGCTGTCTCAGTATCCGATCCAGATCGAAAAGTCGTCGATCTCGCTGATGCAGCTCATGATGGTCAGCACTGACACGTGGAAGCCGGGTGAACCCGGAACGGTCACCGAGATCCCGAGCGTCAGCCAGATCCTTTCGACCGTAAAGACAAACGACCTCATTTCGCTCAAGGATCATTTCGACACTAAGGCGCCCGAGATCTATGATCTGACGAACGGCATTGAGTATAAATATTCCCTGCAGCCGCAGATCTTCGATTTCGACGGCAAGACAGGCGATTTCAGGCAGGTTAATCCGAACGAGGACTTCGCTTCCATGGGCATGCAGTCTTCGAGCATGTTTACGAGCGCCTATTCGATGAACGTCTTTTTCGAACTTCCGGAAAAAGACGATCTCTACATCAACCAGTACGACATAAAGTGCGGAAGGTGGCCCGAGAATTCCAGCGAGGCGGTCCTCGTCCTCAACCAGAACGGAGCCGTAAGCGATTACATCATCTATGTTTTCGGCCTCAGGGACAGGAAAGAACTCGACCGCATGATCACCGACTTTTCGAACGGCAAGAAGGTCTCTGCCGATCAGGAGCGCTACACATGGCAGTACGAGGCGTTCATGGGCAAGAGCTTCAAGGTCGTTCCGGCTTTTGAATTCTACAAGTACGACAGTACCCACGAGATATATTCCGACATGAGAAAAGACAAGGACTTCATGAAGCCAGTCCTGAACAAAGCGCGTGAACTCAAGATCGTGGGCATCATGCAGCCCAAGGACGGCGAGGACATCCAGATGCTGAATTCCGGCATCTATTACGGAAAGAACCTCGTTGAAGAGCTCAGGGCCATGTCCGAGGATGCCGCAGTCGTAAAGGCGCAGCTCAAGGACCGCAATGTCAATGTCCTCACCGGAGTCAGGTTCGATGAGGAGAATGAGGACTTCGACATGGGCGACATGTTCTCGGTCGATGAGAATAAGATGAAGGATGCATTCAAGTTCGATGAGAACAAGCTCAAGATCGACAAGAAAAAGCTTGGAAATCTCGGCAACCTCGATTTCGCAAAAGAGCTTTCGAATGCAATGCCCAAGATGTCATCCAAGGACATGACCTCACTTCTCAAGAACATAAAGCTTGAAGTGAACCAGGAAGAGCTCGGAAAGCTCATGACCAACGTAATGAACGGCTATCTTGCTTATGCCTCCAAGGATCCGAAAACGAATTACGCCAACATGCCCGAGGCTTTCAGGAACTACATGAATTCCGCGGAAGGCAAGGCGCTTATCCGCGAGCAGATCATGAAGATCATCAAAGACAGCGTCGGCGATGTCTCGCAGAAGGCCGTCAAAAAGGCTGAAACGGCGATCATGGACGGTTTTGCCGAGTATGCCGCAAAGCACGGCTGGGATCTTTCGACCGGCAACATTACGCAGTACATGTCGCAGTATCTGAGCTCCGACGAGGGCAGGAAACTCGCGCAGAAGCAGTTTAATTCAGTAACTGACGAGATAATCGGAAACGTAAAGATCTCCGACAAGCAGATGTCTGCTTTCGTAAAGGCACTGGTAAACGGCTACCAGAAGTATGCCGAGTCACATGACGCTCCGGATCCGAAGCGCCTGGCGAAGTCATTTGCCGCATACGCCCAGAGCAAGGAAGGTTCCAAGCTCATCACCAACGGTGCCAGAAAAGCCGTAAATTCCGACGCGATAATGAAGCAGGTTACCAAGAACGTCAACGCGTATTCAGCATCCATGGGCAAACAGATGGCCAAGGCCATGGAGAACATCTTTAAGAAGATCGCTGCCCAGATCGGAAAGAACATCACTTCCGCAATGAAGAGCACGTTCTCGAATCTCGGAGACGCTTTCCTTATTGATAAAGACGCGATGGCCGCTGCTTTCTCGATGAATATGGACGAGTCCCAGCTCGAGTCTTTCATGGCTGAGATGATGGGCGGCAAAACGACTTCTGCCGAATCAAACCTCTCTTCATTCGGTTACCGCGCAGCCGACGATCTCTCCTCGATAACGATCTACCCGAAGGATTTCGAGAGCAAGGACCAGATCGTCAAGATAATCGAGGATTACAACAAATCTGTCGAGAATCAGAAGAATGAAGACGATGAGGACATGTCGATCACTTATACCGACATCGTCGGCGCTCTCATGAAGTCAGTCACAAAGATCGTCAACACGATCTCTTATGTCCTCATAGCTTTCGTTGCGATCTCGCTCGTGGTCTCATCCATCATGATCGGCGTCATCACATACATAAGCGTTCTCGAGCGCCGCAAGGAGATAGGCATCCTGCGTGCCATGGGCGCATCGAAGATGAATGTCGCACAGGTATTCAACGCGGAGACCGTCATCACCGGATTCCTTGCAGGAATCCTGGGCGTCGGCATTTCTCTGATACTCCTGATACCCGGAAACTATCTGATCCATACGATCGGCGATACTGAAGCTGTCAATGCCGCGCTGCCCCCGCTGGCTGCCTTTGCGCTGATCTTCCTGAGCATCATCCTGACGCTCATCGGAGGAATCATACCCTCAAGGACGGCTTCCAAACAGGATCCTGTTACCGCTTTGAGAAGCGAATGAGTAATTTCTGTTCTCCCCGCTTAAGTCCTCCGCGCTTCGCTTGTGCGGAAGTCGCCCGGATAACAGATACTACTCTTTAACAATGTTACATTCCGGAAAAATTACAGTCCGTGGCCTTCTTTGAGCTCGTTCTTGCGCTCGTACATGCGGTCATCGGCCAGGCGCTCTGCGACAACGAGGCTTGCACCGCTTCCGCTTTCGTAGACTGCCATGCCGCAGGCAATAAGAAGAGGGATCTCAGGCTTTTCGACCGTGTTGTATTCGTTTATGTATTTCTCGAAAAGCTTTAAAGCCTCGTCGTAGTTCTTTTCAACTTCGGGTCCCGTCATGATGGCCATGAATTCATCGCCGCCGGTTCTGAAGCACCATGTGCCCGGGAAGGTGGCAAATGTCGTCTTGATCGCTTCGGCTGCGGTCAGGATGCGCCTGTCGCCTTCGAGATGACCGTATTTGTCGTTGACTTTCTTGAGGTCGTTCACGTCAAACTGGACGATGATGCACCTGCCGGATTCGCCGTTCTGGAGGACCTCTTCGCATTCGTTGAAAGCCAGACGGTTTGAAAGCCCCGTAAGGCCGTCGACTCTTGCGAGTCTTGCCTGGATGTCCGATTCCATGCTCTTGCGGTTTGTTTCGATGATGGAAGTCGTCTCATAGATGAGGAGAACGATGAAGAATACCGTGAGGCCGATCCTCGTTGCGGCAGCCGTATCGTCCACCCAGCCGGGCATGTAGTAGCGGACCATGTCGATGATGCCGGTCAGGAACAGTATGCCGAAACCGAACAGCATGTAGCGGTACCGGTTGTCGCGTTCCTTGTCGAGCTTGAGTTCCCTAATGTACATGAAGATGATGAATCCTACGCAGATGCCGATTATGGCATGTGAGAGGATGAGAAGGTGATGGAAATCGGTTATGCCGAAGATCATGACAAAAAGACAGACGACAAAGTTGCCCGTTACGAGCCACAGTATGATCTTTACCAGATGCGAGTTAAGGTTCTCGGTCATGGCGGCGAAATAGATCATTGCAGGCGCGGGCAGGAGTACGAGGCAGAAATGTTCCATGACCCTTATCATCGCCGGATTTCCGGTCACAAGGAACATTATGTGCGTCCCCGAATGCGTATAAAGCGCGAGTATTATCGTCATCGTTCCGAGCGCGATCGTCTCGATCATCTTGAGCGGCCGCTTGTTCTGGAACATGCCGAGGCCCACCAGCATCAGGCCGAGGAACAGTGCCGAGAAGCTTAAGATGAACTTCCAGAAATTTCTGTGCAGGATATTCTTGATATATGCAGTGCCTTCCTCCGCGTGGATGCCGCGGAATGAAGTCCATTCGCCCTTCAGAAGTGATTCGTATTCGATCGTGATCGTGCGGAAACCTTCAAATTCCGGGATGTTAACGACATGGATGTATTCGCCGTAGTACTTTCCGTAGATCCTCAGAAGCTTCGGATGGAAGTCGTAGATGAGCTCTTCGTCCAGGTAGATCTTAAAAGTAAGATTATTTGTGGTGAAGCAGAGATCGGCGCCGTTGAAGGTCGTCCAGTCGATCTTTCTGTACGTGGATATGGAGTTGACCGGATCGAAAACGGGTTTCTCGGGATCGGCCGCCTCATCCTGCCTTACATTGCCGCTGGCGCCTCCGTTGTAAAGCCAGTCAGAGGTCAGGGGGCGTTTGGGCGTGATAACGTTGCCGTCGGGAATGCTGAACGCGAAGATCAGCCCCAGCATGACTGCGGCAATAAGGACTATAGCAAGATTGACATAAGCAAATGATTTATTCATCGGCAATCCGTCGGATCGATGATCGATAGTTTCCCTTAATTACCCATATAGTATAACACGCGTCTGATCAACATTCACAGTTGACAAACAGGATTATTCCTATAAAATTGAAAACGATTTTCAATTTCAAGTGGGGAAAAGTCATGTTCAGGAAGTTATTTGCTGCCGTTACCATTCTGGTCCTGATCGTATCAGCTGCCGGATGTTCGAAAACACAGCAGGCATCATCCAAGGGTATCAGCGTGGTCTGTGCGACTGCGCCTCTTTACGACTGGACGAGAAAGATAACTGAAGGAACAGACGGCACGGACCTTTCGCTCATCATCGGAAACGGCACGGACCTTCATTCGTTCCAGCCGTCCGCGAAGGACATTATCTCGATCAAGAATGCAGACGTGCTGGTCTATGTGGGCGGCGAGTCTGACGGATGGATAAGGGATGCCCTCAAAGATCCGGCAAATAAGAACCGGCAGGTCGTCTGCCTGATGGACGTCCTCAAGGATGCGATAGTCGAGGAAGAGATCGTAGAAGGCATGCAGGGAGAAGAAGAGGACGGTCATGAAGAACATGAAGAAGGTCCCGAGTACGATGAACACGTCTGGATGTCATTAAGGCTTACAAGAAGATCCTGCAAGGCCATTGAAGAAGCGCTCGAAAAGGTCTCATCTTCGAACGCCGCAAAATACAAGGCTAATCTTGATGCATACGATAAAAAGCTTTCAGAGCTCGACAGGCAGTACGAAGAGATGGTGAAGGGCGCAAGGCTTGATACCATGGTGGTCTGTGACAGGTATCCTTTCAGATATCTTGCAGAGGACTACAAGCTCAAATACAGCGCTGCATTCGTCGGATGCTCCGCGGAGACCGAAGCGTCTTTCGAGACGGTAAAGTTCCTGGCAGACAAGGTTAAAGCGCTCGATTCCAAAGCAGTCCTCATCATAGATAATTCTGACGGAAAGCTCGCAAAGACCGTTCTTGAAACAGCCGGAAAGAGCAGCGTTAAGGTCGAGGTACTTGACTCGATGCAGTCATGCGGAGCAGATCTTGACTATATCAGGACCATGACCGAAAACCTTGAAAAACTCAAAACTGCGCTTTCATAATCTTGTTTATCAAAGGCACCTCACTTTATAATTGATGTAACAACAAATTTGAGGAGGCCTGACATGAACAATAAAGCAATGTATAACCTCACCTACGGACTCTTTATCCTTACGGCCAGAGACGGCGAAAAGGATAACGGATGCATCGTCAACACCGTATGTCAGGTCACTACCGAACCCAACCGCATTACCGTCTGCGTAAACAAGAACAACTATACCCATGACATGATCATGAAGACCGGCGTGTTCAACGTCTCGATGCTCACGGAGAAGTCTCAGTTTGAGACATATAAGAACTGGGGTTTCCAGAGCGGCAGGGAAAGAGACAAGACATGGGACATAATTTACAGACGCGCTGATAACGGCGTCATCTACATCACGCATGAGACCAATGCTTTCCTGTCTGCAAAGGTCGTCTCATCGACCGATCTCGGCACGCACACGCTGTTCCTGGCTGACGTTACCGACGGTGAAGTACTCTCTCAGGATCCTTCAGTCACCTATGCTTTCTATCAGAAGAATATCAAGGTGAATCAGAAGCCTTCTTCAGGAACCCCCGAGAAAAAGGGCTGGATCTGCACAGTCTGCGGATATATCTATGAAGGCGAAGAGCTTCCCGCTGATTTTGTCTGCCCGTGGTGCAACCACGACGCATCATATTTCGAAGAACGCGGATGACATAAAAACTGATTTACAGTTCTTTAAGGATGACGGAGTAATTTCCGTCATCTTTCATTTCCATCACCATATAGGTCTTGGCTGACCCGCCCCTGGGCAGGGAAATGCTTCCGGGATTTAACACCCTGATGCCTGCGGAAGCATACGGGTCAAGTTCTTTATACCTTCTGCCTGTATCCTTTACAGCATCACCCCAGCTGTCGTAAGGTACATGCGTGTGCCCGAAAAGCGCTATGTCGCATTCGTTGGTCGCCGCCTCAATGCAAAGCCCCGTGAGGTCGTAATTCACGTATTCATTGTGACCGTGGCAGCAGTAGAATCTGTGCCCTTTGAGAGGGAAGACCGCAACGTCCCTTAAGTCGCCCGGAACCGCATTATATTTGTCGCAGTTGCCTCTGATAAAGATGCACGGAGTCTTTGGTGAACCGGCCCATAAAGAGACCTTGGACGGATCATCCTCGATGTCGCCCAGATGGATGAGCATGTCAGGCTTTTCGCGGGTCAACGCGATCTTAATGTTGGCGCTCATGCGGTGCGAATCACTTACGATAAGTATCTTCATAAGAAATAGTAATCAACATCCCAGCCCGGAATACAAGGGGTATGGCGCATATAGATCTTGTAATCGTTCCTTATCGAGAAGACCTTTTCCGGTATCTCGAAAAGATCCGCGCTCTTGTGGTAGCACGCGATCTTCATCCGGGGCTTCCTGTCTGAGATCGTCTTTTTTGCGCCTTCCAGCGCTTCCAGCTCGCTGCCCTCGACATCGAACTTTATGAAGCCCGCAGTCTTACTGTCTTCGAAAGAATCTACGTTGACCTTAGAGATCTCGTGACCCGTGTCTGCTTTTGCGGCCCTTGTTCCGCGGCCTCTTGAACCGGTCATCATGGCGGTCCCGCAGGTGTCTGAAATAAGCGCGTTTACGCAGTTGACCGGAATTGAAAGACCTTCCGCGCATTCGGTGAGTTTTTTGAAAGAATGGCGTTCGGGTTCTACAGCGGTTGCCGATGAGAAGACCGGGAACATTTTCGTGAAGCGCAGAAGCGTGTCGCCTCTGTATGCTCCGAGATCTATGAAAGAACAGTTCTTTTCGAACGGCCCCAGGATGCTGTCGGCTTCATCAGGCGTGACCTCGCATGAACGCAGATACTTAAGCCGGCCCGAAAGCTTATAGTTCACAAGGGCTCTGAAACATCTGCGGGAAACATCGTCTGCAAGTCTTGAATATACATCTGCGAGGCGCGTTTCATTTGCCCTTACGAATTCCATGTCGAAGACTTCGCCGCCGCAGACCGGAACATCGGGCGCGTAGAGTTCATAGTTTTCTTCTATTGAATAAACATATGAAAGAACATCGGGTAGAGGCGAACCGAACGCGACGAGAACGATGAAATCCTGAACCCGTGCGCACACCTCTTCAAAAGATTCGACTTTAAAACCTCTGAAAACGCGGCCTTCCCTTACGAATCCCGGGCTCGCGAAAATGCCTGAGATAAGGTTTCCCAGAGAACGCTTTTCGAGCTCGTCGATGATCTTATCGGCACCGTCGCCGGTCCCGTAGATAACGAGAGGTCTTTTCTCTTCTTTAAGATAAGACCACAGATCTTTTGTGATTTCGCAGAATTCCATTGCATGAAATATACCACATATAAAGGCTCATTAGAGTTTTTGAGAAATATTTGAGACCGGGTGCAACATTTTGCAAAACTGTTCTGTATATAGTGTGAAAGCCAATCAAACGGAGGAATTATATATGAAATCGAAAAAGATAGCTTTGATGATAATTGCAGCGTTTACAACACTTTCGCTGTTTGCAGGATGCTCATCTGCTCCGAAGGCAGCCCAGAATACGATGGCAGCCCGTGAAGCCGGTTATGCCGAAGAGTATTACGAAGAAGCTGACGGAAACTTAAATGCCGCGGTGGGCAGTGCAAAGAATGCTACCTTCTCAGGTAACCGTTCTTCCACTGCATCAGCAGCCGGCAAAAAGACCATTACCGCAGAAACAAATGCGGCTGCTCCTGTAGATTCCAACAATCCGGGTGCAAATCAGGGCCAGTCACAGACCAACGTCGATCCCACTAAGGGAAGGCTTCTTATCAGGAACGTTAATATCGCAGCTGAAACGAAGGAATTCGATACGGTCCGTCAGGCAGTCGAGGACAAGATCAGGGAACTCGGCGGCTATGTTGAGAATTCAGGTGTCAGCGGAACCGGCAAGGCGGGAAGCCTTCGAAGAGCGAATTACGTGATCAGGGTTCCTGCAGATAAGCTTGACGCGCTTATCAGCACTGTCGGTTCAAACTGCACCGTAACGAGCACCAACGAGAGAACGACCGATGTTACTCTGAATTATGTTGATACAAAGGCCAGACTTGATTCTCTCAGAGTTGAGCAGGACCAGCTCACGGAGCTCCTCAAGCAGGCCAAGGACCTTGATTCCATCATCGTTCTCCAGAACAGGCTCACTGAGATCAGATATCAGATCGAAAGCGCAGAATCCACACTCCGCGTTCTCGAGAACCAGGTCACTTATGCAACGCTTTCCCTCAGCATCAGGGAAGTAATGGAGATCAAGCCGCAGGAAGCACCTCATGTTGACACATATGGTGAGAGGGTCGCTAAAACATTCAGGAATTCTCTCCACAACATCGGCGAATTCTTCAAGAACCTCTTCCTCGTACTCGTTGCAGTATCACCCGTACTGGTTCCCATGATCGTGATCACCGTCATCGCTGTCATTATCATTGTCACATCAGTCAAGAAGGGCAGAAAGAAGAGAGCTGCAGCTCTGGCAGCACAGCAGGCTCAGTATCAGGCACAGCTTAAAGCACAGGCTCCCGTTCAGGCACAGCCCAAGGCCGAAGAGAAGAAGACTGAAGAAAAGAAAGAAGAGAAACCGGCAGCTAAGGAATAAGACTGCTCAGAATTCTCTTATTGAATAATCACACTCGGCTGCGAAGCTCTCCCACTTTAAGGGATCTCCGCAGCCGATCTCATCATAGACCGCGCAGGTGAGAAAGCCGCCGTTTCTTGCGCCGTCCGCAGCTGCCGCGACGTCATCATAGACGAGCGACTGCAGAGGCGTTATAGAGTTTCCCATCGCATTAATGTAATTGAGAACTTTATTGAAGATGTCAGGTGATGATTTGTCTATCTTCTTGCCGACGTCTTCGAGCGTAATGACCGCATCGAACATCTGAAGGATGTTGTTGCTGACAAGTCCGGATAGCGCGTTTGTCCTGGTGAGCGCGGTGGCAACGCCGAGTTTAAAGCCGAGCTGTTTTGCTTCCTCAAGATAAGCAATTACGCCGGGCTTGAGCCTAACTTCGTTCTTATAGAATCCGCTGACCATTTTGTCCCATTCTGCGATTATTTCCGCAGGTGACAGCGGGATCTTGTATCTTTGCTGCGTGTAAAGAGCCGCGTCATCGATGGATGCGCGTTTTACGAAGTCGGTGTAATCAGGCGTAACCTCGTATCCGTAGCGTCCCAGGAAATCTATGTCGGCCTTGTTCCATACGTTCATGGAATCAAGGAGCGTTCCGTCGAGATCGAAGATCAGGAGCCTTACGCCTTTTGCTTTGAGTTCTTTCAGAGAAGGATAATCAGACATCAGTGCATGAAATCGAGCTTGCCCTTAAGGTTTTCGAGAGCAGCCTCTTTCTTCTCCTGGAAAGTCTTCTTGTTGTTTTCGATAAGGTTGTTGCCGTAAGAATCGATGGATACGATCAAAGGTCCGAACTTCTCGGCTTTGAGCTTCCACATGGCTTCGGGCATACCCAGGTCGAGCCATTCGACGCCTTCGACATCGACGCACTCCTCAGCTGCGACAACAGCGCAGCCGCCCGGGAAAATGGTGTGGATCGCGCAGTTGTCAACGCATCCCTGTGTCGTCTTTGGACCCATTCCGCCCTTGCCGATGATTATCTTTGCGCCGGTTGCCTTAAGGAATTCAGCCTGAGCTTTTTCCATTCTCATGGAGGTTGTAGGGCCGACGCTGATTACTTTGTACTTGTCGGGTTCGCCTTCCGCTGAGATCTTTTTCATGATCGGGCCTGCGTGGAAGATCGCCTTGCCCTTAAGATCAACGGGTGATTCCTTTCCGCCTGCTACGACCCTGATGTGGACGTCGTCGCGTCCCGTTGTGATGTCACCCGTAAGATAGATGACGTCGCCGATATGTACCTTCCTGATGTCTTCATCAGAAACGGGAGTTGTGAAATAGAATGTGCTCATAATGTGACTCCTTTGTGTGTGAAGAAATCATAAGTGAAGTCGGGACCTATCCTGATGCCGGCTCTCCTGTGTGCCCAGCATGCGGTTGAAAGGCCCATTGCGAGGGTGGCGGGATGCCTTGATGCCTGCTCGATGTTTACACCCATGACAGAGAGCTTGCCTCCGAATCCGCCGGGTCCGAGGCCGATCGAGTTAAGGCCTTCCTCGAAATCCTTTTCCATCTGAGCTGCCTTCGGATTCTCATTGTGTGAACCGACCGGACGCAGAAGCGCCTTCTTGGAAAGCTTTGCCGCAACTTCGGCAGAACCTGCGATGCCTATGCCTACGAGGCAGGGAGGGCAGGCGTTTACGCCGTATGTCGTCATCTGGTCAAAGACCGCTTTTGCGATACCGTCGTAACCTTCGAGGGGCATTAAGACCTTCGCCATTCCCGGGAGCGAGCATCCGCCGCCCGCCATATAGAAATAGAGTTCGAGCTGGTCGCTGTCAGATACCAGTTCCCAGTCGATCCAGGGGACTTTGTGGCCTATGTTGTTGCCGGTGTTGAATTCATCGAAAACCTCGACGGCATTATGTCTTAACGGAGCTCTTACGGTTGCTTTCTTTACGGCATCTATCAGAGCGGGCTCGATCTCATCGAGGTGAGGAAACTTCGTTCCGACTCTCGCAAAAAACTGGGGGATACCCGTATCCTGGCATGAAGGCCTGCCGAGCTTGTCGGCCATCTCCATGTTCTTTTTCATGACGTCGTATATCTCGGGAGCAAAGCCTTCGTTTTCGGCTTCGGCCATCTCGGAAAGCCTTTTGCGGACATCATCCGGAAGGTGTCCCGATGCATGGCAGATGAACGAAGAGACGAGCTCTGAAAGGCGCTCTTCGGCAGCTTTATCGTATGACATTTCATTGTCCTCCGTGATTTTTTTCGCTCCTATTATAGCAACAGCCGGAGCCTGTTGTGGGGGTGTAATTCGCAAAAGAGTTTTTCTATAATTAAAACTAACGAAATAAGACCACAGAAATGGCCGTAAGCGGGGGAAATGCGATGAAGAGTTTCTTTTGGAAAAGAGCCGAACATCAGAACAAGATCTGGATTAAGAACTGCACCGAATCCGATGCGCCGCGACTTGCCTCGGAGGTCTATCCCGATGATGTTGATATCGATGAGGATGTGATCTGGTCAGGCGGCGGCCTTGATCTTAAACTCGATTATTACCGCACGCTTGGTGCCAAAGACTCGAAAGAATGCTTCCTGCTCATTCACGGCGGAGCTTTCACATACGGCTCGAAGGTCTTAGACAAGTGTTTCGGAATGCATCTTGCCAAGTTTTCCGGTCTGCCCGTTGCGAACATGGATTACACTCTCATGCCTCAGGCGGGACTTACGACGATACTTGGCCAGATTTTCGGCTGCATGAATTTCCTTACCGGGGAATACGGCATTGAAAGATTCCATCTGACCGGTGATTCGGCAGGCGGATACCTTGCGCTCATTTCAGCTCTTGCGGCAAGAAACAGCAATATCGCGCATGACCTCTTCGTCTACGAAAAGGTTAAGGGACAGGTAGTCTCCTCAAGCCCTGTCTGCGGAGGTTTCAGATACCATCCCAAGGGATTCCCCGGGATCTTTTTCGAAGAGAACAAACAAAAACTTCCCGGTTTTGTTTACGACATCACTGAGCTCGCCGCGACTGACACGGAACTCAAGATCGCCCTTATCACGGGTGAAGAGGACTTTCTCCGCGAAGAGAACCTGAAAGCCAAAGAGTTATTGAAAGACGCGCTGTTTCTCGATGCGAAGAACGAGGGCGACATGCACATGCAGCACGTTTTCCCGATCGCACATCCCGAGTGGCCGCAGTCACAGAAAGCGATCGAGCTCATTACGCAGAACGCAACGGGAAAGATCTGAGATTCCGCCCTAACATACGAAAACAGCCCTTTTGACCGTTTTCGTATGTACGTGACCTGCAAGACCGGGACGCAGGAACGCCGGCAATTACACTTTCGCCTGTTCGGCCTCAGCTTCGTCCTTTACGCCGCGGGTGACCTCGCGGGTCCTGTGGATGAGCGTGGATACGGGCTTATAGATGAAGAATGTTATTGCTGATACGACGATGCCCTTGAAAAGGTTGAAGGGCACGAAGGCGAAAAAGAGAAGTGTCATCTTGTCATTGATGAGAGGATTGACTTTGGCGCTCATGCCTACGATGGCTTCAGTTGAGAAGTTCATTACGGAACCGTATAGCGGCAGGGTTATGAATGCGTTGATCGGGACAGCGATGACCGCGAGCGTGAGAGTGCCGACTGCCATTGCGATTGCGGCGCCCTTTCTTGTATGGAGCTTGAGATATACAAGTCCCGAGAAGCCTACGAAAATGGAACCCGTGACGAAGTTTGAAAGTTCGCCGATGCCTGCTGTCCCGGTGAACGGAAGGTGGATCAGGTTCTTTAAGAGCTCGATGACGATGCCCCAGACGGGACCCAGCGAGAATGCTCCGACCAGTACGGGGATCTCGGAGAAATCGAACTTAAGGAACGGGGGCATGAACGGGAGCGGCACTTCAAGATACATGAGAATGAATGCCATTGCTGTAAGGATCGCGGTGACCGTGATACGGCGGATCATGGCCTTACGGCGTGACTTAGCATCGGCTATGCCGACAGTTGCGGGTGATGAAACTGACATAAAAACACTTCCTCTCTTCCGGACTTTACCGTCGGCTGCAGACTTTCACTGCATCGATCCTGCATGAACGAAATTTTACAGGACTTGCGGACTTCCCCAGTGGGGTCACCGCCGGTCGGAGAATCGCACTCCGCCTTGGACGCCTCAATTATACCCGCATAGACGGGTTTGTAAAGCGGGATTTTCAGCCTTCGGGAAATTCGTCCTTCGGCTTGTTGTAGAAGACCTTGTCAACAAACGCGAAGCAGACGAGCAGGCCGTGGCTGTAGAACTTAAAGGACTTGAATCCCAGGGCCTTGCCGACATCCGGATCCTTGCTGCCGTCGGGATTTTCGATGACGAGCCTGTCGAAATGCGTAGACTTAAAGTCGCTACCCAGTATGCTGCCGAGCGTGTCGTGTTCCTCGTTCTCGACTATGGTGAACTCGAGCTTGCTGACCATGCCGCAGAACTCGCTCCAGGGCTGGGTCAGGAAAGACATGTGGACGTCGTTGCCCGAGACTGCCGGCTCTCTTGTTATCGTGAACTTGACGCGGCCGTTGCTCAGGCGCTTGAGCTTTAAGTCGTAAACGCTCTCGGAGTGGTTGGAAACGAAAGATTCGATCGGTTCGGTTGCGTATTCGGAGAAGACGTTTCTCCAGCGGTCGAACGGGTGCGAATAATTCTTGTCGAGGAGAAGGTCGGCGCGGGCTTTTGCGAGCTCTTCGCGGATGGTGGCCTGGACCTTCTTGTCGCCGTATTCGTATGCCTTCTCGATCCTCTTGCTGATCGCGTAATCGGCTTCGAGCATGACGGCGTAACGTCTTAAGCGCTGGTTCGGGATCTCGCCGAGAGCCCTGCCGAGTCTCAGCGCGCAGTCAGCGAAATCGCAGCCGCAGTCACCGTTCTCGAAATAGAACTTCGTCTCATCGTAGAGCTTGATGTATGTCTGGAAGGCGAGAGGCGGATTGGGGCGCACGTACTGTCCCTTCATGAACATGTCCGCGATCTTGTATTTTGCTTCAACGATATTGAAGTTCGACGCAACGGAAAAATAGAAGAATGCCTTCTCGTAATCGGGCTTCCCGTCTAGCCTTCCGTAGTAATGTATGTAGCCCAGTGTGTTTGCGGCATAGCCGAAACTGAACTTGCGCCAGAGGATGTCGAGCAGCCGTGCAGACAGCGCAAAGTCGCACTTGAAGACCGCATTGCCGCCGTAGCAGCCGTAAGCCTTGGCCTTGAGAGCCTCGAAGACTTCCTTCCCGCAAAGGTCGTCGGTGAACATCCTGAAGAGCTCCTTGATGTCCGGGGGAGCGTCATTGAGCAGGATGTTGTTGTCCCAGTGATTGATGAATGCAATCTTCTGGGGGTCGGTATATCTTCTTTCGGTCAGCGGCAGATCCTTGTCCTCGAGGAAGAGGTCGATCATGCTGATCATGGAATCGAGGTCCAGGTAACGCGAAAGGGGAAGGGGCTTATAGAGCTTCTTGTCCAGGTCGGAATGCGCGATTACCGCGAGGATCGTGACGAGAACGTCATCCTCGTTCATCGGGATCGACGGCACTTCGATCGCGGTCATCGCATCGGGATCGGGGCCGAAAAGGTCATCGAGGCAGAGGTTGTGGAAGAAATAGACCACAACCGGATACCACCAGTCGAAGATGAAATCGTCGAGCGATACGTTGTCGTCGGCGAAATGCGTGAGGGCGGTCCTCAGGTCGTCGAGCTGCATCGGATAGTCTACTTCGCACTGGACGTCAAATCCGTTCGAGGGGTATGCGTCATCGGCATCTCCGCCGACCAGGTCGAACCAGCCTATGTCGTAGCGGCAGAAGTCGATAAGCTTCTGCTGGGTAACAAAGATATACGGCTGGCTCTTATTCTTGCTCATCAGTAATTCCCTTGATCAGAAGCGCCTTACGGGGCGCCCTTATTTATCATAGAGCGTATTTTAACATATGGTTTAAAAGATTGTCGGACAAGTATAAAGTCACGGGCAAAAAATTATCGGCATATGTCAAAAATAACTATTGTTAATTCCCTCGCGACTGTTTATAGTAGATACGCTAAATGCAATAAAACATACAGGAGAATAGTCATGCTGGAACTACAGAACATATGCTTTCATGCCGATGACAAGGATATCCTCAAGAATATAAACCTTAAGATAGACGACAAATTCGTTGCCATCACCGGCCCCAACGGCAGCGGCAAATCAACGCTGCTCAAGATCATCATGGGCATCATCACGCCCACATCGGGAAGGATCATCTTTGACGGAGAGGACATTACGGACCTTCCGATCAACGAGCGCGCAAACCGCGGAATGAGCTTTGCCTTCCAGACGCCCGTAAGGTTCAAGGGCATCAGGGTAAGGGACATCCTTTCGATCGCCGAGGGAAAGCCCGTCAAGATGGGAACGTTCTTAAGAGCCGTAGGCCTCTGCCCGAAGGATTACTTAGACCGTGAGATCAATGACACTCTTTCGGGCGGTGAGCTTAAGAGGATCGAGATCGCAACGGCGGCTGCAAGAGGCGGTAAATTAAGCCTTTTCGATGAGCCGGAAGCAGGCATCGACCTTTGGAGCTTTCAGAACCTCATTCAGGTCTTCGAGAACTTAAGGGAAGTCACCAACGGCAATATCATGATCATCTCCCATCAGGAGCGCATACTCGAGATCTCTGACAAGATCATCTACCTGAAGGACGGCGAAGTCGACAGATTCGACGACAGCGCAAAGATCATGGAAGAGCTTAACATGACGCATCACAGGAACCGCAAAGGCTGCCTGATCGCGGGAGCTGAGGGGGTAAACTGCAATGGATGATCTCGAGAAAAGGATATTAAAGGAAGTCGCCGAACTCGATTCGCTCCCCGTAGGCGCTTTCAACATAAGGAACAACGGAGCGAGCGAGGCAAGGAATTCGACCGCGAACATCGATATCGAGTCGCGTGAGGACGGTCAGGGCATCAACATCTATATCAAGGACGGCACGAAGAACGAGTCATGCCACATCCCGGTCATCATAAGCAAGTCCGGACACAAGGAGACCGTTTTCAATGAGTTCTTCATCGGCGAGGACTGTGATGTCACGATCGTTGCGGGATGCGGCATCAGCAACTGCGGCGGCCATGACAGCCGGCACGACGGCGTTCACTCTTTCCACGTCGGAAAGAATTCCCACGTCAAATACATCGAAAAGCATTACGGTGAGGGCACCGGTACCGGCAAGAGGTTCATGAACCCCACAACCGAAGTAGAGCTCCTCGAAGGCTCGACAATGGAAATGGACACTTCACAGATCGCCGGGATCAACGATACACACAGGGTCACGAAGGCGACGGTAGGTCCCGGCGCGACGCTCCTTCTGCACGACAAGATCCTCACCAACTTTGACCAGACGGCTTCTGCCGAGATGGTCATCTCACTCGACGGCGAAGATTCAAAGTGCGACATCGTCAGCCGCGGCGTTGCAAAGGATACTTCAAAGCAGGACGTCATTATTGACATTTCGGGCAACGCAAAGTGCAGCGGTCACGCAGAATGTGATTCCATTATCATGGACCACGGCATCATCATTGCCACACCTAAGCTTGCGGCAACCAATGTTGACGCTTCGCTGATCCACGAGGCAGCGATCGGCAAGATCGCCGGCGAGCAGATCACCAAGCTCATGACGCTGGGTCTTACGGAGCAGCAGGCTGAGCAGAAGATCATCGAAGGATTCCTCAGATAAATGTCCGGCAAGAAACCGAAGATCGGTCTGGTACTTGAAGGCGGCGGAATGAAATGCGCGTACGGAGCGGGCATTCTTGACTGCTTTCAGGAAGCGGGCATCGAGTTTGATTACTGCATCGGAGTTTCCGCAGGCTCAGGCAACGGCATGAGTTTCCTCGCACGTCAGCACGGAAGAAACCTGAGGTTCTACACCGAGCACACGAGCGATCCCAGATACTTCGGACTTAAGCCTCTCATCGAAGAGGGCGGGATCTTCGGGATCGAATTCATATACAACGAGCTCTCGAAATCAACCGGAAAAGACCCTTTGGATTATGAAACGTTCGCCGCAAACCCCTGCGATTTCGAGGTTGTTGCGACTGACGCTGAGACGGGTAAAGCCGTTTATTTCCAGAAGTCTGACATTCAGAAAGATGACTACAGGGTCATCATGTGTTCCGCATGTCTGCCCGCGGTGACCAGACCCGTTCAGTTCAGGGGCAGATATTATTTCGACGGCGGCGTAGCCGATTCGATCCCATGCGACAGGGCTTTCGAAAAGGGCTGCGACAAGATCGTGGTCATCACATCGAAGCCCAGGGATTTCGTCAAGGAACCCGAGAGTTTCAAGACCGCCTATACAAGGGTGCTCAAGGACTGGCCCGAGACGATAAAGGCCGTCGACAACAGGCACCTGTCTTACCGCGAATGCCAGAGGAAGATGTTCGGCTATGAGGCAAGGGGAACGGCGTTCCTCTACTGCATGAGCCGCCCGATAAAGTCCTCGACTTACAACATTAACAAGAACACTGCGAAAGAGATGTATGAGCTGGGGCGCAGGGACTATGTCGCCTCGCTTTCCGATCTCCAGAAATTCCTCAAAGTTTAATTACAATCCATCCCGTTTGTGATAACATTGTCTTTATACCATTACAGGCAATTTTGATACATCGGGGGAGCAACCATGGGACTTAATTTCCGCAAATCCATCACACTTTTTAAAGGCGTAAAGCTTAACCTCAGCAAGTCAGGTCCTTCACTTTCATTCGGAAGATCGGGACTCCGCCAGTCCATCAACCTCAAGGGACAGGCACGTACTTCCGTTGGAATCCCCGGCACAGGCATTTACTATACAAAGAACACCAACGTTAAGACGCTTGCCAAGAAGGGCAAGGAGAAGCTCGAAGAGCTGACGTCCAAGAAGAAGGGCAAGGGTGAGGAGCAGGCAGCTCTTCCCGCAGCAGCAGGCACGGCAGCAGCCGCAAAGGGTGCAAAGACGACCAGGGCAGCTGCAGCAAAGGCAGCACCTGCGGTCAATCCCGATCTCGAGAGAAACCAGCAGCTCGTTGCAGAGTTTGAGGAGAGGATCAATGCGGTCAAGTCCGTACACAAGCAGAGCGACGGTTATATCGACTGGGAAGTCATACTGAAGGGCGCCGGCAACAACAAGGAACTCGTTCCTTTCGCAGAGAGCGTTCTCGCAGGCAATATCGATTCGTATTTCAAGGTGATCGCAGAGGCAGGTCCGTTTGACGATCTTCTCGAATTCGGAAGCGGATTCGAAGTCGGCACGGACGATCCTTCAATGCTCGAGATCGAGTTCAAGGTCATGAGCAGCGAGGTCATCCCGCAGAACAAGCTGTCGCTCAAGGCGAACGGCGATCTTGCCGAGAAGCCTTTTACAAAGAGTGAATACTATGAGCTTGTTCAGGATTACGTTGCAAGCACGATCCTCCGTGTCGCACGTGATTCGTTCGCGCTCCTCCCGATCCAGAAGGTCATCATCCACGCTGTCGACAGCCAGCTCAACACGGCTACGGGCAACGAGGAGGAGATCACCATCGTTTCAGTCAAGATCAAGCGTGATTCGCTCATGACCATCAATTTCGAAAGGATCGATCCTTCGGATTGCCTCGGAGGCTTTGAGATCAACGAGAAATTCAAGAAGACAAGCGGTTTCGCACCTGTAGACAGGCTTCTTCCTGATTAACGCACTATTACGCAATTGATAACCTTTTTTGAATATCGGCCCGTTCTGATTGTGATCAAAAAAGGGTCATATTAGAATAAACATAGATTATTATGCCGGTATGGAGAGGTGACTGATGGTAAGACGCAAAAGGGTCGCTATACTTGTCGGTCAGGCAGACGAGTATTATCAGGCCGAATTCATTTGCGGTTTTGAAAAACAGGCTTTCAGCTTTGACTGGGATGTCTGTGTATTTTCCATGTACCAGAAATACCAGAGCAGCACTGCGCGTGAGCAGGGCGAATCCTCGATATACTCCATCGTTCCCTACGAAGATCTTGACGGCATAATCCTCATGCTCGACACCCTTCAGACGCCGGGTCTTGCCGATGCCGTGGAGGAAGCCGCGCATGAAAGGGCGAAGTGCCCGGTCATTTCCGTAGACAAGCAGAGCAAGTATTTCTATTCGGTCTTCCCGGATCACTATAAAGGCGTTAAATATCTGGTCAACCACCTCATAGAAGAGCACGGCTTCAAGGACATCGCTTTCCTGACGGGCAAGGCATGGCATCCCTATTCCAAGCAGAGAATGCAGGCATTCAAGGACGCCATGACCGAGCATAAGCTCATGATCCACAACAACCGCATGTTCTACGGCGATTTCTGGTATACGAGCGGTGAAAATCTGGGCGACCGTCTTGCAAAGGATAGGGACAATCTTCCCGAAGCGATCGCCTGTGCCAACGACTGTATGGCCATCGGCGTCTGCAAGGGACTTACCGAGAACGGCATCAGGGTGCCTGAGGACATTGCGGTCGTAGGTTACGATTCAAACGAGGAAGGCAGGCTTTCACCTGTTCCGATAACGTCAGTCAGGCTCCCCGCAGCCGAATTCGGAAAGTACGCCGCAGAAGCGATCATGACCATGTCGGAAGGAAAAGAACCCGAGCCTTTCGATTCACCGGTGATCGAATTCACCGGCAGGAGCTGCGGGTGTGAGATGAAGCTTGAGGACACTGTTCCGGCATTCCGTCAGACATGGGATACCAATACTTCGACAAACAGCGTTTTCTCGAATTTCAACCACCTGGAAGACGACATCCTTTCAAAGAATGATCTTTACGGCATCGTCAGCACGCTTTTCACATATGTTTACCAGTTAAGGGAATTCGAGAGCTTCAGCCTCTGCATCAATGACGGCTGGGATCATTACGGAACGAATGCCGAAGAGAGCGTGCTCGATGACGGCACCATAATCCCGAGGAACGGTTCCAGCGAAAAGCACATCGATTCCGCTTTCCTTGCAGATCCCGGAAAGTTCTTCTCCGCGAGAATGCTCGAAGTAATGAGCTGCAGACCGGAAAGGCTTAACCGCGACAGGATCTCACTGGACAGTTTTTTCAAGAGGGACGATCTTGTTCCGAGGCTTGATGAGGAGAGGCCTTCTCCCGAGGTCTTCATTTTCACGCCTCTGCATTTCGAGCACAGGTGCTTCGGCTATGCCATGATCTCTTTTACGGAGCCGGGATCTTACGCCGACAATTACAGGATCTGGCTCAGAGGCGTAATGAGGGGACTTGAGACCTTAAGACGCGAGATCAATCTGAAGAAGACGAATGAGATACTTGAATCCAATCTGATCAGAGATCCGCTGTCAGGTCTTTACAATTACAGGGGTTTCAACCAGAAGGCGGAAAGCCTGCTCGCTTTCTACAAAGAGAAGGGCTTGAAGAACATCTGCGCCGTTGCCGCGGATATCAGGAACCTTTCCGAGATCAATTCCAGGGACGGCAGACTTGAAGGCGACAAGGCGATCGTACATCTCGGCAGGTTTATCCAGGAAGCATTCCCGGAAGGAAATGTTTTCTCTTTCGGAAACGGTGAGATCATAGTGATCGACAGCCTCTCCGACGACAGCAAGAAGAAGGCCGAAGAGGCCATTTCCGGCGTGCGCGAAAAGCTTGCCGTCTATACCAAAGCGCACAACTGCACCGTTCCGCTGGATATCTATTACGGTTATGCCGAGGGCGAACCGGAAGACCGGAACGATTTTGAAAGGATCGCGAGTGTCGCGGTCGCCAACAAGAACGCATATAAGCTCCGTATCAGGAGCATCGGCGGAGAGGGAAACTCCGAGATAGACAATAAGAAGCAGGCTGACCTGGTCAATGAGATCTTAGACCAGAACAAGATCAATTATCACTTCCAGCCCATCGTTGATGCCCATACCGGTGAGATCTTCGCATACGAGGCTCTGATGAGAGTCAATGTTACGCCTTATCTCGCACCGCCCGTCGTACTCAAGTATGCAGGGCTTTTCGGAAGGCTTTACGATGTTGAGGCTTTGACTTTCGGGAACATCCTGGACATCGTCAGCAAGAGGACGGATGAATTCGCCGCCGGCACGAAAGTCTTCATCAACAGCATTCCGGGACAGCATCTGAAGGACAGTGACCTCAGCAATCTCATCGATTCGGTCAGGCGCCTCGGCAGCAGGATCGTCGTGGAACTTACCGAGCAGGATGAGCTCAGCACCGAAGAGCTCGCATATCTGAAAAAGAGTTACAGCGACATGGGTATCGATATCGCGATCGACGATTACGGAACCGGCTATTCAAACATCAGCAACCTGCTGCGTTATATGCCGAAGTATCTCAAGATCGACCGTTCGCTCATTTCGGAGATCCAGACGTCTCCGCAGAAGCAGCATTTCGTCAGGGAGATCATTTCCTTCTGCCGCGATAACGGCATCAAGATCCTGGCTGAAGGCGTTGAGACACAGGAAGAGCTCGCTGCTTCGATCCATCTCGGTGTAGACCTGATCCAGGGTTACTACACAGCAAGACCTGCCGCAAACATCACCAGGGAGATCGATGCCGAGATCAAGGATGAGATCTTAAGATACAACCGCCTCGAAAAAGACGAGCACAACAAGAGCGTCTACGTTGCGGGAAGGGAAGCCAGAGTGCAGCTCCAGAGCCTCATTTCGGGCAATATCAAGAGCATCAGGGTCACCAACGGCGAAGTTACCTTCAGGGACATCACGATCACCGGCATCCCCGGTGTTACGTCTTCGATCTTCCTGAACGTTGATGACGGCTATTCGGGCCGCATCATGCTCGAGAATGTCTGCTTCTCCGGAAAGGACAGGAAAGCGGCAATAGTCATAGGCGAAAACTGCGACATAACAATGGTCCTTAAGGGCGAGAATATCCTGAACGACGGCGGAATCCTCATACCCGCCACTTCAAGCCTGATCTTCGAGGGTGATGGAAACCTCAACATAACCGTAAACGAGATCGAGTCATTCGGTATCGGCAATGCCCCGAATGCTGCCGCGGGAAATATCACTTTCGATCAGGACGGAACCGTGGAGATAGCTCTCAATGCTTCCAGAGGAATCTGCATCGGAGGCGGCAACGGAGCCGGGATCAATATCAAGAAGGGAAGATATTTCCTCAAGATGTCCGGCCAGCAGGGCGTCGGCATCGGCACGATGATCGGGGATTTCGCTCCAAACATCAACAACTGCATGATCAATCTTTCCTCCAACATGATGTCTTCCGTAGGTATCGGTTCGTTTGAAGGCAACCTTGACATGAAGATCGAGCACATCGCGCTTACTTCTGACTTCAAGGGCAACGACGTTGCCGTTTTCGGAAACATCAGAAGAGGCAGGGCAGATATCGATATCTACAGCGTCACTCTTCAGAGCAGGTTCAGCGCATCAAACGGCATCATGTTCGGATCTCTTGACTGCTCGCCTTCGAATATAGAGATCGAATATGCCACGGTAAAGGCCGAGTGCGACGGAAGAATGGTCTCGCTTTTCAGAGGCACGGATATCAATTCCGCGGTATCGATAAGCGAATGCAGCATCGACGGAAAGATCGTATCAAGCGAAAAGCCTCCGCTCGATCTGGATCTGATGTCATTCAAGCACAACAAAGTCGGTGTCATGATCGACATCAACGGCGAAGCCTGCTACCGCAATTCCTACTGAGTCTTAGGGTCAGATATTGAGATCAAGGTAGACCGGACAGTGATCCGATCCCATTACGTCACTCATCATATTGGATTCTTTTACGTTTGGCAGGAGTCCTTTTGTAGCGAAGAAATAGTCGATCCTCCAGCCTACGTTACGCTCTCTTGCGGCTGTCTTGTAAGACCACCAGGTGTAGCATTCTTTCTTGTCGGGATAGAGCATCCTGAAAGTGTCGGTGAGTCCTGCCTCTGCGAAATGATCCATGTAAACGCGCTCTTCGGGAAGGAATCCCGAGATCTTTGAGTTTGCCTTCGGGTTGGACAGATCGATCTCTTTATGTGCGGTATTCACGTCGCCGCAGCAGATGACCTCGCGTCCCTTTGATTCGAGTTCCCTGACGCGGTCAAGAAAGCAGTCGTAGAACCTGAGCTTGAACTTTACGAAATCATCGCCTCTTCCGCCGTTGGGAAAGTAGATGTTGAAAAGTACGAACTTTCCGAAATCAGCGCAGATCGTTCTTCCTTCGTGATCGAACTCGTCGGTTCCCAGGCCGAAGGTGACGTCTTCAGGCTCGATCCTGGAATAAAGCGCGGTGCCTGAATAGCCCTTGCGCTCTGCCGAATAAAACCAGCTCTTATAGCCTTCGAGCTGAGTGATCTCCGGACCTAACTGGTCTATCTGAGCCTTTGTCTCCTGAATGCCTATGATGTCGGCGTCCATTGCCTTTACGGCGTCCGCAAAGCCCTTGTTCGCGACTGCCCTGATGCCGTTAACATTCCAGCTTACTATTCTCATATCATGCCTCGTGAATTATAATTTATGCGTGTATTTTACCTTAAAAAGAGAGGCGCACCAACAGTGACAAAACTGCTTGTTACAGTATCGGGCGGAACGGTCTCGTCGTCAGTCAGGGACGGTCTGGTCAAGCTCGAAAAGGAATCCCCGACAGCATCCTACCTTAAGGGAAAAGCTGAAGAGATCGAATTGATCTCGCCTGCAAATTACTCATCCGAAAATGCGCGTCCCGAGGACTACCGTGACGTGCTCAAAGCTGTCTCCGAAGCGGCTTCGCAAAGCCGCCCGGACGGGATAATAATCCTTCACGGAACCGATACTATGGCGTATTTTGCCCAGCTTGCGGCAAGGGCGCTGAGCCACATGGCGATACCTTTCGTCATCACCGGATCCAAGATACCGCCCGACAGGGAAGATACGGATGCCTTTAAGAACATGGATTTCGCGGTCGAACAGGTCACCCTTGGAAAGAGCGGCGTTGTTTTCACGACGCACGACGGCGTCCAGAAGATAATCCCGGCTGACAAGGTCACGTCACCTGACATCTACGGTGATTACGGCATCTGGCCTGACAGCGCTGACACGGATTTTTCTTCCGGCAGATATAAGAAAGCGGCCGAAGCATTTTTCGCCGCCGAAAAGCTTCACAGGATACAGGTAATAGCGGCCGCGCCGACACCGGGCGTCCTGGATGACGGCTTTGATACGGTCCTCATAATGTGCCACCATTCCGGCACTGCGGACGTGAAGCTCGTGCCGAAGGTGAGAAAGTGGACTGCCAAAGGAATCAGGTGCTTTATGGCGCCCGTTCCGAGAAATTCGAATATCTACGAGAGCCGCGCGATGCTTGAAGCGGCGGGCTGCAGGTCACTTCCGGGAGTTCCCGCGGAAGGCGCGTGGGCAGAGGCCCTGATCACATGACATCAGGCCATTCCGGAGCGGTAAGGCCTTCATGTCTTACCCGTCCTCCTTCGATCGACGGGAGTTTCGGCGGAAACCAGATGTGGACTTCCACGCCTCTTATGCAGAACTGCGGCTGCGGCATAATTGCGGGGCTCGATGCTGTCCTCAGATATGAGGGCATTTCCACGCTGACAATGGACGAATACCTCAAAAGATTTGATGACGCCGCCCGTTATCTGAAGCCGATCGTTCTTCCCGGCAGCCCTGAAAACCCGAAGAGTTTCGGCGTCAGCACCCTGGGTTTCAAGAGCGGGATAAAGAAGCTCGCGGCTTCGCGGGGGATCCCGGTCAAAGCAAAAGGATTCATTTTTGATTACGAGACAAAGGTCAAAAAGTATCTGGAAATGGGCGTGCCGGTAGTATCGCTGATAGCCGCGCCCTTGAACAACGTCAGCATCGTCAACTGCAACGGCGCGGGGAGCAATATCGGTTTTCACTGGGTGACATGCACCGGGATCGACGACAGATACCTTGAGGTGTCTTCCTGGGGAGGATTGCACAGGATAGAGCTTTCCGACCTGGACAGGGCATCTGCGGGCGTCAGGTTCTACGCGGTACTGCCGTTATAGCAGGAAATTGCAAGAAGTGCCCTAATGAAGTAGTATTATTCAGTTAAGAAAAGAGATGTGGAGGAATTCTTCGATGAATGAGGAAATTGCAGCAAAGATAAAGAAAATGCTCGTTGAGAGACTCAGGATCCCTGAGGATGAGCTTGAATATGATTCAGAACTCTTCGGAGAGGACATAGGACTTGATTCCATCGATTCCATCGAGATCATAGTCGGTCTTGAGGATCTTTTCGGAGTCGACATGTCCGGTTCCGGCAAAGAGAATTTCCAGTCGATCAGAACGCTTACCCAGTACGTAGAAGAACATAAAGAGGACTGATATGTCTGACAGCATCAAAAGATGCGTGGTTACGGGCTTAGGCCTCGTATGTGCGCTTGGTGACGATGCCGCTTCGTGTGCGGCATCTGCTTTTTCAGGGAAGAGCGGGATCAAGGATGTTGAGTCTTTCGATACCGCAAACTGCTATTCACACAAAGGAGCCGAGGTTGCCCTTACTGATGAGCAGCTATGCAGCGAAAAGTACGACAGAACGACACTGCTCTGCATAAAGGCTGCGGGAGAAGCACTCGCGGATTCAGGCATCGATCTCGGAAATGAAGACCGCACAAAGATCGGCGTCATCCTGGGCACATGCATCGGCGGAGCTGCGAGCATCGACAAATACTACACCGACAGCTTTGAAGGCAGGCCTGCTGATAAAGAAGACATCAAGAGGATGCCGGCATCCGCGATCGCCAACAATGTCGCATATCATTTCGGTCTGGACGGCATCACCGCGAACATCGTAAATGCTTGCGCTGCAGGAACGATGAGCCTTGCCGGTGCCTGCGACATGATCAGGGCCGGCAAAGCGGACGTTTTCGTGGCAGGCGGATGTGACAGTTTCTCATCGCTTGCCTATGCGGGTTTCCATGCACTTCACGCTCTGTCTGAAGATGTATGCTCGCCGTTCAATCACAGTAACGGAATCACGATCGGCGAAGGTTCAGGCGTTCTCATCATCGAAAGCTATGAACACGCTGCTGCGCGCGGCGCGAAGATCTACTGCGACGTTCTGGGCGCCGGCGTAAGCTCTGATGCTTATCACATCACAGCCCCGAGGCCTGACGGTGAGGGACAGATGAGCGCGATAAGACGCGCTGCCTTTAACTCCGGCGTTGATCTTTCGGAGATCGATTACATAAACGCACACGGTACAGGCACGTCGAAAAACGATGAAGCGGAATTCCTTTCGCTCAGAACGCTTTTCGGAAACAGGCCTGACCTCGCGGTAAGTTCCACCAAGTCCATGAACGGACACTGCCTCGGAGCAGCAGGATCGATCGAAGCCGTGCTGACGATCGAGGCAATGAACAGAGGCGAAGTTCCTCCTACGACCGGCTACAGCAGTGACGACATCAAAGCGCTCAGGGAGAAGTCCGGCGGCATCGGTTTCGTTGCAAATGATAAGCAGGCCAAGGACGTGAAGCTCGCGATGTCGAACTCTTTCGCGTTCGGAGGCAACAACGCGAGCATCATCTTTTCGAAAGAGCCGCGCGAGATCAAGAACGTCAGGAATACTGATCCCATCTACATCACAGGCATCGGTGAAGTGACCGGAACGAAAGCTGAAGGCGCTTCAGATTTCATGGCGGACGTCAGCCCCGAGGTCTTTAAGCAGCATGAGGTAAAGACCGCTTTTCTGAGAAAGCTCGACAGGTTCAGCGAGCTCGTTCTCCTCAGCGGTATCGTGGCTCTGGAAGATGCCGGAATAAAGGTCGATGACACCAATGCGGATGACATCGGAATAGTTATCGGAACGTCCGACGGACCCATTACCGAGATAGTGAATTTCCAGAAACTCGTGATCGAGAAGGGCATCGAAAACGGCAGCGCTTTCATGTTCCCCAACACCGTGTATAACGCGGCGGGCGGATATCTCTCGATCTTTACGGGCATTAAAGGTTACAACATAACGGTTGCAAACGGCTTCCAGGCGGGCCTTCAAAGTGTGATGTACGCATGCGAGGCAATCCGCAGGGGAGACGAGAACGTCATGCTCGCGAACGGTACTGACGAGCTTACCGACATCGAGGCCGAGCTCTATAAGAACTTGGGCTTTACGGGCAACGGCAAAGATACCGGGGTTGTCCTTGGAGAAGGATCGGTAACGCTGATCCTCGAGTCTTCAAAGGCTGCTGCAGAGCGCGGAAGCAAAAAATACGCGCAGGTGGCAGGCTACTCAATAGCAAGGCATTCCGCTCCTTACGATGAAATCAGCGGAACTGATGAAGCCCTCGTCCGCGCCATTGAAGAAGCCGTTTCGGATGCCGGGATCAGGGCCGGCGACATCAAGACGGTTTACGGTTTCGCGAACGGGATCAAGTCTCTCGATGATGTTTTAGACCGCGCCGTTTCCAGGATCTGGAAGGACGGCATCGAAGTTAAGAACGTAAGGTCGGAATCAGGCGAAGCAAGGGCAGCGTCAGCAGCTCTCTCACTCGCAAAGGCAGCTAAGGAAATGGATGCAAGTGAAGGAGATTACTCCATTGCGGTATCCTTCGGAGCAGGCGGAATCTATTCCGCGATAGTCCTCAAGAAAGCATAACGGAGATTTGCCATGGGAAAGACAGCATTGATCACGGGCGCCTCACGCGGCATCGGCAAAGCGATAGCATTAAGGCTTGCAAAGGACGGCTACGACATAGCTGTCAACTTCAACAGCAATCAGGAGGCTGCTGCAAAGACAGCGGCCCAGATCGCGCAGTACGGCGTGACCGCAAGGATCTACCAGGCCGACACCTCTAAGATGGACGAGGTCAAGGCCATGTTCAAGGCGATCAGAAATGATTTCGGCGGCCTCGATGTTCTCGTAAACAACGCCGGCATCGTTGATGATGCATACCTTCTGATGGTTAATCAGACGTCTCTCGAAAAGAGCCTCGCGATCAACATCCAGGGTTACATCAACTGCGCGCAGCAGGCGGCACTCCGCATGGCCGGTGCAGGAAAAGGCATCATAATCAATATCTCTTCTGTAAGCTCGGTCATTGCAGTCGAAGGCCAGACCGTATACAGCGCGACCAAGGGCGCAGTCAATTCCATGACCGCCACGATGGCCAAGGAGCTTGCCCCGCGCGGCATCAGAGTCAACGCAGTCGCTCCGGGTTTTGTCGGAACCGACATGCTCAAGTCCATCCCCGGTGACCTCGTCGACAAATACATCGAGTCGATCCCCATGAAGAAATTCGGAACCGCCGAGGACGTTGCAAACGTTGTCTCAAGTCTCTGTTCCGACAATTTCTCCTACATGACCGGCCAGGTCCTGGTCTTGGACGGCGGTCTCTCACTTTAATTTTCAGGATGGAATAAGGAATGAAATTACTCGTATTAAACGGAAGCCCCAAGTGTGACAGGAGCAACACCATCAGGATCGCAAAAGCGTTCACCGAAGGCTTCCCCGAAGACACCACCGTTAAAAGGATCGACCTCTACGAGAAGAACATCATGCCCTGCAGGGGGTGCTTTTCGTGCTGGAAGAGCGAATCGGGCAAGTGTGTCATAAATGACGACATGGCCGGGATAATCTCCGCCATCAAGGAAGCGGATGTCATTATTCAGAGCTACCCTCTGTATTTCTACGGCATGCCTTCGCAGATGAAGGCCATGACCGACAGGTGCCTCCAGCTCGTCATGCCTTACATGGGCGACAAGAGTGATTCCGATACTACATTCAACGAGCTGCGCGATCCCTCGATGTGGGAAAAGAAGCTCGTCCTCATCAGTTCCTGCGGCTATGTCGAGACCGAACCCGTCTATCCCGCGCTCCTTGCGCAGTACGACCTGATCTGCGGAAAGGGCAACTACACCGCGATCCTCTGTCCCGAGGGCGAGATCTTCGTTACCGGCAAGGCAAAGCGCCAGCAGGACGTTTATCTCGAGAGCATCAGGGCGGCCGGCGCCGAATACGCATCGAACTTCAGCCTGTCAGACGAGACTTTCCGCAAGATCTCCATTCCGATGCTCTCGCCCTTAAGCTTTTCCACCATTACCAAGGCTCACTGGAAAGACGGCCGGTGGACCGAAAGGGACCAGGAAAGCTGAGTATTAATAGAAAAACGACCGCGTTCTGTAAGAAATTAACTGTTTGGGTATCTGTTTCGTATGAAACAGATACCCAAACAGCTAATTCAGCCTTTTTTGCCGGCGGATTAACTGATTAGGTATCTCTTTTGATTCAAACAGATACCCAAACAGCTAATAAACCCTTTCAATGACTTTTTTTGACGTCCCCGGGCGGAAATGAAGGCAAAACGGGGGCAAAATAATCAGTTTTTCCTTATTAATTTGACAATTCCGCTTCCCATATCTATACTTTGATAATCAAACTATTGGTTTGTCAAAGTATTTGCATGGAAGGAAATCCAAATGACCGGAAAAATAATCGGTTTAGGTTCATATCTGCCCGCAAAGGTCCTGACCAACGACGATCTGTCTAAGATGGTCGACACTAACGACGAGTGGATCACCGAGAGAACGGGAATCAAGGAAAGAAGAATTTCCGATCCTCTGAACGACAAGCCTTCACAGATGGTGGTCAAAGCTGCCCGTCAGGCTGTTGAGGATGCGGGGATCGACCCTAAGGACATCGATCTCATAATTACCGCCACAACGACGTCGGATCTTATGTTTCCGACGCTTTCCTGCGTTATCCACAAGGAACTCGGCGTAAGCGAGGAGTGCGGAACGTTTGACGTTAACTCCGCATGCCCGGGCTGGATCGCTGCATATAATGCGGCACAGGGCTTTATCGAGGGAGGCAACGCAAAGCTTGCGCTCATCGCAGGCGTTGAGTGCACATCCAACTTCGTCAACTGGGAAGACAGGGGCCAGTGCATTCTTTTCGGAGACGGTGCAGGCGCTGCGGTCCTCAAGGCAGAGGAAGGCAAGCCGAATCAGTTCATTATGAGATCTTCAGGCGTGAGAAAAGACTGCCTGCACTGCGACAATGCAATGCAGCCTGCCCGCATGAACGAGGAAGGTTTTAAGGAACTCACCAAGTTCAATATGGACGGCCGTGAGGTATTCAAGTTCGCTGTAACTGAAGTTCCGAAGATCATCAGAGACCTTTCGGCAAAATACGGTTTTGAGCTTGAAGACATCGACTGGTTCGTACTGCACCAGGCAAACGCCAGGATTATTGAGGCAACTGCAAAGAAACTCAAGGTGAGCCTCGACAAGTTCCCGATGAACATCATGAGAACAGGTAACACATCTTCTGCGAGCATTCCGGTGCTCCTCAAAGAGATGAAGGATAAAGGACAGCTCAAGAGAGGCATGAAGCTCGTTTTCGCAAGCTTCGGAGGCGGCCTCACATGGGATGCCAACTACATAGAATATTGATCTGTAAAGGAGATTGAGCATGACCAGAATAACTGATCTTATCGGAATCAAATACCCCATCTTCCAGGGCGGAATGGCCTGGGTAGCAGACTGGCATATCGCAGCTGCAGTAAGCAACGCAGGCGGACTCGGCATCATCGGTGTCGGCGGCGCTGACGAGAACTGGCTCAGAGAGCAGATCAAGCTCTGCCGCGAGGCTACGGACAAGCCGTTCGGCGTAAACCTCATGCTCATGAATCCCAGAGCACCCGAGATCGCAAAGGTCATCGCTGAGGAGAAGGTAAAGGTAGTTACCACAGGTGCGGGTTCACCTGAGAAATACATGGAAATGTGGAAGGAAGCAGGCATCATCGTCGTTCCTGTAACGGCGGGCGTTGCTCTTGCAAAGAGAATGGAGCAGTGCGGTGCTGATGCTGTCATCGCAGAAGGTACAGAGTCAGGCGGACACATCGGCGAAGCTACTACAATGACTCTTGTTCCCCAGGTAGTCGATGCGGTATCCATCCCCGTTATCGCAGCAGGCGGTATCGCTGACGGCAGAGGCGTTGCAGCAGCTTTCATGCTCGGTGCTGAAGGCGTACAGTGCGGAACGGTTTTCTGTGCATGCGACGAAGTAAACGTTCACCAGAACTATAAGGACATGGTCGTCAAGGCAAAGGACAACTCCACAAGAGTTACCGGCAGATCCTACGGCCATCCCGTAAGACAGATCAGAAACGCTCTTTCCAACAAGTATCTTGAGATGGAGCAGAGCGGCGTGACCTTCGAGGAGCTCGAGGGACTTACAGTAGGAAGTCTCCGTAAGGCTGTTGTCGAGGGCGATACAAAGCAGGGCACATTCATGGCAGGCCAGATTGCAGGACTCATCAAGGAAGTAAGACCTGCAAAGGTCATCATCGAATCAATGTTCGAAGAGGCTGACAAGCTCCTCGGAAGAAAGCTGGAAGCATAATGAAGATAGCTTTTTGTTATCCGGGACAGGGCGTCCAGCAGATAGGCATGGCAGAAGGCTTTGTCAAAGCTGATGCAAAGTATGCTGACATGATCACCGCTGCATCGAAGGCGGCAGATCTCGACATGAACAAGCTTCTTTTCGAGCCAAATGAAGACATCAACATCACTGAATATACGCAGCCTGCGTTAGTTACGGCATGCTGCATCATCACTGACGCACTCGTATCGGCCGGCTATAAGCCTGAAGTCACGGCAGGTCTTTCCTTGGGCGAATACTGCAGCCTCTATGCAGCAGGCGCTTTGAGTTTCGAGGATGCCGTAAGACTTACAAGGATCAGGGGAAGGCTCATGTCTTCCGAGGTTCCCGCAGGCGAAGGCTCCATGGCTGCAATCATCGGCCTTGATAAGGAAGCCGTTGAAAGCGTTACAAACACCATCGAAGGCGTTTGGCCCGCAAACTTCAACTGCCCCGGACAGATCGTCATCACGGGCAAAAAGGAAGCAGTTGCAGAGGCAATGCCCAGGCTCAAGGATGCAGGCGCAATAAAGGTCGTTGAACTAAATGTATCCGGACCTTTCCATTCACCTCTTCTCAAGGGCGCCGGCGAGAAGCTCGGCAAAGAGCTTGAGAACGTTGAATTAGGTGACCTCAAGATCCCTTACTACGCAAACGTAAATGCTTCAAAGGTTACCGATAAGGCGCAGATCAAAGACCTTCTTAAAGAGCAGGTCTATAGCCCCGTAAGGTGGGAGCAGACGCTTTACGAGCTCGAAAAAGAAGGCGTCGATACGATCATCGAAGTCGGTCCCGGAAGGACCATTGCGGGATTTGTAAGAAAGACTGTTCCGTCGATAAAAGTAATCGGTGTATCCACACCCGAAGACATAGAGAAATTATCCGAAAAACTCGGTTGATCAAGGAGGATCAGATAATGGCAGAGAATACAGGAAAGACAGCAATCGTAACGGGCGCATCAAGAGGCATCGGCCTTGCGATCGCAAAGAAGCTCGCAAAGAGCGGATACAACATCGCAGTAGTTGACGCATGCGATCTCGAAAAGAGCGAAGACGCAGTTAAGGAAGTCAAGGCACTCGGTGTCGATGCAAAGGCATATCAGTGCAACGTTGCTGATTTCGCTGCTGTTGAGCAGACAGTCAAGCAGATCAACGAAGACTTCGGCGGTATCTACATCCTCGTTAACAACGCAGGAATCACGAGAGACGGTCTCCTCATCAAGATGACCGAGGAGAATTTTGATGCGGTAATCAACGTCAACCTCAAGGGTACGTTCAACTTTATCAAGCACGTTTCTCCCATCATGATGAAGAAGAGGGAAGGAAGAGTCGTAAGCATTTCCTCAATCGTCGGCATCGAGGGTCAGGCGGGACAGGTCAACTACTCCGCTTCAAAGGCAGGCGTAATCGGCATCACAAAGTCCTGCGCAAGGGAGTTCGCTTCAAGGAACATCACCTTCAATGCGATCGCTCCGGGATATGTTGAGACTCCCATGACCGCAGTCCTTACCGACAAGCAGAAGGAAGCCATCTTCGAGATGATCCCTCTCAAGAGATACGGTCAGCCTGAGGACATCGCCAATGCCGTCAATTTCCTCTGCTCTGAGGATGCTTCCTACATCACAGGCCAGGTCCTTTCCGTCGATGGCGGCATGCACATGTAATCAAGCCTTTGGGCAATCGAATAAAGTTTGGAGAATAAGCAAATGGCAAACAGAGTCGTAGTAACCGGTATGGGTGCGATTACACCTCTCGGAAACACAGTTGAGTCTTTCTGGGAAGGTATCAAGAAGGGAAAGGCAGCTACAGCGCCGATCACCAAGTTCGATGCAAGCGGCCTTAAGGTCAAGCTCGCATGCGAAGTTAAGGATTTCGATCCGCTGAACTACATGGACTTCAAGACAATGAAGCGCATGGAGCCCTTTGCGCATTATGCTGTGGCAGCTGCAAAGGAAGCTATCGACCAGGCAGGTCTTGATATGACAAAAGAAGATCCTTACAGGGTCGGCGTCATAGTCAGTTCCGGAATCGGTTCCATGCAGGCTCACGAAAGAGAGCAGGCAAGGCTCGAAAAGTCGGGCAAGATCGCTCCGATGTACATCCCGATGATGATCGCAAACATGGCATCTGCAAACATCGCGATCCAGTACGGAATGAAGGGCATCAACACATGCGTCGTTACGGCATGCGCAACAGGACTTCACTCTGCAGGCGACGCTTTCAAGGCAGTTAAGTACGGCGATGCCGACGTAATGATCGCAGGCGGATGCGAAGCTGCTGTCTGCAAATCAGGAATTCAGGGATTTGCCGCTCTCACGGCTCTTTCTACCAACGAGGATCCCGAGACTGCATCAAGACCTTTCGACAAGGACAGAGACGGCTTCGTCATCGGCGAAGGCGCAGGCGTTCTCATTTTGGAGAGCCTTGAGCATGCCCAGGCAAGAGGCGCAAACATCCTTGCAGAGATCGTAGGATACGGCGCAACATGCGACGCGTTCCACATCACATCACCTGCTGAGGACGGATCAGGTGCGGGCGAAGCAATGATCATCGCCATGAAGGAGGCAGGCATCATGCCTTCACAGATGGATTACATCAATGCTCACGGAACATCCACGCATCACAACGATCTTTTCGAGACACGTGCAATGAAGTACGCGTTCAAGGAAGACATCAAGAACATCGCGATCAACTCCACTAAATCCATGATCGGACATGCTTTGGGCGGTGCAGGCGGCATCGAGCTCATCACATGCGTCAAGGCCATTCAGGACGGATATGTTCACGTTACTGCAGGCTCGAAAGAGACTGACGGCGAGATGGATCTCGATTACACATTCAATGAGCCTAAGAACCGCGACATCACATATGCAATGACGAATAACCTGGGCTTCGGCGGACATAACGCTTCAATGATCGTCAAGAAATTTGTTTAAGTAAGGGAGGACGGACCAAATGGCAGATAAGAATTCACGCACGGGTCTTTCGCTCGAAGAGATGACCGCCCTTATCAAAGCTGTTTCCGAATCAAACATCGACAGCTTCGATTACAAGGAAGGCGAGTTCTCGATCACGCTTCACACAGGCAGGAGCGGCATCCTGACATCCGCTGCAAACGCAGCCGGAGCAGGCGCTTTCTCAGGCGTTTCGATGGCTGATCTCAACAAGGCAATGTCCTTTGCTGCAGATGCTTCAAGCGGTGATTCCGAAGAAGATGAGGACGATGACGCATTCATCATCAAGTCACCTCTCGTAGGCACTTTCTATGCTGCGCCCGCAGCTGATGCAAAGCCTTTCGTAAAGATCGGCGACCGCGTAAAGAAGGGCCAGGTCCTTGCCATCGTTGAGGCAATGAAGATGATGAACGAGATCGAGTCTGACTGTGACGGCACGATCTCTGAGATAATGGTAACGAACGGTTCCCCCGTTGAATACGGTCAGCCGCTTTTCAGAATAAGCTAATTTAAAAGGAGACAGATTCATGGCTAATTCACTCGACACAACAGGCATCATGAAGATCATTCCGCACAGACATCCTTTCCTCCTCATTGACAGAGTTGAGGATTTCGTGCCCGGCGAATATGCCATCGCTTATAAGAATTTCACATACGACGAATATTTCTTCAGAGGACATTTCCCTGAATACCCGATCGTTCCGGGCGTCATCACCGTTGAGGCTCTTGCTCAGACAGGCGCGGTCAGCATCCTTTCAAAGGAAGAGTTCAAGGGCAGGATCGCTCTTTTCGCAGGCGTTGACAAGTGCAAGTTCAAGGGCTCCGTCGTTCCGGGTGACCAGGTAAGACTTGAGACAAGGATCACCGCAATGAAGAACACATTCGGTATCGGCGAAGCAGTCGCTACCGTTAACGGCAACGTCGTAGTCAAGGCTACACTCAAGTTTGCGATCCTCCCCAAGGGCGCAGAAGTCTGATAAGGCGAGATTATGATAAAGAAAGTCCTGATAGCAAACAGAGGCGAGATAGCGGTACGCATCATCAGAGCGTGCCGTGAGATGGGCATTCAGACTGTCGCGGTCTGTTCCGAGGCTGACAGAAATGCCCTTCATGCAATGCTCGCGGACCAGACGATATGCATCGGTCCCGCTCCCTCATCAGAGAGCTATCTGAATATCAACCGCATCATCAGCGCAACGATGACATCGGGTGCTGACGCTATTCATCCGGGCTTCGGATTCCTTTCCGAGGATTCGAGGTTTGCGAGGATCTGCGAGCGCTGCAACATCACGTTCATCGGTCCTTCCTCAGAGATGATCGCAGCTTCGGGCAACAAGGCCCAGGCCAAGAAGACCATGATGGACGCGGGTGTTCCGACGATCCCGGGAAGCGCTGAAGCCGCAAGGACTGTCGAAGACGGCTTAAGGCTTGCAGAAATCGCGACATACCCTGTCATGATCAAGGCTGCATTGGGCGGCGGCGGAAAAGGCATGAGAGTTGCAAGGACAAAGGACGTTTTCCAGCAGGCTTTCCTTACCGCGCAGCAGGAGGCAAAGAATGCTTTCGGCGACGGTTCAATGTATATCGAGCACTATGTCGAGCACCCCAAGCACATCGAGGTGCAGATACTTGCAGACAAGTTCGGCAATGTCGTTTCTTTGGGAGAGCGTGACTGTTCGATCCAGAGAAATCATCAGAAGCTCGTTGAAGAGACTCCCTGCGAGACACTCTCGGAAGAGAAGCGCAAGGAGATCTGTGAAGCGGCAGTCAAGGCTGCAAAAGCAGTAAATTACGAGAACGCGGGAACTGTCGAGTTCCTCCTCGAGCCCTCCGGAAATTTCTATTTCATGGAGATGAACACGAGGATCCAGGTCGAGCATCCGATCACCGAATGGGTCACGGGGATCGACCTCATAAAAGAGCAGATCAAGATCGCATCGGGCGAGAAGCTCGGTTTCACGCAGGAAGACGTTCAGATCAAGGGTCACTCCATCGAAGTGCGCATCAACGCAGAAGACGCTGAGCACAAGTTCAGACCGTGTCCCGGAAAGATCGAACTGGCGTACCTTCCGGGCGGCCAGGGAGTCAGGATCGATTCCGCGGTATACAGCGGCCTTGAGATCCCTCCGTTCTATGATTCAATGCTCGCAAAGCTTTCCGTATGGGCACCCACACGTGAGGAAGCGATCAAGAAGGCACAGTCCGCTCTGGGCGAAGTCATTATTACCGGTATCAAGACAAACATCGATTACCAGTACGGCATAATCACGAGTCCTGAATTTGTCAGCGGAAATACAGACATCGATTTTATCGAAAAGTTCTCGAGGAAATGATCCGGGGTAACTCAAGATGGAATTAAGATATTTATTCAAGAAGACCAAGTCCGTTCCCGGATCGGAAAACCGGAAAAACGAAGATCAGGGACCTCAGACACCGCAGGGCCTTTTCCACAAGTGCACCAAGTGCGGTGAAACGATCTTCTCTGAGGAACTCAAGAGAAATCTTTTCGTATGCCCGCAGTGCGGCGGTTATTTCCGCATGTACGCCGGAACCAGGATCGACAGCATCCTGGATGACGGCTCGTTCGAGGAATGGGACAGCGACATCAAGGAACTTAACCCGCTCGGAACTCCCGGCTACGAGGACAAGCTCGAAAGACTGCGCGAAAAGACATCGCTCGATGAAGCAGTCGTTACAGGCAAGGGTCTTGTAAACGGATATCCCGTATGTCTGGGCGTCATGGACTGCCGTTTTATGATGGCTTCCATGGGAAGCGTCGTAGGCGAAAAGATCACCAGGATGTTCGAGCGCGCGACAGAAGAAAAGCTTCCCGTCATCATCTTCACCGCTTCAGGCGGAGCGAGGATGCAGGAGGGCATCATTTCCCTGATGCAGATGGCAAAGACTTCCGCTGCGATCAAGAGACATTCCGATGCGGGACTTCTTTACGTTACGGTACTGACCGATCCCACAACGGGCGGCGTTACCGCCAGCTTTGCGATGCTCGGAGACATTATCCTCGCAGAACCCGGTGCTTTGATCGGATTTGCAGGACCCAGGGTCATCGAGCAGACGATCGGACAGAAGCTCCCCGAGGGCTTCCAGCGTTCCGAGTTCCTTCTCGAGCACGGTTTTGTAGATGACATCGTCACAAGATCCGACATGAAGGATCATCTTACGGATATTCTCAAATTCCACGCCGACAAAGGCTCATTCAAGCCTGAAAAGACCGGAAAGATCAAGATTTCCAAGCGTTCGGGCAAACTCACTCCCTGGGATAAGGTAATGATCTCCCGCGGCAAGGACAGACCCGTTGCCGAGGATTACATCAAAGAGCTTTTCCCTGATTTCATCGAATTCCACGGTGACAGGTTCGTCAAGGACGACAAGGCCGTAATGGGCGGGATCGCTACATTTGCGGGCAAGGCAGTCACTGTCATAGCAGAGTCGAAAGGCCACGATACAAAAGAAAACATCGACCGCAATTTCGGAATGCCGTCACCTGACGGATACCGCAAAGCTCTGCGTCTCATGAAGCAGGCCGAGAAGTTCGGACGTCCCGTCATCTGTTTTGTTGATACTCCGGGCGCATACTGCGGACTTGAAGCTGAGGAGAGGGGACAGGGCGAAGCGATCGCCAGAAATCTCTACGAGATGTCTTCTTTAAAGGTCCCCGTACTCTCGATCATAATCAGCGAGGCAGGTTCCGGCGGAGCACTGGCTGTCGCCGTTTCAGACGAAGTCTGGATGTTCGAGAACGCCATCTACGCGATCCTTTCACCCGAGGGCTATGCAAGCATCCTCTGGAAGGATTCAAAGCGCGCATCCGAGGCAGCAGCGGAGATGAAGCTGACGGCAGAAGACATGAAAGAGAAAAAGATCGTCGAAAAGATCATTGCAGAGCCTGAAGATCTCTGCAAAGATAATATAGAGACCGTCGTTGCACAGCTCAGGGAAGGCATCTCCGGATTCATTGGAAACAACCTGGACTTTGACGGTGAGGAACTCGCGAAAAAGAGGTACGACAGATACCGGAGCTACTGATGGATATTGACCTTGCACTCAAAAACATGCCGCTTGAAGATAAGGCACGACTGATCTGCGGACGGTCACCGTTTTCTATAGGGGGCATGGAGTGCGAAGGGAATGATATCCCGGTGCTTTATATTCAGGACGGCGGAACGGGCATCAATTTCGAGCAGCTCTTCCAGGACCGCCAGGACGGTGAGACTGAAGGCTTTTCAGCCGAAGAGATCCGCCGCGTTACCACGCTTTTCTACCATACCGATGAACTGACCGTTCACGAGAATCTGCTCCGCGAAAAGATATCCCGCAGGCTTTCAGAAATAAAAGGAAACATCACTTCCGCTCCCGGCTGTTATCCGCCGGGCATTCTTCTTGGTGCTTCATGGAATCCTGATGTTGTGCATGAGGTCTCATGCGCCCTGGGCATGGAAGCTCAGGTCTATAAGATCGGCATCCTTCTTGGAACGCCCAACTGCAATCTTTTAAGAGACCCGAGAAACGGAAGGTTTTTCGAGGGTTATTCAGAGGACCCCTGCCTTGCCAAGATCCTTGCACCTCAGATGTGCAAAGGTGTTGAGGAAGCAGGAGTCGCTTCAAATGCCAAGCATTTTGCCTGCAACAACTTAGAGATAAACCGCGTCGGCATCGACGAGAAGATACCGCAAAGAGCCATAGAAGAACTTTATCTGCCTGCTTTCGAAGAGTGCGCAAAAGTCTCGTCGGTCTTCATGTCGGCATACGTGTCGGTCAACGGCAGCAAGTGCACCGAGAACAGGTGGCTCCTTACGGAAGTCTTAAGGGACCGCTGGGGTTTTGACGGCGCGGTCGTCACGGACTGGGCAGCCTGCACCGGAAAAGCGGGAGATTCATTAGCGGCCGGAAACGACCTTTTCATGCCGGGTCCCTGGGATCACACTGACATTGTTGCCGCGGTAAAGGACGGGCGCGTTCCGGAAGAACGCCTTGATGAAGCTTGCAGAAGAGTGCTTGAGCTGATCAGCCGGCATTCGGGAGTCTCAGTTCCCGAAGGCTTTACCGATGAGGAATATGTTTCCAAAGGCAGAAAAGCGGCATACGATGCGGCATGCGAAGGCATTGTGATGCTGATCAACAAAGGCGCATTTCCGCTCAAAGAGGGCGGCGTAACCGTTTTCTTCGGCCGTAGCAAAGGCAGGTTCAGGGATTACGGCACGGGAAGTGCCCAGGTATTTACCGACAGGACGACAGTCCTTCCCGATGAGCTTTCAAAGATACCGGGATTTGAAAAGATCGCTTTCGACGATCTTGAAGCCTATAGAAACGGTGCAACGGCGGTCGTCATCGAGACGATGGATTCGAGTGAAGGAGCCGACAGGAAAGACTTAAAGCTCTCCGCTGAAACCTGTTTCATCCTTGAAGAATTGATAAAAGACAGAGGCGAGGGCAAGATCTGCCTTATCCTCAATACACCGGGCCCCGTTGAGCTCGGAGACTATAAAGATGAGTTGGACGGGCTTTTCGCGGTGTTCTACCCGGGCATGGAGGGCGGACGAGCAATGGCTGACATCCTGACCGGAAAAGTAAACCCCTCAGGACATCTGCCGGTCACCTTCCCGGAAAGACTTGAGGACGTTCCGTCTTTCTTAAGTTACCCGGACAGCTTCAGCTGCGTTTACGGCGAAGGCATCTATGCAGGTTACAGAGGTTATCAGAAGAGAAAGATCAAGCCGCTTTTCCCCTTCGGATACGGCCTTTCATACACGGATTTCGAGATCGTAAAAATGGCCTCGGAAGTTAATGACGGCAGGGTTTGTAACATTGTTACCGTCAAAAATTCCGGCAGCAGGGCAGGCAAAGTGACGCTGCAGATCTATTCGCATAAGGTGAGAGCTGATGTGCCGCGTCCGGAGAACGAACTGCGCGCATTCGGAAAGTTCTTCCTTGAAGCCGGCGAGACAAAAACGGCCGAACTTTCCTTTGACACATTCGAACTCAGGTATTACGATGCCGACCGCGGATCTTTCCTGCTTGAGGAAGGCGCTTATGAGATCAGATGCGGCTTTGACTGCGAGGATCTTCCCGCAAGATGCGTCATCAGGATCGAAGAAGGCTCGCCCGAGCTTAAATGCGGGATCTCATGGCCCTGCGGAAAGATCGCGCAGTACCCTGAGCTTGAAGCGGCGCTTAAAAAGGATGTGGAAACAAAAGGCGACAGCTACGGACTTTATCTGTCCGACTGCATCTACATGCCTTTCAAGCCTGTCTCGGAGATCTATCCGGGAGCTGCCGGATATGTGGGATTCCTTGCGGCATGCCGCGGTTTCAGACACGAATAGACAGTTATCCCCTGTTTGGTCCTCTGTTTTTGTTAAAAGTGAGGACGTAACAGGGAACTGAACGGAAAAATGGCAGTTATTCCCTGTTTGGTCCTCTTTTTTGCTAAAAAGTGAGGACGTAACAGGGAACGGAATGTAAAATGATGCCGCCGGCTGAATCCGCCAATTAAATATAAATAATGCGAAAACCCGCCGTTTAGTGTATATTATATTATTGCAAAATTCTCGAAAGGATCTTTTCTGATGAGCCAATATGACTTTCTCATCGTCGGCGCAGGCCTTTACGGCGCTACTTTTGCGCGCCTTGCGACAGACGGCGGTTATAAGTGCCTGGTCATTGACAGACGCGGACAGGTAGCCGGCAACGTTTATACCGAAAATGTCGGCGGGATCAACGTCCACAAGTACGGAGCGCACATTTTCCATACAAGTGACAGGGAAGTCTGGGATTTCGCGAACAGATTCGCTGAATTCAACCGTTACACGAATACCGTTGTAGCCAACTTCAAGGGCGAGATCTACTCAATGCCCTTCAACATGTACACATTCAATAAGATGTGGGGAGTCATCACTCCTGAAGAGGCAAGGAAGAAGCTCGATGAGCAGATCGCTTCCGTTAAGATCGATGAACCGAAGAACCTTGAAGAGCAGGCTCTTTCACTCATCGGCCCCGATATCTACAACAAACTCATCAAGGGCTACACTGAGAAGCAGTGGGGAAGATCTGCTACAGAACTCCCCTCGTTCATCATCAAGAGGCTTCCTGTAAGGCTTACCTACAACAACAATTATTTCAACGACAGCTTCCAGGGGATCCCCGTCGGAGGCTATACAAAGTGGATCGAGAACATGCTCGAGGGCATCGAAGTAAGGACAGGCGTTGATTTCCTGGAGAACAGGGATGAGCTTTCCGCCCTCGCCGACAAGATAATCTATTCCGGAATGATCGACGAGTACTACGGTTACAGCCTCGGCACTCTCGAATACAGAAGCCTAAGGTTTGAGACCGAATACATGCCTGACGTCGACGATTACCAGGGCAATGCGGTAGTCAACTATACTGACGCCGAGACCCCTTACACAAGGATCATCGAGCACAAGCATTTCGAATTCGGAACAGGAAAGGGTACCGCGGTCACACGCGAATATCCTGCAGAGTGGAAGAAGGGCGACGAGCCTTACTACCCGCTCAATAACGACAGAAATAACGACCTTTACCGCAAATATCAGGAACTTGCGTCGAAAGACGATAAGGTCTGGTTCGGAGGAAGGCTCGGAAAATATAAGTACTACGACATGGACGATACCATCGCCGATGCCGCGGCCGACTACAAAAAGATCACGGAGTAAATCAATGAAGGCACTTAAAAAAATTGTTATCGGAATCGTTGCCGCAGCAGTAATGATGTCCTCCGCAGCAGCTGCATTTGCTGATGAGACTACTGCTCCCACACAGGCACAGGGTACGAGCGAATCAACGACTTCCACTTTCGACATCTCAAAGCTGAGCTTCGACACAATGTACGGAAACCAGCTCCCTGATTTCCTTAATCATGAGTACATGTACAACGGAGAGAAGATCCCGGTCGTAGAATCAAACTACTATTTCCTTCTGACCTTCCTTCAGCTCAGCCAGTATGCTGCTTACGGATACTATCCGGCAACTGCTGCAGGTTATCTTGACCTCGCTGCCAAATACAAGGACGGCGACAAGGAAAAGACATACGCAGAGTATTTTGTTAAGCAGGCTGAAGATTATCTCTACAGCACATACATCTTTGTCGAGCGTGCCAAGGCTGCAGGCATAAAGCTTTCAGACGAGGACAGGAAGGCGATCGAAGATGAGGTCAATGACAGGATCGAGCAGCAGGCCAAGCCCGCAGGTGTTTCACTTGATGTCATCCTGAAGCTCTACTTCGGACCCCAGTGCGATGAGAAGGCTTACCGTTCACTCCTCGAGAACGCAACTCTCGCAGGAAAGTACTCCGAAAAGTACGTAAAGGATTATAAGATCCCCGACGATAAGCTTCTGGTACCTAACGTAAGATATGCTCTTTTCTATGCTCCGGGCGCTACCGCAAGCGATGACGAAAAGAAGAAGGCTGAGACCGCAGCAAATGACCTTCTCAAGAAGTGCAAGAATCTCGACGATCTCAAGACTCTGGCAGAAGCAGGACAGAAGGACGGATCCATTTACGATCAGGGCACGCTTTCAGTTCCCAAGGGAAAGATGGTTTCCGCTTTCGAGGACTGGGCATACGGCGCATCACGCAAAGAAGGTGAGATGGGCGTCATCCTGTCTCAGGAATACGGCTATTTCGTAGTCGGATACGTCGGCAAAGTCAAGCTTGACGAGGAAGAGCAGGAGCAGATCGCAAACGATGCGATGAACGCCGAGATCGAGAAAGAGATGCAGGAAAACAAGCACAATTTCCACACCGATCAAAAGTACGGTCCTGCAAAAGCTGCTCCCACGGCTGCACCCGAACCGACAGGCGAGCCGGCTACTTCACTTCCGGGCGGCGAGACAGCTCCCACGGCTCTTCCCACGGAGAGCGGAGTTACTCCTGCAGACAACGGAATGTCCAACGTTCTCATCATCGTTTTCGTTGCGATCGGCGGAGTTGCAATCATTGCAGTCATCATAATCCTCGTAATGAACTCCAGGAATTCCGAAAAAGACGATTCCTCAAGCAAGGGTTCATCTTCTAAGAAGAGCTCTAAGAAACCCGTTGAAGAGGACGAAGAGGAAGACGAAGAAGAGTATGAGGATGACGGCGAAGAGGAAGAGCCTGAAGAGCAGGAAGACCTCTATTCCGGAATCTCTGATGACGAAGAAGAGGAAGAAGAACCTTCCAAGAAGAGAAAGAAATAAAGAATAACTAATTATAGTAGAGGGGCATCAGTCAAAATGGAGATCACGACCGATCTGGTAAGATATCTCGAGGCATTGGGCAGGATCGAGCTTTCACCTGAAGATGAAGCCGGCATGCAGAAAGGCCTTTCGGATATCCTGGGTTATTTCGACAAACTCAATGAACTCGACACGACAGGTGTTGAGCCTCTGAGCCACGCGCTCGGAAGGAGCAACGTAATGCGTGAGGATACAGTCTCTAACGGAGACATGAGAGACACTGTTCTTTCAAATGCTCCCGAGACCAAGGAAGGTACGATCCTCGTACCGAGAACATTTGATTAAAGGGGCGGAAAAGATATGACATCAGAAGAGATCATCAGCCTTTCCGCTCTGGAACTCGGAAAAGCTATCAAAGAAGGAAAGACCTCATCGGTCGAGGCATGCCACGCATATCTCGAGAGGATCAATGAAAGGGACGGCGAATACAATGCGTATATCACCGTTCTTACGGAAGAGGCTCTCAAGCGTGCGGCACGCGTAGACGCTGACATTTCAGCAGGCAAGCTCACAGGCCCTCTCGCAGGCGTTCCCATTGCAGTCAAGGACAACATCTGCACCAAGGGCGTTCTTACCACATGCGGCTCGAAGATGCTTTCAAACTTCGTTCCCCCTTACGCCGCCACCGTCGTAAAGCAGATCGAAGAAGCGGGCATGGTCATCGTCGGCAAGGTTAACATGGACGAATTCGCCATGGGTTCCACCACAGAGACCAGCTTCTTCGGACCCACGGTCAATCCTCACGGGATCAACAGGGTACCCGGCGGTTCTTCAGGCGGATCGGCAGCTGCAGTTGCAGCAGATCTCGCACCGATCGCACTCGGTTCTGATACCGGCGGATCCATCAGACAGCCTTCGTCTTTCTGCGGAGTTACCGGCTTAAAGCCTACATACGGAAGCGTTTCCCGTTACGGACTCGTTGCTTTCGCATCCTCTCTCGACCAGATCGGACCGATCGCAAAGAATGCAGAAGACGCTGCAGCGCTCTATAACATCATTTGCGGCGCAGATCCCAAGGACCAGTCTTCTTCAGAGGAAGCCAAGACCGTTGACATCAGCGCTCTCGAAAACTTCTCTCTCAAGGGAAAGAAGATCGGTCTTCCCGAAGAATATTTCGGTGACGGCATCGATGCCGAGGTAAGGGAGAAGGTCAACGCTGCGATCGAGGTCATGAAGGGCCTCGGCGCGGAAGTTGAGACGTTCTCTTTCCCAATCGCGGAATATGCCATCCCGACCTATTACATCATCGCCTGCGCGGAAGCGTGCTCGAACCTTTCACGTTACGACGGAATCAAGTACGGCTACCGTCCCGAAGGCGAGATAGATCTTACACAGCTTTACATCAAGTCCAGGAGCGAGGGCTTCGGACTCGAGGTCAAGAGAAGGATCATGCTCGGCAACTTCGTTCTCTCGTCCGGATACTATGACGCATACTACAACAAGGCTCTTCAGGCAAAGAACCTGATAAAGCAGTCTTTCGACAAAGCTTTCGAAAAGTATGACATCATTGCGGGACCCGTTGCGCCGACACCGGCGCTCAAGGCCGGAGAGAGCCTTTCTGATCCTCTTAAGATGTACCTTGGAGACATCTGCACGGTACTCATCAATATCGCAGGACTTCCCGCGATCTCCGTTCCGTGCGGAGAGGCAGGAGCCGAGAAGCTCCCGGTAGGTCTCCAGTTGATCGGAAAGCCGTTTGACGAAGCAAACGTTCTGGGCTTCGCTGCGGCATATCAGAAGAACCAGTAAGGAACAAGGGCAGGAAAAAGATATGAGAGATTATGAAATGGTTATAGGGCTCGAGGTACACTGCGAGCTGTCGACCGAATCGAAGATCTTCTGCGGGTGCTCGACGAAGTTCGGAGGCGCGCCCAATACACATGTCTGCGAGGTATGTTCGGGTATGCCCGGAACGCTGCCGCAGCTGAATACGAAAGTAGTTGAATATGCCGTTAAGGCGGGACTCGCACTCAATTGCGAGATCACGAGAAAGAACAAGTTCGACCGTAAGAACTATTTCTATCCCGACCTTCCCAAGGCATATCAGATATCGCAGCTCTACTTCCCGATATGCAGGAACGGCCACGTCGACATCAAGACAAGTGCAGGCACAAAGTCCATCGGGATCCATGAGATCCACATGGAAGAGGATGCCGGAAAGCTCGTCCACGATCCCGTTACGGGCATGACGATGGTCGACTTCAACCGCTGCGGCGTACCGCTCCTCGAGATCGTCAGCGAACCTGATTTCAGGAGTGCTGAGGAAGTCATCGCTTATCTTTCCAAGCTCCGCGACACCATGCAGTACCTTGGAGTTTCCGACTGTAAGATGCAGGAAGGATCAATGCGCGCGGATGTCAACCTTTCAGTCAGACCCAGAGGCCAGAAGGAATTCGGTACAAGGACTGAGATGAAGAACATCGCATCTTTCAAGGCAATCGAGCGTGCCATCGAGTACGAGAGGGAGCGCCAGATCGACCTTATCGAGGAAGGCAATGAAGTCGTTCAGGAGACAAGACGCTGGGACGACGAGAAGGAATACACCTATGCGATGAGATCCAAGGAGAATGCACAGGATTACAAGTACTATCCTGATCCTGACCTCATGCCCATCGAGATCTCCGATGAGTATCTCAATGAGATCAAGGCAGGTCTTCCCGAGTTTGCCGACCAGAAGAAGGCACGCTATGTCGAGGAACTGGGTCTTCCCGAGTACGATGCGGACATCATTACGGCAAGCCCTGCGCTCGTAAAGGTCTTCGAGACCGCATGCGAAGTTACGGATTCCCCCAAGGAAGTCTCCAACTGGCTCATGACCGACCTCCTCAAACTCTGCAAGGATGCGGGAGTCGCAGCCGATGACATGAAGTTCGACGGCAAGTCCCTGGGCGTCATAATAAAAATGGTACAGGACGGAAAGATCAACCGTAAGTCAGGCCGCAAGGTCCTTGAAGAAGTATTCATGAACGGTGTTGATCCGGAAAACTACGTCAAGGAAAACGGTCTCGCCCAGGTATCTGACGCATCGGCGATCGAGCCTGTCATCAAGGAAGTCTTAGATGCCAACCCGGGTCCTGTTTCCGAGTATCTCGCAGGCAAGGAAAAGAACTTCCAGTTCCTTGTAGGCCAGTCGATGAGGGCACTCAAGGGCAAGGCGGATCCTCAGGCCGTAAGAACGACACTCGAAAAGCTTTTGGGTGAAATGAAATAATGGGAAAAACGATAGCTGAAATACTGCTTGTAATCTTTTTCGTCATAGTGAACGCATTCTTCTCCGGAACGGAGATGGCGGTCATTTCCCTGAGCGATGCCAAGATGCGCAAGATGGCCGAGGAAGGCCACAAGAAGGCGAAAAGGATCGTTAAGTTCATAGACAATCCCGGAAACTTCCTGGCTACGATCCAGGTAGGCGTAACGCTTGCCGGATTCCTGTCATCCGCTTTCGCCGCCAACAGCTTCGCATCGAAGCTTGCTGAGCTGGTCGATCCCGCGGGTTCATACAAGTGGCTCGAATCATTCTGGACGGTCATCATCACCATCGTCCTTTCATATTTTTCGCTCGTTTTAGGTGAACTCGTTCCCAAGCGCGTTGCCCAGAACAACCCCGAAAAGTGGGCATTTGCGGTTGTCGGCGTGGTAGGATTCTTCGGCGTCATCCTCAAGCCCTTCGTCCTTTTGCTTACGGCTTCCACCAACGTGATCCTCAAGCTCTTCAAGATCTCCCCGACGCACACCGACAAGAGCATCACCGAGGAAGAGATCCGCATGATGGTCGACGTTGGCTCCGAATCCGGAAACATCGAGGATTCCGAAAAGGAAATGATCGACAACGTCTTCGAGTTCAACGACAAGGAAGTCTCGGAGATCATGACCCACAGAAAGAAGATCGTATCGCTCCCCATCGATGCCGAGTTCAGCGAGGTAATGAGGGTAGCGCGTGAAGAGAAATACACCAGGATCCCCGTCTACGAAGACACGATCGATGACATCAAGGGAATACTGCACATTAAGGATCTCATCGGCATCATGCCGCCTGATGAGGAGCACCCGTTCGTGCTCGAAAAGTTCATCAGAGAGCCGTTATTCGTTCATGAGACACGTAAGATCTCATCTCTTTTCGGCGAGATGAAGACCTCCGGAATGCAGATGGCCGTCATCATCGACGAGTACGGCGGAACGATGGGTATCTGCACAATTGAGGATATGCTCGAAGAGCTCGTAGGAAACATCACCGATGAGTTTGACGATGAGGAGCAGTCCCTCGTCAAGCTTTCCAACGGCGACTACATCGTTGCGGGAGACATGACGCTGAGCGATCTCGAGAATGAGCTCGACACAGAGCTGACGGATGAGGAGTACGATACCATTGCAGGTCTCGTTATCCAGCTTCTCGACAGGGTTCCTGAAGAGAAGGAAAAGCCGATCGTTCACTATAAGAATCTCGACATCAAAGTCCTGAAGATCGAGGAGCGCGCGATCGCGAAAGTTCTTATCCACGTCAACAAGCCGGTCGTCAATGACGATGAATCCGGTGAAAAGGATTCAGACCGGGAGAATGCTGATGCAAAAAAAGAAGATTGATCTGATACTCTATGACCTCGACGGCACGATCCAGGATTCCGTGCCTCTCATAGTCGAGTCATTCCACAAAGCATATGAGATAGTCTTAGGCGAATGCACGAGAAGCGATGAAGACCTGATGAGCTATATCGGAAGGCCCCTTACCGTTTCGTTCGAAAGGCATGACAAAGAGACGGCCGAAAAGCTCACGGAGGCTTATCTTACCTATAACAAGAAGAGGATGCTCGAAGGAGTGATCCCTCTTTTCCTCGGAGTGAGAGAAGGCCTTGAGAATATAAAGAGCCTCGGCTACAGGCAGGGCATCGTTACTGCCAAGAGACGCGATTCGGCCATGATCACCATCGACATGCTCGATATCGCCAAATACTTTGACGTGATGGTATTCAGCGAGGACACGAAGCGTTCGAAGCCCCACGGCGATCCTTTGATCGAAGCTGCAAGGCGGTTGGGCGTTACCGACATGAGCAGCGTTCTTTACGTCGGAGATGCCGGATCTGACCTGCTTTCGGCAAGGGACTGCGGTGCTTCCTTTGCGCTGGTCGACTGGACGCTGATGCCTAAAGACGAGATCGGAAAGCTCGGTCCCGACTTCGTAATATCTTCATTGGACGAGATTCCTTGCATTATCAGGGGCAGGGAATTATAATTATCCTTGCATTTTTGCGCACACATTTATTTATTTTTATATAAGGCAGGAAATCAGTATGGCAAATTCAACGAAGAAGTCTAGATCCGGCAAGAAGTCCAAGGCTAAGGTTGCACTTGGTTTTGTAATTGCCGTAATGGTTCTTTTTGTAGCGGGTTATTTTGTTTACTTCTCCGGAATCATTCCGCAGCTCCTGCCCGGCATGACCATCACAGAGACAAAGGATGGAGCCACCGTCAAGGTCAAGGATCTTTCTGTTCTTGAGACAAACTACTACTTCATGAACATCTACAGCATGTACTCACAGTACGGCATGATCACATCTGACTCTCTCGACAGCGTATTCAATTCAACAACAGGTCAGACATACCGTGAATACCTGCTCTCCCAGGGCGCTGAAGAGGCACTTGCAAATGTCCTCATGGAGCGTGAGGCTGATGCAAAGGGTTTCCGTTCCATGTCTGCTGCCGACAAGGCTGCAAAAGATGAGCTCGAGAGCCTCCGCGGCATGTCACAGCTCTACGGCTATCCCACACTCGACAGATATATCGCTGCACAGTACGGCACAGGTATGACATCAAGACTCTACAGACAGTGCATGGCAAGAGGCCTTTATGCCGACGAGTACCAGCAGTACATCTCACAGTTCGATCCTTCGATCGTTCCCACAGATGATTCCATCAGAGAAGCATACAAGGCAGATCCTGCCGCTTACGACAACGTTGATTTCAACTACTATCTCGTTACAGCTGCCACAAAGGACGGCAAGGCCGACATCGAGCAGGCTAAGAAGGATGCACAGTGGATCTCTGACAAGGCTAAAGATGCAAAGTCTTTCCGCGATGCTGTTATGACATATCTCAAGGGCAAGGGCGATACCGAGGCTCTTAAGGAATATGACAATGATGCCGATCCCACATCAGTAACTGACCTGACAAAGGCAAACGTCGAGCAGCAGTACGATGCCAATCTCGCAGCTTTTCTTTTCGCTGACGGAAGAAAGGCCGGCGATAAGACAGTCGTAGAGACAAAGACAGGCGCATATGTCGTTATCCTTAACGGCAGAAAGCTCGATGAGGATAAGGAAGTATCTTACAGAACACTTACTCTTAATAACGATTCAAAAGGCAAGGAGCGTACTGACGATCAGATCGCTGCTGACGCAAAGGCTCTTGCAGATAAGGCAGCCCAGCTTGCTCCCGCAGGAATGTCATCCCTTGATTTCTACAAGCTCGTTAAGGCTAACTCAAACGACAAGGATGAGATGATGGACGGTGGTTTTGTTGCCGGCGAGACCAAGGCTGACATGACAGAGGCTGAGGACGGCAAGGAAGTCGATGCACAGACAAAGGCTGTCGCTGACTGGCTTTTCGACGAATCCCGCAAGGCCGGCGACATCTATATCAAGACTTCTGCCGACAACAGGACAGTCACCATTTACTTCTACGAGAAGTCTTCACCTGCTTGGATGGGCGAAGCCAGAAACGCAAAGATCACAGAGAACGTCAACAAGCTGAAGGAGTCCCTCAAGGCTACCAACCCTCAGTTCGTTGTAAATTCAGACCTGGTCAAAAATTTTATTTACGGCGCATAAGCCAGTAAATTAAGATATTACAGGGACCTTGACGGTCAGAAATAATGCCGGCGGTGAAAAATAACCGTTGACAGATTTTGCAATCATCTATATAATTCTTTATTGCGTCATAATGGGTTAGGGGCATTATGCCCTTTTCGCTTGACGGGAAGAGCCTTTTGTGTTAAATAAATAGGCTTTTTCAACGTAATAACTGCTTAAACTTAGGTTTTTTAAGCTTTGTGTGAGGTGATTCGTTAGTCATGGTCCATTCCGTAAAACAAGGCAAGACAGAGAGGCAGTCGTATTCCAAGATCAACGAAGTAATCGAGGTGCCCAACCTTATCGACAACCAGAGACAGTCTTATCAATGGTTCATCGATGAGGGAATGCAGCAGATTTTCGACGAGATCTCGCCGATTACTGACGAGCAGGGCAAGTACGAGGTTTATTTCGTAGACAAGGTCTTCGATCAGGACAACCCGTGTGATCCTACCGGTAAAGAGAACGAGAAGAGCTCTTCCAGCAGGAAAAACAAGGTCCAGCCCAAGTATTCCAAGTCTTTCATCATCGACAGCTGCAAGAAGAACGACAGCAACTATGCTGCTCCGCTGTACATCAACCTTCGTCTGCGCAACAAGGTAGACGGAACGGTTACTGATGAACAGGCTTTCGTTGGCAACTTCCCTATCATGACCGATCAGGGAACCTTTATCATCAACGGCGCTGAGCGTGTTGTCATCAACCAGATCGTAAGATCACCCGGAGCTTACTACGGCGAGGCCAGAAGTAAGATGGGCAACAGGCTTCTTTCCGCTGAACTCATTCCTTACAGGGGATCATGGATCCTCATCGAGGAAGATGAGAAGGAAAGCAAGGTCGGCATCAAGGACAAGGGTTCCAAGGACGGCGAGCCTGACGAATATAACCTTATATATATAGTTGTAGATAAATCCCATAAGATTTCTCTGCCTGTATTCCTCAGGTGCTTAGGCCTCGTTACAAACGAGGACATCATCAACATGTTCGGTGATGAAGAGTGCCTCAGGATGACACTTGAGAAGGACGAGACAAAGGATGCAGAGGATCCTCAGACAGCTGCATATGCCGAGTTCTTCAAGAAGGTACGTAACAACGAGCCTTTCACTGTTGAGAACGCAAAGAACATTCTCAACAAGACATATTTCGATTCTCTCAGATATGACCTCGAGCGTGTAGGTATCTTCAAGGTCAACAAGAAGTTCCGCCTCTCCGGCAGAATCGTCGGTCAGAAGACAGCTGAGGATGTTACTTCAGAGGATGGTGAAGTCATCGTTAAGAAGAACACAGTCATCACATCTGAGATCGCCAAGAAGATCGAGGATGCAGGCGTTATCTCCTGCCTCATCTATCCTAAGAAGCTCGTTAGGGCTGCTGATGAGGATGAGTTCGACGATAAACCCCTCAAGGTTATCGGCAACGGCAGAGTTGATGCTGATACTTACATCAGGAACAGCTTTGCAAAGAAGGACCTCAAGAACTTCGACATCAACAACACACCTATCAATGAGGACGTAAGAGTCAGCGTTCTCCGTGAGATCATTGAGTCCGTAAGAGACGGCGGCAAGTCCGACATCTCTGCAAGACTTGAATCTGAGCTCACAGAGCGCAAGGCTGACCTCATGCCCAGGAACCTCACAGTTGACGATATCTACGCATTCGTTTCCTACTTCCTCGGTCTCCACCGCGGAATCGGTAAGGTCGACAACATCGACCACCTCGGAAACCGTCGTGTAAGAAGCGTTGGTGAGCTCCTCCAGAGCCAGCTCCGCACAGGTATCGCACGTGTTGAGAAGAACACAAGAGACAGGATCTCCCAGATCTCTTCCAAGGAAGGCGAAGTCGTAACAGCTACGAGCCTTGTCAACACAAGACCTCTTTCAGCTTCCTTCCGTGAGTTCTTCGGTTCTTCACAGCTCTCAGCTTTCGCGGATCAGAACAACCCGCTTGCTGAGCTTACGAACAAGAGAAGACTTTCCGCACTGGGTCCCGGCGGTATCTCCAGAGAGCGTGCCTCAATGGAAGTCCGAGACATCAACCCTACACACTACGGACGTATGTGTACGATCGAGACACCGGAAGGTCAGAACATCGGTCTCATGACCTCACTCGCTATCTATGCACGTATCAACAAGTACGGCTTCATCGAGACTCCTTACCGCAAGTACGACAAGGAGAACAAGGTCATCACAGACGAAGTCAGATACATGGCTGCTGACGAAGAGGACGATTACAATATCGCTCAGGCTAACGAGCCTATCGACGAGAACGGCAGATTCGAGAACAAGAAGGTCGTTTGCCGTCACTTAGACCAGTTCCTCCAGCTCGATCCCGAAGAGATCGACTACATGGACATCTCGCCTAAGCAGCTCGTTTCAGTCTCCACGAGCCTTATCCCGTTCCTCGGAAACGATGACGCTAACCGTGCTCTCATGGGCTCGAACATGCAGCGTCAGGCCGTACCTCTCATCAAGCCTGAAGCACCTATCATCGGTACAGGTATGGAGTACCGCGCAGCCAAGGACTCCGGCGTATGCGTAGTCGCACCTCACGACGGTGTCGTAAGCTATGTATCCGCTGACAGGATCGAAGTAACTGCTAAGGACGGCTCCGTTGATACTTTCATGCTTGCTAAGTATCAGAGATCCAACCAGAGCACATGCATCAACCAGAGACCTATCGTCTCCATGGGTGACAAGGTCAAGGCCGGCGACACGATCGCTGACGGTCCTGCTACGGACGAAGGCGAGCTCGCTCTCGGTAGAAACGTTCTCATCGGCTTCACCACATGGGAAGGTTACAACTACGAGGATGCTGTTCTCGTAAACGAGAGGATCGTAAGAGACGACGTTTATACATCCATCCATATCGAGGAGCATGAGTGCGAGGCCAGAGAGACAAAGCTCGGACCTGAGCAGATCACAAGGGAAGTTCCCAACGTCGGTGACGACGCGCTTTCCAACCTCGACGAGAACGGTATCGTAATGATCGGTGCCGAGGTCAAGGACGGAGACATCCTCGTAGGTAAGGTTTCACCTAAGGGTGAGACAGACCAGACAGCTGAAGAGCGTCTCTATAAGGCGATCTTCGGTGAAAAGGCAAGAGACGTTAAGGATACCTCCAAGAGAGTTCCTCACGGCGGTTCCGGTGTCGTTGTCGATGTCGTTGTTTCCACAAAGGAGACAAACGGCAACCTCAAGAACGGCGTAGACAAGCGTGTACGTGTATACGTAGCACAGAAGCGTAAGCTTTCTGTCGGCGATAAGATGGCCGGTCGTCACGGAAACAAGGGTGTCGTCTCCAGGATCCTTCCTGAAGAGGATATGCCTTTCCTCCCTGACGGTACGACACTTGATATCTGTCTCAACCCTCTCGGTGTTCCTTCACGTATGAACATCGGTCAGCTCCTCGAGGTTCACCTCGGAAGAGCAGCCAAGGCACTTAACTGGAAGATCGCTACACCTGTATTCGACGGCGCAAACGAGAACGACATCGCCGACGCTTTCGAACTCGCAGGAATCGATTCAGACGGTAAGACAATCCTCTATGACGGACGTACAGGTGAGCCTTTCGAGAACCGTGTAACAGTCGGTGTCATGTACTACATGAAACTGCACCACCTTGTCGACGACAAGATGCACGCAAGATCCACAGGACCTTACTCACTCGTTACACAGCAGCCGTTGGGCGGTAAGGCTCAGTTCGGCGGACAGAGATTCGGAGAAATGGAAGTTTGGGCACTCGAAGCTTACGGTGCTGCTCATACCCTCCAGGAGATCCTCACAGTCAAGTCCGACGATATCGAAGGACGTTCAAAGACCTACGATGCCATCATCCGCGGCAAGAACATCCCCGAGCCTGGTATTCCGGAGTCGTTCAACGTCCTCGTTAACGAGCTTAAGGCTCTTGCGCTCGACGTAAGAACATACACGGATGGTAAGGAATATATCGCTGAGGAGAAGACATCTCTCGACACCTACAGCGAAATGGACGAGCACACACGTCTCTCACTCGACGGTGAGGACGCAGAGTCGCCCGCAGATATTTTCAGCTCCGGTTTCGTTGAAGCTGACGAGCATGGAAACATCATGGAAGAGGATGTCGATGATTTCGGCGACGATTCCGGCGACGACGATGATATGTAAAGGAGAGCTCGATACATGAACGATACAAATCATCTTACAAAAATAAGCATCCAGCTCGCTTCTCCCGAAGTTATCAAGAGCTGGTCGCACGGCGAAGTAAAGAAGCCCGAGACGATCAACTATCGTACACAGAGACCTGAAGTTGACGGTCTCTTCTGCGAAAAGATCTTCGGACCCACAAAGTCCTGGGAGTGCCGCTGCGGTAAGTACAAGAAGATCAGATTCAAGGGAATGATCTGCGACAAGTGCGGAGTCGAAGTCACAAAGAACACAGTTCGCCGTGAGAGACTCGGTCACATCCAGCTTGCTGCTCCCGTATCACACATCTGGTACTTCAAGACCCAGCCTTCAAAGATCGGCACACTGCTCAACCTCACAGTTAAGCAGCTCGAGAGCGTTCTTTACTATTCAAAGTTCATAGTACTCGATCCGGGTAACTTTGAAGAGACAGGTCTTACCAAGATGGAGATCATCACGGAAGATCAGTACAAGGCTATCAAGGCTAAGTGCGGCAAGAACTCCTTCGATGCAAGGATGGGCGCTGAGGCTATCAAGATCCTCCTCCAGGAGATCGACATTGACGGCATCATCGAAGAACTCAATTCCGAGAAGGCAGGTTCTGTCAGCACACAGAAGAGACTCAAGATCAACAAGAGACTTGAGATCGCTGAAGCTTTCAAGGCATCCGGCAACAAACCTGAGTGGATGATACTTGACGTAATCCCAGTACTTCCTCCGGAACTCCGTCCTATGGTACCTCTCGACGGCGGCCGTTATGCTACATCTGACCTTAACGACCTCTACAGAAGAGTTATCGGAAGAAACAACCGTCTCAAGAAGCTCCTCGACCTCGGCGCACCCGAGATCATCGTAAGGAACGAGAAGAGAATGCTCCAGGAAGCTGTTGACGCTCTTATCGACAACGGCCGTCACGGCACACCCGTCAAGGGTTCAACTTCCGCTACGAGCAACAGACAGCTCAAGTCACTGTCCGACATGCTCAAGGGTAAGCAGGGCCGTTTCAGACAGAACCTCCTCGGTAAGCGTGTTGACTACTCCGGACGTTCCGTTATCATCGTCGGACCTGAGCTTAAGATGCATCAGTGCGGTCTCCCTAAGGAGATGGCATTGGAGCTTTTCAAGCCCTTCGTAATCAAGAAGCTCGTTGAGATCAACGACAAGCTCAACATCAAGACTGCAAGAAAGCAGGTTGACGAGAGAGTACCTGAGGTTTGGGACATTCTTGAAGAGATCATCGAGGATCATCCCGTTCTCCTCAACCGTGCTCCTACGCTCCACAGACTTTCAATCCAGGCATTCGAGCCTGTTCTCGTAGAAGGTCGTGCCATCAAGCTTCACCCGCTCGTCTGCACAGGCTTCAACGCTGACTTCGACGGTGACCAGATGGCTGTTCACGTACCTCTCTCCGCAGAGGCACAGGCTGAGGCAAGATTCCTCATGCTTTCTACAAACAACCTCCTCAAGCCTCAGGACGGTAAGCCGGTTACAGTTCCTACACAGGACATGATCCTCGGCTGCTACTACCTGACAATGGAGATCGAAGGCGACAAGGGCGAAGGTATGGTATTCTCATCACTCGATGAGGCTATGATGGCTTACCACGAGCACCAGCTCACGCTCCACAGCATGATCAAGGTCCGCATCACAAGAGAGATCGACGGTGTTGAAGAAACCGGTCTTGTCGAGTCCACACTCGGAAGATTCATCTTCAACGAGATCGTTCCCCAGGACCTCGGATTCGTTGACAGAAAGAAGCCCGAGAACCGTCTCAAGCTCGAGATCGATTTCCCGAAGCTTGCTGACCAGAAGGAGCGCGCTGCCAAGATCAAGGCAGAGGATCCCAACAAGGACTTCAAGTATGAGTTCGCAATGGGCAAGAAGAAGCTCGAAAAGATCATCGCCAAGTGCATTGCCGTTCACGGCCTCGAGAGAACAACAATCTTCCTCGATGACGTTAAGGCAATGGGTTACAAGTATTCAACGATCTCCGGTATCTCCATCGGTATCGAAGACATGATCATCCCTGACATCAAGGAGAAGATGATCGCTGAAGGTGACGAGAAGGTCGAGGCACTCAACGAAGAGGCTGAAATGGGCTTCTACAGTGAGGAAGAGCGTCATAAGCAGGTTGCAAAGATCTGGGAAGACACGACCAACGACATCACCAAGGCTCTCATGGAGAACCTCGACATCTACAATCCTATCCGTATGATGGCTGACTCCGGCGCGCGTGGTTCCAACAACCAGATCAAGCAGCTCGCAGGTATGCGTGGTCTCATGCAGGATACGACAGGTGACACGATCGAAATCCCGATCAAGTCTAACCTCCGTGAAGGCATGAACGTTCTCGAGTTCTTCATCTCATCACACGGTGCGCGTAAGGCTCTCTCCGATACGGCTCTCAAGACGGCTGAATCCGGATACCTCACAAGACGTCTCGTTGACGTTGCACAGGCTGTTGTTGTTGCAGAGGAAGACTGCGGAACAGACGACTTCACATGGGTCAAGGAGATCACAGAAGTCTCCAACAAGAAGACCAACGTCATCAAGTCACTCAACGACCGTCTCTATGGCCGTTATGCTGCTGAGGACATCAAGAACTATCAGACAGGCGAGATCATCGTTAAGAAGAACGAACTCATCGACGCTCTCAAGGCTGAAGAGATCTGCGATTCCGTAGACCTCGCAAAGCAGGAAGCAAACGATGAGCGCGCTAAGATTGCTGACTCCGTCAAGATCAAGGGCGAAGTTACACCCGAGAAGCTTGCTGAGCAGCAGAAGAAGATCGACGCTAAGCTCGCTGACGCTGAGGCTGCAGGAAAGATCCTTTCCAGACAGCAGATCGAAGACCTCGGAAAGCTCAAGATCAGATCAGTATTCGACTGCCGCTCCAGAAGAGGCGTCTGCACAA